>OBZF01000042.1_pt1 | contig 159902 bp, 138 predicted proteins | sample 1495521 | NCBI WGS metagenome assembly OBZF01 (sample SAMEA2580234, study PRJEB22360) | human gut metagenome | biome: human gut; feature: human-associated habitat; material: faeces | place: Denmark | collected 2008/2010 | reverse complement strand
CTCGCTGACAATCATCCGGTCCGGGCTTTGGGTGGCGGCTATGTAGCCTCTCGGCTCGGCATGCGTACCGTCCATCTCGAAGAATTGGGTCCATGCGCCGCCATTCAGGAATCGATAGATGCCGTCCGTCATTAACTTTTTCACGGGCCAGCTCTTCCCCTCGTCATAGGAAAGGGCGGCGTATAACCCGAAGCCTCGGTATGAGTTCCCTTCTTTATCTGGGAAGAGGATGCCCCTTTCGTTTTCCGGTGTCCTTAACGGATGGTTGGTGAATGAGATTAATAATAAAGGACCTTCCCGCAAGCGTAATAGGACTAGCCTTTGTCCCCCATCGATCGGAGGCAGCTCCGATGCGTGATATGTCCATGTTTTACCCCAATCCTTGGATATGCTCATAGGCATACGAGGTTTCCCTTCTTTATTTTTGATGCTATTGCCCCGCCCTAATGCCATGAGGCTTCCGTCTTTCAGTTGAACGATCCCGACATGGATACCGGCGATCGTACTTCCGGCATTTCCTTCCTTAAAATTAGGTAAAGGTGCTCCGTCCCAAGGGTCTGTCCAAGTCTTGCCATGGTCCTTGCTAATGTGGATTGCGGCGCCATCGTGGCTACCCGGACCTGCATCACAGGCTTGGATGAACCAGCCTTCACGGGTCAGGATCGTTCCGGCGATGACTTGGTGACGTTTGGTGTGCTCTGGCGCTATAATCTTAGGAGCAGACCAGGTTTGCCCGTTGTCCGTGCTGGTCCGCTGCACCATGATTAGGTTTTGCCAGTCTCCGGCGGCTTCTACACCATTGATATGATAGAGGTTTCCGGCACCATCATTGAAAAGGGCTAAACCTGTCATATTGCGATCGGGAACCTTAAAGAACAATGACGCTTCTTCCCATTCGTCGCTTCCGGCTCGTAGGCGGGAGGCTAGGACTACCATCCCACGGCCATTCTCTTCGTCGGCGGAGAACCAACTCGCTAGTAGATCCCCGTTATCGCACCAAGTGATGGCTGGCTGATGGTTATGTTTAAAGAATGGTTCGTTGGAGCTGCAATCAGGGCGTATTACGAAGGTACGAGGAGGAATGAACAGGGGGGTGTTTCCTGCGTTTGTCCATAGAAACTTTTCTTGTTTGACATTTGTGGCGTTTAGATGAGGGGTCTCGTCGTTATAATACGACGGTTCCGATGGATAATTCGCTTGTACGACACGGAATCCGGTCAGAGCGTGTTTGTCCTCTGGAATCATGGCCATACGATTTCCACTCCTAAGATATTTTTCTGGCGTATTATGGCTACCGCCTCGGGTTACCCGGAAATATCCATTCTTATATCCGCAAGGATCCGTTTGATCTTCAGGTCTGTAAGGACCGTACCAATCCAAGCACCACTCTTCCACATTCCCGTGCATATCATATAAGCCGAGTGCGTTGGGCGGTGTTTGTCCTACTTTTAAAGAGACCGGGGCGTAATCGCGAACGATTTTCTGGTTCTTCTGGAAATTTCCGGGCAGACCGTCACCCGTATAGAAAGAGTAATAAGTGCCGGCTCGGCAAGCGTATTCCCATTCTGCCTCGGTGGGTAATCGGTAGGTTTTCCCTTCTTTTTGGCTAAGCCATTCGCAGAAGGCCACCGCGTCGTCGTAACTTACATAGACCACGGCCTCGTCATCTTCTTTGGATAAACTGTTCTTGCCCCGTAAGGTCTTGTGCTCCGGCCGGAAAGCCTCGAATTGCGCGTTCGTGATCTCTGTCTGCCCCATGCGGAAAGGCTTGGAGATGGTCACCTTATGTACCGGAGCCTCATCAAAATCTTCCCCGAGTCCTTCTCCGCCCATATAAAAACTCCCGGCGGGTATGTCAACCAATGGGATAGAGGGCTGCTGGGCGTACGTCCCGGTTAGGCAGGCTCCTGCTAAAATGGATATGGATAGGATTTTTTTCATGGCTTCAATGATTATACATGTCTTTATTATAAAAATCCAGCACCTTGATCGCCATATCGTAGGCCGCTTGTGCCGGGCTTTCCGGATTGATCTCTATCGCTTGTAGGTAGCTGTTGAGGGCTAGGCGTACGTTGCCTAGTTTATAATGAGCTTTTCCGAGGAGAAACCAAGCATCGTCGGATCTCGGTTGCTCCGTGAGGTAAGCGTCCAAGAGCCGGATCGCTTCTTCTAGTTTATTCTCTGAAATAAGTCGCTTTATCTCTTCCATATTTTTGAATAACCTTTTGATTTTGTCTCGCGAAGGTAAATAGAAACGAGTGACTATATATATAATGTATAGGAAAAAACGCTTTTTTAGTGACCGATATACCGCGTACGTTAATTATTTGTGTAAGTTTGCACCCGATTTCTAACCAGCAAAAAATAGATATGCAAAAGAATTTGGTAATAGTGGAGTCACCCGCCAAGGCAAAAACCATCGAGAAGTTCCTCGGAAAGGACTATAAGGTTATGTCTAGCTATGGTCATATCCGCGACTTGAAAACGAAAGATTTCAGTATAGACCTCGAACACAATTATGCCCCGGAATACGTGATTCCCTCTGACAAGAAGAAACTCGTGACCGAATTGAAGAACGAAGCGAAGAAAGCCGAGCAGGTTTGGTTGGCTTCCGATGAGGACCGGGAGGGAGAGGCCATCTCTTGGCATTTATATGAGGTATTAGGATTGAAACCTGAGAATACGAAACGTATCGTTTTTCATGAAATTACCAAGAACGCTATATTACATGCGATCGAGACGCCGAGAGATATCAATATCGATTTGGTGAACGCGCAGCAAGCCCGTCGTATCTTAGACCGTATCGTGGGTTTCGAGCTATCCCCCATTCTTTGGCGTAAGGTGAAGCCGGCTTTATCTGCGGGGCGCGTGCAATCGGTTGCCGTACGTCTGATCGTAGAGCGGGAGCGAGAGATCAACGAGTTTGTCTCGGAGGCCGCCTACCGTGTGATCGCTAGCTTTATCTTGCCGGATGGTACGACAATCCTCAAGGCGGAGCTGAACCGTCGTTTGAAAGATAAGGAAGAGGTGGAGGCATTCCTTGAATCTTGCAAGGACGCTTCTTTCACGATCGATGATATCTCGAAAAAGCCGGTGCGTAAAACACCAGCCCCTCCTTTTACGACATCTACCTTGCAGCAGGAGGCCGCCCGTAAGTTGGGTTATTCGGTCTCGCAGACCATGATGATCGCCCAACGCCTGTATGAGTCCGGATTGATCACGTATATGCGTACTGACTCCGTGAACTTAAGTGATTTGGCTTTGGGGACGGCAAAAGAAGCTATCTTGGATACCTACGGTGAGAAATATTATAAATTCCGTCAATATCATACCAAGAGCAAGGGAGCGCAAGAAGCGCACGAGGCGATTCGTCCGACCTATATCAGCAATGATGAGATAAGCGGGACCGCTCAGGAAAAGAGATTATACGAATTGATCCGCAAACGTACGATCGCTTGCCAGATGGCGGACGCCGAGTTGGAGCGTACGACGATCTCCGTAGGCATCGGCGGCAAGAAAGAGAAGTTCGTGGCTACCGGTGAGGTCATTACTTTTGACGGTTTCCTTCAGGTGTACCGCGAGAGTTTTGATGACGAGAATGAGAAGGAACAGGAAAACGGCCTTCTTCCTCCGGTTACCTTGAACGAGGTATTGAGTATGAAGGATATCGTCGCTACCGAACGTTTCACGCAACGTCCTCCCCGCTATACGGAAGCAAGTTTGGTTCGCCGTTTGGAGGAATTGGGAATCGGTCGTCCTTCTACCTATGCTCCTACGATCCAGACGATCCAGAATCGAGAGTATGTCGTGAAAGGGGATAAGGAAGGAACGGAGCGTACTTATAATATCATAACCTTGGACCGGCATACGATCAAGGAAGTCCAAAAGACGGAGATCGTAGGAGCGGACCGGAATAAGTTGATGCCAACCGATATCGGTACGGTCGTGAATGATTTCTTGATGGAGTATTTCCCGGGCGTTATGGATTATAACTTCACGGCGAGCGTAGAGAAGGAATTCGATGCCGTAGCGGAAGGCGAGATGGTATGGACGGACGCTATCGATAAATTCTATAAACTATTCCATCCGATCGTGGAAGAGGCAGCCTCTGTCCGTACGGAGCATAAAGTGGGTGAGCGTGAATTGGGTATCGATCCGAAGAGCGGCAAACCTGTTTTCGTGAAGATCGGTCGTTATGGCCCAGTCGTACAGATCGGGCAGGCGCACCCAGAGGATAAAGAGGCTCCTAAACCTCAGTTCGCAACCTTGATGAAGGGGCAATCTATCGAGACGATTACTTTGGAAGAAGCCTTGAAATTGTTTGATCTACCCCGTACGATTGGTGAATATGAAGGTAAGGTCATGGTTGCCGCTGTCGGACGTTTTGGCCCGTTTATCCGTCATGACGGAAAGTTCGTATCCATACCGAAGGGCTTGAATCCTTTGTCGATAACAGCCGAGGAAGCTATCGAGTTGATCGAGGCAAAAAAACAAAAAGATGAGCAACGATTTATCAAGAAGTTCGATGAGGATCCGGAAATGGAGATCTTGAATGGTCGCTTCGGCCCTTATATCTCTTATAAGAAAAAGAATTACAGAATCCCTAAGACGATAGAGAAACCAGAGAACTTGACCTTGGAGGAATGCCAGAAGATAATCGCCGAGGCGGGAGAAAAACCTGCTGCGACGAAGAAACGTACGACACGGAAAAAGGCTTGATTATAGCTCTAAAAATTCATAGTTATGATTTACTAAACTCATAACTATGAATTTTTCAAAACATAACTATGATTTTTTAGACATCGATGCCCGTAAATTCTTTTAACGCATATCCGATCAAGAAGCTTAATGCGGCCACGCTAAAACTAAGTACTGCCATCTCGGTAAAACGCTTCCGGAAACTCTCGCTTCTCGCTATGGAATAATAATAGTTGAAAAGGGCGATGATACTCAACGCTATGATGAGCATAAGCCCTAAAGCCATTAATACGTTCGATATAAAGATAAATGGAGCGACCAAGGCGACTACCGTAAAGATATAAGCTATTCCCGTATAGATCGATGCCTTGACGGGATGTTTCCCGTTTTCATTTCCATTCTCGGACTTGGTAGATAGATATTCGGAGGAAGCCATGGATAATGCGGCGGCTATTCCAGTGATGCTTCCGGTCAAAGCTATTAATCTAGAGTCGCTCAAGGCAAGGGTAAAGCCAGCTAAAGCACCTGTAAATTCTACCAAAGCGTCATTTAGCCCCAGTACGACAGAACCCATATATTCCAACCGTTCCTCATTGATCAAGGCGATCAACCTCTGCTCATGCTCATCTTCGTCACGTGCGATTTGTTGCAAATCCGGATACTCATCATAAGAGGCGTAATCATTCTTGGCGCTTTCCTCGCTACCTTCCATTAGCTTAATGGCGAAAGTAATCCCCAAGATACGTGCCAACCAGTAGTATTTGGTGACGCGTAATTTATTCGGGGAGATCTCTTGCCCCGTATACTTTTTCAGGATCGTATAATGTCCTTTCTCGTCATTCGCTATCTGTAGTAATACTTCCTTGTTGCTTGGATCTTTCTCGATAGCGGCGAGTTGCGTATAGAGAAGGCTCTCCGTGATTTCATTTTGTTGAAATCGAAGGAGAGCCTTTCTTGTTTTCTCGTTTATGTTCATCTTCTATCGTTACATTCTTTCCGGAACCTCGATGCCTAATAAATCCATACCGGATTTCACGATCTTAGCTACATTGGCGGATAAGACTAAACGGAAGTTCTTCAATTCCGGATTCTCTTCGCGAAGGATGGAGAAATCGTGATAGAATTGATTGTATTCCTTTACCAGATCATAAATATAGTTGGCGACACAGGCCGGGCTGTATAGCTTACCTGCCTCTTTCACGATCTCCGCATAATCGGCGATCATTTGGATCAGGTTCTCTTCTTTCTCGGAAATGGCGAAAGTAAGCGGTAACTGCTCCGGTAATGCGATGCCCTGTTCCGCTGCTTTGCGCAATACGGAACGGATACGGGCGTAGGTATATTGGATGAATGGTCCCGTATTTCCGTTGAAGTCGATAGACTCTTTCGGATTGAACGTCATATTCTTGCGAGGGTCTACCTTTAATATGAAATATTTCAAGGAGCCAAGACCTACGATACGGGCGATATTCTCAGCCTCTTCCGGAGTCATCTCGTCCAATTTCCCTAATTCTTGGGAAATCTCGCGTGCGGTACTGATCATCTCGGCCATCAAATCATCGGCGTCTACGACCGTTCCCTCACGGCTCTTCATCTTACCTTCCGGTAGCTCTACCATTCCGTAGGAGAAGTGGACCAATCCCTTGCCGAACTCGAAGCCTAACTTATCCAATAAGATCGATAATACTTGGAAGTGATAATTCTGCTCGTTCCCTACCACATAGATCATCTTATTGATCGGGTAATCATCGAAGCGCAGCTTGGCGGTACCGATATCCTGCGTCATATAGACGGAAGTTCCATCCGCACGAAGCAATAATTTCTCATCCAGCCCGTCTTTCGTCAAATCAGCCCATACGGAGCCGTCTTCACGGCGATAGAAAATCCCTTTTTCTAGGCCTTCCATCACCTTACCTTTTCCTTCCAGATACGTTTGAGACTCGTAATAAATCTTATCGAAATCTACGCCCATCATCTTATAGGTCTCGTTGAACCCGGCGTATACCCAATTATTCATCATTTCCCAAAGCGCACGCACCTCTTTGTCTCCGGCTTCCCATTTACGAAGCATCTCACGGGCTTCCGCCATCAAGGTGGATTGAGCCTCGGCTTCTTCCTTGGTAAGGCCTTTCGCTTCTAACGCATGGGTCTCCTCTTTTAATTTGTTGCTGAATAATACGTAAAAGTCACCGATCAGATGGTCGCCCTTCTTTCCGGTAGACTCTGGGGTAGCTCCATTTCCCCATTTCTGCCAAGCCAACATGGATTTACAGATATGGATACCACGATCGTTTACGATATTCGTCTTTACGATCTGGTTACCGTTCGCTTTCATGATCTTCGATAAGCTGTATCCTAATAAGTTATTGCGGACATGGCCCAAGTGAAGCGGTTTATTTGTATTGGGAGAGGAATATTCGATCATAACCAAAGGCGACTGCTCGGTAACCGGAATGATACCGTAAGCGGGCTGCTCATTGATCGAGTTTAGTAAATCGATCCAGCAAGAGCAAGCGACCGTCAGGTTAAGGAATCCTTTGATTACATTAAATTCAGCTACCGCTGGCTCGTTTCTCAACAAGTACTCACCGATTTCCTGAGCGGTCTGCTCCGGAGATTTCTTCGACATGCGAAGGAATGGGAATACGACTAGGGTCAAGTGCCCCTTGAATTCTTTTTTCGTTTTTTGTAACTGCACTTGGCTAGCGGTGACATCCGCTCCGTACAGCTCTTTGATGCCGGCTATGATAGCCCCGGTAATCTGTTGTTCGATAACCATATTCGTCTAACTATAATTCGGATTTTATTTGTACGCGAAGGTACACAAAAAAAGGATACAATTTGCATCGTATCCTTCTTCTATAGAGAATAATGGTGTTTCTTATTTGATTAGCTCGTTCAATTCAGCACCAGCCTTGAACTTCACGGCCTTGCGAGCTGCGATTTCAATGGTTTCTTTAGTTTTCGGGTTAACACCTTTACGAGCGGCCTTCTCTGACACAGAGAATGAACCGAAGCCAAGTAGAGCGACTTTACCGCCTTCTTTTAATTCGTTAGAAACTGTGTCAACAAAAGCTTCTACTGCCTTTTTAGCATCCACTTTGCTGAGACCTGATTTTTCAGCGACTGCACTAATAAATTCTGATTTGTTCATGATGGTTTGACTGTTAATATATTAAACAAAACTATGATAACCGATAGACGGCTCCAAATGTAGTTTTATTTTGAAATATCACAAAAGAAAAACCTACTTTTTTTACCGATTTACATATGTTTTAGTATTATTATGGGTAAAAACGGCTAAAATATATTTACCTTTGCCGCTAAATTAACGTAGTATATGATGAATCAGACAAATTCGGGGTTCTTGAATAGTATCCCGCCGGTAACGAAAAATCTTATCATTATAAACTTGCTATTTTGGGTAGCCAGCCTTGCACTGCCGAAAGTCGGCGTCGATTTAGTGGATTTATTAGGGCTTCACGTCCCGGGTGCTACCGACTTCAAGGCTTATCAGATCGTTTCTTATATGTTCATGCACGATACCCATTCGTTTGCGCATGTGTTTTTTAATATGTTCGCCGTTTATATGTTCGGCCGGGTATTGGAGAACGTATGGGGCCCCAAACGTTTCTTGATTTTTTACTTCGTGACGGGTATAGGCGCCGGTTTGGTACAAGAGGTGGTATGGTTCTTTAATTTGCGGGATGTGATCTTCGCTAGCCAAGACATGATAAACTTGAATGGAGCCCAGATTATCAGCAAAAGCGAGTTCTTGAATTATTTCGTGACCATTGGCGCTTCGGGTGCCGTATTCGGAATCTTGTTGGCATTTGCGATGATCTTCCCGAATGTTCCTTTGTACTTGATGTTCATACCGATCCCGATTAAAGCCAAATATTTCGTAATATTTTATGGTCTTGCCGAACTATTTATGGGTGTGGCTAGTTTTGGTGGCGATACGGTAGCGCATTTCGCTCATTTGGGGGGTATGTTATTCGGTTATTTCTTAATTCGTTATTGGAAAAAGAAAGATGCAGACAATGGACGGTATTTTTACTAATTTGAAGCGTACGTTTCAGTCGGGTAATATCCTGTCGAAACTGATATATATAAATGTAGGCTTGTTTATCTTGATACGTTTGGCCAGCGTATTGTTTATGCTCTTTAATGTGCAAGGGGTGCCTTTCTTGCAGTATTTGCAGTTGCCGGCTTCTCCGGAACTTTTGCTCTTCCGTCCGTGGACGTTGTTTACTTATATGTTCACTCATTTTGACTTCTTGCATATCTTGTTCAATATGCTTTGGTTGTATTGGTTCGGGGGATTGTTCTTGAATTTCTTCAGTGAGCGGCAGTTGGGAGGCTTGTATATATTGGGAGGTCTTGCCGGTGCGGTGTTGTTTGTCCTTGCTTATAATATTTTCCCTTATTTCCAGAACGTGGCCTCTTTTAGCTATTTGATGGGGGCTTCGGCATCTGTTATGGCAATCGTTTTCGCCGTGTCGTTTTACCGGAAGGATTTGGAGATTAATTTATTCTTGATCGGAAGGATCAAATTAATTTATTTGGCTATCTTTACGCTGGTGATCGATTTGTTGGCGATGACTTCTGATAATGCGGGAGGACATATCGCCCATATCGGCGGGGCTTTGTTTGGTATGTGGTTCGCTTCCCGTATTCGTAATGGAAAGGACTTGACCGCTCCAATGAATCGGTTGATCGACTGGTTCGTGAATTTGGGCAAACGGAAACCGAAGATGCGTGTGACTTATAAACGTAACGAGACGGATTATGAGTATAACGCACGCAAACATCAGGAGTCGGTGGATCTAGATACTATACTGGATAAATTGAAACGTTCCGGTTATGAGAGCCTTTCCGCTGAAGAGAAAAAGCGACTTTTCGACGCCAGTAAGAAATAACAGATACTTATGAAAACTCTACGGATTTTTCTTCAATTCTTATTCGTCGTAGCGAATGTGGTGGCTGTCGTATTGTTGATAGTCTCGGCTTATTCGGATCGGGTGTCTCCTGAGACGAGTATGACGTTATCTTATCTGGGATTAGCCTTTCCTGTCTTATGTGTAGTCAATCTTTGCTTTATTATCTATTGGCTGTTCTTATGGGAATGGAAGTTCTTATTGATCGGCATATTCTCCTTCTTGTTATGTTGGGGTCCCGTGAAACGCTATTTTCCGTTTCACTCGCATAAGGATGTTCCTCGGGAAGAGGTACTGAAGGTGCTGACTTATAATGTGATGGCTTTTGGGTACAAGAATCATACGAAGATAGCTCCGAACAAGATTATCCAATATATCGCTAACTCGGACGCAGATATTGTTTGTTTGCAGGAATATGCCACGGCTAAATCAGAGAAGAGCCTTACTGCCTCTAAGATCTATGATGCGTTGAGCATGTATCCTTATCGTTCCGTATTTTATCAAAGCTCCACGAAATTCCAGAGTTTCGGCATCGCTGTGTTCTCCAAATATCCGCTGTCGAATTCCCGGATGGTGAAATACGATTCGGATTATAACGGCTCTTCCGTACATGAAGTGAACATCAAGGGAAAGAAGTTGACCTTGATTAATAACCATTTGGAATCGTTTAAACTGACGATGGAGGATCGGACCCGTTATTCATCCCTTATAAAGAGCTTTAGCTCGGATGGGTTGGACGATTTGAAAGGAGCGTTCGAGCAAAAGCTAGGACCTGCTTTCCGGATTCGGGCTAAGCAAGCGGAAGCGGTATCAGAAGAGATTAAGAACGCGAAAGGAGATTATGTCTTGGTATGCGGTGACTTTAATGATACGCCTATTTCTTATGCGCACCGTACGATCCAAGGGGATTTGACGGATGCCTTTGCCGAGTCTGGCCGGGGAATGGGTATTACCTATAATCAAAATTTCTTCTGGTTCCGTATCGATAATATCCTGCATTCCCCGAACATGACCTCTATGAATTGTTCCGTGGATAAGGTCGCTTATTCAGACCACTACCCGTTATGGTGTTATCTGAAACTTGAATAAAAGGGTTTCATCACTCGGATTCTGCGTTCTGCGCAGCGTCAAATACGTCGGCGAACAAGTTCTCGACAAAGAAGAAGGTAGCGTTACAGAATAGCTTAGGATCTTTGATCAGCGCTATCGTATTGCTATCCCCATTATTGGCGATCACATCTTCCGCTTTATAGGTCTTGTACTTTTTATCGTTTAGCGGATCGTATTGATATACGATATCGCTCGCCTCGATCGTGTACCGGTTGTCGAAGCAGGTGATACGCATTTTATATTTAATGATAGTCTTGTCTGTATCATTCAACAATAATTCAACCTTAGAGCTTACGAAGATGGTCCCTTTGTTCTTGTTCGAGTTTACGTTGGATAAGAAGACATCTTTTCCATAAGATTTCTTAGCCCATGCGTTAATAGCGTTGAATATTTCTAGTTTAGAGGTATTCTCGATCTCTACATCATCACTATAGCATACCTTCCCGTTTTTCATGGGGGCGCATTCGTCTACCTCGCCTTTATGCCCCTGCGCCATGACTAGCACAGGGAACATCATATATATTAATAATAGAATCTTTTTCATAAATGCAACTCTCTTTTTCGTTATTTGATCCATACATTCGTAATCTCGCCGATTAACATCGTTTGCTGTCCTTCGGAGGTCTCGCCTTGTTTACGGCACTCGATAATAATCCATGGCGCATCGGCAGATGTGCCGGGCTTGGAGAAGGATAATCGATATACATCGTTATTGCCAATCGCTTTATAAGCAGGACTATCTTTGGATATGGAGATTGTACTGATCGTTTTACCGAACATATTGCCTATGCCTTTCCATTCAACGTTTGCGTCGGTCGTATTTCCTTTTACGGCTTTGATCTGTAAAGCGTTGTCCGGTAACATTTGGAGGATCGTGCTAGGTATTTTGTCCGCTTGGAACGCTACGAAACCTTCCATCGGTGCCACAGGTCGTGTTTCCCGTTGCGGAGCGGATACTGGTTCTACCGGTGCGGCTGTCAGCAACTGTGCGCCTAATACGTTGGCTGCGCTATCGAACGTCTTATCCGCGAAGTCAATCGTGGCCTTACGGAACTTACCGCTGATACGGTTCAATTTCGTCTTGCTCTTATTCAAGGCATACTCGTCCGTGATCCATTCCTCGGCTAGGTATTTCTCCGGCTCGTTCTGGTAAGACACGTTATATTCATATCGGATGCCCGCAAGTTGCAGGGTACAAGCATGTTCCTTACATTCAATGATAATACGGTATTTCATCATCGCCCGATCGAGGGATAAGGCTGTGCTGGAGAATACTATATATTCTTCTCCGATAATGGCGATCTCGCCTTTTGCCTCATTTTGATAAGCTACTCTACTTTCCTTTGTGTTAAAATTTTCTTGTCCCCATTTTAATAGTTGTTGGTAGATTTGTGCCTTGCTTAAAGAGGGGGCATTAATCTCTCGGGTAAAAACGACTTTACCGTCTGCAACCGGAACGGCCCCTGCCAGATAGTGTTGATCCTCTTGTGCGAATAGCAGGGCGGGGATAAATAACAGAGCGAATAATAACTGTTTCATGGTATATTTTCCTTATTATTTTAGCCCCAAAGATATACATTTGCGTTTGAAATAAACTATGAGCGTGACAAATAATTATACTAATTGCTCTTTATCAAAGAAAAAAAGTCTATATTTGCACCCTGTGAAAAAACGAATATAAATAATGTAATAACATAAACCTAAGATTCAGATGCAAAACAAAGGATTTGTAAAGGTCTTCGCGGTGTTACTTACGCTTGTCTGTTTGTTCTATTTGTCGTTCTCGTTCGTGACGCAACATTACAACAGTAAAGCCGCTGAGTATGCGGGTGGAGATCCTGCGAAAGAGAGTGCTTATTTAGACTCACTATCTACTCAGAAGGTATGGTTAGGCTATACGCTTAAGCAATGCCGTGAAATGGAAATTAGTTTAGGTCTTGACTTAAAGGGCGGTATGAACGTTGTCCTTGAGTTGAACGTGGCGGATGTAATCCGTTCGTTGTCTAACAACAACCAAGACGAGAATTTCAACAAGGCGTTGGATTTAGCTTATGCGCATCAAGCGACTAGCCAAAAAGATTTCATCGACCTTTTCGCTGAGGAGTATAAGAAGTTGGATAGCGGCGCACGTCTTTCCGCTATTTTCAGTACATTCGAGTTAAAAGATAAAATCACGCCCCAGAGCTCAGACGCTCAGGTTGTTTCTGTTTTGAAACAAGAGTTGCAGAGTGCGATTGATAACTCATTCAACGTATTGCGTACTCGTATCGACCGTTTCGGTGTGGTTTCTCCGAACATCCAACGTTTGGAGACAGCGGGTCGTATCTTGGTTGAGTTGCCGGGTGTGAAAGAACCGGAACGTGTTCGTAAGTTGCTTCAAGGTAGCGCTAACTTGGAATTCTGGGAAACTTATAAGTTGCCGGAAATCTATCAACAATTGGTTGCCGCTGATAATGTATTGGCTACTATCCTAAGTAAGGAGGCTTCCGCTGATTCTGTTGCTACCGATAATGTTGAGAAAATCGCTGATGCCGCTGATGCGAATGTAAGTGAGGCCGATTCTTTGTTGGCTGAGCTCGGTCAAGATAAAAAAGATACGGAAGCTAATCAAAGCATGGAAGAGTTCGCTAAGCAACATCCATTATTTGCATTATTGCAGATTAGCCAGTACAACGGTCAGTTGTCTCCGGGTTCGACGGTAGGTATCGCTCAAGCAAAAGATATGGAGAAGATCAGCGAATACCTGAACATGAAACAAGTGAAAGAGGTATTGCCTCGTAACTTGGCTTTAAAATGGGGTGTAAAGGCGATCGATGATAAAGAGCAGTTCTTTGAGTTATATGCCTTGAAGGTAACGAACCGTGACGGAAGTCCCGCTTTAGGTGGTGACGTAGTAACAGATGCTAACGCTGACTTTATGCAACAAGCCGGTCGTTCAGAGCAAATGGTTAACATGGTTATGAATGCCGAAGGCTCTAAGGCTTGGGCTCGTTTGACGAAAGAGAATATCGGTCGCCAGATCGCTATCGTTTTGGATGAGATGGTTTATTCCGCTCCGAACGTAAACGATGAGATCACGGGAGGTCGTTCACAAATCACCGGTCACTTTACACCGGAAGAGGCGAAGGACTTAGCGAACGTATTGAAATCGGGTAAGATGGCTGCTTCCGTACATATCGTTCAAGAAGATGTCGTTGGTCCGTCTTTGGGACAAGAGGCTATCAATGCCGGTGTGATTTCTTTCGTTTTGGCATTGGTGCTGTTGATGGTTTATATGTGCGCATTCTACGGATTGATTCCGGGATTGATCGCCGACGGTGCTTTGGTATTGAACATCTTCTTCACGATGGGTATCCTTGCTTCTTTCCAAGCCGTTCTTACCTTGCCGGGTATTGCCGGTATGGTGTTGACGCTGGGTATGGCAGTCGATGCTAACGTATTGATATATGAGCGTACGAAAGAGGAACTTCGTGCCGGTAAGTCTTTAGGAAAGGCTATCGCCGACGGTTACAGCAATGCGTTCTCCGCTATCTTCGACTCAAACTTGACATCTATCATTACCGGTATCGTATTGTTCTATTTCGGTACGGGTCCTATCCGTGGTTTCGCTACGACGATGATCATCGGTTTGTTCGCTTCATTCCTTACAGCCGTGTTCTTGACTCGTATCGTTTATGAGGCATTGTTAGCGAAAGATAAATTGAAGAACGTGACATTCACGACTTCTATTACGAAAGACTTGTTGACAAACCCGAAGATCAATTTCTTGGGTGCTCGCAAAGTCGGTTATTTAATTCCGGCGGCAATCATCGTTTTAGGTGCTATCTCTTTTATGACGATCGGCTTGAATAATGGTATCGATTTCACGGGTGGACGTAATTACGTGATCCGTTTCAATCAAGAGGTGAAGACTGACGATGTTCGTAATATGCTGGACGCTCAGTTAGACGGTTCTGTTAGTGTTATCCAGATCGGTACAGCTGATCAAGTACGTGTGTCTACCAACTATAAGATCAATGATAACGATCCTACGGTAGATCAAGAGATCGAGAATAAATTGTTTGAGGGCGTGAAATCCTTACTTCCGGAAGGAACTACATTAGATGAGTTCACGACTACTTTCATACAGAGTTCGCAGAAGGTGGGTCCTAGCATGGCAGACGATATCAAGAATAGCGCTATCTTAGCGGTAATCTTCGCCATGATCTGTATGGCCGCTTATATCCTGCTTCGTTTCCGTGATGTGTCATTCTCTGTGGGTGCGTTCGCCTCTGTTGCTACGACTACATTGTGTATCATTTCTTTCTATACCTTGTTATGGAAGGTTCTTCCGTTCTCAATGGAGGTAGACCAGACGTTTATCGCAGCTATCTTGACGATTATCGGTTACTCTATCAATGATACCGTGGTTGTATTCGACCGTATCCGTGAGACGATCGCTTTGTATCCGAAGCGTGATCGTTATCAAGTGATCAATGATGCGTTGAACTCTACCTTGTGTCGTACATTTAATACATCATTGACTACGTTGGTGGTTGTATTGTGTATCTTCATCTTGGGCGGTAGCACGATCCGAAGCTTTACGTTCGCTATCTTATTAGGTATCATTATCGGTACATACTCTACTTTGTTCGTCGCTACTCCGATCGCTTACGAGTTGCAGAAGAAGAAGATCAATAAGAAAGCTGCTGCTGAGAAAGCCGGAAAATAATATATTTCTTTAAGGATTTTATGAAGATCCTCTATCTTTCCTGTGTAAACGGAGAGATAGAGGATTTTTTTATGTATTAATTCTTAAGGAGATAAAGTATGAATGAGAATGATTTTGTGGTGGGTGTACTTACGTATATCACCTGCCTGCGTGAGAAAAAGCGTTATTCCACGGCGAAGAGTTATCAAGATGCGTTGAGGTCGTTTAAATGTTTTTGTGGCCGGGAAGAGATTCCTTATGCGTATATTAATCGGGATACACTTTTGCGTTATCAATCTTGGCTGTTGGCCAAGGGATGTGCTCGTAACACGGTATCTACTTATATGCGCCGGATTCGTCACATCTATAATTTAGCGGTAGAGGTGGGTGAGGCTGCCTATATTCCTCATTTGTTTAAGCATGTGTTTACGGGGGTTGAGAGTAAACGTAAAAAGGCGTTGCCTTCGGAAAGCTTACGCTTGCTGATGACAAGCCCGGTGACAGATCCACAACAGAAGAGGACCCAATCAGCCTTTTGCCTGATGTTTTTGTTTTGCGGGATGGCTTTCGTGGATTTGGCGCATTTGCGAAAGGAGGATATCAAGGAAGGGATCTTGTCTTATTATCGGCAGAAAAGCGGATCCCTTATACAGGTGGAGATCCCAGCGGAGGCACAAGGGCTGCTGAATGAGTTGGCAGCCGATACAACCGAGGATTCGCCCTATCTGTTTCCTTTTTTAGAGGGAATGAAGACCGGTGAGGATGCCTACAAGGAATATAATACCGTATTAGGAGGTTTTAACCGCAGATTGAAAATACTGTCGGAATCCATTGGCATTCATACTCGGGTTACCTCATACACGATTCGTCACTCTTTCGCCACGACCTTGAAGGAGCAAAACGTACCGATTGAGATGATCAGTGAACTGTTAGGGCATAAATCTATCAAGACTACGCAAATATACTTGAAGAGTTTCTCTTTAGAAAAACTCTCAACCGTAAACAAACTTTGTTTCGAGAGTGTGTATAATTATGCGCCGAAAGTAGGGTGAAGAAAAGTACGCTACTTGGCGAGTAGCCAAACTGACTGCTACTTGGCGAGTAGCGTTCATTTCATGCCGCAAATGTAGTAAAAAATAACATAACACAAGCAAACATTAGGCTTTGTTTGTGTTTCAACCTTAATTCTCTTTAAATCTTCGTTCTTATTTCTGATGTATAGACATGGCAATAGAAACGAAATGGCCTCGTTATTCCCGAAATCATCACGTTATCCGAAGTAAATTCCATATAACATCATGTAGAGATGGAGCGTGCTCCGTCTCCCACCGCCTGATAGTAACTAAAATACCATTGTAAGGGGATGAAACGGGACACGCTCCGTCTCTACAACTAAGGAATATCCTTTCACTCCTCTTGTTAAGGCTACTCGCCAAGTAGCATGAGTATTGAAGGGATGCAAATTTTCAGTAATTCCTTTTTTGTTTTCACATAAGTATTTATTTATCAGGGTATTACAAGAATATCTTGATAAGGTTCTGAATTATCTTCCTCAATGAATATCATGACAAGTAATAGCTCTGATAGAGCTATGGTGCATATACGCAATCGCCGTAGTCAGGAGGCTGTACGCTGGTACGTACTGACGCTTCCTACCGCCATAGGGGGACGTGATAATATCTATTCGTCAAAAGGATTAGATGCCGAGCTTTCCCGTCGTAAACGTTGTGGGGAACCCTTGTTCGAGTACTTTGCCCCCTCGTATGTCGAGGCTCGCAAGGTGGGAGGCAAGATGGTCAATACGAGGAAGCCTCTTTTATACAACTATGTGTTTATCCATGCTTCGGAGAATGAGATTTTCCGTTTGAAACGTATCATGCCCTTGTATAATCTTCTTCCTCGGGTATCCGTGGGCGAACACTCTTATTTCCCTTACCTGTCAGATCATGAGATGGAGACCTTACGCTGGATGGCAGAATCTTATTCCAATGAGCTTCCGGTGTACGTACCGGATAGCGGTCGCTTGCTGAAAGGTGACCGTGTACGTATCACCTCGGGTTCTTTCATGGGGATGGAGGCTGAGGTGGTGGTGCAACCGGGTGGAGGTCATAAGGATGTCATGGTACGTATCCTTGACTGTATGTGGGTTCCTCTATTTGAGGTAAGGCAAGGCGAGTATGAGCTGATCGAGTTGAATACGAAAGGCAAGCATGTTTATACCCATTTGGATAACGATCGTTTATCGGAAGGTATGCACAAGGCGTTGGGGCGTTATTATCTCTCGGGCAAATTGGGAAAGGAAGACGAACTTTTGGTTCGTGAGGTGCTGAAGGGCTATGCTTCTCTTCGTGTGGAGACCGACGTGATGCGTTGCAAGGTTTACTCATTACTCCTTCCGGCCTATAAGCTGTTGGCTCAGGAAGAGGAGTTTGAACGCTTGCATTCCACCCTACGCAATATGCTTCCATTGGTTAAGGCAGTGAATTCTCGTGCCTTACTGCTCGTCACGCTTTACGGCTGCACGAATAACAACCTGTATTACCGTATGGCGCATGAGCTGGTAGATCCCTGGCGGGATGACCCTTCGCCTAAGAGAAGCAAGGCCTTGTTGATACAGCGTTTACACGATTACGATATTTGGCTAAAACATTAAATAGTAGACTGTCATGAGAAAGGAAAGCGAAATTCCCTCCGGTATCCGTTTGATGCTATTGCTGAAAGGGCATTTGAGAGAGATCATGAATCGTGAGTGTGCGAATCATACCTCGATCCATTTATATTGTACGGGATCTTATTGGGTCGCGTTCGAACGTTCCGCTTATCAATTGCGTCGTGCCTTTCCGGATAGTGAGATCACGCCGATGCGCCTGTACGCTTATCCTTTTCCGGTTGTCATGGTTTCCGTAACGGATCGTTCCCTTCGTTTGTATGAACGAAAACATATAGCTAAGCAGAACGGGGCGGATTACAAGTTATTGACTGTACCTGAACTCTCCGCTCCCGCCTACCAAGCGTGGCATACGAGGGAGGTGAAGGGACTCCCTGCGTTAAACTAATCGGAAAACTCGTTCACGACATTAAAACAGGGACAGGATTTCGACGGGTCCAAGTCTTGATGTCCCACGATTAGGGCTTTGGGGAATCGCTGATGCAATTCACGAAGCAAACCCTGTAGGGCTTCTCGTTGGGCTTCCGTTCGGGTATCCATGGGAGTCTTTCCATCGTTGGCGAGTCCTCCGATATAGCAAACCCCGATACTGTACCGATTGTGGTTCTTACAGTGAGCGCCCACTTGTTCAAGGGGCCTACCGGTCTCGATCGTACCATCGGTCGGGATGACAAAGTGATATCCGCAGCCTTTCCAGCCGAGATAGCGATGCAGACGGTCGATGTCCATCATCCGTAAAGTGCTGCCCTGCCTATTGGCAGAGCAATGCACGATAATCAGCGTGATGGTTCTCATCCGATCCAACCGCTAGCGGCTCCACCGGCAGCACCGGTGATGACCAGTTCGACAATACGGATGATGTAGAGCAAGACGCTCTTCCAATTTGTTTTTTTCATACTTGTAGTCTTTAAATAAATGAATAAAATAAGCTTCATGGTTTAAGAGCCGTATTTCTCAATGGTAGGATTTAGATCTCATCAGGAGATTCTGAGTCTCCTTTCTTCAATGCAGCCAAGTCCACCGTGTCTTTATTCTCTTTTACCGCCTTCAGCGAGGCGGCTTGGATCGCACGGCTGGTTACTAGGTTGAATTCTGCCTTAGAACGTAGGTTCTCGAAGTCTATACCCGGATTGAATAGAATGTTCACCGCCTTGATATTATCGCTGGAGAAGTCCTTGAGTGTAGCGGCCGGCTCGCAGGTGATGGAGATGCTAAAGATTCCTAGTTCGCCAAATTGTACCTTGTAGCCGTTCAGCAATTGTTCCACTAGACATGAGCAGGTGTCGCTTACCACGCCTTTTACCGTGCCGCGTGTGAAAACACCGTTGTGATCTGAGATGTGCTTCACGAAATCATCGAAACTCATCACTTTCGTCACTTGGTTCTTGGCGTACGCCTGTTCCTTTGCTGTCTCATCCAGTGGACTTTTCCACATGTAAGTTGAATAATTAATCATACTTCTTTTTTTTAAAAGATTAAACTTATTGTTGACAATGCGAAAGTACAACCCCCGGATAGCGAAATCAAATCCGTTGATAACCGTTGACAAACTGTTTACTTTTCATTGACAAACGATTCATATATATACCTTATGTCTGATATAACGATTACCATACACGGCGGCAATAACCAGATACTCCCCAACGCTACGGAAGCCATCCAGAACTTCTATGTGGGGGAATATTGCGGGGAGACCTCCCAAGAAGAGGGGGACGGTAGAGCCGGTCTCATGCCTGAAACGATCCGTTTTCGTGCCTATATAAATAAAGAAGAGGATCTGGAACGCTATCTTGCGCAGATCGTCGAGTGCCGGACAGTTACCGAGTTGGCCCAAGTCATTCTGGTCATGCAAGAGAACGAGCTGAAAATAACCCCCGAGGAGATGGTCAAAGAGCGTTTCATCCGCCTCTTTCTACCCATCACCCCCCGAATCACGAAGGGTAAAAGCGTCAGCAACATCCGTGCCCGTATCAACGATGCGTGGAGCAGTCGTCTCAGACACCGCTCAACTGGCCGTTTTTGAGAAGATATACTGCATATGCCCGAGGATATATACTGCGTTAGGCAATTGATATATACTTCATAGGGCAATTCATATATACCTCGTTTTCCAAGGGAAACGAAAAGTGATAACCTTACTGAAAAAATTACGATATGACAGAAAACCATGAGCGGGCGGAACAAGCACGTTTCGTCTTCCATATCTACGGTTGCAATGTGCAGATCGTGCCCAATGCAACCCATGCGATCCAAATCATCCACAAGGGTGATGGTACGATCTTGCGGACGGAAAGCTGTATTACGCCCGCCGCTTCGGGACGCCACGAGTCACAGGCACCCCCGTTGGGAAAAGTTAGGGCATTGAATATAAAACAAACAAAATACAAATGATGGATTTTCATAAGGGCAGATGGCGATTGGCCTTAGGCCGTCTGGTGAATTTGCGGTATATCAACCGTTGGATCATTTTTAGTGCGGACCTTTTCGTCTCGCTTTCCGTGTCGTTGCTGGGCGTACTAGGAATGTTCTCCATTCTGCATATACGTATAGGAGAGTCTGATGTGCTGAAAGTAGGCCTCTCCTCATTTGTGGGCAGTATCGTTTCGTTCTTGCTGTTCAAAGCATATCATGGGGTTATTCGCCATTCCACGCTGCGTGGCTTGTGGCGGATCGGTGGTGCTGCGATCGGCAAGTCGCTCTTAATGTTCCTGCTGCTTTGGCTGTTGAAAGCCCGTTTCAGCCCTTCTATCTATTGGTTAGGTGGAATCATGGACAGTACGTTGACGATCGTGATGTTGGTCACGTTGCGTGTCTTCGTGATCAATGTCTATAACAGCGTCCTCCTGCAACTCGGCAAGAAACGCAAGCGGGTACTGGTCTTTGGCACGGAGGAGGAAAGCGTGATGATCGCCACATCGGCTAACCGTCAGGTATTCATGCAGAATTATAGCATCATGGGCTTCCTTTCCTTTGGCAATTCCAAGAAAAGCATTCGGATCGCGGAGTTACCGGTCTACCAGATCGAGAACGTGGAGGATCTGTATCGCTTGATCCCTCGTAACAGCTTGGATGGCGTTCTCTTCCCCAATATAAAGGTTGCCCATCAGGAGCGTGACCGTTTGATCCGTTATTGCGAGCAGGCCTCCTTGAAGACATTGGTAGTCCCGGAGATGGAGGAGCTACGTGGAGGTGAGGCGAAGCGTTCGGTCCGAGAGATCCGTATCGAGGATTTGCTAGGTCGTGAGGAGATCCATATCAACCTGGATGAGATCGGCAATCTGTTAGAAGGGAAGACCGTGCTTGTCACGGGAGCCGCTGGCAGTATCGGTAGCGAGATCTGTCGCCAGCTGGCTCATTTCCCGATTAAGAAGTTGGTTTGCTTCGACTCCGCTGAGACCCCGATGCATAATCTCCGTCTGGAATTGGAAGAGAAATACAAGGAACTGAACTTTGTCCCGGTGATCGGCGATGTCCGCAGTCCGGACCGTGTGGATTATGTGTTCCGCAACTGGCACCCCCAAGTGGTGTTCCATGCGGCGGCCTACAAGCATGTCCCTTTAATGGAGGAGAACCCCTGCGAGGCGATTCGAACAAACGTGTTCGGTACTCGTGTGATGGCAGATGCCGCTGTAAGCTATGGTGTAGAGAAGTTTGTGATGATCAGTACGGATAAGGCGGTGAACCCCACGAATATCATGGGATGTAGCAAGCGCTTGGCCGAAATCTACGTACAGAGCTTGAGCCTTGCGATCGAGCGAGGAGAGGTGAAAGGCGAGACGCGTTTCATTACGACCCGCTTTGGCAATGTCTTAGGTAGTAATGGTTCGGTTATCCCCCGTTTCCGTGAACAAATCGCTCAAGGAGGCCCAGTGACGGTCACCCATCCCGATATTATCCGTTACTTCATGACCATCCCGGAGGCTTGTCGTCTGGTATTAGAGGCCGGTACGATGGGTAAGGGCGGTGAGATCTTTATCTTCGACATGGGAGAGCCGGTGAAGATAGCGGATTTGGCGAAGCGTATGATCGAGCTGTCCGGATTACAGGTAGACAAAGACATCGAGATCAAGTACACTGGTCTCCGCCCCGGCGAGAAACTATATGAGGAGCTATTGAACAACAAGGAGAATACGAAAGAGACTCCTCACGAAAAGATCCGGGTAGCGGCGGTTCGTGAGTATGACTATAAGGATGTAGTAGAACATATTAATAGATTAACCGAATTATCTCTCCGTGTCCAGATCCTCTCGATGGTGAGGGAGATGAAAGCCTTCGTGCCTGAGTTCAAGAGCCAGAACTCTCGGTTTGAGGAGTTAGATTGAGAGAGTGGAAATCGTTCAGGCGAAATGTTTGCGGCAAAAATCTTTAACACCATTGTGCAGACATACCGAATGATGAAAATCTGTGTATTAAAATATCTCGGCTCTACCTTCATTGAACATTTCAAAGAAGGTAGAGCCGAGATTTTAACAAAGTGCTGCTAGGTTAACTGGAATTAAAATATAAAATTTTAAAGCTTAGTGTACAATCCTTGAAATGGGCGTTCACGAGTGCCTGTCTTTTAGGGAATTGCACTAAATTTGATGTTTACTATATATCCAATATATTTCCATGAGTTTCTATCTCCTATATATCTTTATCCCTGTTATTATTTTTTTTCTTAATCCTACAAAAAAGAATAATATACTTATTATATATTGGTTTATTATATGTATTATTTCATATGATAATGTTTCTGATTATAGGTCATATTATATCTTGTTTTCACGGTTTAAAAATGGTTTTGGTTTGATGGCCAATGACGCAGATAAAGAGATAGAATTTGCTTGGAATTATGTCTTTTATTTGTTTTCTTTTACTAAGTATGGCAATGTTTTAATTCATTCAATTGTATTATCAATAACATCTTTTACCTTTTATAAATACTCAAAGAAATACAATATTTTAAATTTTGCTATTTTAATGTATTTCTTAATGGCGTTAGTCGTTTTACATGATAACATTATGCGTCAAGATATTGCAATCTGTTTAGCTTATCCTGCTTATTATTTGATATTAGATGATGAATTAAAGATTAGAAATAAAGTTCTAAAAATTATTATTCTAACTATAATTGCATTTTTCTTTCATTACTCTGCTGTTTTTCTTTTACCATTTTATTTTTTGATTAGACCGTTATCAAAATTAAAACTAAATTATGTTTATGTTTTATTTGCTGTTTTAGTCGTTGGTATAGTATTCGCTCAAGGTGTTGTTATGCGTATATTATTGTCTTTATCTGTAGCTCTATCTGGATCTGGTATCGCTAATCTTAGTGATTTTTCTCTGGCAATGGATAAATATTTAGTTGATAATTTTGACTTTATGAGAATAGTAACTGCTGTTTTTTTCTGTTTTCCATTAATATATTTTAGAACTGTTTCAAAATGTGTATATGAGCAAGATAGGCATTTACGATTATGTGTTAATATGTCATGTTTTGTTATGGTTTGGAAATGTTACTTTGGACCTTATGGGATAACGATTTTTACGCGTCCAGTTGATTATTTAATCTGGTTTGCTGTTTGGGGGAATTCTTACATGTTAAGAGATATTTATTTAAATAAGCGTAGAACAATTCTTCCATTATTATCATCGCTTTATATAATATTCTACATGTATGTCAGAGTTCAGTCGTATAGTTTATACTTTGGTGATAACAATTATATGACAATATTCTCCCAAGAGTGTATTGATCAAAAATATTATATCCGTGACCTTGAAGATGCTTCTAAAAGAATTCGATAAATTAGAAATTTTTAATTAAAAAATGATATATATTTATTTAAGAAACAAAGTCCGATTTGTTTATTTAAAAATTATTAGACTTAGAGAGTTGTTTTTTCCTTCAATAGAAAAATATATACCTCTTGGTGACTTGCATGCTACTCATATTTCAGCATTCTGTTATGGAAATGCAGGAGATACACTATTGCCAGTAGTTTTGAGAGATTTATTTAATAAAACACTAGGTGTGAGTAAATGGAGAGGAAAAAATGTAGATCATCTCGTTGATAATCATGATGTCGAACAGTTTAATTCTGATGATTTTCTTGTAATTGGTGGAGGTGGTCTTTTTTTAGCAGATACATCACCTAATGACATTAGCGGATGGCAATGGAATTGTAGCGTAGAACAGCTGGAAAAAATTTCAAAACCAATGATCGGTTTTGCTATTGGATATAACAGATTCAGGGGACAACAGGATTTTAAACCCATTTTTCGTAAACATCTTAATCTTTTTGTTGCAAAATGTGCTTTTATTGGTCTTAGAAATCATGGAAGTATTGAAAAGGTAAAAGAATATTTAGATTCTGATGAATTGAGACAGAAGCTAGTCTTTCAACCATGCATGACTACTCTTATATCGAGAATTTATCCTAATTATACTGATTATAGTAAAAAGGAGGATTTTATAGCTTTCAATTGCGCCTTTGATAGGGAAGAAATGAGGTCCCTAAAAGATAGTATTTTATATGAAATTAGTAATGTAGCTAAACGATTATCAGAGATAACTACAATAAAATATTATGTTCATTCTAAAACAGATAAAAAAATTTTTAAATTATGGGATGAATTAAATATTAGATATGAAATTATTACCTTGGATAAGGCTGTACAAATTGTTCATGAGTATTCTAAACCTCGTTTAGTTATTGGTATGAGAGGACATGCTCAATTGATACCATTTGGCTGTAATACCCCGATTTTATCAATTATTTCTCACGATAAAATGCAGTATTTCTTGGATGATATACATCATCCTGAATGGGGTGTAGATGTAAAAGATGAAAAATTCGGTACTAAATTATATAATAAAGCAGTTGATTATTATTCAAATTATCAAGATAATATTGATGAAATATTAAAAGAACAGGATTATTTATTAAAAGTTACAACTAAAAATATGGGCTTTATTAAAAATATATTAAAATAATGAAAATGCCAAAAATAATAGCCGAAATCGGTTGCAACCACAAGGGCGATATGAACATCGCTCGAGAGATGATTATGACAGCAGCAACATATTGTAAGGTTGATGTTGTTAAGTTTCAGAAGAGATATAATACTGAGCTTCTTACTCCTGAAGAGTATAATGCTCCACACCCTCATCCAGAGAATTCTTATGGTCCCACATATGGAGCTCATCGTGAGTTTCTAGAGTTTGACCTAGATCAGCATAAACAACTACAAGCATGGTGTAATGAATTCGGAATTGAATATTCAACATCTGTTTGGGACGTTACATCTGCTAAAGAAATTACAACACTTCAACCTAGTTTAATAAAGATTCCTTCTGCATGTAATTTGAATAAGCCTATGTTACAGTTTCTGTGTGACAACTTTGATGGTGAAATACACATGTCATTTGGAATGACAACTAAGGACGAAGAAGAAGAAATCGTTTCTTTCTTTGAGCATAATAATCGTGCAAAAGATCTTGTCCTTTACAACTGTACTTCCGGATACCCTGTTCCTTTCGAAGATATTTGTTTACTTGAGCTAACACGTATGCGTAAGGAATACGCTGATCGAGTTAAGGCTATCGGATTCTCTGGTCATCACCTCGGTATTGCTGTTGATTCTGCTGCTGTTGCTCTTGGTGCAGAGTGGATAGAAAGGCATTATACTCTTGATCGTACTTGGAAGGGAACTGATCATGCAGCTTCTCTTGAGCCAGATGGAGTTCGTAAGTTGGCACGTGATTGTCGTGCAGTTGCTAAGGCTTTGACATATAAGGATAAGGATATTCTTGATATTGAGATGGTTCAGCGTAATAAGCTGAAGAAAAATCAAATTAAAGGTTTTTAATATAGAGTATCTAGATGCACAGGTGGAAGTGGAACTTAAGTTTGTGGTTCGATACCACCATCCAGAGCAAAAATTATGAAGATAAATAATGAAAACAATAGCATTTATTCCCGTTAGAGGAGGAAGTAAGTCAATACCTCTAAAGAATATCAAACCATTTTGTGGTAAGCCATTAGTGTGTTGGAACATTGAGGCACTTGAAAATTGCAAAGACGTTGATGAGGTTATTGTTGCAACTGATTCTGAAGATATTTGGAATACTGTTGAAAAGCAAAATTACAGAAAGACTAGGTTGTATCGTCGGTCAGCAGAAAATGCTTGTGATACATCATCTACTGAAAGCGTAATGCTTGAGTATATTCATAATTCAAAACTTGCTGATGATATTATATTTATGCTGGTACAGGCAACTTCCCCGCTTACAGAGTCATTGCATTTTTTGGAGGCTCTTCAAATGTATGCGAAGGGAGAGTATGATAGTATAATTACATGTGTTCGAAATTATCGTTTTTTTTGGAATGAAAATGGTACAAGTATGAACTATGATTATATGAATCGTCCTCGTCGACAAAACTTTAGCGGAATGTTAATGGAGAATGGCGCTTTTTATATAAATACTGTTAGTAATATAAAAAAAACTGGTAATCGACTTAGTGGCAAAATTGGTATTTATGAAATGCCTGATTATACAGCTTTTGAAATTGACGAACCTGATGATTGGTTGATTCTTGAGAATCTAATGCATAAGCATATTCTTTCAAGAATAGATAAGTTTGACGGTAATATCAAACTGTTTCTTTCTGATGTTGATGGTACTCTTACAGATGGTGGTATGTATTATACTGAGTTCGGAGATGAAATTAAGAAGTTCAATACACGTGATGGAATGGGGATTGCCAAACTTCGTGATAGAGGTGTTAAAGTTGGAATTATCACAAGTGAAGATCAACATCTTAATGAGAGAAGAGCTAAAAAACTGCATTTAGATTATTTATTTCAAGGGAAAAGAAATTGTAGTAAGCTTGAGACGGTAAAAAGTATTTGTGGTAATTTAGGAATATCAATAAATGAAGTTGCTTATATTGGTGATGATATAAATTGTATAGATCTTTTAAGGGAAGTCGGTTTGGCTGCATGTCCATCCGATGCTTGTTCTGAAGTTATGAAATTACCAAAGATTAATGTTATGAAGCATGCTGGTGGTGATGGATGTGTTCGTGAATTTATCGATACTATAATACTACAATATGTTAGATAAAATAATCATAATTTCTTGGAGTAATTATGACCAAAGAATAGGTGATCAGTTTGATGTTCTATATTTAATAAATAATGGGTATGTCGTTGAGTATTGGGATGTATCAAATATTACTATCCCAGGTTATTCCGTTAAAAACTGTATTCCACCAGAAGGGCTAGTTAATGTTAAATTTGAAAATAAAAAAGAATTTATTGGACGAGTAAATAAAGAAAGACATTCCTATTTTATTGTCTATATGAACTGTTGCCCTAAGAGTTTCTTTTGCTATAGAATTCTTAGTAAATTTAATTGTTTTCAAATATATTGTGTAAATGGTGTTTTACCTGCTGTATCAAAAATAACAAGATATAGTCAATATATTCGGATTTTATCTTTGGATAATATTTTGCAAATCTTTCAAAAAATTATTTTTTCTTTATTATTAAATACAAAATTAATTAGACCTGTTAATATACTGCTGAAAACATGTGATATTGCTAGTAACAAAGGTGGATGTAAGATAAATGATAAAACAAAAGTCTTCCCTTTTAATACACTTGATTTTCAACAAACACTATTACAAAACAATGTAGATCCGTTCCCAAATGAAAGATATATTGTTTTTTTAGATCAATATTTACCTTTTCATCCTGATAATAAGATGAGGGGGATTAACTATGATCCTTCTGATTATTTTATGCAGATGAATCATTTTTTTAATAGGATCGAAGAGAAACTTTCATGTAAGGTAATAATTGCAGGACATCCTGCTGTGGAGGATAGACAATCTTATTGTACTTATTTTAATGGTCGGAAGGTTGTGTATGATAATACAATGGTTCTAATAAAAAATTCTATTGCAACCATTGCTCATTTTTCAACTGCAGTTTCTTATTCTGTAATTTTTAAAAAGAAGATATTTTTTGTTTTTTCTGAAGATATGAAGAATACATCTCCTTTGCAATATAGTATGGGTAATAATATAAGTAGCATGTTAAAAAGTAGAATAATTGAACTCAATAATAAATCAAATTTTGATATTGATTTTGATTTGGATATTAATTTGGCTGCTTATGATAATTACAAACATCTGTATTTAGTTAATAGAGATTCTCAGAATGAACAAAATGGCAAATTATTAATAGACTCAATTTCTTAAGTATGATCATAAAATCATTGATAACACTGGATAATCCATTTAATTCTACTGAAGAAATACGTCAATGGATTGAACGACGCAATCAGGAAGTCGAAGTAAAGGTTGATAGAATACCGCTTTCAGAAATGAAAATGTGGCATACAAAAAATGACGGTTCTATTCATCATAATTCTGGTCGTTTTTTTTCTATTGTTGGTATTGATGTCAAAACTGATTATGGGAATAATCATCACTGGCGTCAACCCATCATTCTTCAGCCTGAAGTAGGTTATCTTGGAATTTTAACTAAAGAGATTGACGGAGTACTATATTGTCTTATGCAGGCAAAGATAGAACCTGGAAATGTAAACTGTGTTCAGATTTCACCAACACTTCAGGCAACTAAGAGTAATTATTCTCGAGTTCATTCTGGTAAGTCTCCTAATTATCTAGAGTACTTCGTTAATGCTAAACCTGAAAATATCATATTAGATCAGCTTCAGTCAGAACAAGGTGCTCGTTTCATGCGGAAGCGCAATCGAAACATTATTATTAAAGTGAATGAGGATTTGCCGGTTTTGGATGATTTTAAATGGATGACTTTAGGACAGATCAAAGAACTAATGTGCTATGATAACATGGTAAACATGGATACACGCACCGTATTATCTGGATTGAAAATATCGGATTATATCACACCATTAGATGGCTTAAGAGGAATGTCTCAGTTTGGCAAAGATATGATACTTTCTTCAGAAACTAATCATGCCTTTATTAGCACTCGCGATCATTTGTCATGGCTTACTGGTTTAAAGGCTAAGTATGATCTATTTGTAGACTTCTGCCCTGTAACTGATATGCCTGGATGGTCCACAAAAGAATATGAGATAGTAAGAGAGGATGAGAAGTATTTCAAGATTATAGGTGTTAATGTTACAATATCGAATAGAGAAGTGGCATCCTGGTGTCAGCCTTTGGTAGAGCCAATGCAGCAAGGACTTTATGGTTTTATTATAAAAAAGATAAATGGTGTTTATCATTTCCTTGTTCAAGCAAAATTAGAATGTGGAAATTTTGATGTTATGGAATTGGCACCTACTGTACAATGCCTTACAGGGAAAATTGCAGAAGAAGGTGACATGAAGCCTCCATTTATCGATCAAATATTACATACCTCAAAAGAATCTGTAATTTTTGATACTCTTCAGTCTGAAGAAGGCGGCAGATTCTATAAGGAACAAAATCGAAATATTATGGTTGAGGTCGGTGATGAATTTCCTTTGGAATTACCAGAGCGTTACACTTGGATGACTCTTCGTCAAATATATAAATTCCTTAGATTTAATAATTATCTTAATATTCAGGCTCGTAGCTTGATTTCGGCAATAAATTACAAATAATGCAATATAATATAAAAATTCCATTTAACAAAACTTACCTCACTGGTGATGAGGAAAAGTATATTCACGAGGCCCTTCTTTCAGGACACGTCTGTGGTAACAATGAGTTCTGCAAGAAAATCCTTGCAATGATGAACGAAAAATATGGTTACAATAGTGCATTCCTTGTACCTTCAGGTACAGCAGCTCTCGAGATGGGCGTTGTCCTTGCAGATCTTCAACCTGGTGATGAAGTTATTGTACCTTCATATACATTCTCTTCAACAGTAAACGCAATTGTTCTTTTTGGTGGTTTTCCAGTTTTCTGTGATGTTGATCCAAAGACAATGAATATCGACTATACAAAGATTGAAGCATTGATCACTCCAAAGACCAAGATGATTATGCCTATCGATTATGCAGGTGTTCCATGCGATATCGATGAGATTATGGAAATTGCTAATCGTCACCACCTTATTGTATTTCAAGATTGTGCACAGTCTTATGGATCTTATTACAAGGATGTCCCATCAGGAAAGAAAGCTCACATTGCAGCCTTCTCTTTCCATGAAACAAAGAACTATAGTGCTGGTGAAGGAGGATTACTGATTAATAATGTTCCTGAATGGCATCAGCGTGCTACATTCCTTCAAGAAAAGGGTACCGACCGTTCTCTTGTTATCAATGGCCAGAAAAACAAGTATTCTTGGGTTGATAAGGGCTCAAGCTATCTGCTTTCAGATCTTCTTGCTGCTGTTCTTTATGCACAACTGCAGCATGAAGAAGAAATTAAGGTAAAACGTGCTAAGTTAACAGAAGCTTATATTGAATTGTTTAAGCCTTATGCAGAGAAGGGTATTATTTCGATATTCCAACCTAAGGAATATGTTCAACTTAATCATCATGCGTTTTGGGCAATCTTTCCAACGCTTGAGGAAAAAATTACTTTTATGAATAAGTTGAAAGAGAAGGATATCTATGTATATATTGGTTATATGCCTTTGCATTCAGCTCCTTATGGTCAAAAATTAGGTTATAAGCCAGAAGATGTACCTTTGACAGAGGATCTTGGAAACCGTATAGCTCGTTTACCTTTTTATACTAGTCTAGCTGATGAAGGATTGGACTATGCTATTGATAATATGAAGAGAGTACTTGTTGATATGTATGGTTTTTAATTATTACGAATGATAAGAATTGGTATTATTTGTCCTTCAGAAATTGCTTTTCGCCGTTTTTTACCATCATTACGAAAGGCTAAAGGATTTAAGTATGTTGGTGTTGCAATTGCAACACCAGAAGAATGGTTTGGAGATCGATTACCTAGCGTAAATCAAAATGCAATCAATCAAGTGCAGATTTCTGAAAATGAAAAAGCACAGAAGTTTGTTGATGAATATGGGGGAAAGGTATTTGATGGCTATAGTACTCTAATTTGTTCAGATGAAATTGATGCTATATATTTACCATTGCCACCTGCTCTTCATTATAAATGGGCGAAGATGGCCCTTCTTAATGATAAACATGTATTAGTGGAGAAACCAACTACTACTTGTTTAGTTGATACTCAGGAACTCTTGAATATTGCAAAGATGCGTAAGCTTGCTCTCCATGAAGATTATATGTTTATTTATCATGATCAATTAAAGATGATCAATGATGTAGTAAGAAGTGGTGAGATTGGTGAGGTACGACTTTATCGTATTACATTTGGCTTTCCCCGTCGAGACGCACAGGACTTCCGTTATATGAAGGCTTTGGGTGGTGGTGCTTTGCTCGACGCTGGAGGATACACAATGAAGTATTCCTCTTTCTTATTAGGAAGTAGTGGACGGCTAGTAACTGCAACGGCCAACTATTTACCATCTTTTGAAGTAGATATGTATGGATCTGCTACAATGGTTAATGATGAAGGTATGGTTGCTCAATTAGCTTTCGGTATGGATAATGACTATAAGTGTGATCTTGAAATATGGGGCAGTCTGGGTACAATTACTTCGAATCGTATTTTGACGGCACCTGTAGGATTTGTACCTTCTTATACAATAAAAAAGAATCAAAGTTATGAAAAAAGAGAACTTTTAGCTGATGATTCGTTTTATAAATCGATTATGCATTTCGAATTGTGTATTAAAGATGAGGTAAGTCGTATAGTTAATTATAAAGCAATTGAACAACAACAGAAACTAGTTGAAGATTATCGAGAATTAAGTAGAATGGTGTGATAATGAATACGAGTTTTTCAATCAAGGACTGCCGATTAATTGATATCCCAACATTTGCTGATGAACGTGGAGTGATAAGTGTTCTCGATAAGGAATTACCCTTTGAAGTGAAACGCATTTTTTGGTTACATCATATTTATCCTAATAAGGATAGAGGTGCGCATGCGCTTTTATATGGTACAGAAATAATGATTGCGTTACATGGTTCATTTGTTGTCGATTTGGATGATACAAATGAAAAAACTTCGATATTACTTAATGATCCGACTAAAGGTCTAATTATTATGCCTGGTATTTGGTTTCGCACTCATAGCTATGTTGATGAAGGAGTATCCCTAGTTCTTGCAGATCAAGAATACCAAAGAGGTAGATATACATACGATTATAAAGAGTATCAATATTTCCGTAAAATTTAATTTTTATTAACTAATAAAAAGAATACTATGAAAAAAAAATTATTAATCTTTTCGGATTGTTTTACCTTTGGGGGTAGTGAGTATGTTGTTGTTAATATTCTTAAAAGTAAAAATATCCAAGCATATTTTGATTTAATATTTGCTTATAGAGAACACCGAGAATATAACTTTTATGTAAACAGATTATTAAGTGAAGAACGGAATGTATCTCTAGTGCCAATTAAAATATGGAGTAATGCTACTTTTTTTCATAATATAAATAAAAAGATAAAGAACAAGTATTTACGTTACCTAATAAAATTACCTATGTGGTTACTTTCTCAGATTGGGCCATATGAGTGGAATAATAATAGGTTATTTAGAAAGCTATTAAGAGAAATAAAACCAGATTTAATTCATGTAAATAATGGTGGATATCCTGCTTCTGAATCATGCTTATATTTAACAATTTGTGCAAAAAAAAATGGAATAAAAAATATTCTCCAAATAAATAATTGCGCTTTACCTATTAGCTTTAAAAGTAGAAGAGATAAAAAGGTAGAGAAAAGCACTGATGCATTTATTACAGCAACAGAATATGCTCGTAAAGAATTAGCTCAAAATAGGCATTTTGACATAAATAAGATAATCACATTATTTAATGCTGTAGATCTACCTCACCCCCAAAAGAAGCGTGATCTAGTTTGCAAGGAGTTAGGCATTAACCCTGATAATTTTATTATTACAGAGGTCGCATTATTAGAACAGAGGAAAGGGCAAATACCATTCCTGAAATCCTTGTTAGAACTTGAAAAAATTGATAAAGTTCTTTATGATAAGACAATAATTTTATTAGTGGGAAATGGGGAAGATGAGAGTGCTATTAGAAATTTTATTTCCTTGCAAAAGTTAGAAAGTAAAGTTCTTCTTCTTGGGTATAGAATGGATTATATAGATATTGTTAATGCTTCAGATGTATTCGCTTTACCTTCATTATATAATGAAGATATGCCTTTATCAATATTATCTGCAATGGCACTATCAAAGCCGATATTATCATCAAATATTGCAGGGATACCGGAAGAAGTGAAGGATGGTATTAATGGGTATCTAGTAGATCCGTTAAGTACTTCGTTTGAGTATGATATTGCAATATGTATAATTCGAATTTTCAATAATTTGGAAACTTTTGGAAATGCATCATTTGTTCTATATTCTAATAATTTCAATCGAAAAATTTATGAAACCCAATTATTGCATATATACAATTCAATAATACAATCTAATAATGACATATTTCAAAGTTGAAGACACCCCTTTGGTAAGTGTAATTCTAATTACTTATAATAGAGAGTGCTTCTTAAAGGAAACTATTGATTCTATACTCGCTCAGACGTATAGAAATTTTGAGCTAATTATTATTGATAATTTCTCTGACTATGATTTTAATGCTTTGGTTAATTCTTACCATTCCAATAAGATAAGAGCATTTCAAAATCAAAATAATGGAATCATCGCAATCAATCGTAATTTTGGTATAGAAAGGGCAAGGGGGAATTATTTAGCTTTTTGTGATGATGATGATATCTGGTATCCAAATAAATTGGAGATTCAGGTGGAATATATACAGAGTCACAATATTGATTTATATAGTTCTGCATTGATGCTATTTGGAGATGGAGTTGAAAGTGAAAAAAAATTTTTTCATAAATATACGAATCGATATCAAATTTATCAGCGAAATTTTATCACTCCATCTACCGTTTTAGTCAGAAATACGCTTGATGTGCGATTCGATGAAGCACCTGATTTTAATTGTTCTGAAGATTGGGCTTTATGGACTAAACTTATAACTTTAGGATTCCGATTGTATCAATATCCAGAACCACTGATTAAGTATAGGGTCTTTGCTTCTAATCTTACTAAACAAAATAGAATACAGCCAGATTTAAAGGCTATAAGAATATTAAAAAAATTAAAAAGAGAGTGTCCTAAAGAGTTTAAAAACAGATATTTTCTTACAGCTATTATTTATCATCTATTGAAATGTGGTGTTAGAGAATTTTTTAAACTCATTATTAAAACAAAATGAAAGTAGTTTTACTTGCTGGTGGCTTTGGTTCACGTATTAGTGAAGAAAGCCAATTTAAGCCCAAACCAATGATAGAAATTGGTGGTATGCCAATACTTTGGCATATTATGCAGGAGTATGCCTATTTTGGCCATACCGAGTTTATTATTTGTGCTGGCTATAAACAAGAATATATAAAGGAGTGGTTTGCCAATTATTTCCTTCACAATTCAGATATAAGCTTTGATTTTCGCAATGGTAAGAATGAGATGACAGTTCATAATTCTAATCTGGAGCCATGGAAGGTGACAGTAGTTGATACTGGCTATAATACGATGACAGGTGGTCGCATCAAGCGCATTCAACAGTATGTGGGTAATGAACCTTTCTTCATGACTTATGGTGATGGTGTTTGTGATGTGGATATCAATGAGCTCCTTGAATTCCATAAGTCTCATGGGAAAAAAGCAACCCTTACTGCAGTGAAGATGAAGCAGGAGAAGGGTGTCCTCGATATCACAAAGGATATGGCTGTACGCTCGTTCCGTGAGAAGAATGCTTTGGATGGTGCTCCTATTAATGCTGGATATATGGTGCTCGAGCCATCTGTATTTGATTATATTGATGGAGATTCACAACCATTCGAGCGTGAACCATTAGAGAAATTGGCTAAAGAGGGCGAATTGATGTCCTATGTTCATGAAGGCTTCTGGCAGTGTATGGATAATGTGCGTGAGAAGGCTATGCTCGATAAGTTGCTAGCAGAAAACAAGGCTCCTTGGAAACGTTGGGATCGTCAGACACCTGAAATTCCTGATTACGCAAAATAAAAGTTCCTATGTTTAAAATCGGAAGTGACGGATAACATAGGATAGCACTGAAAAAGCTATACCATTATAGTTAACTTTGTGTGTAACGAAAACAATATTAACTCATAACGATATAGCTTATGAAACGTGTACAAAGTAACCTGAAACGATTCAGCCAAAGTCCCGTTCCGGACGTATTGCACAAGTATCTTGTCAGCAATTATTCGGGAGCCAATTACTTCTCTGTTTATGAAGCCGGCTTCTGCGGCATTTGGATACATGAGAAGCTGATGGATTTAGGAATAACCAACATTGTGGTCAATCCTGCTGATGTGCCGACCATGAGTAAGGAAAAACTTCGTAAGACAGATGCCGTGGACTGTAACAAGCTCGCCCGTGAATTACGTTCCTGTTCGCTGGAAGGGATATACGTTCCCGGGGCAGATGTCCTCGAAATACGCTCTTTGATAAGGATGAGAAACCTGATTGTAAAAGACAGCATTCGTGCCAAGAACCGTATCAAGTCTCTTCTTCGTTTTCATGGTGTAGAGATACCTGAAGAGTTTACCCGATGTTCGATAGGCTGTTGGTCAAAACGTTTCCTGACCTGGCTGCATTCTCTCGAACTCTCAACGGAATATGGCAAAAAAACTTTGGAACTGCACCTGGAACAGTTCGTGTGTTTGCGTAAAATGCTTCTTCAGGAGGCACGTGCCATCCGTGAGATATCACGTAAAAGCACCTTTTGAGAAGCCAATACGTCTTCTGACTTCTGTTCCCGGAATAGGCGTTACTACAGCCGTCACCCTGATGGTTGAACTTGACGATATTGTCTGTTTCAGGAATGCAGACCATCTGGCTTCTTTCATCGGTCTGGTACCCATGTGCCATTCGAGCGGTGAAAGTAACGGCACAGGAGATATAACGGTACGCCGGCATTTCATGCTCCGCTCCCTTCTGGTGGAAGCTGCGTGGGTTACAATCCGTAAGGATCCAGCAATGACAGTAGCCTATACGGAATACCGTAAACGTATGAATCCCCAGAAGTCGATCATAAAGATTGCCAGACGGCTTGTAAACAGAATATATTATGTACTCAAACATGAAAAGGAATATATACCGTGTGTTGTCAAATGATACGGAATCCTATAAGGTAAAACAGCTTTCTTTTGAGGGAAATGCTATCATATTTATGCGGCTTTGAAGTCCGCTCAAAAAAGTTTGTAACCCTCATTAATGGTTTGACTGATAAAGGAACTTGCAGCCCCCTATGCGGTGTCTGCTGTGGAAAGTTTGTTTTACTATAGGATTTTGGCTTAGGTTTTCTTAGCCATATCAGACAGTATCAGTAATACAAAAAGAGAGGCGTGTGACCGCCTCCCCAAGTAGCATTACTGCGTACCGTCAGGATGCTTATTGCTGGTAGGTTGCTCCTCTGCAGAGCCTACTTCCTCTTAACATCCTGATACAAAGATATAAAAATAAAGTTAATTAATAATGAATTACTGAAGTTTCGCATGAAAGAAATCCCATGCATATATTAACGTGAATTTGGAATAAAAAAGGCCTCGAAGTTTGTTTATTTCATTGAAAACGAATAGCAATTTATAATTGCTAAAGAATAAAGTTCAAACTTAGAAGCCGTGAACAAAAATACAACAATTCTATCAGATCTGAGAGATTTCTTCTCAGAAAATGAAAACAATCGTGCAATCAACAGCATTATGAGAGTGATGGACCATATAAACATACGCCCCCAAGGCAGGTAAGCATACCGAACTGATCGGCCGTGTATGATCTCATGTTCAGCAACGAAGCATCCTTGACTTCAAGTGTCTTACACTTCTTCTCTCTGATGGTACCAGCCAGTTGATGCTCGACTTCTCTCTTCATGGCGAGAAGGGAAAGAAGGAAGATAAAATCCAAGGTCTTACCCCTAAAGAGCGTAAGGTTCGCTTTAGTGAGAATCACACGGGGCAGGCTGTTGAGGAACGCATCAAGGAGTATGATATGAAGAAGACCGATAAGGCTATCGAGATGGTCAAATACGCTATCAAGTGTGGTGTCCGATTCGATTATCTACTGATTGACAGCTGGTTTACCAACGCTGCTTTTGTAAAGCGGATCACCTCTCGTCATATCAAATGCAATCCGGTTGGCATGATCAAGCTTGGCAAGACCAGATATCAAACTCCATATGGAGAACTAACCGCCAAGGAGATTATCAGGAAACTCCATAAACTGGGTCTCTGCAAGCATAATGCGACACTCAAATGTACCTATTGTACCATAGACGTAAAGTATGCTGTAACAACTGTAAGATTGTTCTTCTGCAAGCGAGGACGTAATGGTCAATGGAATGGATTGCTCACTACAGATATGAAACTCAGCTTCCTTAAGGCCTACAAAGTTTATTCTATGCGTTGGGCTACCGAGTGTGCATATTGCGATTGCAAGACTCTTCTGAACCTTGGCAGATGCCAGTCGGTCCATTTCTCTGCACAGATTGCAAGTTTTACGCTGACCTTGATGCAATATAACATACTCTGCACAGTAAAGCGGTTTGAATCGTATGAAACCATCGGGGCACTCTTTGCTGATGCTACTGATGAATCTCTCGAGTTGTCTGTTACGGACAAGATATGGGAACTTATACTGGATACCATCCTGGAAATAGCAGCACTCGTATCTGCTGATGCCAGTGAGTTGCTTAGAGCACTTGTTGATGATAATCCAAAGTTCCATAAACTGTATAGAATGTATAATTTAAACGTCGCTTAATGAATGAAAATTCACTTGCGAAAGTTTAGTGAATTATCCAACTTTGTTTGGATTTTAAATGGAAAGTAAATATGATCGATATTTTTGGAAACTTTTATAAAGGAAAGAAAGTCTTAATAACTGGCCATACCGGTTTCAAGGGTTCTTGGCTTTCTATATGGTTTCAAGAATTAGGAGCAGAGGTTGTGGGTGTTGGTCTTGCACCATATTCAGAGAAGGACAACTTTGTGCTTTCTGGTATAGGAAAACGAATCAAGGCTGACATTCGTGCTGATATCCGTGATGGCGAGAAGATGAAGCAGATCTTTGCTGAATATCAGCCAGAGATCGTTTTCCATCTAGCTGCACAGCCACTCGTACGCTTGAGTTACGAACAGCCAGTTGAAACCTATCAGACAAATGTGATGGGTACCATCAATATCATGGAGGCTATTCATGCAACAAAGAGTGTGAAGGTGGGCGTAATGATCACCACAGACAAGTGCTATGATAACAAGGAACAATTGAAGGGATATGTAGAAACCGACCCTTTTGGAGGTTACGATCCATACTCTTCATCAAAAGGAGCTTGTGAGATTGCCATCCAAAGTTGGAGAAGAAGTTTCTTCAACCCTGAGGATTATGGAAAGAAGCATACTGTTTCTATTGCCTCTGTTCGCGCAGGTAACGTGATTGGTGGTGGCGATTGGGCAAAGGATCGTATCATTCCAGATTGCATTCGTGCTCTTGAGACAACCAAGGTGATTGATATTCGTTCTCCAAAGGCAGTGCGTCCTTGGGAGCATGTACTTGAACCTCTTTCTGGTTATATGCTTCTTGCACAGAAAATGTGGGAAAAACCTACGGAATATTGTGAAGGCTGGAATTTTGGTCCTGAAGCTGAAAGCGTACTTACAGTATGGGAAGTTGCATCTGCAATCATAGAGAGCTTTGGTTTTGGAGAGTTAAAGGATGTTTCTGATCCTAATGCTTTTCATGAAGCAAACCTCTTGATGTTGAATATAGAGAAGGCTAAGATACGATTAGGATGGAAGCCAAGATTGAATGCTAAAGAGTGTGCTGTACTCACATCTGATTGGTACAAGAGATATAAGACAGAAAATGTGTATGAAATTTGTCTAGATGAAATTAATAAATTTATTGGATAAATGAAAAATGTCATAATAACAGGAGCTGATGGTTTTGTTGGCTCTTACACAGTTGAGAGATTTCTTAAAGAAGGTTGTAAAGTACTTGCTTTAGATATGGGGAAAGAGCCTCGAAGGCTTAAAGGACATGAGAATCTTATCTATATGCAGTGCGATATTTCAAATACCAGAGCGATGGTAGATACTATTAGCCATGGTATTTATGACACATTTGTTCATTTTGCTTGGGCAGGTTCTTCTGGTGTGTCTCGTATTGATTATAACCTTCAGATGCAAAATGCACTTAATACAGTTGAATGTCTGAAAGCTGCTAAAGAACTTGGATGTACACGTTTTGTTTGTGCAGGTTCTATTATGGAGTATGAAGTAGAGGCAGCTATTCATTCTCAAGGTTCAAAGCCAGGAATGGGTTACATCTATGGAATGGGCAAACATATTGCACATTGCATGTGTAAATCGGTTGCTGCTAACATAGGAATAGATCTTCTTTGGCCAATGATTACAAATGCTTATGGCATTGGTGAATTCTCTCCTCGATTTGTGAACACCACTCTTCGTAAAATCATCAAAGGCGAACCGCTGCAATTTACAGCTGGCACTCAGAACTATGATTTCGTTTACGTTAGTGATGTGGCACAAGCCTTTTATAAAGTTGCTCTTAATGGTAAGCCATTTCATGAATATATGATAGGCTCTGGTGATGCTAAACCGCTTCGCCAATTCATACTTGAAATGGTTAAGGCGTGCGGCCCAGATTCTTCTCCTCTTTTTGGAGATGTTCCTTTTACAGGTACCAATATGCTTTTGTCTACATTTGCTATTGAGAATATAAAGAACGATTGTGGTTTCGTACCGGAAGTTTCTTTTGCACAGGGAACAAGAATTACTATGGATTGGCTTAAAACTATAGAAAAGTAAGAATGATACAGAAATTTGGATTCAAACAGACATCCTTGAAGGGGGCTTACGAGATAACTCCATTTTATGCAACTGATGAACGTGGTGGCTTCGTGAAGGACTACAATATCGATATGTTCAAGCAGAATGGTATCGATCATGAGTTGAAGGAAGTGTTCTATACCATAAGCAAGAAGGGTGTAATTCGTGCTACTCACTTTCAATTGGTCAAGCAGCAGGCTAAATTAGTCCGTTGTATCAGTGGTCATGTTTATGATGTAATTGTTGACCTTCGTCCAGAATCACCTACTTTTGGAAAATGGCAGGGATTTGATCTTACGTGCGATAACCAGAAGACTCTCTATGTCCCTAAGTTCTTTGGTCACGGCTATTTAGTCCTTGAGGATTCGGTCGTGAGCTACAAATGCGGAGAAGTATTCTATGGTGAAGGCGATAGCGGTATTATGTACAATGACCCAGAAATAAATATTGAATGGCCGTATGAAAAAATTGGCGGTATAAAGAATTTGATTATTTCAGAAAAGGATAAGCATTTGATGAGTTTCTTCGATTATAAAAAGTTATTCTAATGGTCGCAAAATCAGATTATTCTTTCAATTATTTAAAAAACTCATTTTTTCAGATATTAGCAACTGGTATTGGATTTTTATCTTTATTTATTGTTGTACCTTTTTTATCTGAAAATAAAGTTTTATATGGTATTTATTCTGTTTGTATATCATTAACTATTTTCTTTAATTATGCTGATTTTGGTTTTATAACTGTATGCCAGAAATATGTAGGGGAGTATTATGCAAAAAATGACTTGAGGGAAGAGATTAAAATTGTTGGATTTACATCATTCCTATTGATTTTATTTGTTGTCATAGTAGGTTTTTTTTTGCTACCAATTGCGATTTCACCACGTATACTAATAGAGGGCATAAGACAGAGTGATGAGGGTATAGCATCCATGTTGATATTTATTTTAATATTTTCGGCTCCTTTTATTGCCGTAAAAAGAATCTGTAATGTGATCTTTTCAAGTAGAATTGAACAATATAAGTTTCAATCATTTTCATTTATTGGACACGTAATAAAATTACTCTCTATACTAGTTTTTTTTACTAATAGTCATTATATGCTTGTGGAGTATTTCCTATTTATACAAATAGTTGATATTTTAACTACAGTTTTGTTGATTGTTTACATATTCCAAAATTATCATTATGAAAAGGAATTACTCATTAATTCCTTTCATTTTGACATTGCTATTTGGAGGCTTGTACGTGGACTAGTTGGTGCATCTATCTTTACAACAATTTCATGGATTTTGTATTATGAACTTGATCTGATTGTTTTAGCTAAAATTTCATCGCCTGAGCAACTTGCAATTTATTCGGCAGCATTTACTTTTTTAACGCTTGTGAGAAATTATTTCTCAGTAATTTATTCCAGTTTCTCCCCAAGGTTCAATCATTATGTTGGTCTAAATGATAAGAATGGAATAAAACTCTTTTATGTAAAAAATATAAAAGTATTATTACCGATAGTTTTTTTCCCCCTTTTATTATTTGTTTTGTTAGGATATCCATTAATGTTATCATGGATTGGTAATGACTATGAAGAGTCTGTATTACTTGCGAAAGTTTTAGTATGCGGAAATTTATTAGCTTTTATTTCTTATCCATCAACACAATATATAATTGCGACTAATAGAATTAAGGATCTAATGATATCATCTGCATTATTGCCGATTGTTTTTTATGGAGGTATTGCATGTACATTTGGGAGTTGGGGTATAATTTCTTTCGCAATATTTAAATCAATAGGTCAGATACTTACAGCTGTATATCGTTTTATTATTTGTTTAAATAAAATGAATATTAGTTGTCTTAGTATAGTCATTGATTTGTGTAAGAATTATTATATACCGATAGTGTTCATATGTGTTTTTTCTTTTATTGTTTTGAAATTTATGATAGTTCAAAAGAGTACAGAATATCTGGCTTGGAATGTAACGTTATTATGTATATTCTTTTTTATAGTTGTAGGGATAACCATAATAGCTTCTACGTCATTTAGATTATTTGCGGTGTCTTTATTATATAAGTTTAGGAAAAATAATTAGTCATCCCTCAAGAACTTGGTTCAGTTCAGTTGTGCGCTCAAAAGACAAACTTGAGCGCCTTCGATTCTGAAATAAAGTGATTTCATCAGCATTTCGAAAAGGGACAAAAGAGCTCTCATGGCCCTTTTGAAGTTAAATGCGGCAGCAGCAAGCATGACGTTTATAGAGTCTCCGAAGAGACCCTTATAAAAGTTTCTGTTTAAGCGATGGTCACTCTTGCAATGACCGATAACAGGTTCAATGCCTGCTCTCTTGCGGAAGAGTTTGTGTTTCGTAGACTTAGCGTATGCAGAATCAGTCGCCTTCGGTACGCCTGGAATCACCACTGTTGTATCTCCGCATTTATCCTGGCCTCGATAGCCTCTGTCTCCAGCCAAGGTTTTGATAGACCTACCATATATGCGTTTAACCTGTTCCATGGACTTGTCTATCGTATGTCCGTCATATTCATTCCTGAAGGATAGAGCACCTATGATAAGACCGTTCCATGTTCTGACAATGGATACCTTGTTGCCGAACTCATACTTCTTATAGTCCTTGCCTTTGCTGATGCATAGGGTAAGCACTCAAAAAAAGGCTATTGATTGAATAGTCTATCTTCGCAGCGAATAAAATTTTTATAGTTATGTATAGCAGTGAAGATTTTGAAAGATTTTACTTTCAGTACCAGACCGAGGCTTTGCCTCACGGAGAGTCCCTCCAATCATTTTGTGTCAAGAATAAGGTACCTTATAACATTTTTCAGAAATGGTTTAAGGACACTCGTAGAAAAGTAGTTGAAGTTCAGGTCGACGGAGTTCCGGTTGGTGACAATGGAGATAAATCCAAGACAAGTAGCCACTCTCAGGCTGTATCAAAAAACAGTAGTGACAATTCTGTCCGTATCTGGATTGAAGTTCGTATGAGTAACGGTTTGCATTTATCCCAAAAGAATCTTAGCTATCAGGATTTGGTTCGAATGGTAGAGAAACTGGAGGGATTATGCTGAGTGTTACCGGTCTTAATCATTTCTATTATGTCCGTGACTTTACCGATATGCGTTGTAAGCACAGCCGTGTGTTGTCTATCATTCGTGAGCGGCTTCACCGGGAGCCCGGTGACGGTGATGTCTTTATTGTCATGTGTCGAAATCGAAGAATAGTCCGTATGTTTTCATTTAATAACCGTTCATACAGTCTTTTCGAGAAGAAGTTTGTTGCAGGCTATCAGTTCATGAAAGTAGAGCGGAATGGAGCGGATACCGTCTATCGGATTGACTGGAAAGACGTGGTTTTGATTCTTGAGAGTCTCGTAGTTAAAGTATTAAAAATCAGATAATTAAATAGTTTCCCCGCTTGAAGTTTTGCAATTATTTTACTACCTTTAATGCTGTAAATCAAAGGTTTAAGTATGATCGAACTGCAACATATCATAGAAACAAAAAGGGAATTGTTGAGTAGGGAAACTTACTCACGGCACCCTATAAATTATAGTGAAGGTATGGCAGAGGATCAAAAAGACCGGTATATCCAATATCTTGCTGAACAGCATAAGGAAGACCTCCTGACGCAGAAAGCCATGCAGCTTGTCCTGGAGGATTTCATGGCTAGGCAGAAGGAGCTTGATGAACGTATGGCTGCCGTCATGTCCGAACAGGCAGAGCTGAAGAAAGAACTGGCCGAGGAACGTCAGCTGCGCAAATCCCTGGAGCGTAAGGCTGAATCTTTTAAGGAGAAACTTGACTTTGCAAACTAGGAACGTTTCGGTGACAGACGGCAGAAAGTCAGGAAGAAGACAGGTTCAGGTACTCCTGAGAAGACTGAGCCTGACCGTCGCAAAGAGAAGGACGATTTTGACGGGACTGAAGACACTCTCTGTATGGATTCGGTTGACGACAACCGGTCCGGTTCTGTTCCGGAGAATGCCGGGAAAGAAAGGGACCTGACCAATCGTCCTGACAAATATAAGACAATGGGAGTGACCAGTGAACCCGTTTTCCACCCATCGGATCTGTCGAAGATTCCCGGACGCATCATCGAAAAGCGTTCCGTTCCGGTATTCAGCCTGAAGACCGTTCTGGTGGAGGAGCGCTTTGAAATGGTGCATTATGTGGAACCCGGCCGCAAACTGAAATGGGGCTATTTCCCGAGTGAGGGTCATCCCGAGATTGTTCCCCGTTTTGAAGGGACGACGGCCACTCCGGAGTTCCTGCAGGCCATCGCTTATGAGGTTTATGTAAAGAATGTGACTTTCGGCCTTCTGCATCAATGGCTGACGGATATGGGGATGACCATATCCGCCAACACCTTGCACAATTGGCTGAGGAAAGGCAAGAAATACCTGGACGAGCAGGTTTGCGTCTTGAAGGACCTTGCATTGGAAAAGGATTCCATTGTCCATTGTGACGAGACTTGGTGTAAGGTCCGGAAGTATGGCCACTACAAGAAATGCTATATCTGGGTACTTGTGAACAAGGCTCAGAAAGTGGCCATTTTCTTCTATGAAAACGGTTCGAGAGTCCGTGAGGTGCTCACGGACTTTTTGGGGGATGCAGAACTAAAGAGCATCATCTCCGACGGGTATGTTGCTTATGTATTTATAGGTGATGAATTGAAATCGGCACAGTTCAAGGATACCATCCATCAGGTTTGTTTCTCTCATCTCAACAACAAGTTTGTCAAGGCAGTTAATCAAGGGGGCGAACCTGTCGCTGAGCTTTTCCACAATGATTTTCAAGCGCTTTTTGGCAGAGAGCATCGGTACGAAGAAGCTGGTCTCACTCCTTAAGAAAGGCTTCGGGAAAGACAAGGCTTGGAAACCAAGGAAATTGTGATAAGGATACGCAGCAGGCTGGAGAGTGAACTGGCAAAGAAGACTGAGTTCCGAAGTCCGTACTATACGGAAGCTCTCAATTATCTGAATAAATTTTGGAAAGAGCTGTTTGCCTTCCTAGATGATGGAGAATTACCGATAGATAATAATCTGGCTGGTGTGTCACGAGGGCATTATAACATGATGCTATTGGCTGGTATTATGGATGTTTTGTCCGCAACTATCAAAGAGATGAGGGTAGGTCCCTCGCAATCGGTTTACAGGAACTGGTCGCAAACCATCACAAGCTGCGTTTTGAGCAATCAAGAAGTGGTGAGCGTTGTGTGTAATAAGTCAGGAATTATGGTAAGGTATGTGTAATGGAGTTGAATGTGAATGAACCGTTGATGAAGCATCGTTATTGTTATCAGGTTACATCAGAAATAGGGCTTCGGCTACGCTCTATGAAAAGAAGGGAAGCTTCCTGTTTACTGACCCTTTGGTGTACGGTGTGTAGGCGGCAAGAACATTATATAGGCTCTTTGATAGAACGTGAGAAGCAGACTGAGAATGTCAAGAGAAAATGTCAAAGACGCATGACACGTAAGGCAGAAAGTATCAATGTCTCAATCAGTGGCGGATTTCTCCGTAGTAGTGTTGAAATTCTTGTAATGAGGATGGAGCGAAGGGGGAAACGTATTCAGCGGACTGCACTGTGCAACTTGATAAACTAAGGAGGACGCAATGCAAGAAGCAAAACCATTTCAAATAGACAAAAGAATAATCTTTGAAGCCTTTAAGAAAGTGAAGTCAAATGGAGGTAGTCCAGGCATTGACGGTATAGAAATGAGCGCTTATGAGCAAAACTTGGGTTCCAACTTTTATCGTCTATGGAATCGCATGAGCTCCGGCAGTTATATGCCCAAAGCGGTAAAACTTGTGGAAATTCTGAAATCAAATGGTGGTAAAAGACCTTTAGGGATTCCCTCTGTTGAAGATCGTATAGCGCAAATGGCTGTTGTAAACGTTATTGAGCCTCTCGTAGAACCCTATTTTCATAAAGATTCATTTGGTTATCGTCCGCATCGTTCAGCTCATGATGCCATAGCCAAGGCAGAAAGACGGTGTTGGAAGTACGCATGGGTTTTAGATATAGATATATCCAAATTCTTTGATACGATCGACCATGGCCTATTGATGAAAGCGGTGGAGAAGCATATCAAGACAAAGTGGATACTTCTCTATATAAAACGTTGGTTGACCGTTCCTTATCAGGGGAATGACGGGGCAATAGTGAAGAGACACATGGGAGTACCGCAAGGTTCAGTCATAGGCCCAATCTTAGCAAACCAGTTTCTGCACTATACCTTTGATAAATGGATGTCTTATAAATATCCTCACGTACCTTTTGAGAGATACGCAGATGATTGTGTTTGTCATTGCGGTACATTGGCTCAAGCTGAATACATAAAGGACAGGCTTGGAGAACGTTTTGCTGAATGTAAATTGACATTTAATGAGGAAAAGACGAAAATAGTATTCTGCAAAACGAGCAATCGTTCATCAGAGCACTATCATTGTACTTCTTTTGATTATTTAGGTTTTACTTTCAGACCGAGAGCGGCAAAAGATAAACGCAAGAATGTCTTATTCACAAGTTATTTGCCTGCAATAAGCAATAAATCGGAAAGTAGAATACATGAGACAATAAAATCATGGAATCTCAAACGTCTTCATAATAGAAGCCTACGATTCGTAGCGGCATATATCAATGATGTCGTAAGAGGATGGATAAGCTATTATGGGAAATTTGGTAAAACAGAATTTTGGAAAGTTATGTGTCACCTGAATCGCTCTATTGCCTATTGGGCAAAGACAAAATATAAAAGACTTCGACGTCGTGGTGTCATATCTGCCCATTACTGGCTGGCTTATATAGCTCAGAAAGAACCCAACCTGTTTTATCATTGGCAAGTAGGATATATACCCTATGCACGTCAAAAGAAATGATTCGAATACGAAGAACCGTATGAAGGGAGACTTTCACGTACGGTTCCGTGAGAGGCTGAGGGTGAAATTCCCTTGGTCTACTCGACAGCGGACTATCCGTCCTTTGACGAATAACCGAAAGAACAGCCTGTTCTACGGTAGCGAGCGTGGAGTGGAGATGGCCGTTTGGTTCCACTCATGGGTGGGATCGGCAAGGCTCGTGGCTTGAACTTGAAGAACTGGATGGTCAGTCTCGTTCGTGAGTTGATGAGAGGCAATAAAGACTACGAAGGCCTCCTTCAAGGTGCCTATATTTAGGCTATAAGAAGAAAAATCAATTTTAAGTGAGAAATTTCAATCTGCTATCTTGTTGAAAACAAGAGAAGTGGAAGTGATTGAGTATTTACCTAATAATGCGACAAAAATAAATTTCAGTTATGAGTAAGGAAAAAGTTTTAGTTGTCGCTTCTGTTGCGTCAATGATAGACCAATTTAATATCCCATTTATTAAATTAATGATTGACATGGGATACCATGTTGATGTTGCATGTAATTTTGAGAAAGGTAGTACATGTACCAACGAGAAAATTGCCCAACTGAAGAAAACCCTTAAAGCGATGGGGGTAGATTGTTTTCAAATAGATTTTGCAAGAAATGTACTTAATATTAAGGATAATCTCAAAGCTTTTTCACAGGTCGAGAAATTGATGAAATGCAATGACTACGTTTTTGCTCATTGTCATTCACCAATAGGCGGCATGATAACTAGAATTGCCGGAAAGATTACAAAAACAAAGATAATATATACTGCGCATGGCTTCCATTTTTATAAAGGAGCTCCTTTACTAAATTGGATGGTATATTATCCGATTGAATTATTGTGCGGGTATTGGACTGATATTCTAATAACAATCAATAATGAGGACTATGAGTTAGCCCAAAAACACATTAAAGCGAAAGAGATTGTTTATGTACCGGGTATTGGAGTTGATTTAAACAAATTTGGCAATATCGATGTAGACCGCAATAAGGTTAGAGAGTCACTATGTGTACCTGCAGACAAAATTTGGATTTTATCTGTAGGAGAACTTATAAAAAGAAAAAATCAAGAAAGATTGATTAGAGCTATAGCCCAAATACCAAATGTTTATCTTACTATAGCAGGTAGAGGGGAATTACAACCCGAATTTGAGAATCTAATTAAGGAGTTAAAAATAGAGGATAGGGTAAAACTACTCGGATTTAGGACAGATATTTCTGCGTTGTGCGCTTCTGCTGATGTCTTTGCATTCCCATCATTTCAAGAGGGATTGTCTGTTACATTAATGGAGGCTATGGCATGGGGTAAACCATGTGTAGTTAGTGCTATAAGAGGCAATACAGATTTGATAGACGAGAATGGAGGTGTCCTTTTTGACCCTCACAATATAGAATATATTACCAGAGCTGTTAACAAGATTATTGATAGTAATTGGCAGGAGATGTCAATATACAACAAAAAGAAAATTCGACAATTCGATTTACCAACTGTAATCAATAATGTTCAGGAACTCTACAATGAATTTTTATCCAGGGAGTATCTTGCTGTAAGTCAAATAATTAAAAGGCAAAATGCAAGAAGAAGCCTTGGGCTAAACAATAGTGATGTCCTTTTACTTTCAATAGGTGAACTTAATAATAATAAAAATCATGCATCAGTAATTAGAGCCATTAACAATCTGAATGTTAAGTATATGATAGCAGGTAAAGGTCCCCTGAAATATGAATTAATTAATTTAATAGACAGTCTGGGAATGCGAGAACAAGTAAAACTGCTAGGTTTTAGAAATGACATAAATGACTTACTTTCCGCGGCAGATATTTATGTATTCCCATCGCATAGGGAAGGACTTTCTGTCGCTTTGATGGAAGCGATGGCTTCAGGGTTACCTTGTGCTGTGAGTAAGATCCGTGGCAATATTGATCTTATTGACCACAATGGAGGTAGATTATTTAATCCCCAAAATGTGAATGATATTAAATCTGCTATTGTGGATATGCTTTCAATAGATAGGTTCTCTATGCAAGAATATAATAAGCTAAAAATTCAGAGATATTCATTAAACAATATAATTAAACAAGTCGCTGATATCTATCGCTCTATAAATAACTAGGTAAAATATGAAAATACTTATTACAGGTATCCATGGTTTCGTGGGCTCCAATTTGGTCGTGTATCTTAAGGGTAAACACAAGATATACGGTCTTGATGTTGTTACTCCTGAAAAAGACGGTGTTATAAAAACATTTTTGTGGGATGATTTAGACTCCGGGAAACTGCCTGGATTTGATGCGATAATCCACCTTGCAGGTAAGGCGCACGACACAAAAAACAAGTCGGCTGCAGATCTCTATTTTAAGGTAAATACAGGGCTGACGCAGAAGATTTATGATTATTATTTAAAGTCTTCCGCTAAGAAGTTCGTATTTTTCAGTACGGCAAAAGCTGCGGCAGACAAGGTTGAGGGTATTTTGAAAGAAGATGTAATACCTACTCCTGTCGGTCCTTACGGCGAAAGTAAAATTAAGGCTGAAGAATATATTTTAAATAACATAGTGGATGGTAAGGATTTCTATATTCTACGTCCGTGTATGATTCATGGTCCGGGAAACAAGGGTAACTTGAATCTGTTGTATGGTGTTGTCTCAAAGGGTATTCCTTGGCCGCTAGGAGCATTTGACAACCTAAGAACGCTGACATCAATTGAAAATGTTTGCTTTACGGTTGAAGGACTGCTGACAAAGAGTGTTGAGAGTGGCATATACAATATGGGGGATGATGAGCCAATGTCTACTAATGAACTTATAGCGACTATTTGTTCTATGTTGGGCAAAAAAGCTCATATATGGCATATGAACAAAGGGATGATGACGACGTTTGCTAAAGTCGGTGATATGCTTCATCTTCCTCTGAACACAGAACGTCTGCAAAAGTTGACGGAAAATTACGTTTCATCTAACGATAAAATCAAAAAAGCTTTAGGCGTATCCGAAATGCCTGTCTGTGCTAAAGACGGACTTATTCGTACAATAGAGAGTTTTAGGAAATAGATGTCTCTATCTTCAAATAATTTCATTATGCTAATTTACTTTGTAATATTAGTTCTGCTCATAGTCGCAGAGTTAGTATATTTTCGTATTGCCGATAAGTTCAATATTATCGACAAACCTAACAATCGATCATCTCACTCAAAAGTAGTTTTGCGCGGGGGAGGTATAATTTTTACCCTTGGGGCTATCCTATGGTTTGTAATTATATCACTAGCTTCGGTTATCCCGGATTTATCGCAGTTTGCTACAATCTCTGTAACGCAATATACACCCTTTTTCATTGGCTTGATACTTGTTTCTGGGGTTAGTTTCGTAGATGATATCCATCCATTACCGGACTCGCTTCGTCTTGTTGTGCAGTTCAGTGCGATGTTCTTGATGTTTTGGAGTTTGAATATTCTGCATTGGAATATGTGGTGGGTCGTGATTCTTGCGCTTATTGTTTGTGTTGGCATCACTAATGTCTACAACTTTATGGACGGGATTAATGGCATTACAGGTGGATACAGCCTTGCGGTTCTATTCCCGTTGCTATTGCTTCAATGGCAAAACCCACAAGACTCATCGCTCGTTATTACTACGATATTGGCAGACTTGGTATTCTGTTTTTTTAACTTTCGTCCCAAAAATAAGGCGAAATGCTTTGCTGGAGATGTCGGCTCGATAAGCGTTGCATTTATCATCCTTTTTGTCATAGGCAAGATAATTGTCTCAAATGGAGATATAACATGGCTAATATTGTTAATGGTTTATGGGGTTGATGCTTGCTTGACTATTGTTCATCGAATCATGTTGCACGAGAATCTTGGTCAGGCACACCGAAAACATGGTTATCAATTAATGGCAAATGAATTAAATATATCACATGTAGTAGTCTCTTTGATATATCTTGGATTACAACTTGTTATATCACTTGGTTTTATATATTTAATTCCTAACACAGTAGTTGCACATTGGATATATCTTATAATTGTATTAGTTCTCTTAACAATTACATATGTTATTTTTATGAGAAAATATTATCCTCTACATGAGAAATATCTAAATAGTCTTCATTGTTAATAATTTAATAAATGAGTAATATGATTATTGATGACATTTTTTTGGATAGTCTTTTAGAAAAGGCTACTGAGAGCGAACGCAGAAGAGTAAATTACGACTTACGTACAACAGCAGATGACCAATCTCAACGTATACTTAACGTCTTGCTTCCTGGTACACAAGTCCCCATTCATCGTCATCAGGACAGCACCGAGACAATCTTTGTTGTAAGTGGCCGTCTCACCGAAATCTTCTACAATGAAAAAGGCGTGGAGTGTGCGAGACATGATCTTTGTCCTGCTGAAGGGCGTTTTGGCTTGCAAATTCCAACGGGCATGTGGCATACCGTTATTGTAAAAGAGCCTTGTGTAATATTCGAGGCCAAAGATGGTGCCTACAAGCCTCTGACTTCTGCTGATGTTTGGAATTATGAATAAGACTTTTATTATGAGGAAGTTTTTATAAGGCGTTGGGCAGTTCTTGTCATATATCTGCGTGCCACAGTGGTGTATAAAAAAGAATAATGTCAAAAATGATTAAGCTATGTATCTCTTAAACTACAGAGACGAAATTATTGAGAAGAGGACGAAGACTATTCCTCTGACTGACCTTGATAGAGCGAAAGAGTTGTTAAAGGAGATGAAAGATGTTTTTATCGAGGAGTGCGACTTTATGGATTGTGTTGAAGTGGAGAAAGATACTCCCTCTCACTATGAAGCAACCGATGGTGAAGACTGGATTACCATCCAGATAACTCAGACTCTTGATTAATGAATATTTTTTAGAAAATAGTGAATTATGGGGCAAATCTATACTGACTGGCGTAACAGCTTGAAAAAAACTGACGATAGTGTTTTCTACTATCACCGTTCGTAGGAGTGGATAGTGTTGGGACTTTCGATGTATGAGATAGCATCACGCTCATCATAAGCATACGTGTGATTTATACCGGGAACTGTTGAAGGATATGAAAGGGATCACCTTGCATGAGAATCCTTCCGGTCGTTTTGATAGTAATTATTGGTTGAATACGATTGTCTTGGATCCTTTATTGAGGGTGAAAGGGCAGGAGAATGCTTATCAAGCAATGGTACAAGGTGCTGTTGGTGGTGCGGGCGGTGTGACTCACGCAGCGGTGAACGCACATACGGATTGCGAGCCGAATGCCAATGTCGAGGCGATGCGTGTGGGACTTGACGCGATGGGTATAGAATCCCGTCCTTTGTGGAAACCGATGCATAAGCAACCTGTTTATAGGGATTGCCCGGCTTATGTGAATGGGGTGAGCGAATCTTTGTTTAAGGTTGGGTTGTGCCTGCCTTCCGGCCCGTATGTAACGGATCGGGATATTGAGTATATCGTTGGAGGTATAAGGGGCTTGATTGAGCGTTGATTTTAACAGTTTTCATGAGCTAAATTCGTTTCAATGCGTAGGCCTAAGTAAAGGCTAATCATAAAGATTTTATTTTTGTTACGAGGAGGGTGTGTCATTTTGATGCACCTTTTTTTGTGTTCTTTAGCTGAACTTTTCCTTCGCCCCAAAGTCTTACTCTATTCGAGAGCGGAGTTTATGACCATGTGTGAGAGAGCTAGGATCGTGTTCCTACGCATTGAGTATTGGGAAAATATTGCAATCGGCTCAAATATTGCGGTAAAGATACGAATATCGGCTCAATTTGAGCCGATAGTTGAAGGAAAATTAGTACTTTTGAGCCGATTTAGTGAAAGGAATGTTATGACTATCGAAACAGAAATCCTACAGGTATTGCACTATCATCCGCTATCAAATAGAGGAGCGATAGCTTCCATGCTGGTAAATGCACCAAGCGACAGCACCATGAAAAGACTCTTGGCTGATGCTGTCAGCAAAGGTCTTATAGAAGTGTATGGAAAAGGACCTGCTACCAAATACTCGCTTACTCCACAAGCTCAGGTAACGATGCCTTTGGATATTGATACCTATTTCAAGAATGAAATGGATGATCGTACTGTGCAGGAAAATTTCAATTTCGAACTCATAAAACAGATTCTGCCAAAGGTTTCACTTTTCACAGAAGAGGAATGTAAACGTTTGGATAAAGCTCAGTCCACTTTCAGAACCCACCTTAAAGAACTTTCTGAAACAGATTACAAAAAGGAGATGGAAAGACTGGGAGTTGACCTGTCGTGGAAATCTTCACAAATCGAGGGCAATACTTATTCCCTGCTAGAAACAGAGCGCCTGCTGAAAGAAAGACAGGAAGCTACTGGTAAGACAAGGGAAGAAGCTATCATGCTGCTCAATCACAAGGATGCGCTTGATTTTGTTCTCAATGTGCCCGACTATCTTAAGGAAATATCCGTCCACCGCATAGAGGACATCCATTCTTTACTGACCAAGGATTTAGGTGTGGAAAGAAACATACGACGCCGACGTGTGGGTATCACAGGTACGAACTATCGTCCCCTTGATAACGAGTTCCAGATTCGTGAGGCATTGGAAGATTCCTGTAAACTTATCAATGGCAAAGACAATATCTTCGAGAAGTCATTACTTGCACTGGTTCTCCTTTCTTATATTCAGGCATTTTCGGATGGAAACAAACGTACTGCCCGTATCACAAGCAATGCTATACTGATAGCCAATGGTTATTGCCCAATCTCATTCAGAACGGTTGATTCCATAGACTACAAAAAAGCCATGCTGATATTCTATGAACAGAATAACATTGCCGCTTTCAAGAAGATATTCATAGAACAATTTGAATTTGCTGTCAAAACTTATTTTTGATTTCTTTTGTGAAAACTAACGGACTATTGTATTTACGAAACAACTTCTACTACTGAACAATTATAATTATGCCCCCGTCTTTCTTTCTTTCCTTAGGGAGGATGAGAGAGACGGGGGCTTTTTTATGCTTCTAAACATGGAATGATAATTGGCTGGGATTTGGATAATCGCTAACTTGTCGGCGCTGAATCCGTGAAATTCCTTGCAGATTGTAAGCACCTACTAAATCATTCACGTTATGGAAATACATCTTGATAACTATTTGCCGGAATATCCTTCCTTCGTTTCCGGTATTCGCCGTGCTCCCGATCGCGGCTATTCGCTTACGCCCGCTCAAACAGAAACGGCATTGATGAACGCGCTTCGTTACATCCCTGTTGAATTACATGAGAAGCTAGCTCCTGAGTTCATGGAGGAATTATTGACCCGGGGACGGATCTATGGTTATCGCTACCGTCCGCAGGGAGACCTGAAAGCGAAGCCTATCTCTGAATATAAAGGTAAATGTATCGAGGGAAAGGCCTTTCAAGTAATGATCGATAATAACCTCTGCTTTGATATCGCTTTGTACCCTTACGAGTTGGTTACGTATGGCGAGACTGGGCAGGTCTGCCAAAATTGGATGCAATATCGTTTGATTAAGAAGTATTTGGAGGAGCTGACCGAGGAGCAGACCTTGGTGATTGAATCTGGGCATCCTCTGGGATTGTTTCATTCTAAGCCGGATGCCCCACGGGTGATTATCACGAACTCCATGATGGTGGGAATGTTCGATAACCAAAAGGATTGGCATATCGCCGCCCAGATGGGAGTCGCTAATTATGGACAGATGACGGCCGGAGGTTGGATGTATATCGGCCCGCAAGGTATCGTACACGGTACGTTTAATACCTTGTTGAATGCCGGACGTAAGAAATTAGGGATTCCACAAGATAAGGATTTGCGAGGCTATCTGTTTGTATCTTCCGGTTTAGGAGGAATGAGTGGCGCTCAACCTAAAGCCGCCGTGATTGCCGGTGCTGCCAGTATAATCGCCGAGGTAGACGCTTCCCGTATCGAGACACGCCGATGCCAAGGATGGGTCCAGCATGTGACGGATGATATGGGGAAAGCTTTCTCCTTAGCCGATGAGGCGATTCGTAAGAAAGAACCGATCTCTATCGCTTTTCATGGCAATATCGTGGATTTATTGGAATATGCCGATAAACAGGGGCTTTCCATCGACCTTTTGAGTGACCAGACCTCGTGTCATGCGGTCTATGAAGGTGGTTATTGTCCGGCAGGCGTGACGTTTGAGGAACGTACGGAATTATTGGCTCATCACCGGGAAGACTTTTGTGCTTTGGTCGATAAAACGTTGAAGCGACATTTCGAGGTGATCAAGCGTCTGGTTGCCCGGGGTACCTATTTCTTTGACTATGGGAACTCCTTCATGAAAGCGATCTATGATGCCGGTGTACATGAGATTTCCCGTAACGGTGTGGACGAGAAAGATGGTTTTATATGGCCTTCTTATGTGGAAGATATCATGGGGCCGGAATTATTTGATTATGGGTATGGCCCTTTCCGCTGGGTATGTTTAAGCGGTAAGCCGGAAGATTTGATTCGCACGGATCATGCGGCTATGGCGTGTATCGATCCGACTCGAAGAGGGCAGGATATGGATAATTATAATTGGATACGTGACGCGGAGAAGAACCGTTTGGTGGTGGGTACGCAAGCCCGGATCTTATATCAAGACGCTGAGGGGCGCTTGAAGATCGCCCTTGAGTTTAACCGAATGGTACGTGATGGGGAGGTAGGCCCGATTATGTTGGGACGAGACCATCATGACGTGAGCGGTACGGATTCTCCATTCCGTGAGACCTCTAATATACGGGACGGAAGCAATGTGATGGCTGATATGGCGGTGCAGTGCTTCGCTGGAAATGCCGCCCGGGGTATGAGCTTGGTCGCTCTTCATAATGGTGGAGGGGTTGGTATCGGTAAGGCGATAAACGGAGGTTTCGGTATGGTTCTCGATGGTAGTGAGCGGGTGGACGAGATACTTCGCTCTGCTATGATATGGGACGTGATGGGGGGTGTCGCCCGTCGCTCATGGGCTCGTAACCCGAATGCGATGCGTACGAGCGCTACTTTCAATGAGAACCGTGGCGAACAGTATCATATTACCCTCCCGTATATCCCGGAGAGGGCGTTTATTCATGAAATCGTACAAACATCATTAAATAAAAAGGTATGAGTACTTGGAATAAGATTATGGAATGTGTCCCTAACTTCAGTGAAGGACGGGATCTGGAGAAGATAGATAAGATCGTAGCGCCTTTCCGGGCTAAGACGGGTGTTAAACTGTTGGACTATAGTAATGATGAGGATCACAATCGCATGGTTGTTACCGTGGTAGGGGAGCCTGTCGCTTTAAAACAAGCCGTATTGGAGGCCATTGGAGTTGCCGTTGAGCTGATCGATTTAAACAAGCATAGCGGTCAACATCCTCGAATGGGGGCCGTAGATGTGGTTCCTTTTATACCGATTCGCGGATGTACGATGGAAGAGGCGATCGCCTTGTCTAAGGAAGTAGGGGAGGAAGTGGGCGCTCGTTATGCCGTGCCGGTCTTCTTATATGAGAAATCGGCTTCCGTCCCTTACCGGGAGAATCTGGCTGCGATCCGTAAAGGTGAGTTTGAGGGGATGGCAGAGAAAATCCATCAACCGGAGTGGAAACCTGATTTTGGTCCGGCCGAAAGACATCCGACAGCCGGTACGGTCGCCATAGGAGCCCGTATGCCTTTGGTCGCCTATAATGTGAATTTAGGGACGAACCAATTGCAGATCGCTACGGATATAGCGAAGAAAATCCGTTTCATCGGCGGAGGTTTACGTTATTGTAAAGCGATGGGGGTTGAGTTGAAGGAACGTGGTATCGTACAGGTCTCTATTAATATGACCGATTATACCCGTACGGCCTTGTACCGGGCCTTCGAGTTAGTTCGTATCGAAGCTCGCAGATATGGTGTTCCGGTGGTGGGGAGCGAGATTATCGGCTTGGTTCCTATGGAGGCGTTGATCGATACGGCCTCTTACTATTTGGGATTGGAGGATTTCTCAATGAATCAGGTGCTGGAAGCTCGTATTATGGAATAGCGTATGGAGAATAGCAAGATATTAATCAGGAATGCTGCCCAGATCGTCACTTGTCATGGGGATAAGGCACGACGGGGAGCGGAGATGTCTGATTTAGGCGTTATCGAGGATGGAGCCGTAGCGATGTCTGATGGGGTTATTACGCATGTAGGACCTACGGAGGAGGTACTTCGAAACATCCATGCGGAGGATTATTTGGAGATTCGGGCGGAGAACCAAGCGGTGTTACCCGGATTTGTTGATAGCCATACGCATTTTATCTTTGGCGGTTACCGGGAGGAGGAGTTCTCTTGGCGATTGCGGGGAGATAGTTATATGTCGATCATGGAGCGTGGTGGAGGTATCGTGAATACGATGAAAGCTACCCGTGAAAGTGATTTCGATACACTATGGGACAGAGGGGAAGAACGTTTGGATGAGTTATTCTCCATGGGTGTTACCACGGTGGAGGGGAAAAGTGGTTATGGTTTGGATTTGCAAACAGAATTAGTTCAGCTTCGTGTCATGTCGGACCTGAATGAGTCTCATCCGATGGATGTCGTATCGACCTTTTTGGGAGCTCATGCTGTTCCTCCTGAATTTGCCGGTCGTACGGACGATTATGTGGATTATATGATCGAGGAAGTTCTTCCTGCCATACGAGCCGAACATACGGTTACGTTTTGTGATGTGTTTTGTGAGAAAGGCGTTTTCTCGTTAGAACAGAGTGAGCGCTTGCTTCGTGCCGCCCGTCATCATCGTTTTAAATTGAAGATGCATGCGGATGAGATCGTTCCTTTCGGAGGGGCGGAACTGGCGGCCTCCTTGAAGTGTGTAAGTGCTGATCATTTGTTACATATATCGGACACAGGCATCAAACGTCTGGCAAGAGCGGGTGTCGTGGCTACCTTACTTCCGCTGACTGCCTTTTCCTTGAATGAGCCGTATGCGCCTGCAAGGAAGATGATAGATGCCGGTTGCGCGGTGGCTTTAGCCTCCGATCTAAATCCGGGAAGTTGTTTCTCTGCCTCAATCCCGATGATGATAGCCTTGGCCTGTATCTATATGAAGATGACCCCTGAAGAAGCGGTAACGGCATTGACCATTAATGGAGCCGCAGCTGTGGGACGTGCCTCCGAGATTGGAAGTATCAGCGTGGGAAAACGTGCGGACGTGATCTTGCTGAAATACCCGTCTTATAAGTTCCTACCTTATCATGTGGGAATGAATCTCGTGGATACCGTAATTAAGGACGGGGAACTTTATATGATGTAAGATAAGAATTGTTGAATCATTTAAATCAAAATACTATGTTAGCAGACTTGACAATTAAAGATTTTTTGGCGGAAACGGCGGGTAGTGCTCCCGTTCCCGGTGGTGGAAGTATATCTGCCTTGAATGGCGCTATAGCGGCAGCTTTGACAGAGATGGTGGCCCATCTGACTGTTGGCAAAAAGAAATATGCGGAAGTGGAAGGACAAATGAAAACGATCGCTATCGAGGCGGCTTTGATCCGTGAGCGTCTTACTGAATATATCGATAAGGACAGCGAGGCTTATGATCGTGTATTCTCCGCTTTTAAGTTGCCGAAAGAAACGCCTGACGAACAGGTGATCCGTACGAATGCGATACAGAGCGCAACGAAGGAGGCGGCTATTGTTCCGATGAGGGTGGCGGAGGAGATCGGTTCCGTAATGGAGACGATTATCTATGTGGCTCACAAAGGTAATCAGAATGCCGTCACGGATGCTTGCGTGGCGATGATGGCTGCCCGTACTTGTGTATTGGGGGCTTTATTGAATGTCCGAATTAACTTAACGTCCATCCAAGACGAGGTGTTCGTCGGAATGATGCGGAAGAAAGCGGATGAACTGGAGGCGAACGCTATCCGTGTAGAGCAAAAGTTATTGGATTGGGTGAAGACTAAATTATAGCATATGAGCAATGTCTATTATGTGGGTTCCGAGCCTCTCTCTTTTGAGGGAATCGAACGGATACTTACTCAAAATATGAAGTTGGAGCTTTCACTCGAGGTGAAGGAGCGCATCCAGCGTTGCCGGGATTACTTGGATCATAAAATCGAGCAGCAAGAGGGGCCTTTGTATGGGATTACTACCGGTTTCGGTTCTTTATGCAATAAGAATATCTCTCCGGACGAATTGAGCACCTTGCAAGAGAACTTGGTGAAAAGTCATGCCTGTAGCGTAGGGGATGAGGTAAGTCCGGTGATCGTCCGTTTGATGATGTTATTGAAAGCGCATGCCCTTTCGTTGGGGCATAGTGGCGTACAGGTGATTACCGTACAACGTATTCTGGACTTTTTCAATAATGACGTGCTTCCGATCGTGTATGATCGTGGCTCTTTAGGCGCTTCCGGTGATTTGGCGCCTCTGGCGAATTTGTTCCTGCCTCTGATCGGCGTGGGTGACGTTTATTATAAGGGCCGCAAACGGGAAGCGATCAGCGTATTGGACGAGTTCGCTTGGAAGCCTGTGAAGCTGAAAAGCAAGGAGGGGTTAGCTTTATTGAACGGTACGCAATTTATGAGCGCCAATGGCGTATTCGCCTTGATGCGTGCGTTTAGCCTGTCCAAGAAAGCGGATCTGATCGCCGCTTTATCTTTGGAGGCTTTCGATGGGCGTATCGATCCTTTCATGGATTGTATCCAGCAGATGCGTCCGCATCCCGGACAAATCGAGACCGGGGCCGCTTTTCGACGGCTATTGGAGGGAAGTGAGTTAATCGCCCGGAAAAAGGAACATGTTCAGGACCCGTATTCATTCCGTTGTATCCCTCAAGTGCATGGGGCTACGAAAGACGCTATCAATTATGTGGCGAATGTCCTGCTTACCGAAGTAAATTCCGTGACGGATAATCCGACGATCTTCCCGGAGGAGGATAAGATTATTTCCGGCGGTAATTTCCACGGTCAGCCCTTGGCGATTTCTTATGATTTCTTGGCGATTGCCTTGGCTGAGTTAGGAAATATATCGGAACGTCGTGTCGCTCAATTGATCATGGGTTTGCGGGGATTGCCTGAGTTCTTGGTCGCTAATCCCGGCCTGAACTCCGGTTTCATGATCCCTCAATATGCGGCTGCCAGTATGGTAAGCCAGAATAAGATGTATTGCTATGCGGCGAGCAGCGATTCTATCGTGTCTAGTAATGGACAAGAGGATCATGTGAGTATGGGGGCGAATGCGGCGACGAAATTGTTTAAGATCATGGACAACTTGGATCATATCTTGGCGATCGAGCTGATGAATGCGGCACAAGGAATCGAGTTCCGTCGTCCGGCTAGGACCTCCCCTGTGTTGGAGAAGTTCTTGAAGGATTACCGGAAAGAGGTGCCATTTATCGATGAGGATATTATCATGTACACGGAAATACATCGTACGGTGGCGTTTATTCGTAGGAAAGACTTTGTATATTAATGAATATCGTTAATAGAGGTTAGAAATCCAGCTGAATCTCCTATTCGGCTGGATTATTTTGTATTTTCGCCGTCAATCTAAACACAATCGATCTACTTTATGCAAAATGTAACAAATCCTACCGTGAAAACACACGTAGTTTGGCTGGATGTCGTACGCTTGATAGCCATGTTTACTGTTGTTTGCTGTCATTGTACAGACCCGTTTAATTTCTATCCCGGAGATTCTCCGATTATTGGGGATATTAAGTTTTGGGGAGCTGCCTATGGGGCTTTTCTTCGTCCTTGTGTACCTCTGTTCGTTATGATTACGGGAGCCTTGTTGCTACCGGTCCGGGAAGAGACTTCTGTTTTCTATAAGAAAAGGATATTGCGTGTATTCTGGCCTTTCTTGATTTGGTCTGTTATTTATAATTTATTTCCTTGGTTTACGGGACTGCTTGGTTTGAGGCCGGAACTTATTCTTGATTTCTTCCCTTATTCGGGAGAAGAGGTGACTCATCAATCGTTGAGCGTATCTTTAGACTATATCGCCCAGATACCGTTCAATTTCTCATTGTTGGATGTACATATGTGGTATATCTATTTATTGATTGGCTTATATCTCTATTTGCCGATCTTCTCCGCTTGGGTGGAGAAAGCGTCGGAAAAGGCGAAGCTATGGTTTTTGGTTGGTTGGGGTGTTACCCTGTTCATCCCTTATTACCGGGAGTTTGTATCGCCTTATATCTGGGGAGGATGTTCTTGGAATGAGTTCAATATGCTTTATTATTTCGCCGGGTTTAACGGTTACTTGCTTTTGGGGCATTATCTGCGGAATCATGATTGGTCGTCAGGAAAGATCGTTGGGATAGGCATTCCTATGTTTGTCGTAGGCTATGCCATTACTTTCTTCGGTTTTCGCTATACGACCGCTTTGCCTGCTTACACGGAGGAACAGTTAGAGTTATTCTTCTATTATTGTTCTCCCAATGTGGTGATGATGACGATTCCTATCTTCTTGCTGGCGAAGAAGGTAAATGTTAAGTCGGATACGATTAAGCGAATGTTGGCGAACTTAACCATATGCGGTTTTGGTATCTATATGGTACATTATTTCTTTACGGGACCCAGTGTGCTGTTGGCGAGAGCCTTGAATATCCCTTTGGGTTTACAGATTCCTGCCGCTTCTGTGGTAGCATTCGCTGTATCTTGGTTGATCGTATTGGGTATCAGGAAGATTTGCGGTAAGAAAGCCAAGTATATTGTGGGCTGAATTTATACGTACGTTCGCGTAGGCTGATACGTATATAGGCGTAGGCCCATGCGAGCGTACGTGTAGGACGATACGTATATACGTGCGAGACCACACGTATATACGTATAAATCATCTTTATTTCTTGGTTACAATCACTCGCTCTGTCGGAGCCAGATGCTCGTTGCGATAGTCTATTTGCTTGACTACATTCTCGGCCAATTCTTGGAATGCCTTTCCTGTGATCGAGTCCGGGTTCAACGCTACCGGCTTACCTTGATCTCCTCCTTCGCAGATACTTTGTACGATAGGAATCTGTCCCAGTAACGGCACGTTCAGTTCCTCAGCTAGGCGTTTACAACCTTCCTTTCCGAATATATAATATTTGTTTTCCGGTAATTCCGCAGGGGTAAACCAAGCCATATTCTCGATCAATCCTAAAACAGGGACATTAACCTTATCTCCAGTGAACATGCTGATACCCTTACGAGCGTCCGCTAAAGCAACCTCTTGCGGCGTACTTACCACCACGGCTCCGGTTATCGCTAGTGTTTGTACCATTGTCAAATGGATATCACTCGTTCCGGGAGGTAAATCGATTAAGAAATAATCAAGCTCACCCCAGTTGGCGTCGCCGATCAATTGCTTCAATGCGTTGCTAGCCATTGCTCCACGCCATAGGACTGCGTCGTTTTTATTTACGAAGAAGCCGATGGATAACATCTTGACACCATAATTTTCGGCCGGCTTGATCAGTTCCCTGCCCTCTACCTCTTCCATATAAGGGCGAGCCTCTTCTAGGTTGAACATCTTGGGTTGGGACGGCCCGAATATATCGGCATCCAGCAATCCTACCTTATATCCTTGTAAAGCCAATGCGACAGCTAGATTAGCGGCAACGGTACTTTTACCAACTCCTCCTTTACCGGAAGATACGGCGATAATATTTTTTACTTGCGGTAATAATTTATCCGGTTCCGGGCGAGCTAACTGACGGGCTTTTACCGTGATGTTTCCCTTGATATTCACCTCCGGGCTTACATAGGTTAAGATAGCTGTCTCCGCGGCTTTTACTACGGAACGGATAAACGGATCATTTGGTTTCTCGAATAATAACGAGAAGGTGACATTCATACCATCGATACGAATGTTGTCTTCTACGAGGCCCATGGAAACGATGTCCTTTCCCGTACCCGGGTAACGAACGTTCTTCAACGCCTCAATAATCAGATTCGGATAGATTGTCATATCTGTTGATTTTTTTAAGTCATTCTTTTATTTACCAGAAGCCAAAGCGCTTCGTTTACTGCGATTAAAGCTACGATAAGGATCTAACGCTATTTCTACGTCAGGTTCCACCAATCGCTCTCTTTCCTCACAAACAAATTTGATGTATTTGATGTTTAAGCCACGATCCAGCCATTGTTGCTCGTAATAGGTCTTGATGGATAAGATCTCATCCGCCAGATTGGAATGATATAGGTCGTCTGTACTGAACAATACGGGATAATGGTTCGTTTTTACCATCTCGCACGTATAGGTATACATGAAGTTACTGTCCGTTTTTAAATGGATAATACCATCTCCGGAAAGGATTTCCCGATACATTTTCATAAAACGGGTTCCAGTCAGACGCTTGTTGACCTTTTTCATTTGAGGGTCTGGAAATGTGATCCAGATCTCGGCTACTTCGCCCGGAGCGAAGAAATAGGAAATCAATTCGATACTCGTACGTAGGAAAGCCACGTTCTTCATCCCGGTTTCCAGCGATTCTTTCGCGCCGGTCCACATACGTGCTCCCTTGATATCGACACCAATAAAATTCTTATTTGGGAAAAGCTTTCCCAAACCTACGGTATATTCCCCTTTTCCGCATCCCAATTCCAAAACAATAGGGTGATCGTTCTTGAAAAAACGTTCATGCCACTGTCCTTTCATATCAAACCCTTTTTCTTGTAGGGCGGCGAAAGGGTATTGGAATACGTGCGGATAGCCCGCCATATCGTCAAACTTAGCTAATTTATTCTTTCCCATGTCGCGAAGATAATACTTAAAAAAATGCTTTTTACGTTTTTTCTACTGTTTTAGATAGGGGTTTTTATACGTTGGCGAGTCTTTTGAACATATAGGCTGTCAGAAGTTTTATTTGAAAGTGGAGTTGTAACGAATAAAAAAGGATATGTTGAGAGTATTTTTTAGACGCCCGATATTTAAGAATCCGAGGTTTGTCGGATTTGTTTGGTTTGCGACGGCCCTTGTCGCTTGCTTATTGAAATTACCTGTGGGAAGGACTTATAATAACTTTATGATTTATAGGGCTTCCTTTTTCCATGCGTTAGAGTTGAAAGACCTTTATATATATTATCCGAATGAATACCACGACCGGTTTTTATACGGGATCCCTTTTACGGCTATAATAGCGCCTTTCTCCCTCTTCTCTCCTTATATCGGGATGTTGCTATGGTGTCTCGCGAATAGCTTGCTGCTTTATATGGCTATCCGTAAACTCGGATTGGTGGATTGGAAACAGGCGTTTGTCATTTGGGTATGCTTGAATGAGTTGTTTACGTGTGTTCTTATGCAGCAATTTAACATAGCCATAGCCGGCATGATTTTATTCTCGTTTATTTTTATTGAGCGGAAACAGGAGTTTTGGGCGGCGCTAATGATCGTTTTGGGTACGATGACTAAGATTTATGGCATTGTCGGTCTTGCTTTCCTGCTATTCTCAAAACGCCGGATCGCCTTTTTGAAAGGACTTATTTTCTGGGGCATAGTCTTGTATGTTCTTCCGATGTTATATACGTCTCCTCAATATGTGGCAAGTCAATACGTGAAATGGTATGAGGTACTTCTCGATAAGAATGTAGAGAATTTATTTACTCCTTATACAAATATCTCTTTGTTGGGGATGGTTCGTAAGATTTCGGGAGTCAATACGTATAGTGATCTCTGGTTGGTTATCCCCGGGCTACTTTTATTTATTGCTCCTTATTTTAGGATAAATCAATATGATAACCGGCGGTTCCGCATGCATTTTCTTTGCTCTACTCTTTTGTTCATGGTTCTTTTTAGCTCCGGAACAGAGAATAGCGGATATTTGGGAGCCATGATAGCCGTCTGCCTTTGGTATATAGGTACGCCTACCCGTAAGACGACTCCTGTCTTGAATACGGTACTATTCGTTTTCTGTTTTATTCTTACATCCCTTTCTCCAACAGATATATTTCCCTGTTATATCCGGAAAACGTATGTTATTCCTTATGCGTTGAAAGCACTACCTTGTGTGTTGATCTGGTTTAAGATCGTATGGGAGCAATTGACATTGGATTTTTCAGAGCCGCTTCATCGGCCGAAGACTCTCCCGGGTAAAGAGGAGGCGATCGACCTTATCTTGCCTTGTTATAACCCACAAGAAGGCTGGGAACGTTTGATGATCGAGAAACATGCGGAATTGGTAAAGATGCTTAAAGGTCGCTCACTTCGTTTTATCGTCGTGAATGACGCTTCGAAGAGAGGATTTACGAAGGATGCGGTGGGACGTCTTCTGGAGGCTCTCCCTGATACGATGATCGTAAGTTATGATACGAATAAGGGAAAAGGAGCCGCTGTTAGGGCTGGCTTGTCTCATTCCACTTCATCCATTACTTTATATACGGATTATGATTTTCCGTATGAGACGGATTCTATCTGCCGGATGGTAGAATGGTTGGAATCGGGATATGATGTCGTTATCGCCGTGCGGAATCATACTTATTATACCCATTTAAGTACTCGAAGAAAGATTATGAGTTATGCTTCCCGTATATTGAATTTTACGCTTCTAGGATTAACGCATACGGATGCTCAAGGAGGTTTGAAAGGTTTTAACCAGCGGGGAAAATCGTTCTTGGCCTCAACTCAGGTGAATCGCTTTTTATTTGATACGGAGTTTATTTATAAGGCTTCGCAGGAGTCGGATGTACTTATTAAAGACATGCCCGCTGATTTGCGGGATAACGTTCATCTTCCCAATATGCGTCGTGGAGTCCTTGCGGAAGAATTAAAGAACTTATTTTTAATCGCTTGGAGAGGGTAGGAGGATTACAGGGTTGTTAATAACCCTGTTGAAAACCCTGTGAATAACGGAAAAAGAACAAAAGAAAAAAGAGATACCTATTAATAGGTATCTCTCTCTTTTTGCTCTTCCTCTTGGACTTGAACCAAGGACCCTCTGATTAACAGTCAGATGCTCTAACCAACTGAGCTAAGGAAGAATGTTTGCAATCAAGATTTTCAACTTTGCTCTTCCTCTTGGACTTGAACCAAGGACCCTCTGATTAACAGTCAGATGCTCTAACCAACTGAGCTAAGGAAGAATGTTTGCAATCAAGATTTTCAACTTTGCTCTTCCTCTTGGACTTGAACCAAGGACCCTCTGATTAACAGTCAGATGCTCTAACCAACTGAGCTAAGGAAGAATGTTTGCAATCAAGATTTTCAACTTTGCTCTTCCTCTTGGACTTGAACCAAGGACCCTCTGATTAACAGTCAGATGCTCTAACCAACTGAGCTAAGGAAGAATTTTTTCGCTCTTTCAAAGGTTATTCCGTAACCCCTTTCTGAAATTGCACTGCAAAAGTACGGGGTATTTTCGAAATATGCAATATCTTTGCGAAAAAAATTACGAAAAAATGAATACAATAGGTTTAGGAAACGCTTTGGTTGACGTTTTATTGAGGCTTGAAAATGATGATGTCCTATCGGAAATCGGGATACAGAAAGGAGCTATGGATATGATTAACAGGGAACAAATGATCGCTATCCGTACAACTTTAGCCGGCTTGCCACGTACGCAAACCCCGGGAGGATCTGTCTGCAACACGATGCGTTCGATGTCTTCTTTAGGGGCGAATTCCGGTTTTATCGGTAAGATCGGGGATGATTCGATCGGCGGATTTTATGAGGATGCGTTGGAAAAAGCGGGTGTCACTTCCTATTTTATCAAGACGGATGGACTTACAGGTAGCTGTACGGTGATGATTTCTCCGGATGGGGAACGTACGATGGGGACTTTCCTTGGCCCGGCCCCGACAATAACCCCGGATGAGATCACCGAGGAGATGCTAAGTAAATATCAATGTATTTATATAGAAGGTTACTTGCTCGTAAACGAGCCGTTGGTTCGTTCTACGATGGAGAAGGCTAAAAAGTTGGGCTTGAAAGTAGCGCTGGATTTGTCGAACTTCAATATCGTGAATGCTTTTAAAGGAATGCTGGAGGATATCATTCCTAAATATGTGGATATTTTGTTCTCTAATGAGAGTGAGGCTGAGGCTTTTACCGGGCAGAAGGCTGCTGAGGCCGTACATACCTTGTCTGAGTTGGTAGAGGTCTCATTGGTCACTTTGGGAAAGGAAGGTGCCTTGATCGGTAGTCATGGTCAATTTTATTCTGTCCCGGCTGAGGGGGGCAAGCCTGTTGATACGACTGGCGCCGGTGATAACTTCGCCGCCGGATTCTTGTACGGTCAATCCATAGGAGCGTCTTTGGTACAATCCGCACGCATCGGATCGATGTTGGCGGGCTATGTGATCGACGTGGTTGGCCCGGAGATTCCGTATGATAAATGGGAACAAATAAAGTTAAAAGTAAAAGGGATATTGGCTTAGGCGGCGTATTATTCCTTACATTTATGCCGTTAATTAACTAAATATTGTATGTACAGATTGGTTCAACGAAGAGGAATTATAGGTTTATTTTGCTTGCTGTTCGTCGCAAGTAGCGTAGTGCCGGGATGGGCGCAAAAAGATAACCGCTTTGAGGTGAGTAAGAACCTAGACATTTTCAATTCTTTATTGAAAGAAGTAGAGATGTTCTACGTGGATTCAGTGGATGTGGATAAAACCGTTCAGCGGGGAATCGAGGCAATGTTGGCTGGTTTAGATCCTTATACGGAATACTATCCTGAGCAAAAAACGGAGGAATTGAGTCTGATGACGACCGGCGAATACGGAGGTATCGGTTCCTTGATCCGTCAGCGTAACAATGAGGGAGGCGTGATGATTGCCGAGCCTACCGAGGGAATGCCGGCCGATTTAGCGGGTCTGAAGCCGGGCGATCTGATCTTGGCGATCGATACGATCGATGTTTCCAAGGCGACAAACTCCCGGGTCAGCGAGTTATTGAAAGGTGTTCCCAATACGAAGATGGTTTTGACGATCCAACGTCCGGGCGAGAAGAAACCCCGGAAGTTCGAGATTACCCGTAAGCAGATCACGACACCTCAAGTTACTTACTACGGGGTTAAGAATGACAGTATCGGTTATATTTATCTAAAGGCATTTACTATCAAGAGTGCTCAAGAGGTGAAAGAGGCATTCTTGGATTTAAAGAAAAATCATAATATTAAGTCTTTGGTACTGGATTTGCGCGGTAACGGCGGCGGCGTGCTGGAAGGTGCCGTACAAATCGTAGGTATGTTTGTACCGAAAGGCAGCGAGGTGCTTTCAACGAAAGGAAAGATCAAGCAATGGGATCGTACGTACCGAACCTCTACGGAGCCTTTGGATACGGTAATGCCGTTGGCTATATTGATCAATGGAGGTACGGCTTCCGCCGCTGAGATCGTATCGGGATCTTTGCAGGATATGGATCGTGCCGTGTTGGTGGGACAACGTTCGTTTGGTAAGGGGTTGGTGCAAGCTCCTCGAGACCTGCCTTATAATGGGAAAGTGAAAATCACGATGAGTAAATACTATATCCCGAGTGGCCGTTGCATCCAGCAAATCGATTATTCGCACCGGAAAGAGGATGGTAGCGTGGCGGCTATTCCGGATAGCTTGACTTCCGTATTCTATACGTCCAAGAAGCGTCCGGTTCGTGATGGGGGTGGCGTACGTCCGGAGTTTGAGGTGAAGGAGCCGAAAGTGCCTACCATGATGTATTATTTGGCGGCGGATACGGTCTTGTTCGACTTCGTTACGGATTGGGCACAAAAGCATAAGACGATCGCTCCCATCGAGGAATTTACGGTTTCCGATGAGGATTTCGAAGCTTTGAAGCAATACGCCAAGTCCAAGAATTTCACCTATGACCGCCAAAGCGAGAAAGTATTGAAGAACTTGAAAGAAGTGGCTGAGTTTGAGGGGTATCTGGAGGAGGATTCTACTGCGTTCAAGGAATTAGAGGCTAAGCTGACTCCGAATCTGGAAAGAGATTTCGATCGTTTCAAGGATGAGGTGAAACGAGTAATGGCCGCCGAGATCGTAAAACGTTATTATTACCAACGAGGAGAGTTGCAAGAAAGCTTGAAAGATGATCTTGTATTGGAGAAAGCGTTGGAGGTATTGGGCGATCCGGATTTATACAGGCGTACATTGAGCGTGCCGGTTGAGTTGGAAGCGGCCACCAAGGGTACCGAATAGGCGGGTTTCTGCCGATGCCCATTCAAAGGGCCTTACAATGCCCATTCAAGCGAGCTTACGATGCCCATTGTCAGCTCCCTTGAATGGGCATCGTGCTTTTCCCTCTTTCGCCAGTCTGTTTGGGGGCTTTGAAGCGGATATGCAATACGACCAATTCCGAGACGGTTCCCACCCGATAAGGAGGTCCTGCTATACCAATGCCGGAAGATACATAGAATTGCGTAGGTCCTTTCTTATAATATCCGTACGGGCATTCATACACAAGTTTCATCAGCAGGGGATAAGGCCATAACTGTCCGTTATGCGTATGTCCGTGCAGTCCCAAATCCACCCCATTCATATTCATCTCGGCGAACGACCAAGGTTGATGATCCAAAACGATAATCGGTTTGCCGGTATCCACCCCTTCCATTAACGAATGAAGCGATTTTCGTTTCTTATGGATGAAATCATCCCTCCCTATCAAATAAAAAGTTGAGTCCGGTTGGACCACCGAGTCTATTAGTAGCGTACCTCCGGTCTTTTGCAACCAACGATATTTCGCGTTCCGGTTTGCCCGGTATTCATGATTCCCGTAAACGATATATACGCCCAACGGAGCTTTTAATTGTTTTAAATCATCCTCGATGTGGGCGTTTTCCGCGAATCGGGATTCATAATCCATGATATCCCCCGCTAATACCACCATATCCGGATGCTGTGCGTTGCTGAGCGCCACATATTTTTGTACCAAGTCCTTCCCGATAACCTCTCCGATATGTAAGTCGCTCATCATGACAATAGTCAGGCTATCCCGATCCCCCGCGGCTTTGGGCAACGTGATATATACGTTCTTAACAATCGGATTCATTACCGTATGGTATGCGTGAATCATTAAACCGGTAACACCGAATACGATAAGAAAAAACAGGGTTAGCTTGGTTTGTTGCCAATGCCCTTTCATCCATTTGGGGAACCATGGCTTGATACGTTGGGAGAGCCTGATCAACTCAAGTACCAAGAGAGATAAAGTGATATAAATGGACGCTATATACCAAGTGTTACAGATGTATTGGATCGTGATTATCACGTTATCAGGTAGTTCATTCCTAAAAATAAATCCGAAAAAATAAAGCGATAGTTCGAGTACGAAAAACAAGATAAAAGGAATCCGGCAACTTTTCTTAGGAGGAAGCGCTTGATATCCTCTCCAGAAAATATACGGATTTAGTAATAGCTGCGCTACGATCGATTGAATAAATACTTTCATCTTTACTCTTTGAATGTAATATTGAACACCACCATCTCGCTGTCCGTCCCGATACGGAAAGGCGGTCCCCACAAAGATAAGCCGGATGAGACATAAATCGTACTATTTCCGATTTTTTTAATCCCGTAACTTAATTCGAACAGATGATCCACGATCCAGTTCATCGGCCATACTTGTCCTCGATGTGTATGTCCGCTAAACTGTAAGTCTACGCCAGCCTCTTCCGTTTTCTCTAAATCGTAGGGTTGATGGTCTAGTAAGATAACAGGTTTGCTTTTATCAAGGTTCGCGGTAAGCTGACCTAAAGTTTTCCGTCCTTTGTTATGCCGGTCGTCCCGTCCTACGAGTTGGATCTGATTGGGCAAGATAGCCACGGAATCCCTTAAAAGTACGATGGGCGTCTGCGCTATGAATTTCTCGCTCTCCTCTATGCCACTGATATACTCATGGTTACCCGGTACCATATAAACGCCTAATGGAGCGTATATCTTGGACAGTTCCTCTTCCATATGCTCGTATCGCAGAGGTGCGACACTGTTGTCTATCAAGTCTCCACCGATAAGAACGATGTCCGGGCGTTGGGCGTTTATCATATCCACATATCCGGCAAGCATCGTCTTGTTGGTAGCGTATCCTAAGTGTATGTCGCTAATGGCTACGACCTTCAGCGACTGTCCATCGGTATCGGCCGGTTTGTTGATAACCATGTTGATAACTCGTGTATCAGGATGTTGGTAATTATAGTTTCCATATCCTAATAAGCTGAGTGTTAAGAATAAGGATAAATAGAATGAGTATTTGAAACGTAGGTGGAAAAGTCGTAAGATATCAAATGCCAACAGGGCCAATACCATGTATAAAGTGAACACGAGCCATCCTGTTCCTACTTGAGAAACTGTTTGAGCGAAAGAAGCCGGCATATCTAGGTTCCTGAATAGAAAACTACTGAAGAATGATAAAGCTCCTCCCCAAAAAACAATGGATAACAACACTTTAACTCCGGTAGACTGGCTTTTCAAAGCCTGTTTTCCCTTTAGATAAATGTAAATATTCCCTGCAAGATACAGGATTGGAAGTATGATAAAGAACGTCCACATCTCAATTAATTTTCCGCGAAGATAATGAAAACTCTTTAGGTAGCAAACGCTGCACGCTACGTCCCTATAGGATCGATATAAATTCCAAACAATAAGTTTGGTAATGAAAAGAATTATATAATATACTGATTGTTAGTATGCTAAAAACAGGATGATCTTTTACTCAAAACATGTACGTGTTTTTGGGAAAAGTCGTACGTGTTTTTCAAAAAAGTCGTACGTGTTTTTCCCGAATCATGTGATAGGGAACAAGGGCGTATCTAGAAATCTACAATAAGCCCCCTTAATTACGATGAGGAGAGTTGGTCTTTTTTTGATAATATATATCCAACTCCTTTTACGGCATCTATTGAAAGTGTGGTATCTTTTTCCAATAATTTGCGCAAACGCGAGATGCTGTTGTTTAGGCTATCATGAACTTCTTGCCCATCCCATATTTCATGAAAAAGCTTTTCTCTGCTTACTGGCTGATTTAATTGCTCGGATAACAGATAGAATAACTTGAAATCTTTAGGACTTAATGTTTTTGACTGTTCTTGTTTATAGAATAATTTATGAGTGGAGAGTTCCAGTTGGTAATCTCCAATAGATATACTATTTGATATCGGACTGGCCTTTTTACAAAACCTTTGGATTAGGAAATCTATTTCTTGTATATCATACGGTTTTTTGGTGTAATGATTAGCTCCGGCTTCATAGCAGCGTGTTATTTCCTCCCCTTCGTTGTGGGAAGAGGCTATCAGTACAGGCAATGAAGGATGCTTTGAACGAATAAAAGGCAAATAATCCAATGCGTTTTGATTGCCAACTTCCAGATCGAGAAGCAGGATATTAGGGTAGTCTTTTTCTATCATGTCTTGAATACCGCTTAACGTGTTGGCGTAGTAAACCTCGTATCCTTTACTTTGCAAGGCCAATACGATGATTAATCCAAGGTTTGGGTCATCTTCAATAAAGATCACTTTCAGCTTATCTTCCATATCGTGTTATGTGTTTTCGGCCGGCAAGTTAATGAAAAATGTTGAACCTACATTTTTCTCGCTCTGAAAAGTTAGGGAGCCGCCCATTTCTTTAGCCATTAGCATTACGCTACTCAACCCTAATCCATATCCCGGTTGCGCTGGCTTGTCGGCTTGTTTCACCCGGAAGAATTGTTGTCCGAGTTTCTTCTGGGCTTTCTTGGGGATTCCCCAACCGGTGTCTTTTATGGCTATTCGGTAATGGTTGTTTTTCATAGTCAACGTTACGGTGATTCGTACATCGTCATCCGAATATTTCAATGCGTTCTCTAGCAAATTCCGTAGGCAACGTTCCAGACGAACGGTATCAGCTTCGATCATGTCGGGGAAATCCTCGCTTTTCTCAAGCTTGAACAAGGGGTTCTTGTTAGGATAGAGCCTAACTATCGCTTGATACGTTTGCTCGATAAATGACTTGATTTCTATAGACGACCTTCGTGCGCTCTCTTTTCCATCCGCTGTTTTCAGTAGGGATAGCATGGATTCGATGATCTCTATCAATTGTCGGATTTGTGTTTTTCCGATATTTAATATGTTAGCTTTCATCGGCTCTTTCTCTTGGCTAGCGATAAAATCTATAGAGGCATATGTTGTGTTCAGCGGGGATTTCAAGTCGTGGATGGCGCTGTGAACGGCTATTTCACGGTCTCGGAGTTGGGCGTGGGCTTTACGTATTGTTCTTAATAAATAATATAGGCAGCTCGCCGAGGTAAGGATGATTAGACAAGATACGGTAAAAGCCAAGAGCATTCGTTGGACAATGTCAGAAAGAGGTAATTTAACGAAAGCCTGTACATATTGTAATCCTTGCGTTCCTATCGGGAGCTTTTCTGTTTGGAACTTATAAAATGAAAGGTTGAATTTTTTTCCTACCGTATTTACGGTTTGCCGGGTAGAGTCTGATATTTCTATATAAGATATTGCTTGTAAATTGTGATCAGTTAATGTTTTATTGAATAGGCTGTCTAATACATTTGGTTTTAAGGGTTTATTCGCATTACGTAGACCGTCTTGCATACGTTGCGTTAAAAGGTCGGCATAGTTATCTTTTAGATTCCGATTTTTTATTTGTGATAAGGTTATGGTATCTCCTTTTAGCTTGGCTCGTTCCTCTGGTGTCATATCACTAGCTCTTCTTATGATTCTTTTGGGGTTGCTGAGGTCTTTCGGTTTGTTGCGAACCATTCGCTTGGACATTTCTTGCTTGATAGCCTCTTCGAATAGCTCTTCAAGGATTTCTTGCGTTTTATATTTTTCAGCGTTATATATATTGTATAACCAATATCCTTGGGAGAGTGTTAAGGCTAGCAACATAATGGTCGTAATATATAAGGAGTGTTTCATGATATATTCGTTATTTTGGATGTGAAGATAATGAATAATCTTAAAAAAGATACGTTTTTCTCGTTTTGTTAGCTTTTTGTTAGACAAAAATTAGGTGTTTGTTAGATATAGTACGAAATTTTACTTATATTTTTGTAACAGACTAAAAAGCATATAGATATGGAAACTGGTGATTTGTTGTCGAAGGAAGAACTTTCCGCCATTAAGGGTGGTGAATGGATTTATGATGAAGAGACAGACGAATGGTATTGGGTTGAGAATGGACGAGGTGTGCCATATTTCCTCAAAGAACCTTAAATATCATTCTTGGAAGACGATTTTATTCTGTTGTATACATTTCCATTTTGGTTAAACTCTCTGCCATTTTGGAAAAGTGTTAGAGAGAGAATTTTAGACTTTATAACTATAATGTTATGAGACAAATAGAGAAAGAAGAACGACTACTATTTGATGATCTTGTCCTTTCTGATGATGAGCTTTTTCTTGTAAGAGGTGGGGCTACATGTAGCTGTGGATCTAATTGTGGTAGTGTCTGTGGAACCAATTGTGGTAATAATTGTGGTAACACATGTGGAACGGGTTGCTCTGGGGCTTAATCAAAGGAACGGCGGTTCGGATATTTTTAATATTAGAACCGCTGCGTTCGAGTTTTGTGTAGCCATAAAAGAAAACGTTTATGAAAAAAAGTAATTATAATATCTTTGTTAAGCAAAAAGGTTTTGTTATTTGTTATAACTCATTTACACATACTCTCATCTGTGTAAGTAATCATGTATATGACTCATTCATGTCTATGGCAGAGTCTGATTTCAAGAGAACATTTAAATCGCATTATGATACTTTAGTAAGTAGTGGTTTCTTGATCTCTGACGAACGGGATGAGTTGGCAGAAATAAGACTGAAGCATAAAATTGCGACATTTAGTCCTAGCCGAAGATTACGATTGATGGTTTATCCTACTCAAGACTGTAACTTAAAATGTTGGTATTGCTATGAGAGCCATGTGGCAAACTCGAAGATGGGCGATGAAGTAAAGCAAAACATATTGAAATACATAGAGAAAAAAGTTCAGTTAAGACAAGTGGACTCTTTCGTTTTGAGTTTCTTTGGAGGAGAACCTTTACTCTATTTCGATGAGATAGCATATCCTTTAGCAGATAAGGCTCGTGAGATCTGTAAAAGAGCTGGTGTAAACTACACTTCGTTTTTCATAACCAATGGAACCCTTATCAATAAGGAAAATATAGACAAATTGCGATCAACGAATCCTGTGTTTCAAATAACATTGGATGGGAACAAGGAGAAACATGACAAAGTGCGTATAGGGAAAATCAATAATGCGGAAACATACGATAAAATACTGGATTCATTATACCTTATCTCTGATAACATTCCTGCTTTGGAAGAAGATTTTGTGGTAACCCTTCGAATAAATTATGATGATGCGACTTTGGGAAATATAGATCCTTTGATCAAGGATTTACAAGGCTTGGATCGTAGTAAATTTTTAGTCCACATGGAACGTGTCTGGCAAACAATGGAATCTGCCGGTGATAAAGAGCAACGATCCTTATTGCTAGAAACAATTCGTAAATTCCAAAAAGAAGGCTTTACGGTTCAGTCTGGGAATATGAAAATTCGAGATTATTCCTGTCCTGCGGAAGATTATGATTTTGCCATCATAAATTATGATGGCAATGTATACCGTTGTAATGGGCGAACCTTAAAGAAAGAAAATGCAGAAGGCATATTAACCCATGCGGGAGATATCGTGTGGAATCAAGTTACTCTGTCAAAAAGGCTTGGTAGAACTACATTTGAGAATCCTATGTGCTTGGCTTGTAAGATGCTTCCTGTTTGTATGGGACCTTGCAGCCAAAAGTGTATGGAGTTAAATTGGAAAGATTTGCATAAAGTATGCTCCATGCAACATATGGGTATGTCTATCGACAAATATCTACTTCTTTGGGCGGAGCAAATGTTTCTGCAAAGCAAGAAATCTAAAATCTAACAAAGATTACACCTTAAATAGATAATGTGCTATGAAACAATTATTGCTTTTCTTCTCCTTGCTAGTGAGTTTTCATATTCATGCAATTCTTGTAACAGGAATAGTCGTTAATAAGGAAACAGGTGAATGTATCGAGGGCGTAAGTATTCTTACGCTAAATTCCGACTCGGTTGTTGTCTCCCAGGATGCAACGCAAGCGGATGGAAAGTTTCGTATTAATATTCCCAAAGTAGGCGATTATGTATTGCGTTTTTCCAATATAGGATTTCGTTCAACCTTGATAGACGTAAGGAATGCGCAGGAGAATCTAGACTTTGGAACTATCGAGCTTATTCCGGTCACTCAACAATTGGATGAGATTGTGGTTTCGGCAGACAATTATACGAAAATGGACCGACAGGTGATATTCCCCCCTATAGGAATCGTAGAAAGGTCGTTCTCTGCCTTGGAGATGATTCACCAACTCATGCTGCCGGGATTAATCGTAAATGTGGGCGATCGTTCAATTTCGTCCATTAACGATCGGCCCGTACAATTACGCATTAATGATATTGAGGTGACAATAGATGAGATTACTGCCCTCGATCCACAAAAGATTAAAAAAGTGGAATATATCGATTTGCCAGGCATGCGCTATGGCAATGTCGGCACCGTGATAAATTTCGTTCTGAAACGAATAGAGTATGGATTATCCCTTGGAGGAAATGCTCAGATAGCTCTTACTTCACCTTATACGAACGACCAAGTTTTTCTAAAATACAACAACCGAAAGTCGGAGTTGGGCTTGAATTACCGTATCTCCTATTCGAAGTATAAAGACAGTTTTAAGGATGAGTACTTGAAGCTGTTTTTGCCGAATCAAAAACTTGTATTATCCAAAGAGGGAGTGAAAGAACCCATAAAATCGGAGAGACATGACCTATCTCTTTCTTACAATTGGCACAATGAGGAAAAGACTGTCTTTAACGTGGTTTTTCGGAATCAATTTAGCGTACCTGATCAAGTTTCAAAACAAAATGTAATAGATGAATTAAACAAAATGAATTACACCTCTTTACTTCATACGAAAAACAGAAATTATACGCCATCAATTGATCTTTATTTTCAACAAGAACTCGGTAAGAATCAAACTTTTTTAACTAATGTGGTAGCGACGTATATTTCCTCTGATTATTTTCGAAACTATCAAGAAAATAATCAGAATGAATCCCTGTATAACTATTCATACAATACAGATGGAAAGAAACAAACTCTGCAAGCAGAAGCCATCTATGAGAACCGGTTCAGTCAAGCTATTGATTTCTCCGTCGGATTACGCTTTACGCAATCTCACACAGAGAATATTTATACCATGGAGGGAGCGGATGTTACCAATACGATGAATAATTCGGACGTGTATGGGTATGCCCAGTTGCAAGGTGCATTAAGCAAGTTCAGCTATCAAGTAGGGGCAGGCTTTTCTAGGATATATTTCAAGGAAGAGGATACCCATTTTTCGAAGTGGCAGTTTCGACCGATACTAACACTAGCCTATTCTTTCAAGGAGAATATCTCATTTAGGTATAACTTTTTTATGTTGCAATTTTTGCCTACTCTGAATTATATGAGTGATTTCAAGCAATGGCAAAACCCTTATGAATTGTTTGTCGGAAATCCAAATGTGGTTCCTGCTGAGACCTATGCCAACAATTTTACGTTCAATTTTCGTAAGGGTGCTTTCTCCTTCGCCCCTCGGTTGTTCTACCAGTACACTCGTAACCTCATAAATAATTCTATTTACCTGCGGGAAGACCAAGGCCATCATTATTTAGAGTATCATCCGGAGAATCAAAAGTTCCATCAGCATATCCAAGGGTATTTGTATGCAAATTGGGAGGTTGTGAGAGATCGATTGAATCTGTCTGCTTTTGGCGTACTGAACCGATATATAGACAAAGGAAACAATTTTGAGCAATCTTTGACCAATACATTTGGTGGCTTCCAATTGGAAGGAAATTATAAGGACTGGTCTTTATCTGCCTCTTATACGATCAAGTCAAAGATGCAGTCAGGTGAGACAGTTCTGATTTTTCCTGCTCGAGCAAACATCTCGCTCCGCTATCGACATAAATCCATACAATATGAGTTGAGCGTGCAAAATCTGTTCTTGCCAGATGGGACACCCCAAAAAGAGTTACTGAACTCAGCGTACGTTCAAAAGAGTACGGCTTCTTACGTAAGAAACGAGGGAAACCAGGTAAGGCTCAGTATTGCTTGGAACTTTGACCTAGGGCGTAAGTACAAGGGATCGCAGAAACAAATCTATAATTATGTGGATGAAGATGCAGGAATCGTAAAATGATTAGGATATACAGATAGATGAATATTTTTATTAAGATCAAAAACCATGAGGAATTTAACAGTAATCATACCCTTTTTGAATGAAGGTGCTGAAATATGCGAGACCGTTAAAAGCATTAGGGAAACAGCAAGAGATAATGTGGACATCCTGCTGATCAATGATGCCTCGACCGACTCTTTTGATTATGAGGAGATCGGAAGGGTATATAAGGTTAAGTACATGGTGAATAAAAAACGTTTAGGACCTGCTTTTTCTCGAGATTTAGGTATCGGAATGATAGAGACCGATTATTTTTTGACTGTAGATGGACATATGCGATTCTATGATAATGACTGGTGGAAAAGAATCGTAGAGGTGACAAGTGACAATCAACGAGCGGTGTATTGCGCTAATTGCAAGACGTTAGACTTGAATGGAAACTTTGTCGAAGGAAAACCGCATTTTGGCGCATATATCAATTTCCAAGACAAGAATAACATCTTAAATCCTACGTGGATGAGAAAAGATTTGCATCCCGAACGTGAGATTGTTGAAATACCCAGTGTATATGGTGCAACCTATTGTTCCTCAAAACGATATTGGCAGTATATAAGAGGCTATGAAGGATTGAAACAATATGGATTTGAGGAACCCTACATCAGTATCAAAGCTTGGATGGAAGGAGGAGGATGTTATCTTATCAAGGATACGGAGATTGGCCATATATTCAGAACTGGTTTCCCATACGAAATGGATCTAAACTATTTTGTCTATAATAAGTTACTTATACTAGAGACTTTATTTCCTTCAGATCTAAAGAATGATATATACAATATGCTAAGAGAGACCTGTGGCATCTATCTTAGGAATGCTACGGAGATCATGCTAGAGCATCGAAAAATGTTGGAAAATCTCATAAAGGAGTACTCTACGATTTTAAAATCGGGTTTCGACTCATTTCTTGAGATAAACAAAAAGTATGAATCTTTAGCTAATGAGGATAGGTTTTGATTATGGCTATTGAAAAAGTAATACATCAAATATGGGATGGTGATAATGTACCTTTCCAGTTGAGGATCCTTTCATGTACATGGAAAAGATTTAACCCAAATTGGGAATATCACCTTTGGAATAAAAAGGAGATGGTAGAATTGGTGGATTCTTATTTCCCAGAGTGGGCTAATCTTTATCATTCTTTACCTTTTAATATACAGAGATTGGATATGATTCGATACATGATTTTATATTGCCATGGTGGAGTTTATGTGGATTTAGATATTGAATGTTTTAAATCTATAGACCCTCTTGTAGAAAACAAGTCATTCTTTTTGGGAATGGAACCTCCTGAGCATTGGGTCTGTTTTAATGGATCAAAGCAGAGAGTGGTAGGAAACGCCTTTATGGGTTCATCTAATAATCATAAGGGCTGGTTACGCATCTTGTCTGATATAGATTTTACTGTTAAAAACAGGATCTATAGAGATGATATCGTATTGAATACTACTGGTCCATATATGTTATCTAGGCTTATTAATCAGTTAAGGGATGAATATGGTGCATCTACGCTTTCTTCTTATTTGGTTTCTCCCGTCTGTAAGGAGGATTTTCAAAACTATAGGAAAGGTGTTGGTTCTGATTTATTCTATGGAAAGATAAAGAATGCCTTTTGTGCGCATTATTTTTTCGGGGCTTGGGATAAGAAGCTGAGTGTTTATAAGAAAAATGACAATACGGATGGTACGGAATCTTTTATTTGATTTGGATCGAGACACGGTTATTAAAGCAACACATCAAGCATTGTTTAGGGTGGACTTAATCTCAAATGTCGGATTATACAATGGGAAAATGGGAATGATTATATTGTTCTTCCATTATAGTAACTATAGTGGAGAATCGGAGTATAATGAATTAGCGGAAGGGTTGCTTATGGATTTATTAGAGAATCTCTCGTATAAAGAATCTGTTGATTTAGCTACAGGTTTGGCTGGTGTAGCTTGGGGATTGGTGTATTTGTTGGAAAATGGTTTTCTACACAAAGATATAACCGAAACAATTTTACGTATTAATAGATATATCCTACGGCAAGACTTGCGTAGACTAGAGGATCTCTCATTTGATACAGGATTGCAAGGTCTAATTCATTACTACAATTATGGAAAGACTGTATTAAACGATAAAAACATCCCGTGGTTTGATGAGTTATTTGTTAGTGACCTAACTACTATGGTAGATTGTTTACCTATTGAATCTAATCTACTATTGGATCAAATCCTGTCAGGAAACAAGATCATCTGTTTTAACATTGTACGTAGTATCATAAAATAATTAGTTTTTAATGAATAAGATCATACATCAGATATGGATTGCAGACAGTGAGGACATGATGCCCTGTAATCTAAGGATACTTTCCAATACATGGAAAAAGTATAATCCTGATTGGGACTATCATCTTTGGTGTTCAGCTGAGGTTGAGAGCTTACTATTCTCTGATTTCTCTGATTTCTATCTGCTGTATAAATCTGTATTTACCCAACGGCAACGTTTAAACCTAGCTAAATACATGATATTGTATCTTCATGGAGGACTCTATGTTAATTTAGACACCGAATGTTTCCAATCAATATCGCCATTATTCAACGACTCTCAATTATTTTTCACTAACCAACCAAAAGGACATTGTGATTTGCTAAAGATACATCCTTTGCTGGGTAACTCATTTATAGGCTCTACCGCTAAAAATGTTTTTTGGATATTTCTGCTGTCTCAAATCGAAGAGTCTATTCATAACAAGACTTTCTTCTACGGTGAAAACAACCTAGGTGCTTTAAAGATTACAAGATACCTAGATTATATGAAAAATCATTTTACTGTATCTGTTTTTCCATCGAAGAAGGTAATGCCTGTCTCACAAGAAGAATTCAAACAGTATTCATTAGGTTTGAACACTGATATTTTTTACAAAAAAATAAAAGAAGCTTTCTGTGTGCATTATTTTTTCTTGTGAATTGTGAAATGAAGTAATAAGATGTGAATAAAAAAATGAACAAATTCCCTCATATCAAACAACCAGACTCCATGGAATGCGGTGCCACTTGCCTTCGTATGATCGCCAAGTTCCACGGCAAGGAGTATTCCGCCGAGACGATGCAAAAGCTTTGCGTTGTCTCTCGAGAAGGAGTTTCCTTGTTGGGTATGGTTGATGCCGCCGAGTATATAGGATTCCGTACGATATGTGGACGAATGACCCTGGGGAAGATGGTGGATCAACGCCCTTTCCCCTGTATCCTCCATTGGAACCAGGATCACTTCGTCGTACTCTATGACGCTAAAAAGAAACGGGATGGTGAATATGTTTTCTATATTGCCGATCCCGGCAAGAATCTATTACGGATCAATGAGGATGAGTTTCGTAATGCGTGGATCAGTACCCGTTCGAGAGGGGAGGAAAAAGGGATATTGATGGCCTTGCAGCCGACTCCCGCATTTTACGAACGGAAAGATGAACGGCATACGGGGAAAGATCCTTTCCGTTTCTTGTGGGGATACATGAAACCCTATAAACGTTTCTTTATCCAATTGTTGCTCGGACTGGCGCTAGGCAGCGTCTTGCAATTGATCTTCCCGTTTCTTACGCAAGCGATTGTGGATAAAGGGATAGCCGGAAAGAATTTGAATTTGATCTATCTGATCTTGGTGGGACAATTGATGCTGGTGCTGAGCCGTGCCTCCGTGGACTTTATCCGCCGTTGGATCTTATTGCATATTAGCGCTCGGGTGAATATCTCCTTGCTCTCCGATTTCTTGATTAAGTTGATGCGTTTGCCCATGTCGTTTTTCGATACGAAAATGACGGGAGACTTGTTGCAGCGTATCCACGACCATGAACGGGTGGAACGTTTTCTCACGGCGCAGACATTGACGGTGCTCTTCTCCGCTTTCAGTTTCATCGTGTTTGGGGGGGTATTGCTTTATTATAACCGATTGATATTTGGCATATTCGTGCTAGGTAGCGCCTTATATGCGATATGGGTGACGCTTTTCTTGAAGAAACGCCGGTTGCTGGATTATACCTATTTTGAGCAGCGGGCCCGAAACCAGTCGAAGACGATGCAGATGCTGAACGGCATGCAGGAGATCAAGCTCCAGCATTGTGAGCGCCGCCGCCGTTGGGAATGGGAGGATATACAAGCGGACTTGTTCCGGACGAACATCGAATCGATGCGGCTGCAACAGAGTCAGGAGGCCGGCAGTATCTTGATTAATGAGGTAAAGAATATCGTGATTACGGTGATTGCCGCTACGGCTGTGATCGGGGGGAGCCTGTCGTTGGGTATGATGTTGGCTATACAGTATATTATCGGGCAGTTGAACGCTCCGGTGGAACAGTTCGTGCAGTTTCTTTATAGTTGGCAAGACGTGAAGATTAGTCTGGAACGGATGAGCGAGATCCATGATCGGGAAGAAGAGGAGACGCCGGAACGTATGATAACCGGTTTTAACGGAAGCGATAGGGACATTGAGATTCGTGACGTGACGTTTCAATATGAGGGCATCCATTCGCCGAAAGTCTTGGAGCGGATAAACCTTAAAATACCTCGAGGCAAGATTACGGCGATCGTAGGAACGAGTGGTAGCGGGAAAACAACCTTGATCAAGTTATTATTGGGCTACTATAATCCGGTAGAAGGTGATATCCGGGTGGGTGGAAATGATTTGCGATCTTTCAGCCTTTTATGGTGGCGTGACCAATGTGGTGCGGTGATGCAAGACGGTTATCTGTTCTCTGAATCGATCGCACGCAATATTGCCGTGGATGACGGTGAGATTGATAAATCTCGCTTATTATTGGCTGCTCGTATCGCCAATATAGAGGAATTTATCGAGCGCTTACCCTTAAAATATAATACGGTGATAGGTCCGGATGGTCAAGGTGTAAGCCAAGGCCAGCGTCAACGGATCTTGATAGCCCGTGCGGTTTATAAGAACCCATCTTATCTCTTTTTCGATGAGGCGACGAATTCGTTGGATGCCAACAATGAACGTGCTATAGTAGAGAATCTGACGGACTTTTACCGGGGTAAGACGGTAATAATCGTCGCCCATCGATTAAGTACCGTACGCAACGCCGATCAAATAGTCGTTCTTGACAAGGGCCGTATCGTGGAGGTAGGCACCCACGACGTGCTGATCGATCGCAAGGGTGCTTATTATAATTTAGTGAAGAATCAATTAGAGTTGGGGAGTTAAGGATATGTCAACATACAATGAGATGAAGAAAAAAGCGGAATCGGATCAAGACCGTATCGAGTTGCGTAGCGAGAAAGTCCGCAACATGATCGGCGAGATGCCTTCCTTCCTGATTCGTTGGGGGAATACGATTCTGGTGGTTATATTCGTGCTACTGGCTTTGATTGCTTGGTTTGCATTTTTCAAGAAATGAATGGAGGGATATCTTCTGTTTTTCTTATCTTCGTATCCTAAAGTTTACATATATGGCACAAGATATACGTTGGTTACAGCGATTTTCTAATTATTGTAAGGCTTTGGCTAAATTGGGCCAAGCGGTGGACATTGTATCTCGGCGGTTGGAATTAGCGAACGAGGTTGATGAACTTTTGCAAGAAGGATTAATCCAGCGTTTTGGATATACCCATGAATTAGTCTGGAAGGTGATGAAAGATTATGCGGAGTATCAAGGTTATACGGATATTCGAGGTTCACGTGATGCTATACGTAAGGCTTTACAAATAGGGCTTATAGAAGATAAACGATGGATGGAGACAATCGAGGATCGTAATTTGACTTCTCATAATTATGATGACGATGTGGCTTCTGAAATTTATGAGAATATCGTACGGGTTTATTATCCGCTATTTTGCCGGTTTGAAGAGAGGATGTTATGTATATCGGAAAATGAGACTAGATGAAGCTGTAAATGAAATATGGATTGAGTGACATAGAATTGAATAAGTTGCGTGAGTTTTTCGCTCGATACGAGGATATTGAGGAAGTAATACTTTACGGTTCGCGAGCTAAGGGAAACCATAAACCTTTTTCGGACGTGGATATATCTTTGGTGGGGCCAAACTTGACACGTAGTCGGTTAAATCAGATTGCGTTTGCGATTGATGATTTATTATTACCTTATCAGTTTGATCTCTCTATTTTTCATAAATTGACGAATATGGAATTGGTTGATCATATTCGGAGAGTCGGAATATCTATTTTTTGTAGAGATTGTTCTCAGCCTCCTGCGTGAGCGGTCTCGTAAGCCCACAAGATGACTCTCGGGGGCTTACGTGGGTGCTGACGTTATTTCGCGTATCCTACCGGATGATTGATCATCGGGATTTGGGAGTCGGATAGCTTTAATATCTTCTTCAACGCATCTGCCTCCATGCTGCCGCGGGGAACCGTTACTAAGCCACATCCGGAGCAGAACAAGGCGATATTCTGAGAGACCAGCCCGGCATCTAAGGCTCCAAAGCGCTCACGTAATTGTGGTGTACCTACATTGCCGAATTTGGAAACATCAGAAACCATCAATAGACAAGCGGGAGCTGAGTTCACGGAGGTTTGCTTTCCTCCGATCAGTGGACGGTGATCGCCTTCCGCTACCGGGTTCAGTTGATGGGCTTTCGGATCATACAGATAAGCGCCCTCTTCCATCAATACGTAGACATCCACATCTTGCTTATTCAAGGCGGAAGCGGCGGTACGTTTCCCATCCTCCCGGTTGATACCGATAGCGGCCCACATCAAATCGGAAAGGTCTTGCTGGCTGAGCTTCTTGTTGGCGAACTCACGTTCAGAGTGACGATTGGCCAAGGCTTTCATCACCGAAGCGCCTCGGGTCTTGTCGGGAGCATTCAACTTAATGGCTTTTAAACTCTGGGCCTGCATACCGGCTAGGCCTAACATCAAAGTGGCTAATACACAAAAAATAGTTCTCATAATGTTGTTATTTAGAAAATTAGATGTACAAAAATAATGATATATTTCTTTTTTTAGACTTTTTGTGAGAAATAATAGCCAACGAATGTTTATAATGTTTTTATTTGTACGAATAAATCGTAAACATAGAGTTATGAGTGAAATATATTATGTTTTGTAATAAGTGACGCATGTATGGGAGAAAAGTTGTTAACCTTATTTATGGTACTGTTTCTTGCGTTTCCGTTGTATGCGCAAATGGATAAAGCCGGTTCTTTTACGGTTAAAGGCCAGGTGCTGGATTCACTGACAAATGAATCCGTACCGTATGCCACATTGAGAATCGCTTTGGCGAGTACACCGGAGAAGCCAATCAAGCTGTTGGCGTGTGATATAGATGGGAAGTTCCAGACTCCGCTGAATAACATCGGAACCTATATTATCGTTATGCAATCTATCGGGAAGGCTCCGGCAGAGAAGGTATTCACCCTTTCGGATGAACGGAAAGTCATGGATCTCGGCGTGCTGTTTATGCAGGATAATAACCTGCGTTTGGAAGAGGTTACGGTCACGGCGCAGAAACCTTTGGTGAAAGCAGAGATCGACAGGATCATTTACTGTCTGGAGGATGATCCTGAGGCACAGACCAATAATACGCTTGAAATGCTTCGTAAGGTCCCGATGGTTACCGTGGACGGTGAGGATAAGATTGAGTTGAAGGGGTCTTCAAATTTTAAGGTTTACATGAACGGTAAGCCATCGAATTTGTTAAGCAATAATCCGTCGGTAGTATTGAAAAGCATGCCGGCAAGCTCGGTGAAGAACATCGAGGTTATCACGGAGCCGGGTGTGAAGTATGATGCCGAGGGAATTGGGGGGATTATCAATATCATCATGGTGAAAAACACCTTGCAGGGTTATACGGGATCGGTAAGTTTGAACACCATCACCAATGGGCGTATCTTCGGGAGCGGCTATCTGTCGCTGAAAGCCGGCAAGTTCGGATTGTCTGCCAATTACAACTGTGACCGTGACAATACGCCTTGGAACGATGCTTCTTCCATGCGTGAGGATCTGAATAATAAGGAAGAACATTATCTGAATCAGGTGGGACGTAGTAAATCGAGAGCCCCTTATCATTTCGGGAATCTGGAAGGTAGTTATGAGATCGATTCGTTGAACTTATTGACTGTAGGGATTGGTCTGTACCTCGGAACCACGAGGAGCGTCTTGGAATATGCGGTGAAGATGCTGGATGCCGACCGGAACCCCGTTTATAGTTATAACCGTAATTCGGAATCGAGCCGCAAGTCCGGCTCAGCTGACATGAATGTGGATTATCAGCGTTCCACGCGCAAGAAAGACGAACTACTCACTCTCTCGTACCGTTTCAGTCGTTCCCCGAACGATAACGAGGATTATACGGAGTTGACGGATATTCGTAACTACGAGCCGTGGTTGGGCTATCCGCAAAATAATATCAATAAGGCATCGACGAACGAGCATACCGGGCAGTTTGACTATACTACACCTACTTGGAAAGATCAGAGCTTGGAAGCGGGCATAAAGTATATCTACCGTCAGAGCCGGAGTAATACGGATCGTAAGGTCTTCAACCAGACATCACAAATGTGGGAGGAGGCGACTCCTGCGGATAGCCATTTCGATCATTCGCAACAGATCTATTCCGCCTATCTGGGATATACGATGAAACTTGGAAAATTTGGGGTGAAAGCTGGTGCGCGGGCAGAAGGGACTTCCTTGAAAGTGAGGTATGAGCTGGCACCGGATATGAATTTCGGGAACGATTACTTCGACGTGGTGCCAAGCGCTGTCGTATCGTACCAGCTTAGTATGAGCCAGCAGCTTCGTCTGGGATATAATATGCGTATCCAACGACCGGGTATCTGGTACCTGAATCCGTATGTGAGCAATGCGGATCCGCAGAACATCTCTTATGGTAACCCGAACTTGGATTCGGAGAAGAGTAACGGTGTGAACCTGAATTATAGTATATTCGCCCAAAAGTTCAGTTTCAATACAAGTATCTCTTATACATTTATAGATAACTCAATCGAGCGGTATACGTTTATCGATCCGGCGGATCCAGGAATTTTCCGGACTACTTACGGGAATATCGGGAAGAGGCAGACTACCGGCCTTTTTGTTTACGGTAGTTGGAATCCGATCCCCCTGTTCCGCGTTAACTTGAATGGAAGCTTGAGCTATACGGATTTGAGGAGCGAAAAGAATGACATGGCGAACAGTGGCTTTAGCGGGCGTGTCTTCGCCGGGGCTCAGTTTAACTTACCACTCGATATCCGGTTGAATCTGAATGGAGGCTTTATCTCTTCGGCGATACAGCTGCAAGGGAGGCGTTCGCCGTTGAATTTCGCTACAGTCTATGTGAGCAGGGATTTTTTGAAGAAGAAACTGTCCGTATCCCTCTATTTTTACGATATGTTTTGGAAACGCAGGAAAATGGAGGCTACGATCTACGACGATACTTTCCATAGGCAAGATATCAGCTATTCTCCGACGCGTACATTTGGTATCGGCATCTCCTATCGTTTCGGTAATTTGAAAGACGCTATCAAGAAGGTGAAACGTGGTATAAGGAACGATGATGTAAAGGCTTTGGAGAGCGGTTCATAAAGGATATAGATGAGGAAATATGCAACTTATCGGTATCAAAGCTCGTCTTTGTATGAAAATAAAGTTTTTTCAGACTTTTTGTGAGGAAAAAATGCTTACGAACGTATATTAATGTCTTTATTTGTACGAATCAATCGTAAACAGTGTGATTTAGTACAAAAAGTTGAGAGATAAGTATAGTATTATGTAATAGATGATGAACGTATGAAAGAAAAATTGTTTGCCTTATTTTGGGTACTGTTCTTTGCGCTTCCTCTGTATGCGCAAGCGGACAAGACAGGTTCTTATTCTATCAAGGGACAAGTGTTGGACTCGCTAAGCAATGAGTCCGTACCCTATGCGACGTTGAGAATTGCTTTTGCGAAGACCCCCGAGAAACCGGTCAAGCTTTTAGCGTGTGATGTGGATGGTAAGTTTCAGGCACCATTGAGTAGCGCCGGCAAATATATCATCTCTATGCAATCTATAGGAAAAGCTCCTGCCGAGAAAATATTTACGATCTCGGATAAACAGAGGAACTTGGATTTGGGTAAGTTATATATGCAGGAGGATAACCAGCGGCTGGGGGAAGTGACGGTTACGGCGCAGAAACCTTTGGTGAAGGCTGAGATTGATAAACTTACCTATAGCTTGGAAGATGACCCCGAGGCACAGACCAACAATACGTTGGATATGTTGCGCAAAGTGCCGATGGTAACCGTGGATGGAGATGACCAAATCCAATTGAAAGGTTCCACGAACTTCAAGATCTACATGAATGGTAAACCTTCTAACCTGTTGAGTAATAATCCTGCTGAGGTATTAAAGAGTATGCCGGCCAATTCCGTGAAAAACATAGAGGTGATCACAGACCCGGGCGCTAAGTATGACGCCGAGGGTATCGGTGGTATTATTAATATCATTACAACGAAAAATGCTCTACAAGGATATACTGGTACGGTTCGTGTGAACGGTAGTTCGTTGGGGCGTGTAGGCGGTGGTGGTTATGTATCTCTAAAAGCCGGAAAATTAGGACTTACCGCCAACTATAACTATAATCGGGAGCGGGACCCATGGAATGACGCTAACTCCGTACGGGAAGATTTGCAAAATGACGGGGAACACTTCTTGACACAAAATGGACGTAGAAAGAGCCGTGGACCGTTCCAATTCGGTTATTTGGAGGGAAGTTATGAGATCGACTCTTTGAATCTATTGACCGTTGGCGCGAACTTATTCCGTGGCGAGATGAAAAGTTTCTCGGAGTATAACGTGAATATGCAGGATATCAATCATAATCCGGTCTACAGTTATAACCGTAACTCGGAAACGACAGAGACATTTGGTTCTACGGACGTGAACGTGGATTACCAGCACTCTACCCATAAGAAAGATGAGTTGCTGACGGTCTCTTACCGTTTCAGCCATTCTCCGAATGATAGTAAGGATTATACGGAATTAGAGAATGTCGTGAATTACAATCCTTGGCTCGGCTATCCGCAAAATAATATCAATAAGGCTTCTACGAATGAGCACACCGGACAGGTGGATTATACGACTCCTACATGGAAGAACCAGACCTTGGAGGTTGGCGCGAAATACATATTCCGCCAGAGCCGGAGTAATACAGATCGTACCGCTTTCAACGATTCGCTGAATATATGGGAAGATGTTACTTCCAAGGATAGCCATTTCCGTCATACCCAACATATCTATTCCGCTTATCTGGGCTATTCGATGAAGTTTGATAAGTTTGGCGTGAAAGCGGGTGTCCGTGCGGAAGGAACTTCTTTGGATGTGAAATACGAGATGGCTCCCGATATGAATTTTGACACCCATTATTTCGACGTGGTGCCAAACGCTACGATCTCTTATCAACTGAGCATGGCGCAACAGCTTCGCTTGGGATATAATATGCGTATCCAGCGTCCGGGTATCTGGTATTTGAATCCTTATGTAAACAATGCGGATCCGCAGAATATATCCTTCGGCAACCCGAATCTGGACTCTGAGAAAAGTAATAATATTAACTTGAACTATAGTATGTTCGCCCAGAAATTCAGCATTAACGCGAGCGCTACTTATACGTTCGTGAATAATTCGATCGAGCAATATACCTTTATCGATCCGAAGAACCCGGGTATTTTCCAGACTACTTATGGTAATATAGGAAAGAAACAATCTACGGGCTTGTTCGTATACGCAAATTGGAACCCGGTTCCTTTGTTCCGTATTTATATGAATGGAGGTGTGGATTATACGGATTTGAAGAGCGATATGAATGATATGGCGAACAGTGGTTTCAGCGGACGTATATTCGCCGGTACGCAGTTTAATTTCCCGATGGATTTTCGCTTGAACTTGCATGGAGGATATTTCTCTCCTTGGATTCAGTTGCAGGGTAAACGTTCTCCATTCTATTTTACGGGAATCTCCGTAAATAAGGATTTCTTGAAGAAAAAGCTCTCGGTTCAGTTGTCTTTCCAGAACCCGTTCTGGAAACGAATGAAGATGGAAAACACTTCTTCAGACGATACGTTCTTCCGCCGTGAGACCAATTACCGAACGATGCGCATGTTACAAGTTAGCGTATCCTATCGTTTCGGTACCTTGAAAGATGCTATCAAGAAAGTAAAACGCGGTATCAATAACGATGATGTGAAGAGCGGCGGCTCTGGCGGCGGCGAGCAGCAGATGTAAGTACAGGATTGAACACGGAACACACGGAACACACAGCGATACACTGAGGTATATAGTATCAGTCCGTGTGTTTCGTGTATTCCGTGTTCAATATAATAATTAAACTTTTTCTTTTGCCGTCTTCTATATACTTTCTATCTTTACGATCCGAAAAACAGTTGGAGAATGAAGAATAGACTATTTGTTAACAATAATACCATTATACTATTCCTTTTTATTATAGGTAGTTTCCTATTCATAGAGTTGAATTTTCGGTATTGGTATCGTTTTCTGGAGCAGTATATGATGTTTCAGACTACCGGTAGTTATTTCCAAGACCGATTGGCCGAACCGGGTGGATTGAATGAATATGTGACTGAGTTCTTATCGCTTGCGTTTATCCATCCTTATGGGGCTTCGGTAGTGATCGCTTTATTATTAGGACTGATCTCCGGCTGTTTTTTCCTTTACTTAAAAGCTTGTGGGGTGCGTGCCTCTATGTTGGCGGCTATTCTTCCCTCTTTTTTAATTTGGATCTATCCGCAGGAGTCAATCGCCTTGTTGACGATGCTCGCTTTCGTGCAGGTTCTTGCGTATTTGTATACTTCAATCAAGATTGATTGGCTTCGTTATCTCTTTGGCTTCTTGTTTTTGGGGGGCTCTTATTTTTTTGCGGCACCCGCTAATTTATTGTTGGCCTTATTGATCGCGGTTTATGAGTGTTGTGCTAAAGAGGATAAGGCTCGTTTTGGAGTAGCCATTATCGCTATCGCTTGGGGAGGTTTGCTACCGTTGATCGCCATGCGTACGGTTTATATTCTTCCGATGCGGGAAGCTTTTTTCAGCAAACATCTATGCCATCCCGAATATCCGATACCTAATTCTTTAGGATATATCATGCTTGCGTATCCTTTGATCGCTTTCATTCTTTATTATGTAAGGAGCCGGGTTTTCATCCGTAAGGAATCTTGGAAACGAATCGTTTCTTACGTTTTTCTTTTGATAGCGATGGTCGCCGGGATTCTCTATAAGAAAGATCCGATGGAGCAGGCCTATCGGTATGATTACTATGCACGGCTGGGAGAATGGCAGAAGATTGTCTCGCACGCTCGTGCGCATTCTGTGCGGGATATGGATGCCTTGATTTATCTGAATTTGGCTTTGTCGAAAACCGGACGTTTTACTTCCGATTTGATGCGTTTCCCCCAGATCGGTGAGGGTGGTTTTATTCCGCACGATCCGAAAAGCCGGATGGGATTGATCGAGGCGAGTGAGGTGGCTTGGCAAGTCGGGCAAGTGAACGCCGCCCAACGTTTCGCCTTTGTGGGGGTATTAAGTTCACAACGTTGCGTGCAACCTCGTTTGATGAAGCGTTTGGTGGAGACTTATCTGGTAACCGGCGAATATCGTGCGGCGGAGAAATATATCAAGATACTGGAATCGAACCCGCATTACCGGGATTGGGCAACCGCTCAACGTCCATTATTGGACTCCGTGGCTTGTGCGTCGGAAGATTGGATAGCGGCAAAACGGGCGATGCTTCCGATTACCGATAATCCTTTGGACCTGACCTTGATCTTTCCGAACGCATTGGCTTTTTTGATCGACGATCATGCCGATAACCGTCCGGCTTTCGAATATGGGATGGGATATCTTTTGGTTTATAAGGATTTGATGACTTTTATGCATTATATGGAATTGATGAAAGAACGGGGTGAGGCATTCCCGGTGCTTTATCAAGAAGCTATTTGCTTGTTCTTCGCGGCCGTACAGAAAGATCCGGAGGCGTTCCGGAGCTTCCCGATCAGTCAGGAGGTGCAGAATCGCTTCCTGCAATTCATGAAAGTGGCACGCTCTATGCCGCCGGCAGCCTTGAAGCAACAGTTTGGTGATACCTATTATTATTACGCTCAATTTATCCCGACTCCTAAACGACAATAATACATGGATAATACAAAGAAAAGAAAGATCGTCCGAAATTTTGTGATCGGATATCTAATAATACAAGTTCTCACTATAGTCGTATATTTAGGCTTTTGGTCCTTGCATCCGGAAGGCATTACGAATGTCACGAACGAACGTATGTCCCCGCCTCCTATTTTTCCGGATTATAAAGGGACGACTATACCTTATAATATAGCTCCGTTGAATTTCCGGATAAATGTACCAGCGGATGAATGCTATGCGAAAATAGAAGGTAGTGAGTCGGAAGTATTTGAATATCATGGGACAAATACGATCCGTTTTAAGATGAAGGATTGGATTCGCTTGACACGTGCGAACCGTGGAAAAGCCTTTTTTGTTACGATCGCCACGAAGATAGGTGATGAGTGGACTAAATGGGCACCATTCTCTGTCTATATCAGTGATCAAGCGATCGACTCTCATTTAGTATACCGTTTGATAGAGCCGGGATACGAGAAATGGCATATTGTGGGTATTTATCAGCGGAATTTGGAGTCGTTTGACGAACAGCCGATTATCCGTAACGATATGACCGGCTATAATTGTATGAACTGCCATTCGTTCTGTATGGGAGATCCGGGGCAGATGATGTTCCATATGCGTGCGGCGAATGGGGGAACTTATATTGTCCAAGACAAGAAAATCAGTAAATTGAATACGAAAACGAATGGGACGATCAGTAATATGACGTATCCTTTCTGGCATCCTTCCGGGCGCTATATCACCACATCGGTAAATGATATCAAACAGTTTTTCCATTCCGTGAAAGAGAAAAAGATGGAAGTGTTCGACTTGGAGTCCGATGTGGTGGTGTATGACGTGAAAAACAAAGAAATCCTTTCGAAAGCCTCATTGATCACAAAAGATGCATTCGAGACTTTCCCCGCGTTCTCTCCGGATGGTAAATGGCTTTATTTCTGTACGGCCCCGGCCCAGAAGATGCCGGAGAATTATGATAAGGTACGTTATAATCTCTGCCGTGTCGCGTTCGATCCGGATCGTGGCGAGATCAGCTTCCCGATCGATACGTTGGTACATGCGGATAGCTTGAGCTATACATTTCCCCGTATCTCTCCCGATGGGCGTTTCCTGATGTACACGGAAACCGCTTATGGGCAGTTCCCTATTTGGCACCCGGATGCGGAGATCCGGATGATGGATTTGGAGAATCGGACAGCGATGGATATGTCTGCGTTGAATAGCCCGGATACGGATAGCTATCATTCTTGGAGTAGTAATAGTGATTGGGTCGTATTTAGTAGCCGCCGGGATAACGGTTTATATACTTTACCTTATATTTGTTATATAGGGAAAGACGGTAAGCCTTCGAAACCGTTCTTATTGCCTCAAGAAGATCCGGATAAGTATGACTATCAGTTGTATTCCTACAATATTCCGGAATTGACGAAAGGCGCCGTAGAGGTCAGCCCCTATGAGATCCAGCAAGTAGCCGAGAAAAATAAACCGGAGCAGGTTCGGTTTAAATGACCGGATCTATTTATATTCGCGTATAAATAAGAGATAAGATGACAAAAGATATTATAGCCGAATCTGTACAAAATGATTTACGGTATTTGCAATTGTTGGCACGGAGTTTCCCGACGATCGCGGATGCCAGTACGGAGATCATTAATCTGGAAGCGATCTTGAACCTACCGAAGGGTACGGAGCACTTCTTGAGTGATTTACATGGCGAGGATCAAGCCTTTAGCCATGTGCTGAGAAACGCTTCCGGTGCCGTAAAGCGCAAGGTGAACGAGATTTTCAGTAATACGCTCCGGGAATCCGAGAAGAAGGAGCTTTGTTCCTTGATTTATTATCCAGAGGATAAGCTGGAACTGATCAAGAGTCAAGAGCAAGATCTGGAAGATTGGTACCAAGTGACCTTGAATCAATTGGTACGTGTTTGCCGGAACGTGTCCTCCAAATACACCCGTTCGAAAGTACGTAAGGCTTTACCCAAGGAGTTCTCCTATATTATTCAGGAGTTATTGCACGAGTCTTCCGTAGAGCCGAATAAATCCGCTTATGTGGATCAGATTATTTGTACGATCATCTCCACGGGACGTGCGGACGATTTCATTATCGCTATGTGTAACTTGATCCAACGGTTGACAATCGACCTGTTACATATCATCGGCGATATTTACGATCGGGGTCCGGGCGCTCATCTGATCATGGATATCCTTTGCGATTACCATAATTTCGATGTTCAATGGGGTAATCATGATATCTTATGGATGGGAGCCGCTTCCGGTAATTTGGTAAGTATCGCCAACGTGATTCGTATGTGTTTACGCTTTGGTAATATGGCTACCTTAGAAGATGGATATGGCATCAATCTTTTGCCGTTGGCCACTTTCGCGATGGAGGCGTACGGGGATGATCCTTGTGCGTTATTCATGCCGAAAACAAAGTTCGCCGATAATGCAATGGATGAGAAGACCACCCGTTTGATCGCCCAGATGCACAAGGCGATCACCATCATCCAGTTCAAGCTGGAGGGTGAGATCATCCGCCGTCGTCCGGAGTTTGAGATGGATGACCGGATGTTGTTGCACCATATCGATCTGAAGCGGGGAGTGGTTCATATCGATGGAAAGGATTATACGCTTAAAGATACTAACTGGCCTACTTTAGACCCGAAAGATCCGTATCGTCTTTCTATTGAGGAGGAGGATTTGATCCGAAAGATCTTGCATTCTTTTGAGAGCAGCGAGAAGATGAAAAAGCATATGCGTTGTTTCTTCCGGCATGGGGGAATGTATCAGGTTTGTAATTCCAATTTACTGTTTCATGCCTCTATCCCGATGAATCCGGATGGGACGTTTAAGTCAGTACGTATCTTGGGGCAGGATTATAAGGGCCGTGCTTTGTTGGACCGTGTAGACCAACTGATCCGTACGGCTTATTTCAAGACCGGGGAGCAGGAAGAAGTGGAATATGCGCATGATTATATCTGGTATCTTTGGGGCGGCAAGGACTCTCCGTTATTCGATAAAAGCAAGATGGCTACTTTCGAGCGTGCCTTTATCGAAGAGGCCGAGACTCATAAGGAGGAAAAAGGCGCTTATTATACGTTACGAGAGCAAGAGGAAATTTGTGATAAGATATTGGATGAGTTTGGGGTGACCGGTATGCATCGGCATATCATCAACGGACATGTCCCTGTCCGTTCCAATCAAGGTGAGAATCCCATCAAGGCGAATGGCAAGATGCTGGTAATCGATGGCGGTTTCTCCCGTCCGTATCATTTGGAAACCGGTATCGCGGGCTATACATTAGTATATCACTCCCGTGGTTTCCAGCTTGTGCAACACGAACCCTTCGAATCCCGGGCGAAAGCGATCGAGGAAGGCTTGGATATCAAATCTACTACGATCGTGGTAGAATTAAGCTCCCATCGCCAGATGGTGAAAGATACGGATAAGGGTGCGGATCTTCAAAGCCAGATCAAGGACTTGGAGAAACTGCTTTATGCGTATCGGAATGGGTTGATAAAGGAGAAGGAGAGGATGGAAAGATAGATTCCTTACGATTTTTCTTGCTAAATATAAGATGAAAGAGGCCTGAGCTTATCAGACCTCTTTTCTTTTTAGGAATTTAGACATAGTTTGACGTGTTGTTTCAGTTTAACGATAGTCCATCTAGAACTATTGCCTAGAACGACATTTTTCCTATTTTGTTGATTCATGATAAGTTCGCTATTGTTCTTGTAGAAAATAAGGATATGGTATCATTGAAGTATGCTTGGTTGCATCTGAGTATCACATGTTGAACACCTAAACAAATCAATTGATTTAATGAAACATGCAGAATTGCGGTAATGTTTTTTATATAAACATGGCTTATTTAAAAAAAATAAGTTATATTTGCCTCGAAAATTCTCAATTGTGTTTGTGAATTCAATGATTGTTAACCTAAAAATTAAGTAATTATGCAACGAAAGAAAACTTTTGATTCTTTCAGACGCTGTAAGGTAGCGATACTTTCAGTGTTGATGTCTCTTTGCATGACAGCGGCCTTTGCCCAATCTGGCGCTGTTAAAGGAAAAGTTCTAGATGAACTTGGTGAACCCATCATCGGTGCGAACATCGTGGAAAAGGGTACTACCAATGGTACGATTACCGATATTGACGGTAATTACACGCTTACGCTTAACGACTTGAAAAAAGCCGTTCTTCAATTTTCATTTATTGGTTATAACACTTTAGAGGAAGGGGTTAAAGGACGTAAGACTGTTGAAGTTAAATTGGCTCCTTCTGTGGTAAACTTAGGCGAGGTTGTCGCTATCGGTTACGGTACGCAGACTCGTAAGGAAATTACAGGATCTGTAGCAAATGTTTCGGAGGAGAATTTTAATAAAGGTATTACTCGTGATGCGTCCGATTTGTTGCAAGGTAAGGTAGCCGGTTTGACGATTACATCTGGCTCGGGCGACGTGACCCGTAGCTCCCAAATCCGTTTACGTGGTACATCAACCTTGCAGAATGACCAAGGCCCAATGATCGTGATCGATGGTGTTCCGGGTGGTGATATGTCCACTGTATCTCCTACGGATATCGAGTCTATCTCCGTATTGAAGGATGCCTCTTCTGCGGCAATCTACGGTTCTCGTGCGGCCGGTGGTGTTATTTTGATTACGACTAAGAGAGGCTCCGGATCTAAAACACAGATCAACTATGATGGTTATGTGACCATGGATATGGTAGCTAACAAACCTGATATGTTAAATGCTTCTGAATGGAAAGCGCTAAATAAAGAGCTAGGTAAGGATATAAGTGTATTCGATGGCTATAATAATGACACTGATTGGTTTGATGAAGTTCTTCGTACAGGAGTTTCGCAAAATCATTCTATTTCAATGTCCGGTGGAGGTTCAAAGAATAATTATCGTGCGTCTTATACTTATTTGGATCGTACTGGTATTGTTCGTGATAACTGGATGAAACGCCATAGTTTCCGTTTCCAGTTCCAACAACGCGCTATTAATGACCGTTTGCGTATTGGTTTAACCGGTGCTGCAACATTGACAGACATGCAAATGCCGTTCCAAACAAACTTTATTTACGCATATAATATGTCTCCAGTTTTGGCTCCGTTTAATGAAGATGGTTCTTACTTTATTCGTAATGATGGTTATGATCAAGGTAACCCTGTACAGAACCAGGATCAGAACTATAAAAAGAATAGTAATGTGTATTTTTATGGTCAGGGAGATCTTCAGTTTGATATTATTGATGGATTGAATGTTAAGGCTAATTTATATAAAAGTCGTTTCTCTAATGATTATAGTGAATGGCAGGATCCTGCTAACCGTATTGGTGTTGATGCTGGTAATGGTTTGGCTATTCGGCGTTCAAGAGCATGGAACCGCGAATTAATGGAGTGGACTTTGAATTATAATAAAGCTTTTGGTTCGGAAGAACAACATAAAATTGATGCGATTATAGGTTATTCATGGGAGGATAATCAGTACTCTAGTCATGAGGCAAAGGTCTTAGACTTCGCTGTTAGTTCAATGGGTGCTAATAATTTGCAAACAGGCAATAAATTGGATGTAGGTAATGTAAAGTCTGATAAAAATGATTATAAATTGATCTCTATGTTTGCTCGTGCCCATTATAGTTATAAAGAGCGTTATATGATTACAGCGACAGTTCGCCGAGATGGCTCCTCTAAGTTTGGAGCTAATAACAAATGGGGTACATTCCCTTCAGTTTCCGCAGCTTGGGGTATTTCAGAGGAAGCTTTTATGCAAGATGTTAATTGGCTTACGGATTTGAAATTACGTGCAGGTTATGGTATAACAGGAAATCAAGATGGCTTACAACCTTATAAATCAATTGAGCTTTACGAGGCAAAAGGTACATACTATAGTGATGGCTCTCAATTGACCGCATTTAGGGTTTCACAGAACGCTAATCCTGACTTGAAATGGGAGTCTACTGCGATGTTTAATGTTGGTATCGATTTTCAATTATTTAATGGACGTCTTGGTGGTACGATAGAATACTATGACAAGAAAACTTCTGATATGTTGTATCGTTATAAAGTACCTACTCCAACGTACGTATATAGTACAATTCAAGCGAATGTGGGTGACATGAGCAATAAGGGTATTGAAGTTATGTTGAATTTGGATGTTATTCGTAATAAGACTTTCAATTGGAATACTTCTATTAATCTATCTCATAACAAGAACAAGATCACGAAGCTGTCTAATGACTTGTATTCAACAAGCCGTATTTATACAGGAGATCCTTGGATCAGAGGTGCTTCGGGTGTGACTTCGCATGTAATTGAAGAAGGTCGCCCGGTAGGTCAGTTCTTTATGCTGAAATGTGATGGTATTGATGAGAATGGTAAGTATATCATCGAAGATATCAATGGTGATGGACAGATAACGGATGATGACCGTACATATGTAGGTGACGCTCAACCTGATTTGACATTCGGATGGAATAACTCGTTCTCATGGAAAAATTGGGATGCTAGTTTCTTTATACGTGGAACAATCGGTAATAAGGTTTTGGATAATCCACGTGCAGCCTATGCGAATAATACTTATTTGAGCGGTGCAAATGCGATGAATGATGAACTTACTTATAAATTGCGTGAGAACTCTCGTGTATGTTCTTATTATGTAGAAAATGGCTCATTCGCTCGTTTGGATAATATGTCTATCGGATACACATTTAATACTAAAAAGATTGACTGGTTAGACAAAGCACGTATTTATGTTGCCGCCCAGAATTTATTCGTGATTACAGGTTACAAAGGATTGGATCCTGAGGTAGAACTGTTCCGTGGTCAGGCAAGTGATGATGATGCTGGCTTGTCTCCGGGTATTGAACCTCGTGATTACATGCCGAAATCTCGCTCATTTACATTTGGTGTTAACTTAACATTCTAATAAAAATAAGGAAAATATATTATGAAACGAAAAACTATATTATCATTTCTTACTGGTGCGGCTTTACTATGTTCTATGCCGTCCTGTATGAATTTGGACGAGGAAGTATACGATAAACTACCTGCTGAAAATTTTGGCAATACAACTACTGAAATTAACGCCTTGGTTGGTACGGTTTATAATACGTTAAAAAAATATTCCGGAGACTATATGATCCTCGCAGAAAATTCTGGTTCGTCAACAGTGAACGTAACTCGTAATGGAGGTGACTGGTATGATGGGGGACAGTACCGTGAAGTTTATATGCATACATGGACTGCGAATACTAGTTGTGTAAAAAGTTGTTGGAGTATAGGTTCGGAATGTATTGGTACGTGTAATGCGACAATCGAGGTTTTGAAAAATTCAACTTTATTGAGTGATGCGGAGAAAACATCTAAAGTTGCGGAAATTCGTGGGGTCCGGGCTTTCTGGATTTATTCAATGATGGATTTCTTTGGAAATATTCCATTGGTTGTTGATTATAATGATAAGGAATTACCAACTTGCAAATCTCGTCAAGAGGTATTTGATTGGCTGATAACAGAGTTGAATGCTTTAGCTACAGAAGCTCCTGATTACGATACAAAAAAATATGGAACTTTTACTAAAGGGACAGCTTATACGATTTTAGCTAAGATGTACCAAAATGCGGAGGCTTGGGGTGTTAATATCTCCGAGAATGCTAACAGTAAAGTTATAGAATACTGCGATAAGGTAATGGCAATGCCATACATATTGGAGCCTAATTGGAAAACAAACTTTGATCCCAATAATAATACTTCTAAAGAAGCTATCTTTGCGGCGTCTTATTCAAGTACAGATACAGAGGATCAAAATGTTCTTTATAGACGTACGTTGCATTATAAGCAAGGTTTGGCTCTAGGAGCTAGTATTAGTGTTTGGAATGGCATTTGTGCTCAGCCAGACTATGTTAAATTATTCAATGAGGATGATCCTCGTTATGAAGGTACTTATTTAATCGGCCAACAGTATGATATCTCAACCGGGGAAAAAATTATTACAGACGAGAATCGCCCGCTGGATTATACTGTAGATATTAGTATTATTCCGGGTTCTGAATTGGATGGAACTAAGTGGGGAGCTGTTTATCAAGACCAAGGAGCTCGTTGTCAAAAATGGACGTATGAGAAATCTTTATCTACGGCAATGGAGAACGATTTCCATCTATTTCGTTTAGCGGATATTTATTTAATGAAAGCAGAAGCTTTGCTTCGTAGTGGAGGTAGTGTTGCTGAAGCGACAAATTTAGTCAATGCTATTCGTGAACGTGCTTATGGAAATAACACCCATAATTATTCAACCATAACGTTGAAGGAGGTCCAATTGGAGCGCCGTTTAGAGTTGGCTTGGGAAGGTTTTTCTCGTCAGGATGATATTCGTTTTGGCTGTTTTACTAAAGGAATGTGGACTGAATCCAATTGTGAAAGAAAAACAGATGATTATTTAAAAATATTCCCTGTTTCTCAAGACGCATGGCAAACCAATCCAAACTTGGTTCAGAATCCGGGTTATGCAAGTTTCTAAACAGGAATCTTAGATGAGGCGTAAGCTTCATCTAAGATCATTAAAATTAAATATTATGAAAAAGGTAATTTATTTTGCGTTAGCTTCCTTCGCTTGTACGTTAGTTGCGTTTGCAGTAAAACCAGTTGATCCTGTTGTTAATATAGTAGATGAGGCTCGTGTGATTTACAATGTGGAAGGTTGGTATGAGGCGTCTACCGGATCTTCTACTTTCTCAATTGGAAGTAATTTGCATATTCCTGCAGGAACAACGGCGATTTCTGTTTATATTACTTCTCCAGTACTTACCTCCTATACATTTACATCAACTATTAAGGACTTGATTATAGGTTCTTCAAATAATCATGTAACCTTGAATTGCGCAGGTACAGGATTTAGTAGTATAATTGGAACGAGTATTGATGTAAGTGGCTATTGTCCGGCAACAGGGCAGAATGAGACTTTTCATATAGCCTTTTTGCCCTCTTTTTGATATTAGTAAATTAGATGCATAAATAAGAGGTTGTCTCATAAAAGTGAACCCGATAGATTGGGGGTTAAATTAAACATTCTATATTTTTAATGGGCTCGGTATTCTATCGGGCTCATTTTTATACTAGTTGATATATTTCTTCAAGTTCTTGTGTCCGTGTTGCGATTTGTTATGCTCTTTTAAAGAAGCTAGCTTTATTTTGACTGACTATACCTACATTTTCTGGTTCTTCTTTAATTTAGTAGAAGAGCTAGTTGAGTCGTAAAATGTGTTTGTGAAATATGTCTGGTATACAGTTGATTAAGTCACTCGTAAAAGGCTTTCCAAGTGATTAGTTATTCACTTCCCAAGCCGTAAGCTAACGGCTAGGTATAGCCGTTAGTTATTCACTCGACAAGCCGTTAGTTATTCACTTCAATAGCCAAAAATAGTGTGCTTCTCAACGACCAAAGCATCTCCTTTTGAGAGAATGGAACTGTAAGCAAAATATTGAAATGAATGACTTGATCGAGTTTTATCGAACCAAAACAACAGACAGACGCATTCGTTTGTGAACTAAACTTGAATAAATACATTTGCAAACATTGTGGTTGCTCTTTTTTCTAAATATTAGTGCTTATTGCAAGGAATAGACTAACTTTGCCTACAACAAGTATAAAAGTTATCCAGTATATGAGTCAAGTGAAAGGAATTCCTTACGGAATATCAGATTTCAATCGAATAAGGAATGGTAATTTCTATTTCGTGGATAAAACGATGTACCTTCCGCTTATCGAGAAGATGCCTAGCTATCTTTTCCTGATCCGTCCGAGACGGTTCGGCAAGAGCGTATTCCTTAGCATGATGCGTACGTATTATGATATATTGCGTCAGGATGATTTTGATGCATATTTTGGAGATCTCTGGATTGGTACGCATCCAACCGGTGAAAGGAATAAGTATCAGGTACTTTATTTCGATTTCTCTAAAGCGGGCTGTTCGATGCCGGGAGCGGACTTGATGACAAGTTTCAATGATTATTGCAGCTTAATCATTAATCAGTTCGCGCATGTGTACGCTGCTTTTTATGACGCGGATTTTAAGGAGACCGTCAAAAATATTGAAAGTGCCAAGTCTAAATTGGCTTACATAGAAATAAAAGCGAAGGAAAAGGGATATCCATTGTATCTCATTATAGATGAGTACGACAACTTTACCAATGTGATTTTGAGTGAGCATGGGCAGCAAATGTTTCATGACTTGACTCACGCCAGTGGTTTCTACCGGGAGTATTTCAAGCAATTCAAGGGAATGTTTGACCGTATATTCATGATGGGGGTAAGCCCTGTGACGTTGGATGATTTGTCGAGTGGATATAATATAGATTGGAATATCTCGGTAGATCCTCGTTTTAATGCTATGATGGGCTTTGACGAAACAGAAGTTCGTGAGATGTTTCATTATTATCAGCAAAACGATATGCTCAATGGGGACGTTGAGGCAATGATTGCGGAGATGAAGCCTTGGTATGACAATTACTGTTTCGCAAGAAAGAGCTTGGATGACGATCGGGTTTTCAATTGTGATATGACTTTATATTATTTACGTTGGCAAGTTGATTTTCATCGTGCCCCAGAAGAAATGGTCGATAAGAATATCCGAACGGACTATAGTAAGCTGAAGATGCTGGCACGTATTGATCGCGACTCCGTACAAGAGGGAGATCGTATGAGTACCATCGAAAAGATTGCTGCGGAGGGAGATATCTTCGTGGATTTGCATACTTCTTTCCCCGCTGAGCGAATAACGGATATAGATAATTTCCGTAGTCTACTTTATTATTATGGTTTGCTTACGATGTGTGGTACACGGGGAGATTTGATTAAAATGAGTATACCGAATAATTGTGTACGAGAGCAATATTTCGGTTTTCTTCGTGACTATTACCAAAAATATAGTTCTATTGATTTGCATTATTTGAATGTGATGTTGACCGACATGGCTTACGATGGCCGTTGGAAGCCTTTCTTTGAGAGCGTAGCTCAGGCGTATCGTGAAAATTCAGCCGTGCGTGACGCGATGGAAGGCGAGCGGAACCTGCAAGGTTTTCTGAAAGCCTATCTTGCTCTTGCCTCCTATTATTTGGTGGAGCCGGAACTGGAAATGAACTATGGGTATTGTGACTTTTTCCTTTTACCCGATAAGAAGCGCTATCCGGACGTGAAGCATAGCTATATCTTGGAATTGAAATATGCGACTCGTACGGCAACTGATGCCGAACTGGAGGTTCAAGCGTTGGAGGGACGAAACCAATTACTGCAGTATAGCGAAGATAAGATAGTACGCTGTTTGTCGGAAGGAACAACTCTGCATCGTTTGTTGTTGCAATTCCGTGGGTGGGACTTAGTACGTTGCGAGGAAGTATAACATAACTCCGCTTTTTTGTATACCTTCGCGCCATGAACAAACAAGCACTGCTTTTTTATCCGTTGTTGGGGGTGGTTCTTTTGGTGCTCTTTGTGGGAGGGCTGGCGTATGGGGCCGTACCGATTCCTTTGGATCACGTGATGGATATTTTACTGGGGAAGGGATCTGATAAGATCGCATGGCAGAATATCGTGTTGCAATCTCGTTTACCACAGGCGATAACCGCACTGTTGGCGGGGGCTTCACTGGCTACGAGTGGGCTGTTGTTGCAAACCTTATTCCGGAATCCGTTGGCCGGACCCTCTATATTAGGTATCAGTGATGGGGCTAATCTGGGAGTGGCCGCTATCATGTTGTATTTTGGAGGTACGCTGGGGCAGTTTACGGATTGGCCGATCAGCGGATATATGGCGGTGATTCTTGCTGCGTTCGTAGGGGCTTGCGTGATCTTGGGATTGATTATCTATTTCTCTGCGAAGGTGAAGAACAATGTCATGCTCTTGATTATCGGTATAATGATCGGCTATCTGGCCTCGTCGGTTATCTCTATACTGAACTATTATTCCTCGACAGATAGGGTACATGCTTTCGTGATGTGGGGACTGGGCAATTTCTCGGGGGTATCCTTGGAACAATTGCCTTTCTTCGGGACTTGCGCATTGATCGGGTTGCTGTTGGCTGTCTTGCTGATAAAGCCTCTGAATGCCTTGTTGCTGGGAGAGATGTATGCCGCTAATCTGGGCATACGGATCAAGCGGGCACGAATAGCCATCCTTTTATGTACGGGGATATTGACCGCTACGACTACCGCTTTCTGCGGACCGATCTCTTTTATCGGATTAGCGGTTCCGCATATCTCACGGCTGATGCTTGGTTCTTCCAATCATAAGATATTGGTGCCGATAACGATGTTGACGGGCTCCTGTATCGCCTTGCTTTGTAATTTATTGATGGTCGTACCGGGAAGCAACACGATTTTACCCTTGAATGCGGTGACACCTATGCTGGGTGCGCCGGTTATTATCTATGTAATCGTAAACCGGAAGAATATTCAATATTTTAATTAGTGGTTATGGAAAGGATTCCAGTTATAAGGACAAGAAATCTGAGTATTGGATATGTTTTGAAAGGTGGACACCTAAAGTTGGTGCATGATGCCCTCGACTTGAATTTATATCCGGGCGAGGTGACTTGCCTTCTCGGATTGAATGGTGCGGGAAAGTCTACCTTATTGCGTACGCTGTGCGGCTTCCAGCCCTCTCTGGGGGGCGAGATCGAATTGAAAGGAAAGCCGTTGGCCTCTTACTCGCAAGGTGATTTTTCCCGGATGGTAGGTGTTGTTCTCACGGAGAAGACAAATGCCGGTGGAATAACAGTTTACGAGTTGGTCTCTTTAGGAAGACATCCCTATACCGGCTTTTTCGGACAATTAAGGCAGGAAGATCGTAGGATTATCGAGGAATCGCTTGCTGCCGCCGGTATCGCTCATAAGGCTTATAATTATGTGTCGGAACTTAGTGATGGCGAGCGTCAGAAAGCCATGATCGCCAAAGCGCTGGCACAGCAATGCCCCATCATATTGTTGGATGAGCCGACGGCCTTTTTAGATGTGACAAGTCGGATAGAGACTATGGTCTTGTTACATACTTTAGCGGTAGAGCAACAAAAAGCGATTCTGCTATCGACGCATGATCTTGATTTGGCGATCCAGCTGGGAGACTGTCTATGGTTACAGGAGAAAAGTCGCCCAATGGCATGTGGAACGCCGGAGGACTTGATTATGGGAGGAGCTTTCGAGACTTTCTTTAGCAAGGAAGGAATCGTGTTTGATCCGAATACCGGGAAATTGAATACGGCAGCTCCAACAAAGCTTATTGGGGTTGAGGGGGATTTTATGACTTCTTATTGGGTTGGGAATGCCTTGATCCGGAATGGCTTTAAGCCCTCGTCGGTTAGCGAGGATTATATAAGTGTTTATTGTAATGCTCCGGATAGCCTGCGTATTCAGTTCCCTGCGGAAGAGGGCACGAGAATCGTAGGAAGTGTGGCAGAGATGATCTCAATCATAATTCATAAATCATAAGTTATATATGTCAAATGAGATTACATGGCGGCTGGAAAATGAGAATATAGGCCGTTTGTTGGTACATTACGCGATTCCCGCCGTTATCGGGACCATGGTTAATGCTCTTTATAATATCGTAGATCGTATATTTATCGGACAAGGAGTGGGTGCGCTAGCTATCTCCGGATTGACTTTGACTTTCCCGATACTACTCTTTATGCAGGCATTTGGAATGTTGATCGGTGCGGGAGCCGCTACAAGGGTCTCCATTCATCTAGGCCGTAAGGCGAATGATCTGGCAGATAACGTATTAGGAAACGCTTTCACTTTGACATTCATTATCGGAGCCTTGACGATTATCCCCAGTATGATTTTCTTGGATGATTTGTTAACGTGGTTCGGAGGAAGCGAGCAGACGATACCTTATGCGAAAGACTATTTATATATCGCTATCCCGGGTAATTTGCTGGCTACATTAAGCTTTAGCTTTAATGCCGTGATGCGTGCTTCCGGATATCCGAAAAAGGCGATGTTCACGATGATGATCGGTGCCGTATTGAACGTGATCCTAGACCCGATCTTTATCTTCTGGCTGGATATGGGGATACAGGGTGCCGCTATCGCTACGGTGATCTCCATGGCCGCCGGTGCCGCTTTCGTGATGAGTCATTTTATCAGCAAGGATAGTATCGTACGTTTCCATACGAAATATTTCCGGTTGAAAGGTTCCATTATTTGGAATATATTTACGATCGGCATGTCTCCATTTTCCATGCAGCTGGCGGGCAGTGTGGTTGTGGTGATCATGAACCATGCGTTGAAAGAGAATGGAGGCGATTTGGCGATTGGTGCCAGCGGTATTATTTCCAGTATCGCCATGCTGCTGGTTATGTTGATTATCGGTATCGCCCAAGGGATGCAACCGATTGTCGGGTTTAATCATGGCGCTGGGCATCATGACCGGGTATTGGCTACCTTGCGGTTGTCTATTATAGTATCGACCTTGATTACAGGGGTAGGATGTATCGTCAGTTTATTATTCCCGAGACTGATCGTTAGCGTATTCTCGACGGATGCCGAATTGGTGTCGATTACGGATAATGGATTACGTCTGACGATGCTGGTCTTTTTCGTTGTCGGTTCCCAGATTACGATCAGCCAGTTTTTTCAAAGTATCGGTGTCGCATGGAAAGCGATGTTTCTGAGTCTAAGTCGGCAGGTTTTATTCTTGATACCGGCTATTCTGCTATTTCCTCCGATCTGGGGATTGGATGGCGTTTGGCTAGCGCAACCTTTCTCCGATTTCATCGCGGCGGTAACCGCATGGGGCTTTTTATGGTATCATGTTAAAAACGTGAAAAATAAGGGTTAAAGATGAACTTATGTCGATGTTAATTGTATTTTTATTGTACATATAAAAGTACTTTTATAGACAAACCTTTAAAAATGAGTTAATATGAAGAAGATTGTATTATTGCTCGCCGTTTTATTATTTGGTGCAGGGTCGATGATGGCACAGCAGGACAAGTCAGCAGAGAAAGCTGCGAAGCAGGCCGAGAAAGAAGCAAAGAAAGCAGAGAAGGCAGCGAAGAAAGCTGCGGAGGAAGCCGAGGCTAACGCATTGTTTGAACAAGCGGTGCAAGCTTTGAAGAATAAGGATTTCGTATTGGAAGCGGATCGTATAGAGTTTAAGCGCGGTAGTTTTGTTTATGTTACTCCGAACACGAACTTCGTTTCGGTGAAGGGTGAGAAGGCTACCATTCAGTTAGCGTTTAATACTCCGGCGGCCGGTCCTAACGGAATAGGAGGTATAACGGTTGATGGAACAACTTCCGGTGTACAGATGAAGACTGACAAAAAAGGAAACGTTATGTACGAGATGAATGTGCAGGGTGTAGCGGTATCCGCTAGGGTTACGTTCCGTATGGCGAAAGGTACGAATAAATGTACTGCCACGGTATCGCCTAACTTTAATAGCAACCGTATATCCTTTACGGGAAATCTCTATCCTTCGAGCGAGTCGAATGTGTTCAAGGGACGTTCTATTTAATGTAGATACAAAGAATCGTGAAGGCGGACTTTCTTTCGGGAAGCCCGCCTTTCTGTTTATAAGAAGGATGAGATTGGACTATTTCCAAGCATCATTTTGTACCAGATAAGCTTGGCCGTTCTCATCGTTTCCTGCGGTCTGTATCTCTGTCTCGGGAAGCGGGAACATCGTCTTAGAAGCGGTTGGAGCGGATACACCATAGAATTTAGTTAGGTATTGCTTCTCATAATTTATATATGCCGTCAATTCCTTGTTCATATAATCACCTCCCCAACGAACCAGATCGAAAAATCGTTGTCCTTCCATCGCAAGTTCCAGCTTACGTTCCATATGAATCGCCTTGAAACAAGTTTCCTTGTTGCTGAATGCGGCGTGACTGGATGGATAAGGTTTCACTAAATAATTGGCGGCAGGCGTTCCGTCTTCCAGATAAATGATATTATCCGGTTTGGCTGCACGTTCACGGATATCGTTTACTTGCTGCATGGCGGCACTTAATTCTCCGTCGTTCGCTAGGCATTCCGCATATAACAATTTACAATCACGTAAGCATAGATATTGTAAATTCATGGCAGAACCGGGAGCCCAGCCGGATGAATAGGTGGAGCCAGCTAATCCGGCATCCTGTTCCGCTTTGCTATAGACATGCTTTTTCGGTAGGAATACACCACCGCTACTTACATTTCGTATCCAATCATTAGCAGGCAATCCCCAATCTTTATAGGGAATCTCCATACGTCCTACGGCGAAATCTAAACGAGGGTCCACGGCGATTGTTTTATCATTCTTAGAGATGTAATCATAATCGGTAACACGTTCTGTTACGGATTTTTTATTTCTGTACTCTCCGTCAAGATAAGGAAGTCCGTTTTCGTCTACTTGGAATGAGTTTACCAGTTCGTAAGAGGGTTGATAAAATCCGCAACATCCACCGGGGCCTGTGTTATGAGGATAATTCAGTAAAAATCCGTAATTCCCGTTATTATTGGCTCCGACAGAGAATTGTACCTCAAAAATAGACTCTTTCCCATTTTCGGTAGTTGCGTTAAAATTTGCGTCCAGATCATCTTGTAAGGCTAATCTCTCTCCTTTAGGGCTTAATCCGTTTGCGATAATATCGGCCAAGATCGGTTTGGCGGCTGTCATATCACCTTGTTGCATTAGTATTTTAGCCTTTAACGCTTTTGCCGCTGTTTTCGTAGGGCGTGCCACTTCGGTCTGTTTTTCGGGTAATCCTTCGATGGCCGCTTCTACATCTGCTAAAATATTAGGATAGATGTCCGTACCGTTATGAACTTTCGGGTCATTTTCTTCAGCGGCGATCGTCTCGTCGATATAGGGCATGCCGGTCGGTCCGAAAATCTTTACCCCTTCGAACATGAATAGGGCACGTAAGAATTTTAGCTCCGCAGTCCGGTAGGCCTTGGTTGTCTCATCCATGTCTGCCGCTTCTTTCATCACATTGAGTGCTAAGTTGCAACGTTGTGCTCCATAATATGCGTCTTTCCACTTATTCTGTAAATAGTCGTTTGTGGCCGTGACGGCATACGTCTCTACGGAGTTCAATACGGATTGGTCATTGGATTCGGAGCCTTTATTAGCGTCACCTCCGTATACACCACCGAATACCCAATTGAACATATTGTCATATCCGGTCGGCCGGGTCAAACCGGCATAAGCGTTGACCACCAATAACTCAACCCCTTCAGCATTTGTTAATGCTTCTTGGTCAATACTGCCTTGAGGAGCTTTATATAGAAAATCCTCACCGCAAGAACTCAAGGTAAATAAAGCAACTGCGCTTATTATTAATATTTTATGTCTCATACTAGTCGTTTTTATAGTAAAATGGATTTAGAAAGTAAAATTCACGCCCAATAAGAATCGCATAGTTGTAGGCCAGCCTCCCATATCGACTCCTCTTTTTAAGTCTACACGTCCGGCTCCGTCGGTGTCAGAATCGCTTTGCCGTAAATAGGCGTTGGTAAACTCTGGGTCCAAGCCTGTATATCCGGTGACCGTAAGGATATTCTCGGCTTGTAAATACAGGCGGAGATTCTGGATACCAGCCTTCTTGAGTAATTCCTTAGGCAAGGAATATCCCAATACGAGATTTTTCAGGCGTAAGAAGGAGGCGTCTTCTACGTAATAAGAGCTAGAATAAGCTCCGGAATAGTTATCTTCCGTATTCAGCATAGGAAGGATAGCATTACTGTTATCGCCATTCAATGTCCATGATTGATCTCTGAGGCGTGAGGATTTATTACCGTTGAAAGTCCAGAAATCGGTAAAATATTTTGTGTTATTATATAAGTCATTGCCGATAGAGAAGTTCCAGAACATAGTAAAGTCCCAGTTTTTCCATGTTAACGTGGCGTTGAGGCCTCCGGTTAAGTCCGGATGAGGAGAGCCGATAAAGGTCCGGTCGCTATCATCCAATTTGCCGTCTCCGTTCAAGTCCTCAAAACGGAAGCGGCCGACATAAGCGGCAGCGTCTGCCTCTGTGATATCACTTTGTCCGAATGGCTTGGTTGCCATAACATCGGCTACGGACTCATAAAAACCATTTTGCTTCAACCCCCAGAATTCAGACACGGCATGTCCTTTTGTCGTACGGGTTACGTATCCTTCGATGCGCGTACCGCTAGCCCATAGAGAATAATCGTCAGCTTCTGCGAGTTTCAAGACCTCATTTTTATAATGGGATAAATTCAAGGATAGATCCCATGCCCAGTCTCCTTTTCGGTCACGGTAATTAAACATGAAGTCGAAACCGGTGTTCTTTATATCTCCGAAGTTGATATAAGGGCTTCCGGATTCTCCGGCCATCGAGGTGTAGGCCGCTTGTATCAACATATTGGATGTCTTCTTCGTATACCATTCGAATGAACCGCTGAATTTACCATTCAGGAAGGTTGCGTCCAGACCCAAGTTGACCATCTTGGTCATTTCCCATTTCGTATCAGTGTTACCGTAGGTACTGAGGCGGAATCCGGTTGTCTCGCTATTGTTCGCTCCGGTCATGTCGTAATTCGTATAGGAGGTGCTGGTCGTGAACAAATTGGCGAAATTAGTTGCGACAGGAATCTCTGAGTTACCCGTGACGCCGTAACCGGCTCGTATCTTTAAGTCGTCCAGCCAATCTCGGCTTGGTTCCATAAATGCCTCCTCTGACATACGCCAACCGGCGGAGATAGATGGAAAGACTCCGTAACGATTATTTTCCGAGAAACGGGAAACACCGTCCCGGCGGATAATACCGGTTAATAGATACTTATCCTTATATCCATAGTCTGCACGGGCAAACATACCAAATAGCGCGAATTCTCCATTGTAAGTGGAAGAGTTGGTACGTTGGCTATTGTTCTCGCCCATATCCAAGGTGTATGTATTGGTATTGTCTTCGAATAAATAGTTATATCTACGTGCGTTGAGGGATCTGCCTAAACCGTCCCGAATAGCCTCTGTTCCCAATAAGATGTTCAAGGAATGGATCTCATTGAATGTCCGGCTGAAAGATAACGTGTTGGTCCAAACCCAACGATAATTAAAGTAATTACTTTCGTAAAAGTTATTTTGACCGCCGGACTCGGAGAACTCCGGGTTGTTTTTAGTCATCGAGTAAGAATAGTCATTACGATAATCGATACCGAAGTTTGTTTTAAAAGTCAGTCCAGTCCATAGGTCTGCCTCTCCATATACGTTGCCAAATACACGTTGGGTAGTGGCATAATTATCCTTATTTCTTTCACGAATAGCTACAGGATTCTGGAAATTGCCGGTCCCGGCGAATAAGGAGCCTGCATAATTGCCCGCATAGTCATAAACCGGTACATAAGGAGAGGCCCGATAAGTCCATGAGTAGATGTTGGACTCTGTACCTGAGAAGCTAAGTCCGTTGTTTTTGCTAAAACTATAAGTTAGGTTCTCTCCGAATCGCAACCATGGGCGGACGTTATACGATGAATTAGCACGTGCTTGATAGCGTGTGAAATAAGATTCGATAGCGGTACCTTGCTGGTCGAAATAGTTCATGCTCATGGTGTATTGCCCTTTATCGGTACCTCCAGACAAGGACAACTGGTGATTCTGCATCCAACCGAGTTGGCTGATTTCATCCCACCAGTTCGTATCGCCTACGGGCGCATAGACTACGTTGTTCGCTTGATCGTAATCGCTAGGATCGATGGAGGTGCTACCACCGGCGCCGGTTACGGTCATGTAATTGGGTAGATGATTAACCCAAGAGTCGGAAGTACTTCCGAATTGCTGGTGGTAAGGTAATTCTCCATTGGCGCTGGCTCCCGTTAGGTCCAGATTGTTTTTCGAGGCTTGCCATTCGACATCAATACGGTCATAAGCGTTTAAGACGTCATAGCGTTTACCTGTTTTAGAGAAACCGTAATATCCGTCATAGGTTAATCTCGGTTGTCCCGTTTTTGTTCCTTTCTTGGTCGTGATTAAAATGACGCCATTCGCTGCTTGCGCTCCGTAGATCGCTGCGGAGGAGGCGTCTTTCAATACTTGCATACTCTCGATGTCATTGGGATTGATAGAGCTTAGGTCTTGGTCACGAGTGGATACGCCATCGATAACATACAAAGGTCCGTTGTCATTGATGGAATTAATACCTCGGATGCGTACCATCGTGGCTGAACCGGGAGCACCGGAGGTACCGATGTTTACGCCCGCCGCTTTACCTTGCAACTGTTGTGTAGCGGAAGAACCGGAAGACGCCAATAGCTCTTCGGTATCGATAACCGCTACGGAACCTGTGATGTCCTTTTTCTGTTGGGTACCGTAACCGACAACGACTACCTCGTCTAGATTTTGGGTGTCTTCCTTTAAGATAATGTTCATGACGTTCCCGCTTGCAGGTGTTTGTTGAGTTACGTACCCGATGTAAGAGATGACCAGAATGGCATTCGGCTCTACTTCTAATACGTATTTACCATCCAGATCGGTGATCGTTCCGTTCGTGGTACCCTTTACGACTACGTTAACACCTAATAGGGGCTCTCCTTTAGCGTCGGTGATCGTACCCGTTATTTTCCGGGATTGTTGCGTAACGGAGGTTTCCGCTTTTAATACGGAACTTTGCGGTATGATAGCACCGCCTGCCAATAAAAAGCATAAGGCCAATCCTAGCCTGCTTTTAAAGATCGCATGTCTGTGTTTCATAATAAATAGGTTAATAAAGTCTAGTAAAATGAGGCAATATTAAGGTTTGTTTAGACGAAGACCAATAAAAATCAATGAATGCCTTTATCTATTCGGTGAAAAAGCCTTTTTAATCGGCGAACAACTTTTGGTGGAATTCTTTTGTTTTTTATCCGTCTGGGCAAAGAAAAAGGACACCGGCAGGTGTCCTTTTCTTTAATGTTTACCTATTCTGCCGGTCTGTATGATGAACCGGTTTGTTAGGGCTTTCACAAGTCCTAACGGTGCAAATGTAAATTAAGGAGAGAAGTATAAAAAATAGAATCAGTGAACTGGCGGAATTATTCGATGAACAGGGTTTTTTGTTCGGTAAACTTTCCGTAAGTTCGCGAAATAAAAATTTAACATCTTATAATCATGCAACTATCCATAGATCAAAAAGACATCGATAAATTTCTGATGATAGGCGATAAAGTATTGATCAAGCCTAAGAATCCACAGAGCCAGACTAAGACCGGATTGTATCTGCCTCCCTCGGTTCAACAAGGGGAGAAGATACAAGCGGGTTATATCATAAAGACGGGGCCCGGATATCCGTTGCCTTCTCAATCTGAGGAGCATGAGGTCTGGGAGAAAAAGAAAGGGGAGGAGGTGCAATACTTGCCGCTTCAAGCCCGTGAAGGTGATTTGGCTGTCTATTTGCAAAATGCCGCTTACGAGATCAATTTTAATGACGAGAAGTTCTTGATTGTTCCTCATTCCGCTATTTTGATGTTAGTGCGTGATGAAGGTTTGTTTGAATAAAGCCTTTTGTTAAGGAAAATAGGGCTATATTCACTTTTTTATCTTATTTTTGCCAGCAAAACAAGACAAACTATCAACAGTAGCGATTATAATGAATAAGATTGTAAGTAAAGAACATTTCTCAGCCAACGTGGTGAAGCTGGAAGTCGAGGCTCCTTTGATCGCCCGCTCCCGCAAGGCCGGTCACTTCGTGATCGTGAAGGTTGGCGAAAAAGGCGAACGTATACCTCTTACCATTGCCGGGGCGGATACCGAGAAAGGTACCATCACCTTGGTGATCCAAGCGGTAGGCGGCTCATCCCGTAAGATCTGTGAATTGAACGAGGGTGACTATATCACGGATGTGGTGGGTCCGTTAGGGCAGGCTACCCATATCGAGAAGGTTGGAACGGTTGTTTGTGCCGGTGGTGGCGTAGGTGTCGCTCCGTTGTTGCCGATCGTGGAGGCTTTCCATAAGGCAGGAAATCGTGTGATCGTCGTATTGGCGGCCCGTACCAAGGACTTGGTGATCCTTGAGGAGCAGATGCGCCAAAACTCGGATGAGGTAATTATCATGACCGATGACGGATCGTATGGTATGAAAGGCTTGGTGACGAATGGCGTGGAGAGCGTGATCAACCGGGAGAGGGTGGATTTATGCGTTACGATCGGTCCGGCTATTATGATGAAATTCGTTTCCGCTCTTACAAAGAAATACGAGATTCCTACCGTAGCTTCCTTGAATACGATCATGGTGGACGGAACGGGTATGTGTGGTGCTTGCCGTATTACGGTAGGCGGGAAGACCAAGTTCGTTTGTGTGGACGGACCGGAGTTCGATGCTCATCAAGTGGATTTTGATGAGATGATCATGCGCCTCGGCGCTTATAAGGATATAGAGAAGAAATAACGAAACCACGTAATTGAATCATGACAACAGAAGAATTAATCGCTGCTCGTCGTGCCGAACCTTGGCGGGAGGCGCTTCGCAAAAGCAAGAAAAATAAAGAACGTGCGGATATCCCCCGTGTGAAGATGAACGAGTTGGACCCGGAATACCGGAGTCGTACCCGTTTGGAGGAAGTTAACTTAGGCTTGACAAAAGAACAGGCCATGCAAGAGGCCGAGCGCTGTTTGGATTGTCCGAATCCTACTTGTATGCAGGGATGTCCGGTAAATATCAATATACCTACTTTTATCAAGAATATCGAGCGTGGGGAATTCTTGGAGGCAGCTAAGACTTTGAAGGAGACAAGTGCCCTGCCCGCTGTTTGCGGTCGTGTATGTCCGCAGGAGAAACAATGTGAGAGCAAGTGTATCCATTTGAAAATGGGTAAGGAAGCGGTTGCCATTGGCTACTTGGAACGTTTCGCCGCTGATTACGAACGTGAGAGCGGTAATATCTCGGTTCCGGAGATTGCGGAGAAGAACGGTATCAAGATTGCCGTGGTAGGTTCCGGTCCTGCCGGATTGTCTTTTGCCGGAGATATGGCGAAGCGTGGATATGATGTGACTGTGTTCGAGGCATTGCATGAGATCGGTGGTGTATTGAAATATGGTATCCCGGAGTTCCGCCTACCGAATAAGATCGTGGACGTGGAGATTGATGGCCTTCGTAAGATGGGCGTACAGTTTGAGAAAGATTGTATCGTGGGTAAGACGATCAGTTATGATGATTTGCATGCGGATGGCTTTAAGGGCGTGTTCGTGGCAAGTGGCGCCGGTCTGCCTAACTTTATGAACATTCCGGGTGAGAACTTTGTGGGCGTGATGTCATCCAACGAGTATTTGACCCGTGTAAACTTAATGGATGCGGCGAATCCGGAAAGTGATACGCCGGTGCTACAAGGGAAGAAGGTGGCCGTGATCGGAGGTGGCAATACCGCTATGGACTCTGTCCGTACTGCTCGCCGTCTGGGCGCTAAGCGTGCTATGATTGTCTACCGTCGTAGCGAGGAGGAGATGCCCGCTCGTTTGGAAGAGGTGAAACATGCGAAGGAAGAAGGTGTGGAGTTCTTGACGCTTCATAATCCGATTGAATATATAGGAGATGAAAGAGGTCGTGTTAAGCAGATGCGCTTGCAGAAGATGGAGCTAGGTGAGGCGGATGCCTCTGGTCGCCGTCGTCCGGTACCTATCGAGGGAGCTATCGAAACAATCGATGTGGATGAGGTGATCGTTAGCGTCGGTGTATCTCCGAATCCATTAATACCCCGTGCCTTTGGAGGCTTGGAGGTGAGCAAGAAGGGTACGATCGTAGTGGAGGAAGACAGTATGCGCTCCGCTTTAGGCGATGTGTATGCCGGTGGTGACATCGTTCGTGGTGGAGCTACCGTGATTCTGGCGATGGGAGACGGTCGTAAGGCCGCCGCCGCTATGGATGCGGACTTAAGAGGATAAGTATAATATCTATTAGTTCTATAAGGAAAGACGGGTTGTTTGGACGATCCGTCTTTTTTCTTTTATCGTGATACGGAGATTTATGTTTATTATCTATAAGACTAATTCTTGAAATAATCTCTCAAATGTCTGTTCTAGATCGTTGGAAAAACCGGGATGTGGACGCGAGGTTTGGATAGAGGCACTTCTTATGGCGGTAAGCCAACGAAAGCGCTCCGGAATATCTAGGCTGGCTATAGGACCTCCATCCTTTGCGCCGGAACATATCTTATCGAAAACGTGGAGATTCGTACACAAAGATTCTTTATCTATATCTGATGTGAACAGACGAAGTTTCTCCTCGTCTACATGATAGCGAGCCTTGATGAATTTAGGCCGTTTACAGAACATGATAAGGCCTACATTGATAAACTCCTCCCGTTCGATTTTCGGCACGATACGGATTACGGCATATTCATATAAGTGTTTGTCTTGCATGTCGAGCTTCATTTATAAACGTGTCAGAATGGGCGATTCGGTCAATTAAAAACCGGATATATACATCACGTATCTCTTGAGGCGTACCGGGACTATCGTTCCAATGCAACCAATCGTCGGGTACTAGACCTACGATCTCACGAATTTTCTCTTCCGTTAAGATACGTTTGAAATCTTTGTTTACTTCCTCCAGCAGCGTCGCTTGTGGCAATAATACATGATCCTTGATATGGATGAAAGGGCCGATCGCATGTTTTTGCCAATTTACCCATGAGAAATGGAAAAATAAGGAAGCTCCATGATCGATGAGCCAAAGTTCCTTATTCCATATCAACATATTCGTATTCCGGACCGTGCGGTCTATATTTGTCAAAAGAGCATCGAGCCATACGACTTGTGAGGCGAGTTTGGGATCTACACGATTGACTACCGGATCGAAAGTCAAGGCTCCCGATAAAAAATGTAATCCCAGATTGAGCCCTTGACTTGCTTGTAGTAAGTCTTGTATCTCCTCGTCACCTTCCGACCGCCCGAAAGCCTCGTCAAGATTCAGGAAGACCAATTCCGGTACATGGAAACCCAAGCAACGAGCGATCTCACCTCCGATCACCTCGGCTATCAAGGCTTTTGTCCCATGTCCGGCTCCCCGGAACTTAACGACATATTTAAACTCATCGTCTGCCTCCGCTAAAGCAGGCAATGATCCGCCTTCCCGCAGAGGCATGATATATCGGGTAACATTCGCTGTACGTAATTCCATAACCCTCACTTTAATTGAAGATAAAGATACGATTATATTTTAGAAATAAAAAGCCCCGCTATTCTTTCGAACAGCGAGGCCTTTTGGAAGCGAGCGGAAGACGGGACTCGAACCCGCGACCCTAACCTTGGCAAGGTTATGCTCTACCAACTGAGCTACTTCCGCAATTAAATTAGATCGTACTCGAAGCGGGACTTGAACCCGCACAGCCGCAATGGCCAAAGGATTTTAAGTCCTTCGTGTCTACCGATTCCACCATTCGAGCATCCACCTCTTCTCTAAGAGTTGAGCGGAAGACGGGACTCGAACCCGCGACCCTAACCTTGGCAAGGTTATGCTCTACCAACTGAGCTACTTCCGCATTGTTTGTTTCTCTTTTGCGAGTGCAAAGGTAGTACAAATATTTATACTACCAAACATTTTCGGTGAAAAATTTAATTATGGATGTAAATTTTATTACCGTTTGTATCGACGACATATTGTTTGAGGGCTTGTTTCTCCTCAGCGCAAGGTCCTTCCACCGGATTGCCGATACCGTTTAAAAGTTCAAATTTACTACCGCATTTCGGACAAATGGCGTATACGGCAGATTCGTCCACATCTACGATGACATTAGCGGATGCCTCATGAGGACAAGCGGCATCGAACGCAAAGAATGCCCCGGTTCCGTTACTGGACAATCCATGATAAACCAATACGCCTCCAAACCCTGTTTGCTCGCCAGCTTGGTCTACATCTTTAGAGGTGTAGATCTTATAAGCCTGTATTGCATTCAACGCTTTATCTTGATAAGTCAGATCTAGTTCCAGATAGACCGCACGATAGGGAATGCGAGTCTCTATCGTATCTGCGCAAGATAATAGCGTAAACAAGATCAAAAGTGGAAATATCCGTCTTATCTTATCCATGGATCAATTTCTTTTCAGCCTCGTTCATCCGTTCGAAAGAGAAAGAACCTATCACGCTACGCATCATGGTGGCGATTGGTTCGTTACATAGATTACCGATACTGCCTTCGTGTGTATGGTTAACGCTCTTCGAAGGAACGAATTTACCGGCCTCGATATCCAAACCTACTTGCTTATAAGCGTCACGGAAAGGCATTCCGGCCAAGACACGGCGGTTCACTTCTTCCACGCTAAACAATAGAGAATATTTATCATCGTCCAATATATGCTCGTTTACTTTCACCTCGCGCATCATATGAGTTACCATGCGTAAGCAATCCTTCAGCTCGTCGAAAGCCGGTAGGAAGACTTCCTTGATGATCTGGAGATCCCGGAAGTAACCGGAAGGAAGATTATTGCTGATCAAGATGATTTGCTGAGGCAAGCCTTGAAGCTTATTGCATTTGGCACGTGTCAACTCAAATACATCCGGATTCTTCTTATGCGGCATGATACTGGAGCCGGTCGTGAACTGATCCGGCAGTTTGATGAAGCCAAAGTTCTGGCTATTGAACATACAAGCGTCGAACGCTAACTTGGAGAGCGTAGCGGCGATACCCGCCATAGCGAAAGCTACGGTGCGTTCCATCTTGCCACGTCCCATCTGGGCGTATACCACATTGTAGTCCAGCGAGTCGAAACCTAATAAATCCGTAGTCATCTGGCGGTTTAGCGGGAAGGATGAACCATATCCGGCGGCGGAACCCAGCGGGTTACGGTTGCAAATACGGTATGCGGCTTGCATAAGTTGCAAATCATCTACCAAGCTCTCCGCGTAAGCGCCGAACCAAAGTCCGAACGAAGAGGGCATAGCTACCTGTAGATGCGTATATCCGGGAAGCAGTACATCCTTGTACCGGTTACTCTGGGAGATCAAAACGTCGAACAAGCCGGAAACCAACTCAACCAATTCTTGTATTTGCGAACGGGTGAAAAGTTTCAGATCCAATAGAACCTGATCATTGCGGGAACGCCCGCTATGGATCTTCTTGCCCATATCGCCCAAACGGCGTGTAAGCATGAGTTCCACCTGCGAGTGCACATCCTCGATGCCTTCCTCGATGATGAATTCTCCACGATCCGCTACGGCGTATATATTCCGTAATTCTGCTAATAAGACGTTTAGTTCCTCTTTGGTCAATAAACCGATACTTTCCAGCATCGTGATATGCGCCATAGAGCCTAATACGTCATATTTAGCGAGGTAAAGATCCATCTCACGGTCCTTACCTACCGTGAAGATATCTACTTCATGATCTACCTGTACATTTTTTTCCCAAAGTTTCTGAGCCATAATGAAAAAGGAATTAATAAGGCAAGGAGGCGATAACGGTCGAGATTTTATCCACAGCCTCTTGCAAAGGTTTCGATACCATTGGTTTCAAGAACGGATTCAGATCGGCACGAACCGTGATTTTTAACCGTGTGTCGTCCTCGGCCACCTGTTTCAATTGTATCCACAAGAAAAGGGGAACAGGAGAGTTGGTCGTCGTGAACTTGATTAATTTATTCGGCTCTCTTTCTACGATCTGGAAGGTAATCTTACCAACGGGATCGACAGCGAAACTACAGGTATCGCTGTCGAACTCAAAATTTTTTATTTTATCTTGCGGGATGCGATCCTTGATACGTTCCAAGTTGGAAAGATCGGACAACATCGTGAAGATACGTTCATCATTGTGTGGGATCTGTTTGACCTCACTCACAAATTCTTCAGTCATTGAGTGTCTTTTTGTTTATTACTTATTTCGGGTCCCAGTTAGCCGGATCTTTACGCCATTCCTGAAGAACCGCGATCTCAGACTCATCGATGTAATGCGTACGGACAGCTTCTTCCAAGACTGCGTCGTAGTTACTCAATGTAGTCAATGTTACTTTAGCGTCTTTGAAAGCGGCTTCCGCTACAGGGAATCCATAGGTAAAGATAGCTACCATACCCGCGACATCGCAACCAAAGTTACGTACGGCCTGTACGGCTTTCAAGCTACTACCTCCGGTAGATACCAAATCCTCGATGATCACTACTTTAGAACCCGGTTTCAATTCTCCTTCGATAAGGTTTTCCAATCCATGATCTTTTGGCGTAGAGCGGATGTATACGAATGGCAATCCTAATAAATCGGCTACTAAAGCACCTTGAGCGATCGCGCCTGTAGCAACACCGGCAATGGCATCTACGTTCTCGAATTTTTCACTAATCACACGAGCCAACTCCAATTTAATGAAGCTACGAACGACCGGATAAGAAAGAGTCTTTCGGTTGTCATTGTAGATCGGAGATTTCCAGCCGGATGCCCAAGTAAACGGATTGGCCGGTTGCAACTTTACGGCTTTAATCTTTAATAATTTTTCTGCTACTAAACTTTCCAGTGTTTTCATACAATCCTATATTTATATCAGTTTGCAAAAATAGATAAACTGAATGACATTACCTTGAATATCGTACGTTAATTTTTTATTAATATTTATGCGACAGATAGGGCTAAAATGCTGATGCGTATGCCCGGAATCCCTGATAAAGCCTTTGCGCAAGCGGAAATCGTGGCTCCGGTTGTGATCACGTCGTCTATGAGCAGGATATGTTTGTTTTTTAAGCTTTCCGGATGAATGACATTAAAAATAGAACATACATTTAACCAACGGTCGTAAATGGCCTTACGAGTTTGGGTGCTTGTGTGGGTGGTGCGGGCCAGACTTTGCGTATCGATGGGGATATCCCATATGGAACGGATGCCGGAGGCGATCCATTCGGACTGGTTGTAACCTCTTTGCCGTTTTTTGCGGGGATGCAGGGGAACGGGGATAAGGAGGTCTACGGTACATATCGGGCTGTGATCCGCTTGGAGCTCTCTCGCTATCTGCCGTCCGAGTAGATAGCCCAGCTCTTTATTATCATGGTATTTGAGCGAGTGGATCAGGCATTGTACTTTTCCACCTTTCTCGTATCGTAGATAAGCGGTGGCGTATTCGATCCGGTCCTTTCCGATAAAAAGTTGCTCGACGGGGTTGTTCACCTGTTGATGATATCCCGTGTGCGGCAGATCACATAGGCATTTCAGGCAAATTTGTTCTTCTCCCTCGACGAGTGGTCGTTTACATATTTTACATAAGTTTGGGAAAAACAGGTTGAGCAGATTATTCCATGTCGTCGGCATAATCCTCGCAGTCTATTTCTTTGAATAATTGACTTAGGCAATCCAACGTGATCTGGCTTTCGAAACCTCGTCCGGCGGCGAAACGGAGTAACTTGTTGAATAGGTCCCGCTCGTCTTTTCCTTTGGTCGATTTCTTTTTGCTTTTTAGTAAATCGAGTAAGATGGAGCGGTATTCTCCCTCGTCGATGGCGGCGAGCGATTCTTCCCGGATCGGGGAGGGGATGTTTTTCTTATAAAGCTCGTAGCCTATTTTTACCCGTCCCCATTTATTGAATCGTAGCTTATCGTTCACGAAGAAACGGGTGTAACGGGATTCGTCGATAAACCGCTCTTTCAGCAAGCGGGCGATGATACGCTCGGAGGCGTCGGGGGGAAGTCCGGCGGCATCGATCTTTTTCTGTACGTCTTGTATGCAGCGTTCGGCGGCGGAGCAATAGGCGGCTGCCCGGTGCAACATCTCGGGTTCGGTTATCTCTTTCATATTTTCGCTTTTACGATACGGTCTTTCCCGTATAGATCTTGTATTAATTCGACTTCGGTGTAATTCTCTTGACGTAGCATCGCTACGGTCTCTTTTCCGCAAAGGGCATTGATCTCGAAGTAAAGATGCCCGCCTTCCACCAAATGCCTTTGTCCGAAGCGGGCGATGGCCCGGTAGAAGAGAAGCGGATCGTCGTCGGGAACGAACAAGGCTAGATGAGGCTCGTTCTCCAGAACGTTCGCTTCCATGGTCGCTTTCTCTCTATACATTATATAAGGGGGATTACTGACGATGCAGTTTAAGTTTCCTATAAGAGACGCTTCGGTTTCCTCCGTATGGGATTTTAGTTTCACGTACGTGAAAATTTTGTTTCTCGTACATGAAAATCTAGTTTCACGTACGTGAAAATTTTGTTTCTCTTGCATGAAACTGGAATAACCTTCGGAAAGGATATCCAATTCATGGAAGGATACGGAAACTTGATTCATACGGGCGTTCTCCTCGGCCATGGCGAGCGCTTCGGGTGATATATCCACCGCCGCTACCTCTGCCTTCGGAAGATGTTTCGCCAAGGAAATAGCGATACAGCCGCTTCCCGTACCAATATCTAATATACGAGGGGCTTGGCCTTGGTAGTCCGTGATGATCCGCTCGACCAACTCGGCGGTTTCCGGGCGGGGAATCAATACGTCCGGCGTCACCTTAAACTCCATCCCGTAAAAATCCGCTATGCCTAATAAGTATTGTATGGGCTTGTATAAACGCAGTCCTTCTACAATCTCCTTGATTTTAAATTTCTCCGTATCAGATAATTCTTTACCTTTGCCTAACAGGAGTTGATGGGTAGAAAGACCGCAAACACGTTCCATGATGAGCCGGACGAGCGCTTGGGCTTCGCCGGGAGGATAAATATCTTTGAGGGAATTTCGGATGTAGGCGATGGTCTCAGTCATATCTTACTCTTGTTTTATCGCGAAAGTAGTGTAAAAACCGTTTATATGCAAAGATTATGGTAGAGGTTGAAGAGAAATACATGGCTCGTTGCATCGAGTTGGCCAAAGGAGGGAGGGGAAATGTCAGTCCGAATCCGATGGTTGGTGCGGTGGTTGTGCATAAGGGCCGTATTATCGGTGAGGGATTTCACAGGAAATGTGGGGAGGCGCATGCCGAGGTGAATGCTATCGCTTCCGTGAAAGACGAGTCTTTGTTGAAAGACAGTACGATTTATGTGAGTCTGGAGCCTTGCTCTCATTATGGGAAGACGCCTCCTTGCGCCGAGTTGATTATCCGGAAAGGGATTCCACGGGTGGTGGTCGGTTGCTTGGATCCTTTTCCCGAGGTGTCGGGGCGAGGCGTGCGGATGTTGCGTGAGGCTGGTGTCGAGGTCGTCACAGGCGTGATGGAGGAAGAAGCCCGTGCGTTGAACAAGGCGTTTATGACGCTACAAACGAAAGGCCGTCCTTATATTATCTTGAAATGGGCGCAGAGCGAGGATGGGTTTATCGATCGTTTGCGTACGGACGTGTCGGAGCCGGTCACGGTTTTGTCTTCTCCGGAGACTTCACGCTTGGTGCATAAACTTCGCTCGGAGGTGGCGGCTATCATGGTCGGTACACGGACCGCTTTATTGGATAATCCTTCATTGAACGTGCGCCATTGGTCCGGTAATTCTCCGGTTAGGGTCGTATTGGATCGCCGGCTCGTTATTCCCGATTCTTATCGGTTGCTGAATGGTTTCTCACGTACATTAATATTTACGGAGAAGGAAGTGGAAAACCGAGAGAACATGGAGTATATCCGGATAGATTTCGAGGGCCCGGTGATCCGGCAAGTGCTAGATCATCTTGCTGCCCGGAAGTTGGATTCCTTATTGGTGGAAGGTGGGGCCCAGTTGATTAATTCTTTCGTGGAAGCGGATGTGTGGGACGAGGCGAGGGTGGAAACAGCCCCGGTTCGCCTGTATCAAGGGGTGCATGCGCCGATGCTTGGAAAGGAGGCTGTTAGCGGCATCTCTAGACGTTCTGTTATGAGCATTAAAAATCATAACTATGAAATTTTAAATCATAACGATGAGTTCGAAAAATCATAACTATGAATTTTAAGGCTCATATAATCAACTAAAATATTATAAATATTAGCAGGTATTAGGGTGAAAGCAAAAAATGTTTCTACTTTTGTGCCTTTATATGCGACAAACTTATGTTTTTGATGAAAAATAAATTAGTACTATTTATAACAGGTTGTTTTGCATTAGTGTTGTCTTCTTGTTTGAAATCAGAAGATGTCACTGATATAGAATTGGTTAAGAACTGCCAAATATCCTCTTTTAAGCTAAGTAGTGATTCTATCTCGGGGTTGGATACCGTGAAGTTTACGATCGACCAACTGACGGGGCGGATTTTTAACATTGACTCTCTGCCTTTTGGCACGAAGATCGAGAAAGTTGTTTGTACGATTACGGCAGCCAGTAGCTATGCGCTTAGCGGTATAGAGGTAAGCCCGTATGCTTATCCGGACTCTACTTATTACTTAAACAATTTATCAGACTCCATTAATTTCTCCGCTCCGGTAAAGTTCGTGGTTCATGCGTATGACCAAGTCACGACAAAAGTCTATATGGCGCAGGTGAATATCCATCAAGTGGTTCCGGACTCTATGGTTTGGAGTATGTACGCGAATCCTATGATTGGCATTACCGTGAAGGATCAGAAGGTGGTAACCTACGATTATAATGGATCGGAGAATTACTTTATGTATGTGAAACCCGCCGAGTCCGGTAAACCTTACCAATTATATTACGCTCCGGTAAGCGCGCCTAAGGGCTGGCAGTCATTATCCTTGACCGGTCTGCCTTCCGATGGGCTTTTGATCTCCCAGATTACCGAGTATAACAATGCTTTATATGTGCCGGCTACAAATGGCACTTTATATAGATCCGAGGATGGCTTGACTTGGAGCGCTGTAGAGAACGCCCCTTCCGTGAAATACGTTTTGGGTAGCGTGAAGCAGGGCACGAAACAGCCTTCCGCCTTAGCTACGATCGTGGATCAGGAAGGAAAGTTAGCGTTCTATGCGATGAACGAATCCATGGAGTGGATCGCCGGAGATGCGGTGCCTAGCGGATTCCCTGTTACCGGATTTAGCAATCTCCAATATGCCGCAATGTATCATGAGTACTTGATGACCGCCAGCGGACGTACCGTGGACAACCAAGTGGTTAATACGACTTGGGCGACCATGGATGGTATCTCTTGGGCGTTGATGGCTTCCGGTGACGCAAACTTCACGAAGCGTGAGGGAGCGATGATCACGAATTATGACGATAAGTTTTTCTTGATCGGAGGTATCGACGCTTCGAACAAGGCATTGAAAGATATGTATCAATCGATAGATTATGGTATTTCTTGGTCGTTGATCGACTCGATGGTGGTGTTACCGACCGACTATGCGGCGAGAGGCTTTTCCTCAATTATTGTGGATAAAGAGAATTTCGTGAACATTTTCGGAGGAAAAACCAGCACTGGTTCCAATGACTTGAACCAACTTTGGAGAGGCCGTATCAATCGTTTGATCCCGAAGGAATAGAAAAGTTCGATAGGAGATGTATAATTTTATGAGGCTTTTAGCGTTAGAAAAAGAAGTGTGGTATATATAACAGCAAGGCTTATGACTTCAACTTTTTTTCAGCGGCTTCTCATAATCATCCTATTAGCGGGTACGGTCCCTACGCTTTGGGCGCAGGAATATAAGTACGAGATCGGTGGTATGGCTGGTGGCTCCTTTTATATGGGCGACGCCAACAAGAATACGATATTTAAAGGAATGAATCCGGCGGTGGGAGCCGTGTTCCGGTATAACATCAACTTTCGTTGGGCCTTGAAAGCCAACTTGATGTGGGGACAGGTTTCCGGTAAGACCGAAGGTATGGAGAACGTTTTTCCGAATAATGCCCAAACCTCTTTCAACCGTAGTATCATGGAGTTGGGGGGACAGGCGGAGTTCAACTTTTTCCCGTATAGCGATAAGTTCGACTATGCGGGGGCGAAGCGTTTCTCTCCTTATGTCTTGGTGGGCATTGGGCTGACGGTGGCTCCGGGTGGTGGGAAGACTTTCGCCAGCCCGAATATTCCTTTAGGCGTGGGCATGAAATATAAGATTAAGAACCGCCTTAATTTAGGGTGCGAGTTCTCGTTTCGTAAGTTATTTGGCGATGGCCTAGAGGGAAAGGACATGTTGGACGATCCGTATGGTGTTAAGGGTAGCGCTCTTAAGAATAAAGATTGGTACTCTTTCTTGTTGTTGTCTGTTACATGGGATTTCGGCCCAAGGTGCCGTACTTGTAACAATGCGAAAAATGTAAGTGAATATTAGTAAGATAAAAAATGTCGTTGATTGAGAAAATAGACAAGAATCGCTTGCCACGGCACGTGGCAATTATTATGGACGGGAACGGACGTTGGGCCAAGGCGAAGGGGAAAGACCGTAGCTTCGGGCATCAGGAAGGCGTTGTTTCGGTCCGTAAGATTATGGATGCGGTCACTCAACTCGGATTGAAATATCTGACGTTGTACACTTTCTCTACCGAGAACTGGAATCGTCCGGAAGAGGAGGTCCAAGCATTGATGAGCTTGTTGGTCTCCGCCATTCACCGGGAGACTCCGGACATGATGAAGAAAAACGTTCGCCTTACCGCCATAGGCGATCTTTCCCGTTTGCGTGAGGATGCTTATAATACATTGCAAGAATGTATCGATACGACTTCGGCGAATACGGGAACCACACTTGTTCTGGCGCTTAGTTATTCTTCCCGGTGGGAGATCACCAGAGCGGCTAGGCAACTCGCCCAAGAGGTCTTGGAACAGAAAATAAACCCCAATGATATAACCGAGGCTATGGTCTCGGACCACTTGACGACCAAGAATATCCCCGATCCCGATCTTTTGATACGGACCGGAGGAGAGAAACGCATCAGTAACTTCTTGCTATGGCAGTTGTCATATGCTGAATTCTTCTTTACGGATGTGTTTTGGCCGGATTTCAGAGAAGAAGAGTTGTATGAGGCTATATTGTATTACCAGCAACGTGAGCGTCGTTTCGGTAAGACAAGTGAGCAATTAATCTTATAAACAATAGCTGTTATATGTACAAAAGAATAGTGCTGTTTTTTATTTGCTTGGGTTTCGCTTGCGGTGCGTTTGCCCAAGAAATAGACACTACCCAAGTTGAGGCGCCGGCAGAAGTGCCGGTCATTTCGTACTCGTTAGCTCCGAAGAAATACAAGATTGCGGATATAAAGATTACGGGTATCAAGAATTATGATGATTTTGTGTTGATCGGCTTCTCGGGCTTGTCGGTAGGCGATGAGATTACCGTACCGGGAGAGGAGATCACTACAGCAGTGAAGCGTTTTTGGAAACATGGCTTGTTTTCGGATGTGAAGATTTTGGCAACGAAGATCGAGGGCGACCAGATTTGGCTGGAGATCCAGCTGAAGCAGCGTCCGCGTATCTCGCAAGTCAATTACCACGGGATCAAGAAAGGCGAGCGTGAGGACTTGGAGGCGAAGCTGGGTTTGAAGAAAGGTTTTCAGGTGACACCGAACGTCATGGACCGTGCCAAGATCGTGATCCAGAAGTTCTTCGATGGCAAAGGCTTTAAGAACGTGGATGTCGAGATCGAGCAAAAGGACGATCCCGCGAATGAAGGCGAGGTGATCGTGGATATCAATATCGATAAGAATGAAAAGACCAAGATCCATCGTATCTATTTTGAGGGTAACGAAAAACTGACTGCCCGGGAGTTGAAGAAGGCGATGAAGAAGACGAACGAGAAGTTCAGCTTGCCGAACGACTGGAAAACCAGTATCATGGAGATGTTCAGCACGAAGAAGTTCACGACTGAGGAATATGAGAACGATAAGAAAAATATAATCGCTAAATATAACGAGCATGGTTATCGCGACGCCGTATTATTGTCCGATAGCGTGGCGAACTTTAACGAGAAGAAGGTAGATATCTTCTTGAAAGTGGATGAAGGTGAGAAATACTATTTGAAAGATATTCGCTTCGTGGGTAATACGCAATATTCTACGGACTATTTGATGGCCGTGTTGGGTATGAAACCGGGCGAGGTGTATAATCAAAAGAAATTGAACGAACGTTTGAGTACGGATGATGATGCCGTTTCGAATGTCTATTTTAATAACGGTTATTTGTTCTTCAACGCCGATCCGGTAGAGGTGGATGTAGCGAATGACTCTATCTCGTTAGAGATCCGTATCCAAGAGGGTCCGCAGGCGACGATCAACCGTATTATCATTAATGGTAATGACCGTTTGTATGAGGATATCGTTCGCCGTGAGTTGCGTACCAAGCCGGGTATGTTGTTCAGCCGTGATGACTTGATGCGTTCCGTTCGTGAGTTGGCCCAGATGGGACACTTTGACCCAGAAAACATGAATCCGGTGCCGCTGCCTGATCCTGAGAATGGAACCGTGGATATTGAGTATAACTTGGTTTCCAAGGCGAATGACCAGATCGAGTTCTCCGCAGGTTGGGGACAGACGGGTGTGATCGGTAAGTTAAGTTTGAAGTTTACGAACTTCTCTATGAAGAACTTCTTGAACCCGAAAACCTATAAGGGCATCATCCCGCAAGGTGAGGGACAGACATTGACTTTGAGCGGCCAGACGAATGGGCGTTATTATCAGGCTTACAGCATCTCCTTCATGGATCCTTGGTTCGGCGGTAAACGACCGAATACATTGTCTGTCAGCGCTTATTTCTCAAAGCAAACCGATATCAGTAGCAATTACTTGACCAATTCCGGTTATGGTTATGGCTATCCGGGCTATGGCTATGGTTATCCCGGTTATTATGGGGGCGGTTATGGCTATGGTAGCAACTATTACGGCAACTATGGTTACAATAATAGTTATGAGTATGCTTACGACCCGGATAAGTCTATCATGATGTTCGGTTTAGCGGCCGGTTATGGTAAACGTTTGAATTGGCCGGACGACTACTTCCAGTTCATGGCGACGTTGAACTATCAGTTGTATATGATGCATGATTGGGACTATTTCTTGGTTAATAACGGAAATTGCCATAATATCAACTTGGAGTTGATGTTGCAACGTAACTCTATCGATAACCCGTTGTATACTCGTAAGGGTTCACAATTCATGTTGTCTGTAGCTGCTACGCCTCCTTACTCTTTATTCGATGGTAAGGATTATGCGTCGATGTCAAGCTCAGACCCGGATAAGTATAAATTCATCGAGTATCATAAATGGAAGTTCAAAGCGAAGATCTTCTCTCCGTTGGCTCCGTTGACCGTGAAACGTACGCCGGTATTGATGACCCGTGTTGAGTATGGCTTCTTAGGTACTTATAATAAAAATAAGAAGTCTCCGTTCGAGACCTTCTATATGGGTGGTGACGGTATGAGTGGTTACTCCAGTACCTATGCTCAGGAAACGATCGGTTTGAGAGGTTATGAGAATGGTAGTATCGCCGGTAATGGTGGTTACAACTCTTATGGATACGCTTATTCTCGTTTGGCTATGGAGTTGAGATATCCGTTCTTGCTGGAGCCTTCCTCTACGATCTACGGATTGGTATTTGTGGAGGCTGGTAACGCTTGGACTGATTTGAAGAATTTTAATCCGTTTAACTTGAAACGCTCCGCCGGTGTCGGTGTCCGTATATTCTTGCCGATGATCGGTTTGATGGGACTCGACTGGGCTTATGGTTTCGACGAGCCGAATTATGGATCTAATGGTAAACGTAGCGGTAGTAACCTGCACTTTATCATCGGACAGGAATTCTAAAATATAGATCGGGTATAGCTTCGTATGTAGAGACGGGGCGTGTTCCGTATGTGGAGACGGGGCACGCCCCGTCTCTACATTTAAATAAATACTTTTAACGAATATTGGTAGGCTGTAAGTAAACCCTCTGTTATATTTGCAGTCATAAAGTAGAACTATAAATAAAGAGAGTATGAAAAAGATTATCACATTGAGCTGTCTGATGTTGCTTTGTTCTTTTGCCGGCATGGCACAGAAGTTCGCTTTAATCGACATGGAATATATATTGAAGAATATTCCGGCTTACGAAATGACCAATGAGCAGTTGAGCCAAGTTTCCAAGAAATGGCAAAATGAGGTGGAAGCGATTCAGCAAGAAGCTCAGAATATGTATAAGAATTATCAGAGCGATCTGGTATTCCTCTCCGCCGAGATGAAAACGAAACGTGAGGAAGAGATCGTGAAGAAAGAGCAAGAGGCGCAAGATCTGAAACGTAAATATTTCGGTCCTGAGGGTGAGTTATATAAGAAACGCGAGAGTTTGATGAAACCGATTCAAGACGAGGTGTATAATGCGGTGAAAGAAATCTCGGAAGACAAGGGATATCAAATTGTTTGGGATCGAGCTTCAGCTATGAGCATTATTTTCGCTTCTCCGAAGATCGATATCAGTAATGAAGTGCTGATTAAGTTAGGATATTCAAAATAAATGCTTACATTTGTGCGCTTTATGCATGAAAAGTGTGAAAGCTTGATTAATAACAAAGTAATTATATAGTAAAAATGAAGAAACTTATTGTTTTATTGTTGATGATTCTCCCGTTGGGAGCTATCGCTCAGGAAGTTAAAATTGCGTTTGTAAAAACTCAAGAGGTGTTTATGGCTATGCCGGAGGTATCTGGTATGGAAAAACAAATGGCAGACTTGAATGAGAAATATAGAGTTGAATTGAAGCAAATGCAAGATGAATACCAAAAGAAATATTCAGACTTCGTAGCGCAGCAAGATTCATTGACAGAAAATATCAAGTTGAGAAGAATGCAAGAGATTCAAGATATCCAAGAACGTATGGATAACTTCGTTCAGGTAGCTCAGCAAGACGTACAAAAGAAACAACAAGAATTGTTGCAACCGATCCAACAGAAGTTGCACGAGGCTATCCAGAAGGTAGGCGAGGAGAAGGGATATACGTATATCATCGATCCGGCAGCTTTGCTTTATACGGGTACTAACGCAGTAGACGCAACTCCGTTTGTTCGTACGAAACTCGGTTTGTAATTAGCGAGAAAATTTATTCTATAGAATAAAAGAGGGGGTGTTTTCCGAAAGGATTGCACCCTTTGTACTTTATAAAAGAAGGTTTCTGATATGTTTCCACAAACTCCCGGTCCGATCGGTCTTTTTGATTCAGGTTATGGCGGACTTACGATTTTCGATAAGATTCATCAGTTGATGCCCGGTTATGATTACGTTTATCTGGGCGATAACGCACGTTCTCCTTATGGAACCCGTTCGTTCGAGGTTGTTTATCAATTTACCCGTCAGGCGGTATCGCGCTTGTTTGAGTCGGGTTGCCAATTGGTGATCTTGGCTTGTAATACGGCATCGGCGAAAGCGCTTCGTACGATCCAACAAAAAGACTTGCCTACATGGGATCCCAATCGTCGTGTATTGGGAGTCATCCGTCCTACAGTTGAGTTAGTGGATACAATCAGCCGTACCAAACATATCGGTATCGTAGGTACGAGCGGTACGATTACGTCCAATTCTTATACGATCGAGATTGGCAGGATGTACCCACATATCCAAGTGACAGGCGAGGCTTGCCCCATGTGGGTTCCTTTGGTGGAGAATAATGAGTTTAATTCCCCGGGAGCGGATTATTTCGTGAAAAAGCATATCGACCATCTATTATCCGTAGATCCGCAAATCGATACGCTTATCTTGGGATGTACTCACTATCCCCTTTTGATGGATAAGATCCGTGCTTTTCTTCCTTCCGGCATCACTCTATTCTCGCAAGGCGAGCATGTAGCGGAGAGTTTGCGAGATTATTTAGGGCGTCACCCGGAAATGGATCGTAAACTCACGAAGGGAGGAAGTTGCCGTTTTCTTACCACGGAGTCAGCAGAGAAGTTTTCTGAGGCGGCCTCTATCTTCATGAATACTCCGGTCTCGGTTTCCCAGATCGAGCTATAACGCCCCTAGGCCCTATGAGGGAGATGTATATGAACGCTATTTATACTTCCCTCCTTCCTTATGAATACTTGAAAGATATCGGATGAATTCATTTGAATATCTAGTATAATTCTACAGATCACGCCGTGGTCTGTAGAGTTCACGGCGTGATTTGTATAGTTCACGTTGTGGTCTGTACAGACCACAACGTGAATTAGAAAATAAAATAAGGAGCGAGAACGTATAGGTATAGAAAGAAATAGGTATAATACCTTATCCTATCTTAAATTCTTGCCGGATGTCTGTCTTCTACAGAAAAGTCAGACGTTCCCTTATTGGATGCTCTTTCCGAAAGGAGCCAAGGCTAAAGCTGCCATCTTAAAATGTTGCATGCCAAAAGGGATGCCGATGATCGTGATACATAGCAAAAGGCCGAATCCTAGATGCGTAAGGCAAATCCAAAAGCCTCCGACGAATATCCAGATAATGTTCATGATAAGTGACAAGCATCCTCCGGAATTGCCCTCGTCTACGACACGGCTGCCAAAAGGCCATAAAGCCAGTATCGCTAATTTTAAGGTCTGGAGGCCAAAAGGTATACCAATGATCGTTATCATTAGTATTAGGCTGGATATCAGATATTCTACACTTGTTATAATCCCTCCGAAGAGTAACCATATTATATTCCCCAAGAATTTCATACGCTAGTTATTTAAATGGTTGATACTATCTTTCTCATATATAACAGATGCTTTACTAACTGTGGCTACATGAAAGCTATCTATTTCCGCCAAGATTTGCCGCTTAACGAAAGCGAAACTATCCCTATAGGCCGGTTTCACCGGTTCAGAAGGGGGAGCTTCCATTTTTAGCGGATCGATAGGTTGCCCGTTCTTATGGACACGGAAGTCTAGGTGCGGCCCGGTAGAGAGTCCGGTGGAGCCTACATAAGCGATCTCTTGGCCTTGTTGCACATGGCTGCCTACTTGGATTCCTTTGGCGAAGCGGCTTAAGTGCATATAAGTCGTGGTGTATACGGAGTTATGTTTCACTTTCAGGAAATTGCCCCCGCCGTTTTGATATCCCTTGGCGATAACCGTACCGGCTCCGATGCTGCGTACCGGTGTACCGGCCGGTGCCGCGTAATCAACCCCATGATGCGCCCGGTATCGTTTGAGGATCGGGTGGAAACGGGCGTTCGTAAAACGGGATGTGATCCGGAAAAAGTCCAGCGGTGCTTTCAGGAACGCCTTGCGAAGGCTGTTCCCTTCCTCATCAAAGTATTCGAAGATACTGTCTTGGGTGAAAGGAATCGCCACGAAATCCTTGCCTTGATGCGTAAAGATAGCCCCCTCGATAGAGGCGATGCTCAAGGCGGTGGTATCGTCGATGTAAGCCTCATTGTATAGAACCTTGAAAGAGTCTCCATCCTTGATGTCAAAGAAATCGATTTGCCAAGCGTACACGTCCGATATCTTGATCGCCAGATACGGATCACCTCCGTTGGCCTTGATCACGTTCCATAGGGAAGAGTTTAATACTCCTTCCGTATATTTTTTCTTGAGGGTGATCGGCTTATTAAATTCATAGGCGTTGATCGTATCTCCGGTCAAGTCGATTACGGCATAATCGGTCAGCGACTTGGCGAAGGCGATATATCGGATCGTCTCCAAGGAATCTACCGTGGAAAATGTGTAATAATGCATGCCGGCTCGCAGTTTCGTCGGATCGAGGACATGGGTGGATGCCCTGCTGATACTGTCTGCTTTCAAGGCCGTGAAGCCCAGCCCGGAGAAGATGGAGGCGGGATTATCCCCGTTTTTCATCAAATACTCTTTTACGTCCAAGGAATCGATACAGATGCCGTATTGATACAGATGTTGTGAGCTATCCACCCACTGCGTATCCATGTCCGCGTCTTCCGTGGGCTGTTGGGGCTGTTTGCAGGAGAAACAACTCATCAACATGGCTAATACGATACATATAGGTAGTTTCTTGTCCATTTGTCTTCGTTTGTTCATCAAAAATTATTCAACCGGATACAAACTTACGGAAAATAATAGAAATAGCGAAACCTATTTAGCGTAAAGCTTTGTACCTTCGCGGACTCGTAAAAAGGTGTTTAGGTAGAAAGCAGATCAATGGACATGTATAGACTATTCCGTGCCCCGAGAGGGCTGAGAGGCAAATTATTTAAATTAACAGGGCCTATCTTTCTGGAAACCTTGCTGATGTTGACTTTAGGCGTGGTGGATACGCTTATGTTGAGCCATCATTCCGATAATGCGGTGGCAGCGGTAGGTGTGGTTAATCAATTGCTGAACATGGTATTCCTGCTGTTCAATATTACCACGACCGGAACTTCCGTCATGTGCGCCCTTTATTTCGGGGCGAAAGATAATAAGAGTTTTATTCAGGTGTTAGGAACCTCCTTGTTGTTTAACGCCGGCGTAGGTTGCTTGATCAGCTTGATGCTTTTCTTGTTCGGTAGGGAGATGTTGGTCCTGATGGATATCCGTCCGGATCTGATGCCGGACGCTGAGACTTATATGCACATTGTCGGAGGGTTCGGCTTCTTCCAAGCGGTTAGTTTTACGATATCGGCGGTGCTCCGTGCGGCGAACAAGCCGAATTACGCGATGCAGGTGACCTTGCTGATCAATGTATTGAATGTGTTTGGGAATTATGCGTTGATATTTGGCCATTTCGGTTTCCCTGCCCTCGGTGTACAAGGAGCGGCTATCTCTACCTCTGTTTGCCGGGGAGTGGCGATGACACTTTTGTTTATCATGCTGTTCAAGCGGTTGGTGCCTCGTATCCCTTTGGCTTATTTCCGTCCGTTCCCGTTTCAGAAGTTGAAAGATGTGTTGAAGATCGGCTTACCTTCGGCAGCGGAACAAATCTCGTATGATGCCTCGCAGGTGACGATTGTCTACTTTATCAATATGCTGGGTAATGAGTACTTGACAGCTCGTGTTTATGTGATGAATATCGTGATAATCGGCTATATCTTTTCTTTGTCGATCGCGCAAGCTACTTCTATTTGTACCGGCAATTTGGTGGGCGCGAGGAAGAAGCAAGCCGCTTATTTATTGAGTTGGTATGCTTGGAGGAGGTCGTTGCTGATTACGCTGGTCGCTAGTACCGGGGTTTATCTGTTGGGACGTCCTTTATTGGGGATATTTACTGAGAATCAAGCAATCATAACGATCGCGATGGGAGCCTTGCTGGTAGATGTACTCTTGGAGCAAGGGCGGGCCACGGTACTGCTGTTCTTATTCTGCTTGCGTTCGGTAGGCGACGTCGTGGTCCCGGTAATTATCGAGTTATTCTGTATGTGGTTCTTTGCCGTGTTCTGCGGGTATATGTTCGGTATCGTGTTCGGATTAGGCTTAGCGGGGATGTGGTTCGCTTTTGCTTTGGACGAGTGTTCCAGGGGAGCGGTACTCTGTTTGCGATGGCGAACGCAGAAGTGGAAAAAGAGGATGTTAATCAAGAATCCTGTTAATATAAGCTAAAACAGGGTGCTCTTGGGAACATTTCACCTTCTATTTGCGTCTTACTAATTACAATAGATATTTTATAAAAGATTATGATGAAGATGAAAAAGGTATTGTTTTATGCGTTTTTGCTTCCCGCTTTCGTTGGGATGATGTTTTCTTGTTCAGACATCAAGACAGATGTGAAGAAGTTGGAAGGTAAATGGAATGTGGTAGAAGTGAAAGGTGAGAAAGTCTTGGAAGAAGGCCTGCCACAGATGGACTTCAATATGGCTGAGAAGAAATTACATGGAAATACAGGCTGTAATTTATTCAATACGACGATCACGTTAGATCCGGAAGATGTATCTTCTATTACGATCGCTCCGGGCGCTACGACTATGATGGCGTGTCCGAATATGGATTTGGAGACGAGCGTGCTTCAATCGATGGATCAGGTTCGTTCCGTGAAGGCTGGAAAAGATGAGAATGAGATGTTGCTGGTAGACCAAGATGGTAATGTATTATTAGTATTGGAGAGAAATTAATGAGAAAAGGTCTTTTTTATATTTGCCTGCTTTTGGTAGGCGTCGGTTTGTTCGCCGGTTGTAAGTCCAAGAAAGCGGTGGTAGCTTCTTTCTCGGATCTGGATGGTGAATGGGGTGTCGTGGAGATGAACGGTAAGACGTTGAATCCCGAGGAGACTCATCAGGTTTTGGTGTTCGACGTGGCTCGTCAAGGGCTTTCGGGAAATGCCGGTTGCAATCGGTTGATGGGGAAGATCGAATATAATGATGCTTATAGAAATATCATTAAGTTCCCACAGGTAGCGACTACCCGAATGGCTTGCCCGGATATGAGCGGCGAGCGTGAGTTGCTGGAAGCGCTTAATAAGGTGGTGCGCTTTGAGGCACAGGGTGAGGCGGCTCCTGTTACGGAAATCGCTTTGTTCGGGACCAATAATGATAAGTTGTTGGTGATCAAAAAGCAAAAATAAAATCACCTAGTTGTAGAGACGGGGCACGCCCCGTCTCTACAACTAGGTATTAATATTTGAAACTATAACGGAATCCTGCCTTAAACCAAATACCCGGTTGGGGGATATTTCCCAGATCATAATAAGTGGAATTGAGCAGATTATTTAACTCCGCATATAGATTTAACCGCTGATATTCCCAATTTACTTTCATATCTACTAAGCAATAAGGAGCGTAAGGTTCCTCATAAGCCGGCTTAAGATTCTCGTATTTAGTATAACTACCTGCCCGGTCTTGCCAACGGACATACCAAGTGGCCGAAAAACCTTTCCAGATAGAATGGCTTAATTGAGCCGTGAACTTGTGCTTCAGATAATCTAACGCATAATTCGATATATACCCCTCACTATCCTTGTCTTGATGGATAAACGCATATCCCAGTTCTATTTTCCGGATAAAGAACCGTTCGTTGCCCAGTTCCCTCGGTAATAAACTCAGGTTAGTCTCGAAACCAAGGTTATCGACTTTTGTCAGATTTTGGCTTTCCCAGATATCTTCCGGTTTCTCTTTCACCCAATCGATCATGTTCTTACCTTTTCGGTAAAAGCCGGCTATATGAGCCCGGAGGAAGTAAGTGTTGTATTTCAGTCCGACCTCGAATGCCTCGCTTTCCTCCGGTTTTAGGTCTGGATTTCCTTTATTCGTCTTACCCTCATAATAAAGATCGGTGAAAGTCGGCATGCGCAATGCCCGGTTCCAGCTCCCATACAGACGGACATTGTCCCCGATACGGTAACTGGCATCTATTCCCGGATAGAAATGAATCCCTTCGTTTAAGGCCGAATTATAGTTTGCCAAGACCCCGACTGACAACGTGAAGCGGCGTAATAATACGTTATGCTCAAGAAAGTAGCTGATGTTACTTCGGTTATCGCTTTTTAGATATTGCCCCTCTTTCTCGAAAGGAACATCCTGCGGTTCCTTCATCGGCTTGCCTAATACATTACTCTTTACTCCCTCGTTTCGGAATTCCACGCCCATACTGGTTCTTCCTAGTTTCCACTGTGTCGTGGCGTTGAGGTTGGCTCCGAATACTTCCGTCTCATGGTAATTATGCCCGGTATACCAATCGGCGGGATCGCTACGGAACAACTCGTACCGGTCGAAATGTCGGGTCCAGTATACCTTGGGGGTGAACTTGATTTTGCCATGTGTTTCTCCTCCGGCGGAGAGGAAGAAGCGGCGAGTCTTGTCGTATTGGTTGGGATAGGAAGCGGAGTAGAAGCTATTCGCTCCATAACCTTTGTCGTTGTATCCGGCTTGGAATTGGAAATCGGCCTCCTCGCTTTTAAGTTCCGATTGCCAAAAAAGATTTAATTGTTTGAAGTCCGTATTGTCTATATACCCTCCGGACGAGGCATACCCTGCGGAAAGGCGCTGTCCGAAATGAGTGGTCGCATGATTGATGGCAGCCTCCAGTTTCCAGAGCTTATGCATTCCGGCGTAATTGTCGGTCGAGATCCTGTTCTCTTTTCCTGTTTTCGTGATGATATTGATCGCTCCGGCGAAAGCGCTGGCCCCGAATATACGGGAAGAAGGGCCGGATACCACCTCGATGCGCTCTATGTCCGAGAGATTCACCGGGAGGTCAAAACTATAATGGCCGGTTTGTGGGTTGGAGAGGTTGACCCCGTTTAAGAGAACCGCTATTTGGTCGAACGTCCCTCCCCGGATGGAGATATCGGCTTGGGTGCCTCCTTCTCCTCGTTGCCGGACGTCTATTCCCGCGGCATATTCTAAAAGATCTTGGATACTGGTGACAGGCGCCGCCGCGATCTCACGGGCGGGAATGACTGTCACGATCTTGGTCGCTTGGTTCCGTGCGATAGGCGCACGGGAGGCGGTAACTTCTACCTCTTCCAGCTCTACGGAAGCTTCCTCGCCGGTCCGGTTAGGCTCGATTACCTTTTGGGCTTGCGCCGTGTCGGGCAGGGCAAATAGTAACGTGCTTGCTGTTACGACTCCAATGTTAATGACTTTGTGCATACTCCGGAACGCGGCGTAACGTTTCCGGTCGAATCGGCGGAAACGTACGGCGACTTGGGTATGCGATTCCCAATAATTCATTCGTTCTTATTTTTTATTTTGAGTAGGATAGTCCGGATAAAGTAAATACTTTTTACGCATGGCCTTGTATTGATCCAGCTCGGGTTTCCAACTTTCCCGGATCTCTTTCTCGGATAAGCCCCTTACGATCTGGTAGCGGAGCTGCTTCGTGCCTGCCAATAAATCGAACCAGTTCGGACGGGAGAAGAAAAAGGCTTGATCCTTTCCCGCTTTATTGTAGAAGTCGAGGAAGAATCGCAAGGTTAATCCTCCTTCGAACGGATATTCCCGCAGATCGATGCCGTAACATACTTTATCCTTTTGCAAGGGATTGGTATCGAATCCGGGCAAGGAGGTCGGGGTAAAAGTGAAATCCCCGTATTTAGGGTCCGGGAAACCTAGTACTTGAAACGGATAATAGGTTCCTCTTCCCACGCTAACGTTCGTAGCCTCAAAAAAGCAAAGCGACGGATACAGGCGGATAGACTGGTCATTCGGGAGGTTCGGAGAGGGCTTGACCGGCAACCAATAGGGATCTCCGTGTTTCCAATTCTCCATCTTTACGATCTTTAACCGGCAGGTATCGGGCGCACTTTTCAGCCAGCCTTCCTTATTGATCATCCATGCCAATTCCCCTACGGTCAAACCGTGCAAGATCGGGAGCGGATCGACACCGACGAAAGACTCGAATCCTTTCTGGCGGATCGGTCCGTCTACGAAGTCATTCGGGTTCGGGCGGTCCAACACGATAAACTCTTTGTTGTTTTCGGCGCAGGCTTCCATCACGTAATGCATCGTGCTGATATAGGTATAGAAACGGGCACCTACATCTTGTATATCGAAAACAATCACGTCGAGGTCATCCAGTTGCTCGGCGGACGGTTTCTTGTTTTTCCCATAAATAGAGATGATGGGGATGCCTGTTTTCAAGTCCCGGCTGTCTTTTATCTCCTCTCCGGCATCACCGGTTCCCCGGAATCCATGTTCCGGAGCGAACACCTTCTTAACATCTACGCCTTCCGCTACTAGCGCATCTAATAAATGAATCTGCCGCTTTTCCAAAATGGAAGTCTGGTTGACCACTAATCCTACCCGCTTGCCCTTCAGTAAACGAGTGACGACATCCATCCGCTCGGCACCTAGCTTTAACGGGGCGTTTTGTGAATAGACCGTTGGCGTCAGGCTAAAAAGTATGACTAGAAATATAAAGATCTGTTTCATTACATATATAATAACTGTATACTAACCGCAAAAGTACGAAATGTTTTTCACAGAAAGTTTATACTTTTGAGGCGAATAACAGACAATACTAAGAATATGAATGTAAAAACACTTTTTTATGCGGTAGCCTTCTTGAGTTTGTCGTGGGCGTCTTTCACCTATGCGCAAGATGTCCTGCCGGAATATACGCAAGCACGCCGTTTCGCCCCGTCGAATGCGGAACAGTTACTTTTCTCTTATACCCTTACCCCCAATTATTTTAATAATAGTGACAAATTCTGGTACGAGTATAAGACGAGTGAGGGGACAAACTGGTATCTGGTGGACCCCGATTCGAGAAATAAACGATTATTATTCGATCGGGATGAGTTGGCGGCACAGATAAGCGAGATCGTGAGAGAGCCTTTTACCGGACAACAACTTCCTATCGAAGATTTACGCTTAAAGGAAGATGATCGCACGTTTACTTTCTCGATAAAGGGTACGAACGGGAACTATTTTTTCTCGTATGATTATCCGTCCTCCCGGTTGACTCGGATTACGAAAAACGAGATTCCTGCTAAAATCCGTTGGGCGAATATATCGCCGGATAAAAAGCGGGTCGTCTTCGCGAAAGATCTGAATCTGTATGTCATGAGTTATGAGGATTATGAGAAAGCCGTGAAGAATCCGGAGGATAAGACGATATCCGAGATCGCCTTGACTACGGATGGCGAAAAAGATTTTGGCTTTGGTATGCCCCGGACCTTCTTGAATACCGATACTTTATGTGACCATAAGCGGAAATATGTAATGGGGAACTGGTCTCCCGATGGTCGTTATTTCGTCGCGACTTTGTCGGATCAACGTGAGGTGCAAGATTTATGGGTGATTAACTCGATCGCCAAACCTCGTCCTACACTTGAGACCTATAAATATCAGATGCCGGGAGAGGCGGGTTCTCCAATCGTTCATTTATATCTCTTTGATTTGGAAAATGCCGGAAAGCGGAAAGAAATCCGGGTGGATTGTTTTAAAGATCAAATAATTAATCTAGCCTCCAAACCGGATAAGGAGCGTACGGGACTCACTCGGAACTCGATCTGGTTGGGAGATAACCAGACCTTCTATTTGACCCGTGTCAGCCGGGATATGAAACGGGTGGATATCTGTTCGTATACGATCGGGGAGGATTCGGTAAAAGCGATCATTGAGGAACGTCTAAATACCTCTATGGAAACCCGCCCGCTAGCGATGACCGATAATGGTAAGGAATTGATCCATTGGAGCGAACGGGATGGTTGGGCGCATCTGTATCTATATGACGCGCAAGGAAATTTGAAAAACCGTATCACCAAAGGACCTTGGCATGTGGACGCCATCGTAGACGTGGACAGTAAGAATCGAGTCGTTTACTTCAAGGCGAATGCCCGGGAAAAGGGAGATACGACTCCTTATTACGAGCATTTGTATCGGGTGAATCTGGATGGTTCGGGCTTAAAGCTGATTACTCCGGGCGATTATTTCCACCTGGTCTCTATGGATAAATCCATGCGATATATCGTGGATAACTATTCTCGTGTCAATACGATCCCGGCTACGGCATTGTATGATAACCAAGGTAACCGATTGATGACCTTGGAGGAGAGTGACTTCTCCCAATTATTCATGGCAGGTTATAAATTCCCTGAGCCTTTTTCGGTAAAGGCGGCCGACGGGGTGACCGATTTGTATGGTGTCATGTATAAGCCTTTTGATTTTGATTCCACGAAAGTATATCCGGTCATTAACTATGTATACCCCGGACCGCAACAGGAGGGAACTTTCTTTCGCTACATCCCGATGAATCCTCGTACGGATCGTTTGGCGCAAGCCGGATTTGTCGTGGTGTGCATGGGACATAGGGGAGGGCATCCCAGTCGCTCCAAGTGGTATCATAATTATGGATATGGAAATTTGCGTGATTATCCGATGGCGGATCATAAAGTAGCTATTGAGCAGTTGTGCGCTCGATATAAATTCATGGATATCAACCGGGTCGGCATACACGGACACTCCGGTGGCGGTTTCATGTCTACAGCGGCTATGCTGCTTTATCCGGATTTCTTTAAGGTAGCGGTATCTTGTGCCGGCAATCATGACAATAACATTTATAACCGGTGGTGGGGAGAGAAACATCATGGGGTAAAGGAGATCACGGATGATATGGGAAATATCTCGTTCGATATTCGCATCCCGACCAATCAGGAATTGGCGAGGAACTTGAAAGGCCATCTGTTATTGATCCATGGCGATATCGATAATAATGTGCATCCGGCGAATACCATTGTTGTCGTGGACGAGTTGATCAAGGCAGGCAAACGCTTTGATATATTGATCGTACCGGGAAAACGCCATCATTTTGATGACTATAATGAATATTATTATTGGCGGATGGTCGATTACTTCTCTGAGTATTTGAGAGGCGAACGGGAAACAGGTGCGGATATAAAAGATTTGAAACTGGGCAATTGGTTTCAGGGGTATCAGTGATGAGAAGTAGTATATGTGAGAGAGATTGTTTATTTTTGTCTCGCAAAAAAATAAATAGGATGAAACCTCTTGATATAATAAAGAAATATTATCCGGAAAGTTCGGATGCCTACCGGATTTTGGTGACTCATAGCCGCAGCGTGGCGGATAAGGCATTAGCATTGGCCCGTTTGCATCCGGAGATGAATCTGGATCTGACTTTTATTGAGGAAGCGGCGATGTTGCATGACATAGGGATCTTTTTGTGTAACGCTCCAGATATCGATTGCCATGGGGAGGCCGATTATATCTGTCATGGCTATCTGGGAGCCGATTTAATGCGGAAAGAGGGGTATCCTCGCCACGCCTTAGTTTGCGAGAGGCATACGGGAACGGGGCTTTCGCTTGCCATGATCGAGGAGCGGAACCTGCCTGTTCCACATCGGGATATGCGTCCCGTGTCATTGGAAGAACAATTGATCTGTTTCGCTGATAAATTCTTTAGCAAGACTAAATTGACGAAAGAGAAACCGGCTGATAAGATAAAACAGAGCTTATCCAAGTATGGAAATGAGACAGTTGAGCAGTTTGAACACTGGTGTAAACTCTTTTTAGGGGAATAAAAGCATAAGGGCTCGTTTATTTATTATACATTTGCACGCTGTAACACACTGCAAAGAACGAAGTAATGTTTTTGATATATAGAGTCCTAATCATTCTATTCGTTTTCCTCTTGGGAGGCTTGGGCGTGCAGGCGCAGGAGATTGTCGCTCCTGCCGATAGCTTGGCGCAGACTGATTCTCTCTTGGTGGCTCCTACGGATAGTACAACGTTAGCGGGAGATTCGATTCCAGAAAAGCAGACCGGGCTAGATGCTCCGGTCAGTTATCAAGCGACCGATTCTATCGTGATGACGGCTGGCAACTGGGCATATCTTTACGGGGAAGGCGATGTCAAATACCAGAATATCGAGCTGCAGTCCGAATTGATTGAGATGAATATGGATAGTAGCATCGTGTTCGCTAAGTTTGGACTCGACTCTATCGGGCAGGAGTTTGGCTATCCGTTGTTTAAGGAGGGCGATCAGCAGTATGAGTCGAAGACGATGCGGTATAATTTTGGTACCAAGAAAGGATATATCACGGACGTGATTACCCAGCAGGGCGAAGGGTATGTTACCGCCGGGCGAACGAAAAAGATGGAAGGGGATATCTTGAACATGGTGGGTGGTAAGTATACGACCTGCGACGAGCATGAGCATCCTCACTTTTACATCCAGATGACGAAAGCGAAGGTGCGCCCGAAAAAGAATATCGTAACGGGTCCGGTCTATCTGGTCTTGGAGGACGTGCCGTTGTATCCGATCGGGTTACCTTTCTGTTTCTTCCCGTTCTCGAGTACATATTCATCCGGTATTATTATGCCGACTTTCGGAGACGAGTCTACCAGAGGTTTCTTCTTGCGTGACGGTGGATATTATTTCGCCTTGAGCGATTATATGGACTTGGCTTTGTTGGGAGAGATTTATACCAAGGGATCTTGGGGATTGTCGGCCAAGTCGGCTTACCGCAAACGTTATAAATTCTCGGGCAGTTTTAATGCTTCTTATTTGGTGACGAAATTGGGAGATAAGGGCTTGCCAGACTATAATTTATCCAAGGACTTCAAGGTTAACTGGACGCATACGCAAGACCCTAAGGCGAATCCTTATCTGTCTTTCTCGGCGAGCGTAAACTTCTCGACCTCTTCGTATGACCGTAATAATCAGAACAGTTTATACCCGAATGCGAATGGATATGCCGATGTGAACCAGAATACGAAGAGTTCATCCATCAACGTAACGAAACGTTTCCCGAATAACCCGTTCACGATCTCCGGTACGATGAGTATAAACCAGACGACCCGTGATTCTTCTATCGCCGTGACCTTGCCTAGCATGACGGTTACGATGAGTCGTATCTTCCCTTTCAAGCGGAAACATCCGGTCGGGAAGGAGCGTTGGTACGAGAAGATCTCCATGAGTTATTCCGGTACGTTTAGTAATAGTATAACGACAAAAGAAAACTTATTATTCAAATCGAATTTGATCAAAGATTGGCAGAATGCTATGCAGCACTCGATTCCGGTAAGCGCTACATTCTCCGTGCTCAAGTACTTGAATATTTCTCCCTCTTTCAATTATAAGGAACGTTGGTACACCAGCAAGATCGAACAGGAATATGATACGCAGAAACAGGCTTTGGTAGCCCGCGACACTACGTATGGTTTTTATCGTATTTACGATTTTAACGCTTCTATCTCTGCGTCTACTACCTTGTATGGTTTTTATAAACCGTTGCCATTCTTGGGTAATAAGGTTGAGATGATCCGTCACCGCTTCGAGCCGTCTATTACGGTAAGCGCCCAGCCGGACTTCGCTTCTTCTCGTTTTGGTTTTTATGAGACTTATGTATATCAAGACGCGAATGGTGAGGATCGTGAATATACGTATTCTCCGTTCGCTCATAATATGTATGGCGTTCCGGGAACGGGAAAACAAGGAAATATCAGTTTTGACGTAAATAACAATATCGAGATGAAGGTGCGTTCGGATAAGGACTCTACTGGATTCAAGAAAATTAGTCTGATCGATAAGCTGTCGTTAGGCATGAGTTATAATATGGCGGCGGATTCATTTAAGTGGAGTGACTTGAGTGTCGGTTTACGTTTGAAATTATCCAAGAGTTATACGTTGAACTTGAATGGTCAGTTCGATACCTATACGTACGATGAGAATGGGCATCGTGTCGATATTCCCCGTTGGAAAGCAGGCAAGGGTATTGGCCGTTTGAGAGGGACTAGCACCAGTTTTTCTTATACATTTAATAATGATACGTTCAAGAAGTTGTTTGGAGGAGGTGATAGCTCATCGGATAAATCCGGGAATCAATCGGCTTCCACGGATCCGAATGCAGATCCGGATGGATTGAACCCGGATGGAGAAGGAGAGGGCGAGAATAAGGAAAGTGGTGGCCGTCTGTTGGGCAAAAAGAAAGAGACCGGTGAGACAGATGCCGATGGCTATTTAATTTCCAAGATTCCTTGGAGCCTCTCGTTTAGTTATGGTTTGAGCTTGCGGTATGGTGATTTTAATCGTTCTAAACTGGAGTATGATTACGCCTTGACTCACTCTTTGAGCTTTAACGGAAATATCCAGCCGACAAAGAACTGGCGTTTTAACTTTAACGCTACTTATGATTTTGACGCTAAGAAGATTTCTTATATGACTTGTAACGTAACTCGTAACTTGCACTGTTGGCAAATGACGGCTAGTTTCGTTCCGGTCGGTCCTTATAAATCCTATACATTCAGTATCGCTGTAAGCTCTGCTTTATTGAAAGATTTGAAGTATGATAAGAGAAGTAATTATAGGGATGGACAGCAGTGGTATTAATAATTGAAAATTGAGAATTGAGAATTGAAAATTAAAGTTACACAATCCAATAATTCTCAATTCTCAATTTTTAATTCTCGCCCCATTTGATGGGGGTTTGCCCAGTTGCGATTAAATAATCATTGGCTTTGCTGAAATGCTTGTTTCCGAAGAATCCCCGGTAAGCGGAAAGTGGGGACGGATGAGCTGATTTAAGAACCAGATTACGGGATGAATCGATGAAAGCACCTTTCCTTTGTGCGTAGGAACCCCATAATATGTAAACGATATGGCTTCTTTCAGCCGCCAGACGATGAATAACAGCATCAGTAAAGGTCTCCCAACCTCTATTTTGATGGGAACCGGCTTGATGCGCTCGTACTGTGAGAGTGGCATTTAGCAATAATACGCCTTGATCTGCCCAACGAATCAAATTGCCAGTTGTTGGAACCGGATGCCCTAGATCATCTTGTATTTCTTTGAATATATTGATGAGGGAAGGGGGGAAAGGTACCCCATCCTGCACGGAGAAACAAAGTCCGTGCGCCTGTCCCGGCTCGTGATAAGGATCTTGGCCGAGGATAACGACCTTCACTTTATCGAACGGGCAGTGCTCAAAAGCGTTGAACATATAAGGACCGGGAGGATAAACAGTACCTTGGCGGTATTCTTGTTTAACGAAATCGGTCAATTGCTTGAAATAATCTTTTTCAAACTCGTCGGCTAACCGTTTTTTCCAGCTTTCTTCAATCTTTACATCCATAATATAATAGTTGGCTGTTAACTAAATAAGCATCATTCCAGCCGCACGTGCTTCCTTGCGCATCTCCTCCGGCCAGATACTTGCCTGTATCTCTCCGATATGGGCCTTACGAAGATAGAACATACACAACCGGCTTTGTCCGATACCACCGCCGATACTTTGCGGAAGTTCACCGCTCAAGAGGCGTTTGTGGAAATATAGTTCCTTTTTCTCCCCGGCTTTGCAAATATCCAACTGGCGTAGCAAGGCTTCCTTATTGACGCGGATACCCATAGAGGATAGTTCCATAGAACGGTTTAGTACATCATCCCAAACCAATAAATCCCCGTTCAATCCGGTTTGTCCGTTCTCGGCGATCGTAGACCAATCATCGTAGTCCGGAGCACGTCCGTCATGCTTCTCCCCATTGCTTAGCGAGCATCCGATACCGATAATGAATACGGCCCCGTATTCCTTGGTGATAGCGTCTTCCCGCTCTTTCGGTGTAAAGGTAGGATATTTTTGTAACAAATCCTCGGAATGGATGAAATGAATCTGTTGGGGGAGCGTCGGGCGGATTTGAGGAAACATCTCGTAAACTAAATATTCGGTACGGACCATAGCGGCATATATGCGACGGACGATTTCCTTGAGGAAATCGATATTACGTTCGCTTTCGCTCATTACACGTTCCCAGTCCCATTGGTCCACGTATAAAGAGTGTAAATTACCTAGCTCCTCGTCTGAGCGGATGGCGTTCATGTCGGTGTAAATACCGTAACCTTCTTCAATGTGATAATCGGCGAGTGTCAGTCGTTTCCATTTGGCGAGTGAGTGTACGATCTCTGCTTTAGAGTCGTTTAAATCCTTGATAGGAAAAGTGACGGCTCGCTCGGTCCCGTTAAGATCATCATTGATACCCATGCCCTTAAGTACGAATAAAGGTGCGGTTACGCGCCTTAGGCGTAGCTCGGATGAGAGGTTTTGCTGGAAAAAGTCCTTGATCTTCTTGATTCCCATTTCAGTCTGGGATAAGTTAAGTAAGGCTTTATACCCTGCGGGTTTAATAAGATAGCTCATATACTTGTTGTACTTTGTGTTTGTGAAATATGTGCGGCAAAGATAATGATTAATGGCAAAATAACAAGAATGTGATCGCTTTTATTTGCAAAATGGCAGAATAAGCAGAATACTTATATGCAAAATATCAAAAATAAAATATTTCTTTCCTGTATTTGCTAAACTAAGATATTATATGTACTTTTGCGCAGTCTTTGGCTCGGTAGCTTAGTTGAATAGAGCGTCAGATTCCGGTTCTGAAGGTCGTGGGTTTGAGTCCCACCCGGGTCACAAAAAATCCTTGGTAATCAATTGATTACTGAGGATTTTTTCTTTTTATGACTCTTTGATAAGGCTCCAATTCTGTGCAGATTCTACTAATATAGCTTAGTTGTTGACCTATTGTTGACCCCTAAATTGTAGAATTAAAATGTTGACAATCAAGGCAGAAGTCCAAAGGGACAAACAGAGAAATGACGGAAGTTACAATGTGAAGATTCGTTTTACTTATGAGAGAAAGGTTAGAAGGCTGTCTTCAAGTCTGTTCGTAACAGCTAAAGATCTTACTAAGTCCTTATCCTTTAAAGATGGTACTCCCATCAAAAGGGAGATTGATGATCTGGTTCGTTATTATCAGGACAAGTGTGCTCACTTTCAAATAGAATCGAAGTGTTACACTTTAGATGAAATTATTAATTGTTTAGACGAGGAACGTGAGAGGAATAGGAGTGTAGATTTTATTCAGTTTGCTAGAGAGTGGATTGCAAATACAGAAGTTAAAGGAGTAAAGAACTACAAAAGTGCTGTGAATACCCTAATTCGTTATGTCAATAAAGAACATCTGAATGTGAATGATATTACTGTAACCTTCTTAAATGGATTCATTAAATTTTTAAATAAAGAGAGGGAGGCTAGAATCGAGGTATTACGTTGTTCTGGTAAACGAATACCTTCTAACAGATCAGCTTCTCTTTATATAAGTAGTGTTAGGCATTTGTTTAATGAGGCTAAGAGGTTTTATAATGATTATGACAGGAATATCATCCTCATACCTAATTCTCCTTTTGAAAATTTTAAAGTACCAAAGCAAGAAGTTACACGTAAGAGAGCTATTACCCCTGTTTTATTAAAGAAGATATGGGAATTGCCCTATAGGTACACGGTTAAAGGTAATGAGGCGATTTGCCGTTATAATTTAGCGAAAGATTGTTTTATGCTTTCATTTTGTTTAATAGGAATGAATTCCGTGGACTTATTTAATGCTGCTACAAGGATTGAAGATACAATAGTTTACAATAGAACGAAGACAAAGGCACGTAGAGATGATGATGCTAAGATGATGGTTGATATTCCTATAATTATTAGATCTATAGTAAATAAATATAGTGATTGTACTGGCAAACGACTATTCAATTTTTATTTAAACTATGCGGATGAATCAACTTTTAATAAAGCCATCAATTGTGGGTTGAAGGAATTGGGGAAGGAATTAGGTGTTGAAGATTTGGAATTTTATGCGGCCCGTCACTCTTGGGCTACTATAGCCCTGAATAAGGTAGGCATAGATAAATATACTGTGCATGCAGCGTTGAATCATCTTGATGAAAGCATGAAGGTTACAGATATCTACATCGAGCGTGACTTCGTAAATGAAAATAAAGCTAATTTGAAAGTGATAGAATATGTTTTGGGTTGATGGATAAGGTAAATCCCCACTTGCAGTAATGTAGGTGGGGATAACTTGTCTATCTTTGTTGTCCTAACGTTTATATTAATGGAATTAACAGAAGATAAATTAGAATACATTGCTTTCGTTGCAAGAAGAATATTGTTGATGGCAGATTGATTTACACCAGACATAAGACCGGTAAGTTAATCAAAGCTCCCTTGCAACCGCAGGCCGTGGATCTGATCGAGAAATACAGTATCAAAGACAATACTTACCTGTTCCCTATTCTATCTAATTTTCACAAGACTGAATTGCAAAGAGCGAACAGGGTACATAAGGTAATCTCCAAGGTGAACGAACGCTTGAAAGAGATTGGCAAGGCATTGGATATTCCAATTGACCTTACGACCTATGTCGCACGCCACAGTTAAGCAACCGTAATGAAAAGGGCTGGTGTGCCTACCTCAATCATTCGTGAGTTGATGGGGCATAGTTCAGAAAGCGTAACTCAAATCTATCTGGATAGCTTCGACAATGAACAGATGGACGAGGCGATGAGGAATTAGCTCTAAATTATCATGGATTAGCTTGCTTATCTCGAAATTCTTCATACATTTGCCCCAATCTTACAAACGAGGTAAGGGAAAAGGATTAAGAACAAGGAATAATCTCCTGTTCATCACATGGCCTACGTGACAGTGCAGTATCAAAAACGATACCAAGAAAGATGGCCTTCTACAAGAAGCCTAACAGCAATAATTCTACCATAGGTAGCGGCTTCTGCAACTAAGTTACCGGGATATACTTCCCGCACTTACGTTAGACATATTACTCTTGCATCTTTATACATGGATGTAATGTGTCTATTTGTAACTATAACTTAGTCGCAGGAGCTTTTTTTGTCTTCAATCCAATTGTTAAACATTCAAACTTCGATTAAATGAACAAGAAGTTTCTGTTTTCCCGGACAATTGGCATGAGCTACCTATCGGGACTTACCAGCAAGGTAAGAGTAATCCGGCTCGCAGAGTTAATAACAATATATGCGTCTGCATCCCCAATTCCGGGAGAGGTACGAAATCCGTACCGACCATATATAAGCGATTTTACTCAAGTTTCTTACCCATTAATCCCGTCTTGCCATGAGTGAACAGAATGGATTTAAAGGGTTGGAGGTTGTCGAACTGAACATTTCCAAAGGCGAATACCTGTCAGAAGCCTTAAAAAGACAAGGCTACCCCATGCTGCCGAGCAATGCCATTATTAATAAGGTAATGACAGGTACGGGAGCTACTTACATGGAATTGAACGCGAAGTTAAGTCCAAGAAACTCTATCGTGATTGAGCCGTTCAAATCTTCGGTGGAGAACAAGGTACTGACCTTTAATGAAGCTCAAGGGGTGTTCAAAGAAGTGACCGTCAAGAAACTGATCGCTTACCTCAAGAACCCCAACATCAAGTACAAAAAGATCATAACCACCCCCGAAGGGTTTCAGAGCAAAGTCTTGAAGGTGGCAAAGGACTTGGGCTTGAATATTTATAAGGAGTTCTTCTGCCTGTTCGATGAATCCGAGCACTTGACAGAAGATACAGGCTATCGTAGAAGCATATCCGCCCCAATGAAGGAGTTCTTCAAATTCGAGGGAAAGGCTGTCGTGTCTGCCACTCCGTTAAAGCCGAGCAAGTACACCTTAACACTGTTCTTGCGTCACCAATTCAAGTGGGTAGAAATTAAGCCCGACTATGACTATCGGGAGGATATGACTTTGATAACAACCCGTAGCTTTTACAGTCGGGTGAAGCAGGAAGTAAAAAGGCTGTTGGATAACGGTTCTCCCCATGTGTGCATCTTCTATAAGACAACAGAGGGAATCTGTAGCATCGTGGAATCATTGCTGCATGACGGAATAATAAAAGAGGACGACTACAAGGTCTTCTGCTCAAAGGACAGTGCCGACAAGCTAAAGAGCCGCTTCTTGGAACATAGTACGGATAAGCTGGAACTTCCTCTAAGAAGGGTGAATCTGTTTACATCGAGGTTCTTCCCGTCAATAGACATCAATCTGAAAGAACTTTGCGATGTGCTGATACTGTCGAACTACGATCATGTGAAGCACACCCTAATCAATCCGTTCACCGAAGCCATCCAGTGTCAAGGCAGATTTAGGCATGTGTTCCCCAACGGGAAGAGATATAACTCTCTTACGGTTATAGCTTCAATTCCTAACGAGCTTGAAGTTAAACCCGAAGAAGAAATATATAAAGACATCGAGGCGAGAATCAAATGTTACCGAGCCATTCAGCAAGAAGGGATAAAAGCTGATGATCCCACATATTATGATAAGGAATTAAAACGGCTACGGCTGAATGAGGTCTTAAATTCCGAGCGGAACAGATTTGACAGGTTCTCCATAGAGCAACTATTACTTGACGAGCAGGTGAAAGGATATTATCTCTCACCCAATGCACTTAGACAGGCATACGAAGATACAGGATATTTCAATGTGGACTTCCAACCCGAAGATGAAGCGGTCGGTGAAGATGACATTTACAGAATTAAAGCCGCTAAAGCGAAGGATAAATACCAGCTTATTGTATCCACATTAGAAGCGACAAAAGACAATGCCGAGGCGATACGGTTCGTCCGGGCACAATGCGTGGAGGAAGAATGGCTTATCAACGCCTTCTTCAAGTTAGGGAAGGAGGTTATCGAACAACAACAGTACGGTAAGACTGCGATCAAGAAACTATTGAAACAGACCGAGGAGGAAGAAGCCCTACAACGAAGATTCAGCCCGGAGTTTCTTCATGATATGATCAGAGAGTTCGAGTCAGAAACAGGTAACGATTTATATATTCCCGTAAAGAATGTGCTTGACAGGATTGGATACCTGTTGGACTGTTACGGAATAACCTACTCCCGATATGGAGACGGCAAGAAAGATGCAATGTGCAAGTTGTCCGAAGCTCTCATCAAGGAATATTTCGATCCGAGGCGTAGTAACCGGGAGGGTGAGGCCAAGGTCAAGTTTGTTCGGTTTAAAGAGGAGTTGTTTAAACGGAAGGACTGTGAGGAACATATAATACCTAATGTTCTCCCCGGTTGATCCCACCCCTCATTTACTCCCCCCATGCTTGCCAGAAGGAAAATCAAAATTCAGACAGGCATGGGGGTACACCATCAATCACAAATAAAATTATACTCACCAACCAACTCCCCAATCTCCAACTGAGCGAATCTGTAAAAGGTAACACTAAATAGCCCTATATGTAAAATATCCTAATGATATAACACTTATAGTCATTTAGCAAGTAGTAATGAAGTCCTAAATTGTAAACTGAGCGATCCGTTTCATTTAGGACTTCATTCACATACTTGCCAATCAATCAATAATCACTTAATTCAATTACATTATGAGTACATTACAGATCATGCCGTTTGAGGCAAGAGAGAGAAGGTTTCAGAGTTTACAATCAGCAGCGGAGGAAGCTACTTTGCTAGTGCCCAAGCACAAGAATGTCCTACACTTCATTGAGAGTAACACGCAGGAAGCAACCATCAATCACCTAAAGAACGATTGCATTGTTCCAGTCTTCAGCAAGGATAACGAGCTTACTGTTTCACACGCTGCATTCATTGAGACAGTAGGTGAAGCAGTCCAGAATTTCTTTAGCGGTGAACGGATTGAACAACCAGACATTCGTGTGTCCCATATTATTAAAGGTAGAGTACCATCTGCCATTCATAAGCGAGCAAGCCAATTACAGGATAGTGATCGTACGATCTACTACGAGCGTTGCGCATTCGCTTATGAAGTTCCATCCATTCAGTAGATCGTTGAAGGGAATAAGCTCAATCTTACTGTTACAGGTGTGCGGGCCTTCAACAGAGAGAACCTATATTCACGTAAGACAGTGGAAAGGTTCAGCATTGGAATTGGATTCAAGAACCTTGTTTGCTGTAACCTCTGTCTGTTCACAGACGGATTGAAGAACGATATTAGGGTTAGTGATACGACCCAGCTATTCAAAGAAGCGTTAGAGTTGTTCCAGCAGTACAACCCAAGTCGCCACCTTCAACTCATGCGTGAATTTGGTAATCATTCACTTACACAGCACCAATTCGCACAGATATTGGGTAAAATGCGATTATATCAAAGTCTACCTTCTATCAACCAGCGTAAACTTCCACCCATGTTAATGACGGATAGTCAGATTAACCAAGTGGCAAGGGCTTATGTGAATGATGAAAATTTCTACGGATATGGCAGGGAATTATCGATGTGGCGGTTCTACAACTTACTTACAGGAAGTAACAAATCAAGCTATATTGATACTTATTTGGACAGAGCGTTAAACGCTACTGATATTGCACAAGGCATAACATCAGCACTGCAAGGTGATGATGCTTATAGATGGTTTATTGATTGAGAGAGGAAGGGGCATCTATTTACTTAGGTGTCCTTCCTTTTGTCTAATAATTAACTAATTAAACTTGCAAGTACGTAAATAAGTACATATATTTGCAGTAAATAAAAGGAGGACTTATGAGAACAGCTAATTATACTGATTTAAGAGCAAATCTTAAAGGTTATATTGACTCTGTAATTGATGATTGTGAAACTGTAATCGTCAACCGTGGTAAGGGAAGCGGAGTAGTGATGATTTCCCTTGATGAATACAATTCATTAAAGGAGACAGAATATATCATGTCGTCACCTGACACAATGGGCGCTATTCGTAAAGGAGAGGAAGATATTAAGAATGGTAATGCCATCGCCCAGAATGAAGGAGAAAGCATTGATGATTTCTTAAATCGGGTAGCATGTACAGAATAATATTGTCAGACCAAGCACGTAAGGATTATCAATACTTCTTACGAAGTGGCAATACAGCTATCATAGATAAAATTAAAGCTTTATTGAATGATATAGCTGAACACCCTTATGCTGGGATTGGAAAACCTGAACCTCTTAAATATGAGTTGGCAGGTAAATGGTCAAGACGGATTAATTCAGAGCACCGTCTCATTTACTCTGTACATGACGATATGATAGAGGTCTCCATCTTCTCAATGAGACACCATTACTCCAAGAAGTAGTACCACTACATACAATTTACTAATTGAAAGGGCATCTATTAAGTTAGGTGTCCTTTCTTTATATCTACTAACTATTTAAAGATTACATCTTATGAATACCAAAGACATTGATAATGCGATTAATCACATTATATCATTACAGGAAAAGCTATCCACCTGTGAGAACAATCTCCAATACATCAAGCGGTTGCAAGCATTGAAATACTGGCTGCATAAGTTTGACAGTTTATTGGATAGAACCAGCAGACTAAATGGTGAATATGCAGCGATACATGAAAGTTACTTCCATGCCTGTGCTGGATTTTCATTCTATGACAGGGTTTATCATTCCATCTTATCATACCAATATGGAGATAGACCGTTCTAATTCAGTTGGGCATCCTCATTTGGGTGTCCAACTTACATAAGCTGAACGAACATTCAGCGTTTGTAACCCACTATTAATAAATGTAAATTATGAAGACATACATAGCATATTTAAGGCAATCCACCATGAAGCAACAGCTATCAGGTTTAGGTGTGGAAGCCCAAAGAGAAATCATACATAACCATGTAAAGAATAAACCCATACTTGCTGAATACATTGAAACGGAGAGCGGCAAGAAGTCTAACAGACCTCAACTTCTCGCAGCTTTGGCAATGTGCAGGAAGACTAACTCTGTTCTGATTGTCGCTAAACTGGATAGGTTGTCAAGGAACGTAGCATTTACATCTAAACTTCTGGAATCAGATGTTGAGATTGTCTTCTGTGACTTTCCACAAGCTAATAGGCTAATTCTACATATTATATCATCCATCGCAGAATACGAAGCGGGGTTAATTAGTCAGAGAACCAAGTAATCATTACAGGCTAAGAAAGCAAGAGGAATCAAGTTAGGAAAGTCTGATAACTTGATGAACAAGTTTGAGCAAGCTATCTACAATAGCTCCCGTACCAATAAGGCTAAAGCTGAAAACAATCCCAATAATATGAGGGCAATCGCATTGCTACGGTCACTGTCAATGCAGGGTAAGTCACTCTCTGAAATGACTGACTTGTTGAATGAGCAAGGCTTCGTAACATCTAAGGGCTGCCAATTCCAGATAACCCAAGTTAAGAGGTTACTTGTCAGAGTAGGGTTAATATCGTGAAATCACTTTGAAAGGTAGGACAAATCCAGAGCAAGGTTAGCTTTATATACCCCAATCTAAGTTTGTCCTACCCTAAATTTCAAACGGAGAAGTAAGCATCTACACCTTATATATATGGTACATCTAAAATATTAAGTTGAGAAGCATCTAAAATCAATTCTTCACAGTTTGGCATTTCAGCCCTATACTATATAGTCAATTACACCAATTCCAAGAATCCATATACATCTAAAGTCTTAAAACTTATGTCGAAGATAGCCCATTGTAAATCACCAACAATATGTTGACATGATGATGAAAATTCAAGGCGGGTATGGAAGTTGAGAATTTGACTCTTATATGGGGAGAGTAAGATTTCATACCTGTCCCAGATATATGACTTTAGGCTTATCTCTGATTTTTAATGAACAATAGTTCTTGCCAATTCAAACGATTTAGTAACTTTGCATTGTAATCCTTCACTCCTAAAGCGTTAGGTCACTGAACGGAGGACATTATAAGTTAACAGAGCGTACTGAAATTAACCCATTGTGAAACTGGACATTTCTATGATTGGAGTTAATGAGCAAGAGCGCTCACGTCAATGTTATATACCTATCTCATAAGGTAGTCTATATATCGTTTGGCGTGGGCTATTGTTTATTATCCAATCAGGGCAGTCCAGAACTCTTAGAAATAAGAGTGCCTCACAATGGTAATATTCAATAGTTTCCACGCCTTCTTTGTGTTTAATAGCTTACTGAAGGGAACAGGTAAGTAACTTTAAATTTAACCTTATGGGGTTGTTCACACTAGTAGACAGGATTTCCTTACTCCGTGATTGTAGAGCCATTATGAAGCTGATGGTGAAATTGCAAAGGTGTCCTAAGCCAGACAAGGCGGAACTGTGTCTTGAAGTAGAAAGAAGGTTACAGACCTTATCAAGTAAAGGGGCTAAGATGCCAGATGCGGCATTTACTATTATCATACCTATTCAAGGCAGGGATAATAACCTATTTTCTTTCATGCAAGTGGTGAAGGAAGAACTATATTCATTCAAGAATTAACAATTAGTCAAAGTTAAACAGACGTGGCAACAATTAAATGTTGTAGTTCCTCACGTTCTTACATTTAATAGCTTACCAGAGGGAATAGGTGAGCATGATTTTAATATCTAAAAAGAAATATTATGTTTGAATACTACTACATTACAATCGTAAAAGAGAACGCGAAGCTAGCTATTAAGATGAAGATTTTGACATATCAAGGAGAAAGATATGTAGAGACCTCACGTTTAAGACCTAATTTACCCAACATCAACCAAGAGGCAGCTACTACAATAAGTGAATTTTATAATGACATTGATTTCCAAGTTGCAAGAATTAACTCCCAAGATTGGGCATTGGATGCTACTAGCTTTGATGATGCATTATATCATGCGATAGATAATCACATTAGAATACATAATCGTTTATTTGTTAACGACTTATTAGCATATATAGATGTTAATTTTCATATCTTAGAAGCTTGCAACGCCTTTAATGAAGAGCAATTAAGAAACATATACTCTATTAGAAAAAATAAAGCTACAAATAAATACTTAAAATACATAATACATACGATTGATAAATAATAAATGTTCAAAACACCTTATACATATCAACAATGTTTATCCACATATCTTATATGGATAGCATCCTGCATAGATAAAGAACAGAAGGATTACTATCAAGAGTGTACAAGTTTTGAAATTTGGTACGATAGGCATAGGGGAAATAGAATTCAGATAATCTTCTTTAAGAACCATGAAGATTATCTTTATATACTGGAACATTCAACATTTGCATGGAGAGTTGACGTACACTATCAATTCTGTAGAATATATCGTTATCCTTTAGGATGTACGAGAGAACAAATTATTGATATAATAATTAAAGCGATTATCAATATTTACAAGAACGGAGATATCCCTAAAACAATATAAATTAATTAATAATATACAATGAATAATTTAGATTTATTCTGGAATTGGTTCAATGCAGACTGTGAAGACATGGGCATTCAATATACCCAGACGGAGCAACAGACCAATAATAATATCTTGATAAAGATAGTACCTACAACAATGTCAAGTGGTTTATATCAGCTCAATCTATTTCTTAAAAGTGATAGAGTTCCATTTGCAGTTAAATGCTATGGGCGTCACGAGTACATTGAATCTTTACTAAATACAACATCTACATTTAGACGATATTATGGAATTCCTATACTTTCTATCACGGTAGATTCCGATGAATATCCAAGAGAACTAACTATTACTTTTTAGACTGGTGAATTAACGACAGTTGAAATTAAGTAAATTATAGATACATATAATTAAAATTTAAAAGAATGAGAACATTTAGAATTTTAGCAGCCCTTATGATGGCTGTTGTGTGTGTGGGTCTATCATCTTGTAGCAAGGATGATGATGAGAAAATTGGTTCAACGGATAATATAGTTGGAGTTTGGACTATCACTTCTGATGAAGGATGGGAACTTCATGAGGGTGAAAAAGATGAATGGAAAGATGAAGATTCAGACCACTTTCTTAAGTTTTATAAAGATGGTACTGGAACTCATGCGGATGACCAAGAGTTTAATCCGTTCACATGGTACATAGACAATAATATTTTGACTCTCAATCCTACAACATCATATTATGATGAAGAGGTTTGGACTATAAAATCATTAAATGCTAATACATTAGTACTTGAAATGTCTGGTACAGACTTCTACAACAAACTGACTTGTAAAAAGAAATAAAGTTTAGACATTACAAAGAAGGCTGCATTGATTACTCTTTGCAGCCTTTCTTAATTAATCTCACACAAACATCTTAGGTTGAGAGCTAATCAGATATACTAATTGACTAACTGATTAATTACTACAAATTTAGTCAATTCAAAGTAGTCCACCAAACTAAATATCATACGATATTAAGCTAAATCAGACTGTCTGACAGAGGATTAGATTGAAGACATAGAATTGAACCAACCGGTGTGAAGTGGGCTGTTAATGGCTAAATGGCATGAGGTGCAGAATTACTAAATATTAGTTCATATATGGGATGAATGGATTTCATACCTCTTTAAAGAATTGTGTTTGAGAGAACTCTTATGCAGTTTCTTATACTCTCTCTTCACTATTACAGTAATACAGACCAAAGATTAATACACTATGCAAGATTTCACAACCAGACTTGAAGATACTTCTTACGAATTAATGCTATTTACATATGACACGATCTGAATTACCTAACAATTCACTCAAGACAGATTCTCTAACCCCTAATGCTCCGTTTCATTATGTCGTAGCTGGAAGCCAAGGTATTATGTTAGCAGCAGCTACAATGCTACTCCTATATATCATTATAGTTGTGGTAGGATTGATATGTGGTTTGGGATGGGGAAGTTTACTCTTGCCAATTCTTGTTTACCATCTACTATTAGGTATCGCTGTGGCTGCGTTATGGACTTATAATAAGCTCATTTCATAGTGTGTGAATTAGAGTATCCTACATATTAATCTCTACTTGTACAGTCTAATTTACATTGGTTGATTTCGTTATGAGTGGAATATTTAGTAAATTTGCATCATAGTTCAATGTTGACCTATAGTTGACCTCTGAACTTATATAGAGATAATTAAAGTGTTGATAACAAGGTAGCTTAGTGAATGGAGCGTCAGATTCCGGTTCTGAAGGTCGTGGGTTTGAGTCCCACCCGGGTCACGAAGGAAAGGAAGTCTCTTTGATTGAAAAATCAAGGGGGCTTTTTTAGTTTAGCCCCGATTATAAACGGATATTTACTGAACTAACCCTAACTTGATTTTGTTTTATAATCAAAAAGACAGAATGATAAGATTAAAAACAGAAGAGTATGTCAGTAATTTACAAATTTCTTTTTCCAATGAAGCCGGATGGAACGGCTATTTCATTACTATTGTTGGCGCTTCGTTTGCTTTTCGGTGGATTACTATTATCTCATGGGATGCAAAAGTGGACAAATTTCGATAGTATGTCGGCCTCATTTCCTGATCCGTTAGGTGTAGGGCATTCAATATCTTTGGGCCTTGCGATATTTGGGGAGCTTGCTTGTTCCATCGGTTTTATATTCGGGGCCCTTTATCGGCTTGCGATGATCCCCATGATTTTTACCATGGGAATGGCTTTTTTCGTCATCCATGGGAATGACCCATTTTCTTTGAAAGAGTTAGCATTCATTTATTTGGTGGTTTTTATCCTGATGTATATAACGGGACCCGGAAAATTCTCGTTAGATCGTCTGATAGCTGTTCCTCTGTCTCGAAAGCAGAAGTAAGCGTGAATGTGCGGTTGAGGATAAATAAAAAAGTCTGTTAATCATTAGATTAACAGACTCTATTTTCTGTGGGCGTTGACGGATTCGAACCGCCGACCCTCTGCTTGTAAGGCAGATGCTCTGAACCAGCTGAGCTAAACGCCCGAAGTTCTTTCGGTATAATAATAAATTAAAAGTGGGCGTTGACGGATTCGAACCGCCGACCCTCTGCTTGTAAGGCAGATGCTCTG
>OBZF01000019.1_pt1 | contig 190271 bp, 172 predicted proteins | sample 1495521 | NCBI WGS metagenome assembly OBZF01 (sample SAMEA2580234, study PRJEB22360) | human gut metagenome | biome: human gut; feature: human-associated habitat; material: faeces | place: Denmark | collected 2008/2010 | reverse complement strand
TATTTGTTGTGATTTAAAAGAAATAGAAACCAGACAGAGTTTAAATTACACTCCCTAGAGCTAAGAAACATGGAATATTCTGGCAAATAAAACGGTGGTTTAAAAAATAATAAGTTATCATTTTCTAATCCAAAGTTTGTTTAATAACAGAAGAGGTAGCTTGATATGCTACCTCTCTTAATTATATATTGTCTTCTCCCAATCGTCAAGTACCGTTACATCCCATTTTGGAAGTTTCGGATTAATATAGGTAACAGATTTACCATATACAGAGAAGCTTTTCCCAATAAATTCGCTAATAGCTTCATCTTCTCCTTTCTGTAAGCAGATGTTCATAAAGATATGCATTTCATTCCAACAGGTCGGCCCGATGAACAAAGATTCAATAAACCTTCCCTTTACAGGAGCACCGACAACCTGATCTTTAATTCTGTCAACCAAAGAAACTGCTTCTTCAAATGTCATACTAATAATTTTAGAACAAAGATAATAAAAAAGGTAATTGCCTCCTTTTATCAGTACAATATCCATTTCAGCAAAGAGTTTCGGTATGATTTCAGAGAAATCAGGTATCCCCTACTACATCTTTTATGGAAAAAGATATTTCTTTAGTTCTTCAATTGCTTGTAATGCACTTCGGACTACTACATACTTATTGCGGCATAATTCCGCTTGTTTTTGAAATTCTTTTTGATGGTCTGATTGTTTCCCTTTCTTAATCTTGAACTCTAAACAAAGCGAAGCAAACCCCTTTTTCGGTATGAGTACGATTACATCGGAAACTCCGGGCTTTACTCCTTGACGTTTAAGGTTAGCGGCTTCCCTTACATGACGACTACCACCGTTCGGAACGGCAAATATAAGTCTGTCTGGAATATTGGGGAAATATAAAGGAATAAGTTTAAAGAACTCTGTTTGTATGCGAGCTTCCTCATTATTATGTACTTCTTTAGAACGTGGAGGATTACGCTGATCAGCATAACAATTATAACACATAAAACCGATATCGGTCTTAATAACCGACACTGTTTCCTTTCCACATAAAATGCACTTTTCTTTATTCATTTTTAATATTACTTTCTAAAAAACATATCACCCGAAATAGACCGGGCTGTATCATTTTAAAGGGTTAGTTACTATGTTTATTGAATATCATTCCGAGGTGCTCCTCGATATGATTCGTTATTACTTTTTTATTGAACTATTCTACAAATACATTCGATTAGCAACATGAAAAAGGTAACGGCAAAAAGATATTTCCAAAATCTAATTTTCTTTTTAATTCTTTCTTCATGCTTTCTATACATCTTGTCAAAAAGTGTTTGACAATCCTCTTTGTAATGCTTAAACCTATCTTCTACATAGCCTGCAATATCATCAACGATTGCATACTTTATCCTTTCTGGAACAGACATCGGATAACCCCTTTCCCCATAATTCAATTCAGTTATAACGCTATGCCCTACAAGCTCCTCAACACCTCTTATTCTAAATTCCAGTTTGATAGGATTCATACCATCATTGAGATAGTTCCTGAATTTCTTTTCGGCAAGTTTTTCTATTTTCTCACCATTCATTTTTGCCATTCGTTCCATTTTAAGAAAATATGCTTCATCCACGACATAGGCGGTTGAATCAAATTTATATCTAAACTTTATTTCGCTCATTTTTTTATTCGTTATACTCTATTTATTTCGTCATTGATTCGGAACATACTATCACTTATAAAGTCGTATATCTTGTACATAAGTTCCGGTTCTTGCTCCTTTGGGGAATAAATCATAACTCTTTTGCCTGCTCCCTTCATCCATCCAGCTTCTGTATTAGCAGATCGACCACAAGGAAGAACCATAACGCAAACATCTGCCCATTGCATAGCGTTAAAATCCAAATCAAAACCTTTTTGTGCAATCGGATGATTGAGAGCTTCCTGATATTGTTGAGTACTCCAATTCTTCCAGTTTGGATCAATGCTCGACCACGAAAAGCCATAACTCATGTCACCATTTGGATGTGTAAAGTCATACACTTCGTGACCTTCATTTCTGAGAAACGACACAACATCTTGTTGATATGAGTTTCTCCAACTACTTGCTACATAAATTTTTGCCATAATATTTTTTTTATAATTTTACTTTTGTATTTTTGTCACAGCATTTGTGACTGTGGAAGGGAGCGTCTGACAAACGTTCTGTGGGTTCAAATCCCTGCCAAGTGTTAGGCGATCTTGCCGACATAACAATTTAAACTTAAAGAGTCATGGGTACATTTATATTATTATACATAATCTTACCGATTGTAATAAATGTTATATCCAATAAGATATATGACTCTATCAAAGAGAAAATGCGTTATCAAAACGCAGTGTCGCCGACACAAGAAGCTGCCCCCGGGCGGCTTCTTCCTTTATAACCCCTCGTTTCATTCATTTCTTTATTGTTTTGAGCCTAATTAGGCTACATCGTTAATACTAATTTCTCCTTTCAAGACTCGCTCTACCTGCCTATCAAGTATTTCTTGAAACTCTATCTGGCAAATAAGGGAGCAATCCGGCATAATCTCTTCCACTGGGTCACCTCGCCATGTTGGTAGTTCATCAAGAAAAATTCGCCCGTCTTTATCCTTTAGGCATGTTGCTCCAACATCACGTTCAATCTGTGCTACCTCATCGAATACATCCGGGAAATCTTTTCGTATCTTGTTCCAATATCCCATACCACCTTTGACACAACCGATACAGTTATTATTGTTATAACCCATCTTGTACATGGCAGGGATTTCAATACCTGCTTTCCATAGTATGCCCATTGCATCAGACTTGGTAATTTCCCGCTCAATAAGCGGAAACAGCGGCTTTGTGTCTGGGTACTGCTGCTTGAATCGGATGGCTCGGTTTATTTCCTTTGGGTCGAAGTCGAAGCCCCATACTTGACCGTCCCAACTTCCAAGTTCCTTCTCTAATTTGTACCGGACTTCCTTCTTCAGTTTGAGCGTACAAGCTGCGCCATGTGGTCCGTTTATCCATCCTTTCCGCAATACATCAGCAACACAGGTGTATTTGTCGCTTCGGATAATGTGAATAGGCTGATCGTACCATCTTTCGCAATCAGATAGAAAACGAGCGTTGTCCGGGTGACAGGAGCCAGTCTCTATGTAGTAGAGCTGAACATCTTCGTACAGGCTCAATGCTATTTTACAAGCGACTGCGGATGTTACTCCGCAAGAAAACCATGCTATTATCATTTTTGTATAAAAATATATGTATCTTTGCAATATTGTTAAACCCTTAAATTTTAAATGTATGGCAATAATTTATGTTTCTTTTGAATTAAAAGGAAAAACCCATTCTTTCTCAGGTGAATCATCTTATCCATCGAAAGAGCTGCATGAGGCAAATAAAGTAGATTACGAAATTGTAGAAGAATCTGCATTTCAGCTTATTAAAACGTACATGGAAGAATTTTCACTTGATGGACCAATAAATCCAAAGACTGTTGCTTTCAGATATGAAGTTTAGTGTTTTAGGAGAAGAGGTTATTATATCATAACCTCTTTTTTGATTTTTAATATAATACACATCCTGTATTTTGCTCCTTTCTATCTTAATTTGAATTATTCTTCATCATCATATTCTGTATCAAAGATACGTGCAACCATATCTACAATATTTTCCTCAATATCTTCCGTGGATCCAGTTACCGCATTGGCTATATTTTTCTTCTCCTGAATGATCCGATAAACTTTTTCATCAATAGTTCGCCGGCCAAGAAAATAGTAGCAAGTCACAGAATCCTTTTGTCCGATACGATGCGCACGGTCCTCACATTGACAGCAATCGGCGTACGTCCAAGGGAACTCAACAAAGGCGACATTACTTGATGCGGTAAGCGTCAAACCGACTCCGGCTGCTTTTATTGAGCAAATAATAATATCCACTTTAGGATTATTTTGAAAGGCGTCAACCGCTCTTTGCTTCATGTCCGGTGATTCTCTACCTGTTACAGATACAGCCGTGGGGAAGTAACGTTTCAATTGATCTACAACTTCATGAAGCGAACAAAAGAGGATTATTTTCTTTCCATTCTCCCGGAAGTCTTTCACAAATTCAATAACATCGCGTACTTTGCCACGAGCAGAAATTTGCCGGAGAATATTGATACGTACCATCACTTCACCACGTAGAGCCTTTTCTATCTTATCATCGTCAGCATCCTTGTATTTCTGTAGATACATAATAAGGTCGCGTTCTGCATCCATATACTCTTTGCGATTTGTAATTTCGCAAGTATTAACCTGACGTATCTTATCCGGAAGGTCTGTAAGAACAAGAGACTTTTCACGACGAAACATGCAATATTGCCAAAGGTTGAAATTCAGTTCTTTCAAATTAGAAGCCTCTCTTTGTCCGGAGCAGTATCGGTTAACAAATGGTTTATAGCCACCAAAATCCTCCATACGGTTTAGAATTGCCAGTTGTGGAATCAGGTCTTTTGGCCTGTTGACAACTGGGGTTCCAGTAAGTTCTATCACCCATTCTTTACCGGTGCATATCCCTTTACAGAATTTAGCTTGCTGGGTTGATGCTGATTTGCAACGGTGACTTTCATCAATAATAACTGACTTGAATAAATTGATTGAGTTTCTAAATTCTACATCTCTCAACGTCCAGCCTTCGGCTTTCTTTATGCGTTGTACGAAGTATTTCTTTAATGATTCATAGTTAACAATAAACACCTGGTGCATTCCTGTCTGGAAGAAAAAAGTCCACGTATCACGCACCTTGTCGGTTAGGATCATCGCTTTTTTATCTGTAAATTTCTCCCATTCACGTAACCAATTTATTTTGAGTGAAGATGGACAAATGACAAGACAAGGAAAAGCATCAGCAAGATTTATTGTTGCAATACTCTGCAATGTCTTACCGAGTCCCGGTTCATCGCAATTCATAAACCGTTTTAGTTCCAATCCCCGTGCAATACCTTTAAGCTGATAAGGATAAGGCTGAATCTTTAAATTGTGCGGAACGGTTAGGTCCGGCAGTTCCGGAATATCATAAGCGATATCTTCCTCCTTTTTTTCTGTACCGTTTACCCAATTTATATTCTCAAACTGCTGTATTTGATAAATCATCCTTTCAAGCTCTACCCTACTCCTTGTCGGGACAATCCAAACTTTTTTAGCACCATCAAAACGTCTACCGGGAATCTGTCTGACCCGATCTATTATTGAAGTCTTATATTTGAATGATAATTCGAAATTATCTCCTTTTAATTCAATATTCATGATTCAGAGTATTTAGCAGGGGGAATTATCCCCCCTGTGATGATTGATTATGCGGTTGCGTCAAGAGGTGCAGGCGCCTCTATTTGTTTTTTACGTCCTCTTTTTTTAGGCTTCTCTTCTTCCAGTACAACAGCTTCTTCCGGTTCATCCGTTTCGAAATCAAGCCGCTCTTGTCTGACTCCCCATTTCTCTTCAAACAGATAACTTTCAACTTCCGCATCACAAGCTGCAGCATCAATGCTCAATTCTTCATAGTAAGGGTAATCTGCATCAAGGAGAGGAACGAAGATTTTCAAGTCAACAACTTTGCCGGACTGGAGAAGTTTAGCTCCCATAATGGTAATTCCAGAAACACCATCGACGCTGTCATTTGCATAGCCCGTAATGATATAATTTTCCAGAGTCTCTGCATAGCCCGGGGAAGTAAAGCTATCTTTGTTGATATTAGATGCCTCTGGCTGCTCACACAATACAACGAGATGTAATTTAAGCCGGCTAAACGCTTCTCTTAAATCGCTGTGGATGATCTGATCGCAGCTCTTGTTAATTACATTCGTGTAGTTCGCTTCCGAGAAACGCTCATTGTACACTACATTCAAGCGGTCTTTTTTGATAACCGCCTTCTTGATCTCATTTTTTACTTGTTCCATAATCTTCTTTAGTTGATAAAGTGATAATACTAAATGCTGATACAACTCCCATGACGGCAGCCGTAGTTATTTCTCTAGTCGTTGCATCTTCTCTTTGAGAGAAAGACAATGCCGTAAACAGACCGATAACGGCTAGCCCGATTGTGATTCTTTTTAAGTTTTTCATGATGATTGCTTTTTATTGTTATTATACATTCCGGACATTTTCATTTCTTCTTTTGCTTTACTTATCACAGTTACACACCATGATAGTTGATGCGTCGCCGTCCGATTGCAGCGTTCGCACCAGTCGACCAAATATCGTTCTTCCCTACACAAAGAGTTAACTAGAGCATTTATGGCCGTCGCTGTTGCTTTCGCATTCTTAGCTGTATCAACAAGCGTCTGCATGACCTCGGATTTCATCGCCTCATTGAGCCAGTATTTTGAGTCTGCAAGTAATTTGCCGGAACGGGCAACATATACAGCCAAGTCATTGCCACGTTGTACCGCTTCTGTCGCATCTTCGCTCATGGTTATATTGAGAAATGAATCTATATTAGTTAATTCATCCAATATTTGATATTTAGGTGTGATAAGTAAGTTCATATTGTTTTTATGATAAAATATAATCAGACCATCAATTGCCACCATTTGAAAGCCAGGTCTTCGTACTTTTCTTTTCCCTTGGTATATGTAGGATGATTACGGTCGGTGATAAAATGCTTGAATATCTTGCAGTTCTTTTTCGAGATTGCATAAATGAAATCCTGTTTACTTCCTGCGATATCCATATACCAGGCACGGGATCGGTCCCAGTCAAAGAAATCTATCGCTTCATCGAATTGTGCCTGAGACTCTGCAAAGGTCGTTTTCAAATCGCCACCAAAACCGTAAGCAGATAACCACCAGTCCCATTTACAGCGAGTATCGAGGTGATAGGCAAAGTTCCCATAATGGAACTCCTGCTGCTTATTTACCATGAACTTCTGTGTATCAGACTGCGCTAGCACAACAGCAAGAAACTGGTCTTTCTCCGCTTCCTTCCGGAGAGCCTTACGCATCTCAAGTCCTAATTCAAATTCTTCTGTCGTGTACACATAATCATCTACCATCAGCTTGTCATACCGAACACGGTCATTCTCTGTGATAAGAGCGTCTACAAGAGTACCGAACTTGAATGCCTTTTCTTTATCCCCGTATTGAGCACGGGGATAGAGATAATTTTTAAGTTCTGTCAGATCAGAGTTACTTACTTCTGTACGCGAATAATATGAATCGGGATTTGACATAACTATTTAGCTTTTACATCTGCCTCGTAGCTGATGAATTGTGATTCGATATGCTTTTGATCTTTGCTGTTTGCCTGTTTCTCGCAATAGGTAATCATCTTCTTAAAGATTTTCTCTAGTTCTTCAACTGGCAGACTCTGTCCTTCATTTAGCCACCACATCTGAAATATCTCCAAATATCCTTGCTGATGCAAAACAACAATCTTTTCTTTCACTTTAGCGTTTGTCGGTGGAGGGGCAACAGATGCAGCAGCATTAGAAAAAAGGCTCCCTATTGAACTTCTCTGTGCCTTCATTGCAGATTCTTGTTTAGCAACTTCTTCCTGCCTTTTTATCTCTTCCATCTGTTTTGCTGTTTCTTCGGCTTCACGCTGCTTGCGCTGTTCTTCAGCTTTTGCAGCCGCTTCCGCATTTGCCAAACGAAGTTGTTCTAATTCTGCTAACTCTTTACGCTTAGATGGAATACGGTCAATCAAATCCTGTCGGATACTTAATAGCTTGGCTTTATAACGTTGAGCAAATTCCTCATATTTACCCTGTAGTACATTCCGTCGAATTTCCTTCTTTGTTTCCAGACTGATATAATAAGTTGCTTCTTCCTCATTGAATTTATCGAAATGCGCTTTAGGATAATCAGTTTGGAAAACAGTAATACCGATAACTTCACGGTCAAAATTTGCATAAGTAAGTCTAGTGAAAATATCCTGTAATTCAACAATTTTGGATGTAAGATACATATTGAAGTAAGAAAGGAGATTATTTTCAATCGCTTGTTGGTAACTCGCTTTTTCCGAATCAATTCGGGCTTTTTGCTCGGCGATTTTCTTTCTTTTCTGTTCTTCTTCATACTTATACTTAGCATACTCATTGCGTTTTGCTACTAGCTTGCCAGGGATTGTAGTAGAATCCTTTGGATCAATCTCTTTTTCCTGTGAAGTGAAGAAAGAACGTACCTTATCAAATATCTGTGTGATGGGCTTGCGACGTTCGTCCATATTTTTAAGGGTAACATTTACCTTTTTCAAGTAGTCAGCTGCAGCCTGGTCTATTGCTTCATTCATACCTTCTCCTTCGATTGTATCAAGGAGAGTTTGACCGGCTTCATTGCATTTCTTGACAGAGTTAGTATTCCTTCCGATGATGTCCGGAAAGGATGAAAGGATGTTTTTTACCTCATCTATTTTGATTAATTCTGTTGCCATAATTGTTTTCTTAAATTGGTTAGTAAATACTTAGAAACCTCCGTTTGCATCATCTTCAGACACTGTTACTTGTACAGGTTCCGGAGCATCTAATTGTTTTTCTTCTCCAAAGGGAACTTTAGTATCATATACTGTTTTAGTAGGCTCATTGATTTTTTCTTCATCTACAATACCATAGTCGATAACTTCTTCATCCTCCTGCTCTGTAGCCATCATAGTGTACTTTCCGGTACGGACCTTAGGATAAGCATCAAAAGCGTGCTTAATCATCTTATTTTCTAAAAAGCCAGGATCAATGCCGCCACTATTTGAACTATAAAGCGCATTAGCTTTACCTAATTCACGTCTTTTAGTTTGGTCGTTCCATTTCGCATTTGCTTTTTCACTGTAATGCTTCAAACGTTCTATATCACCTTCCATTAGCCATTGATAATCTACTGAATTATCATTGCGTACAATACGAATGAATGCAGCTATGACTTTAGTAGAAGTACGAGGACATTGTGCTTCATATTCAATATTTTTCATTCCATTTACTAATGATGCTCTAAAGTGATCTCCTTCATAAACAACAACAGGATTATCTGCATATTTAATCTGACCGGCTCGCATACGCATTGTAAGCTCCCCATATCCTGTAACTGATACATAGGCACGTTTTTCATAAATGTCATATCCTTGTGCATTTTTATGACCTGTTTTGCAACTACGGCTAAGAATATAGCAAAGGGGATGTCCGGTTTGGTCTAATGTAAGACCATTGACCGCTATATCAAGAAAGCAGCCGTAAAGAGACATCTTCGTAGAATCTGCTACATCGGGATTATCACGGAGCAATTTTTGAAAGTTAAATACTTCTTTGTGATACATCTGCTCGCCTTTGTCAGTTCCCCAAATAGCGTTGTGCATTTGAATAAATTTTGTCTGTACATTTTCATTTTCGACAATTTTCGTTGCTGGAAGTGCGTTTAGCTCCTCCACTTTCACTTCAATAATGTTACTCATAATTGTTTAAATATTAATTATTTATTAATCTCCTTGGTATACTCCACGGCTGTATTCTTCCATTAATAGAAGATCCTCCGCAGTAGGTTGTTTGGTTATATCCATTTTACAAGGCACCACCTCTATAGGAGTTGGTTCAGAGCTACATTTCCTTTTCTGTTCTTCTCTTGCGTCAAGCTGCTTACCAATGCTTTCCTGTAGAGCCTTTAGCATTTCTGATGACTTCGGTATGTAGGTCATACGGCTAGTTGCATTAGTTGTTTGATAATGTTGTCCGGTACTTTATTATGCAGGTCCATCATTGCGCTGGCTGTTTCCAGTTCTGAACGCTTCACATAATATTTCCCTCGTTCCTTATTATTTGCCGGATAAAATTTGATCCAGGCTTTTTCGCGCCATTCTGTAATCAGGCGTTTTCCGTATATATCTTCCGCTTGTGATATTGTTACTACTTCGGGGAGTAGTCCTAACATCGTCAACGTTTGAACAGTTCCGATCTTAATACATCGTGCTACCATCATTTCGAAGCAATTTTCCATAATCTCTAATAGGCTGTTTCTTTGTTTAACTTTTGAATGGTGTTGAGCTGATTTACTGAAACACATCTGCATCTCTATGCTATGCTGCCTGATTAATATTGATTTTAGAGTTTACTTGTTATTGAAATAGATTGTTTTTCCTAGCATACTGAAAGAACTCTGCCAAGGAATGGACATCTATACGCCTAAAGGCATTCCGTTTATGTGTACGTACAGTTTCCAATGAAATGCAATACTTATCTGCTATTGCATTTTCTTCCATCCCTTCATAAAATGATCGCATAACGCTTAACTCACGTTCCGACAGTGTACTATTAAATTTTGGTTTACAGATTATTCCTTCATATTTGCATTCACCCTTTAACGGACATTTGACCTCCTCAAAGTGAAAGTTTCCCATCTGATCAATATCCATTGTTGAATCGAACTCACCAAAATTACATTTAAGAAAACGACGTACTATTGAAAATTCAAACCAAGGGATATTATATCGTCGGTCTGTATATTCCAATGATGCTTTCTCCAGTGCTTCTGGCCAAAATATTCCCATTCGAGTTATGATTTCGGAAATAAACTCCCGATTTGACTGTTCCAATTGACGCGTACCACATTCATCGGTAATCATAACTTCACCTTTAGGAGTAAAATAAAATTCCATTCCAGTCATAATCATTCCTCCTTTCTTTCAGGAAATAAGGTTGCGACATCTGATTGTAAGATCTCAGCTACAATCTTTTTTTCAACCATACTGTTAGGTTGAGTATATCCATACATCCAGCAACGAACCGTATGACGATTACGTTGTGTCGCTTCTACAATAGCTGTAATAACATCTTCTTTAGGAGCTGATATGATAACTGGACGACGTTCTGCCTTTGGTAAGGCTGCAAAATACTCTGCTAGGGGTAATTTTTTGAGATTTGGGACAATATTATTGTCCGAACCATTTTTTTTGCTCATATTTGTAATGTTTTAAAGATTACGTTTTAAAATGTTTAATCGAAAGACACGGAGCTCTGAATCAAGTTTCTCAGGCCGGATGCAGGGCTTCCGTTTCTTTACTAAATGAAATTGTTATGAAAATAGAATTGACTCACAATGATGGTGGAAAAATCACCATATTTTCTGAACATATAGTATCCATCTATGATGGAGGCTCTTATACTCAGATTTTTCTTTCAGGAGGCTCAGGTGTAACTGTTAAAGAGAGATACGAAACAATATTGGATATGTTGAAGCATAAGCCTACTAATACAAAACCGAAAGTTGTCTGATGTCAACCATCTTCTTTTTTCTTGTATTTCTCTGGAAAGATGGCTTCTTTCTCTTCATCTGATAAGTAAGTAATATACTCTTTGATGAATAGATAGATCCTCTCGGCTGAAGCTGCTACTGCGTTAGATGAAGCGTAATAGGTTTCAGTATAGTGATCGTAAGAATCAAAGGTTTTACTAATAGTTGCTTGTTGTACACACCATTTACGTAGTTTAGTATCCTGGTGATTGTGAATTAGACGAATAATAGGTTTTCGAAATGTAATTCCTAATATTATAAGGAGGAATACAAGGATGATAGAGGTCAATAAAAGTGTTGTCATAACTTTAATGTTTTAATAATTATGGCGCAAATATAAAGGAAAGTTTTTATTATAACAAAATATTCCCTTTATTATTTCGAATATTTTTTATTTTTATAAAAACACATATTATAATGAGTGGAGACGAAATAAAGAAGTTACTTCAAAAAAGAGGTTATACTTTAAAATATGTAGCCGAACAAATGGGAGAAACACCACAAAATTTTCAGGCAATGCTAAAAGTTGCCGACATAAAGACTGGTGTATTAGAACGCATTTGCAAAGCAATAAAGCATGATATTTTTTTCTTTTATGATTTAAGTGATAATATTCCAGGTTACAAAAAAACTGAAATATCAGAAAGTGAATATGTAAATGCTCTATTTAAAGCTAATGCTTATGAACAACAAATACTACAGCAAAAAGAAACTATTGACACACAAAAAAAATTAGTATCTTCTTTAGAAAAGCGAATTGAGGACTTGGAACTACAACTTCAATTGAAAGAAAATGAAGTCTACAATCTGAAAAAAGATGCTGCCCCTCAGGACGACAATGCCGATTATGCCGATGCAAGATAGTGTTTGACATAAAACAGTCGTCATTTTAATAAACGATTGACTAATGTATTAATGAACAAATAGGATATGATTATTCAGTTGTCTTTTGGTAAATCCTCTTCTTCAAACTATGCAAAAGTTATTAAGTTATGCAAAAAAGCTGGAGATTTCAGACAAGAAGAGAATCTCAATATTTTGCAATTAACAGGTGTGGATATAATAGAAAACTGGGATTCATTTAATTGGCTATTTCATACTATAAAACAATGGAAATCGTTTAAATTGAGAGTTGATGACGAATTAATATTAGATTATAAAGAGAAAACTTCTGTTTTTTATAATGTTCAAACTGTATATACTTGTTATAAGCATTATTTAAAAGTAAAAAACAAAACAGAATTTTGTAACTCAAGCTGTTGGAAATGTATAAATCTACGAAAGATAGGATTCAATCCATTAGGATATGATTGGTATAATTTTGGTTATTTTGAAAGTGATAATTTATGGATAATCAATAAAGAAGCTATACGAGATATTCTTCTTGGTGAATCTACAGTAAAATGTTTGTTTCTTTGTCCAATATTTGATTTTAAGAATACCGAAAAGGTACTTGAACAATTACCTAATGAGATTGATTTATTAACAGAACGAAATTGGGAAATAATTTATGCCCCTAAGCTCGTTAAAGGAATTTATACTGATATTCCTATTAATATTAAGTTTATACCAAATAAATTGCATGAACCTAAAGAACGTATATATGATATATTGACACAGATGGAGAGATTAATTGAAGAATATTATAAAATAAAATCAGAACTGCTTGACAAGAATCCAATAAGTGAAGATGAAAAGGCTAATAAGCTGATTGATGATTGGCTAAGGAAAAATAACAAGATTTAGGAATTAAATAATTTATACATAACTAAAACATACGACATTATGAAAGATTATTGTATCCTTCGCTATGATAACGAAGAGGGAATTTATAGAGTATTCAAACAACAAGAGAATTTTGTATTAGAAGAATTGCCACGTATTGGAGAGAAAGTAGTGTATAATGTCAACGGCATTGCTCATATTTCAGAAGTTATTGACATTCACTATAATATAACGAAGGTGGGGTTGACATCGTAATTTCCAAGGAACAGTTGTATACTGATTATAAATGTACACTCGATTCTTTAGGCGCTTTATAGACTCTCGATTTCAGTATAAGCCGATACTCTACACTTGTGTATTGAGATAGCTCTTTATATTGATTGAGAGTTAATAATTCACCTGTAACAGATGGTTCCTTCCCCTCTATTACATATTGAAGTAATTTATTAAATTGAGAACTTTCCATAGTGTTTTCTTTTAAAATATAAATGTGATGAGTAAGTATATAGTTAAACTTGAATTCTGCGATACGCCCAATATGGTGCTTGTCAAGAACGTAGAAGGGTATAAGCGAGGGAGCCTAATACCTTTTGCCTTCAAACCCTACAGCTACAAATTTGATGTAGCATGTTTTGAGACACAAGAAGAAGCCGCCAAAGCTATGAAAGAATCTGAAAAATACAATGTAATTAACGGCATCCCTGTAATTTTAGAAGTACTTGAATAGTATCATTCTGATGATGGTGAATGTTGAATAATTACTTGTGCGCCATTTAAGGCTGCTTCAAAAATATCAATAGGACTTGGCGAGGGAACAACACTAGTAGGATGATATGTTTGTAAAACGATCTGATTATTTTCGTCAACAACGGTTTTCTTTACCATCTCAGATGATTTTTCAATATGAATATGTAACTCTCTAAAATGTCTCATGATATTATTTTCTATTAAAATATAAAAGCAAAAATGAAATACATAAATTATAATATGGACGCAATAAATTATCTGAAAGCCTATGGTGTAGAACAAAAAAATGGTGATTTATTTTATAAAAGCTTACCTAGTGGAAACTATGTTATGTACTGGCAATCTAACAATGACATAGATGTTTTTCTATGTAGATGGCTTCCAAGTTCTCATGAAGATTTAGATAATTCATGTATTATTGATAAAATATTATCTTTCGATGACACGAATGCGGATAAGGTGACTAAGTTTAAGCAAATGCTTAAAAATGAGAGATGAATATAGGTAAAAAATACAAAAAACTTAATAGCAATATAATTGATATGGTGGCGATAATTCTTTTCTTCAATAGACTACTTGCAGTCTCATACAATTCGTTCAATGTATATACTATAGCGTAAGCAATGCCTGCAAACAATAGAACAATAATCAGGACGATAAGAGATGCCAAATAAATATTTTCCATGTTTTCTATTAAAATATAGACAATGAATAATGTTTCTACAAAAGATTGGATTGAATGGCTCATTATGGGATTTAGTTTTTTGTTTAGTTTATATGTATATGTCAATCATACAAGAAGGCTAAACAGGCAGCAAAAAACAATCAATGATCAACAATCCCAAATTAATGATTATATCATCAAAGAAAATGAAGAGCAAGAAAAAAATAAAAAGAAAGCTTGCATCATTTGCGAAATTTTAGACCCTATAGAGAAAGGAAAAGCTCGGCGATTGAGGATGAAAAATATGGGATTGTCTGATGCTAGGAATATAAATATAGAAATAATTGATAATGAAGAAGTTTTTTTCTTTGTTGAAGATGATTTCTTTCCTTATGCGAAACTATTGCCTACACAACATGTAGATATTTCATATCGGAACGATTCTTATAAAGAGCAATATAATGTACGGTTTACATGGAGTGATGATTTTTGCGAAGAGAATTCATCTGTTCAAGTTATAGTTTTCCCATAAGTACATATTTGAAAGTAGTAATGTAAGAGATATAAGGTATGGAAAAAAAAGACAAAATAATAACTTTGCTCCGGCAACAACTTCGAAAAGTACTACAGGAAAACAGTGCTCAAAAGCAAGAAATTGCTTTATTAAATTATGAGTTAGAAAAGGCTAAAATAAAGCCCTCAAAATAGCGTTCTTTGAACTATCTTTGAATAGGTTAGCTCACATCATTATAATTAATTGATTTGTAGCTGAATATCCATCTAAAACAATCTGCTTTGGGAGCAGGGGGTCGTGGGTTCGAATCCCGCTACCCCGACGAAAAAAAAGAGTTACATTAAGTAGCTCTTTTTTTTGTTTATGCAAAAATATTATTTCAAATGCAAATAGTATTCACGAGTCAATTCTTTATACTCTTCACTATATTGATGACGGGCTACTTCAGTCAACAGTTCCTCCTTAATACATCCCTCATTATTAAACGTAAAAGTAATTAACATCCGTTTAGGAGTTCCTCCCGGCTTGGTTATTACATTTAGCTGGCGAGTTGCATATAAATGATATTCGGAAGCTGCAGTCTTCACCCTGTCAGCCACGTCTGTCGGTATTACGATTGTAAAAGTACCCTCTTTCTTCAATAAATCAGCCACACCCTTCAGCAACTTTTCATAAGTCAGAGAATCGTTATGTCGTGCCATGCTTCTCTGTTGGTCCGGACAACTAAGCGAATCCACAAAGTAAGGAGGATTGGAAACGATCACATCAAATTTATCCGGAGACTGATAGAACAGAAAATCTTGCTTCACCACTTCTATCCGATCCTTCCAGGGAGAACGGGCCACATTTTCCTTAGCCTGCCCGGCAGCGGCTTCGTCAATTTCCAGCGCCACAATATTTGCATCCGGCAGACTACGTTGAGCCAGCATCAAAGCAACCAACCCCGTCCCGGTTCCAATATCTAAAATTCGATGTGCCCCTTGAACAGAAGCCCACGCCCCTAAAAGTACCCCATCCGTACCTACCTTCATGGCACATTTGTCATGCCATACTGTAAACTGCTTAAACTGAAAGAAAGGATTCGCCATCTTATTAGCCATCTAAACCTGTTTTTTACTGATCTTTGCCGAAAACCGTCAAAAATAAATAATTATTATGGAATAAATCCATTAACGCCCGATATTTTGGCATTGTTTTTGTGTTTTTATTCCACACTGTGCTTTATTATTAAAGAGAATCAATTAACTTTGCAAACGATTTATGCATATTATGTATGACATAAACTAAATTAAAACGAAAAGATGAAAGAAAGATACTTATTGGAAGAAGAAGTTGGTGAGAACGGCTTCTCACTGATTACCGACTATGATGGCAATGACGAACATGTGTTTGATGTGAATATAAAATCCGGTGATATTCTTCCGGTTCTCCCCCTTCGTAATATGGTGTTGTTTCCCGGAGTATTTTTACCTATTACAGTAGGCAGAAAGGCTTCATTAAAGCTGGTTCGCGAAGCTGAAAAGAAACACAAAGATATTGCAGTGATTTGCCAGAGATCGGCACACACGGAAGACCCCAAACTGGAAGATTTGCACAATGTCGGCACTGTCGGACGAATTGTACGGGTACTGGAAATGCCTGACCAGACAACAACAGTCATCCTTCAGGGAATGAAACGTCTGCGTCTGAAAGATATTGTAGATACACACCCTTATCTGAAGGGCGAGGTCGAACTTTTGGAAGAAGATGTCCCAAACAAAGACGATAAAGAGTTTCAAGCCCTGGTTGAAACATGCAAGGACTTGACGATGCGTTATATCAAATCATCAGAAATGCATCAGGACTCGTCATTTGCTATAAAAAACATCAGTAATCCGATGTTCCTCATTAATTTCATTTGTGCCAACCTGCCATTCAAGAAAGATGAGAAGATGGATTTATTAAGTATCAACTCATTAAGAGAGCGTACTTATCATCTATTGGAAATCTTGAATCGCGAAGTACAGCTGGCAGAAATCAAGGCATCCATCCAAATGCGTGCCCGTGAGGATATCGATCAGCAACAGCGTGAATACTTCCTCCAACAACAGATCAAAACGATCCAGGATGAACTGGGTGGCAGCGGTCAGGAGCAGGAAATTGAAGAAATGCGCCTGAAAGCAGTTAAAATGCACTGGAATGCAGAAGTAAGAGATACTTTCCTGAAGGAACTGGCGAAACTGGAACGTACACATCCGCAATCACCGGACTTCAGCGTACAACTCAACTATCTGCAAACAATGCTCAACCTGCCTTGGGGTGTTTATACAACAGACAATCTGAATTTGAAAAATGCAGAAAAGACGTTGAATAAAGACCACTACGGACTGGAAAAAGTAAAAGAACGTATTCTGGAACACCTTGCCGTATTAAAACTGAAAGGCGATATGAAATCACCTATTATCTGTTTGTACGGCCCTCCGGGAGTTGGTAAAACATCCCTCGGAAAATCCATCGCATCGGCACTGAAACGAAAATATGTCCGTATGTCTTTGGGTGGTGTGCACGATGAAGCAGAAATTCGCGGTCACCGCAAAACTTATATTGGCGCTATGCCCGGACGAATCATCAAGAGTCTGATTAAGGCAGGAGCCTCTAATCCTGTATTTATACTGGATGAGATCGACAAAGTCAGTGCCGACCGTCAAGGCGATCCGTCATCAGCTTTGCTGGAAGTACTTGATCCGGAACAGAATACCTCTTTCCATGATAACTTCCTGGATGTAGATTATGACCTTTCCAAAGTACTGTTCATTGCAACCGCCAATAATCTGAATACGATCCCCGGCCCGTTGCTCGACCGTATGGAGCTGATTGAAGTCAGCGGATACATCACGGAAGAAAAAGTTGAAATTGCCCGTAAGCACCTGTTGCCGAAAGAACTGGAAGCAAACGGACTTAAAAAGACGGATATCAAGATTCCGAAAGATACTTTGGAAGCGATTATCGAATCATATACCCGTGAAAGCGGCGTCCGTGAACTGGAAAAGAAAATCGGCAAGATTCTCCGCAAATCTGCCCGTCAATATGCAACAGACGGTTATTTCGCCAAATCAGAAATTAAACCGACTGATTTGTATGAATTCCTGGGAGCACCGGAGTATACTCGTGACAAATATCAGGGAAATGACTATGCAGGCGTAGTCACCGGACTGGCATGGACTGCCGTCGGCGGTGAAATACTCTTTGTAGAAACGAGTCTGAGCCGTGGTAAAGGTGCGCGTCTTACACTAACAGGTAATTTGGGAGATGTAATGAAAGAATCAGCTATGCTGGCACTCGAATACATCAAAGCACATGCTTCCATCCTCGATCTGAATGAAGACATCTTTGACAACTGGAATATACATATCCATGTCCCCGAAGGTGCTATTCCGAAAGATGGACCGTCGGCAGGTATTACTATGGCTACTTCTTTAGCTTCTGCCCTCACCCAAAGAAAGGTAAAAGCAAACCTTGCCATGACGGGAGAAATCACTCTCCGTGGCAAAGTGCTTCCTGTCGGTGGTATCAAAGAGAAGATTCTTGCCGCCAAACGTGCCGGAATCAAAGAAATCATCATGAGTGCCGAAAATAAAAAGAACATAGATGAAATTCAGGACATATATTTAAAAGGACTGCAATTCCACTATGTAAACGACATTAAAGAAGTATTCGCAATCGCCTTGACAAACGAGAAAGTTGCGGATGCCATTGATTTATCTGTAAAGAAACCCAGCCAGGAATGACATTTGAGTTACAATATACAGACACTAAAAGTAATGCCCGTGCAGGTCTGATAACAACAGACCACGGGCAGATACAAACACCTATCTTCATGCCTGTGGGAACACTGGGCACTGTTAAAGGAGTACATGTAACAGAACTGAAAGAAGATATCCAGGCACAGATTATTCTGGGCAACACCTATCATTTATACTTGCGTCCGGGACTAGACGTAATTGAAAAGGCAGGCGGACTGCATCGCTTCAATGGTTTTGATCGTCCTATGCTGACCGATAGCGGTGGTTTTCAGGTATTCTCATTAGCAGGAATACGAAAACTTCGGGAAGAAGGAGCCGAATTCCGCTCGCACATTGATGGCAGCAAACATATCTTTACCCCGGAAAAGGTGATGGATATAGAACGTACCATTGGCGCTGATATCATGATGGCTTTTGACGAATGTCCTCCGGGAGATTCAGATTATGCATATGCCAAAAAGTCATTAGGGCTGACACACAGATGGCTTGATCGTTGTATTCAGCGTTTTAACGAAACTGAACCGAAATACGGCTACAACCAGTCTCTCTTCCCCATCGTGCAAGGATGTGTTTATCAGGATTTGCGTAAGCAATCCGCTGAATTCGTCGCCTCCAAAGGAGCGGATGGAAATGCAATCGGCGGACTGGCCGTAGGCGAACCGGTAGATAAGATGTACGAGATGATAGAGGTTGTCAACGAGATTCTTCCCAAAGACAAGCCCCGCTATCTGATGGGAGTCGGTACCCCCGTAAATATCCTTGAAGGCATTGAACGCGGAGTCGATATGTTCGACTGTGTTATGCCTACCCGAAACGGACGAAATGGCATGCTGTTTACCAAAGACGGTATCATCAATATGCGAAACAAGAAATGGGAAACAGACTTCTCTCCCATCGAGGCAGACGGTGCTTCTGCTGTAGACACGTTATACAGCAAAGCGTACTTGCGTCACCTTTTCCACGCACAAGAACTACTGGCAATGCAAATTGCTTCTATACACAATCTGGCATTTTACCTGTGGCTGGTAGGTGAAGCCCGGAAACATATCATTGCCGGAGATTTCTCTACCTGGAAGCCGATGATGGTAAAAAGAGTGTCAACAAGATTATAAAGAATGAAAAGCAATCGATTAATAAAACGGCTGGATTGGTATATCATCAAGAAATTCTTGGGGACATACGTATTTGCCATTGCATTGATTATCTCAATTGCGGTGGTATTCGACTTCAACGAGAAGATGGACAAGCTGATGGAGCATGAAGCCCCTTGGGACAAGATCATCTTTGAATACTACATGAACTTCATCCCCTACTTCTCCAATCTGTTCAGTCCGCTGTTCGTATTCATCGCCGTTATCTTCTTTACCTCCAAACTGGCGGAGAACTCTGAGATCATTGCCATGTTCTCCACCGGTATGAGTTTCAAAAGAATGATGCGCCCCTATATGATCTCTGCCGCCATCATTGCTGCGGCAACATTCATGATGAGTTCGTTCATCATTCCCAAAGGTAGTGTTACCCGTCTGAACTTTGAAGATAAATACATCAAACCCAAGAAAGTCAACTCGGTCCGAAACGTGCAGTTGGAAGTGGACAGTGGTGTCATAGCCTATATCGATAATTACAATGACGGAATGAAAACCGGCAACCGCTTTTCATTGGATAAGTTTGTCGACAAGAAACTTGTCTCCCACTTAACGGCACGCCGTATCACTTACGATACAACAACGGTCAATAAATGGACCATTCACGACTATATGGTACGTGAACTGGACGGACTAAAAGAAAAGATCACCAAAGGAGACCGGATCGACTCTATTATAAATATGGACCCATCGGACTTCCTGATCATGAAGAATCAACAGGAGATGCTGACCAGTCCGGAACTGAGCGAATATATAGAAAAGCAGAAACGACGGGGATTTGCCAATATCAAAGAGTTTGAAATTGAGTACCACAAACGAATTGCAATGTCATTTGCTTCGTTTATTCTGACAATCATCGGGGTTTCTCTTTCATCACGAAAAACGAAGGGTGGTATGGGACTTCATCTGGGTATTGGATTAGGGCTTAGCTTCTCTTATATCCTGTTCCAGACAATCACTTCTACCTTTGCCATAAACGGTAACGTGCCTCCTGCGATTGCAGTCTGGATTCCCAATATCCTCTATGCAGGCATCGCATTCTATCTGTATCAGAAAGCACCTAAATAAGGAAACATAAAACTTAGATCAAGGAGATCTAAAATAGAAGTTCCGCCTATTCTTGCCGAAAGCAAGTACAGGCGGAACTTTTTTGTTGTATCCATTTCCTCTTTTGTCTATTCTCCATTTTAATCACCAAATGGGTGATTCGGAAAATCCCTCTTTCTCCTTACTCTTTTCGAGATTGTCAACCAATCTCACTTACATAAGCAGAAAGATCTGCAGCAGAGATGTTTTTGGCTATAATCACACCATTTCCATCCAATAAATAGTTTGTGAACCCCCGATTCAAACGGTACTTTTTAAATAATCTGGAGTCCTCGCCTTCTGTTTCCACGAAACAAGTGGGCGTAACTATTTGGTCCTTACGAACGGTTTCCTTAAAGATTGACTGGTATTCGTCAAACGAAACAGAAACCATTTCCACATTACGGGAAGAACGAAGCACATTGCTCAAACTTACGTTTTGCATCCGGGATTGCGCGTCATAACTTGCCCAAAAACTAAGCAACACATATTTACCTTTCAAATTACCCAACTTAAAAGCCGGTTGCCCATTCGACGCAGATTCGATTTTAAAATCAGGGGCTACGTCACCCTCACTCAAACCTCCGGTAGGTTTGTCTTTCTCAACGAAAGCGGTCAAGGAACAAATCAGTAATACAACAAAAATCCATTTTACATAAGAATTCATGTAATGCGGTTTTAGTTAATACTATCCGGGACTGTCCTTAAACAGTGGTTTCTTCCCGAAACGTTGTCTTTTCAGGCATCAGGCGAAGAGGAATCCGCTGATTATCAGTGCCTTTAATTTTGAAACCGGGTGCAAAGGTAAGTAATTATTAAATTAACTTCCAAAAAAACAAGCCATTTTCTTACTTTTGGGGTATAACTTTTTATGTTATTTAGCATAAAAACGAACTTTTTTCCCTACTTTTGCAGCGTTAAAGTCTATTTTTTTATGCAACCATCAAATACTGAATTGATTCTGATTCGAGTTACCGGCGAAGATCGCCCGGGACTTACCGCTTCCGTAACTGAAATACTTGCCAAGTATGACGCTACTATCCTTGATATCGGACAGGCGGACATCCATAATACTTTGTCGTTAGGCATCCTTTTCAGAAGCGAAGAAAGGCATTCCGGATTCATTATGAAGGAGCTGCTGTTTAAGGCATCTTCATTGGGAGTAACCATTCGTTTCGAACCGATAGGAACCGATCAGTATGAGAACTGGGTAGGTATGCAGGGGAAAAACCGCTATATACTGACGGTATTGGGCCGCAAACTGTCCGCTCGCCAGATCTCTGCCGCTACCCGCGTACTAGCAGAACAAGACTTAAACATTGATGCCATCAAACGTCTGACGGGGCGTATCCCTTTGGATGAGGACAAAACGGATACCCGTACCCGTGCCTGTATCGAGTTCTCCGTACGCGGTACCCCGAAAGACCGTATCGCCATGCAGGAGCGACTGATGCAGCTGGCTAGCGAACAGGAGATGGACTTTTCTTTCCAGCAAGATAATATGTACCGCCGTATGCGTCGTCTGATCTGTTTCGATATGGATTCTACCTTGATCGAAACTGAGGTAATCGACGAGCTGGCTATCCGTGCAGGTGTAGGTGATGAAGTAAAGGCCATTACAGAAAGCGCCATGCGTGGAGAAATAGACTTTACAGAAAGCTTCACACGTCGTGTAGCCTTGTTAAAAGGACTGGATGAATCAGTCATGCAGGAAATAGCAGAAAGCCTTCCTATTACGGAAGGAGTAGACCGCCTGATGTATGTACTGAAAAAATATGGATACAAAATTGCTATTCTTTCCGGAGGATTCACCTATTTCGGTCAGTATCTGCAAAAGAAATACGGCATAGATTACGTATATGCGAACGAATTGGAAATTGTAGACGGCAAATTAACCGGACGCTATCTGGGAGACGTAGTAGACGGCAAACGAAAAGCCGAACTCCTCCGTCTGATCGCTCAGGTAGAGAAGGTTGATATTGCTCAGACGATAGCCGTTGGAGACGGTGCCAACGACCTTCCTATGCTGGGAATCGCCGGACTGGGAATCGCCTTCCACGCAAAGCCCAAAGTAGTGGCAAATGCCAAACAATCCATCAATACCATCGGGCTTGACGGAGTGCTCTATTTCCTGGGATTCAAAGATTCTTATTTGAATATGTAATTGAGACCAAAAATTATTTTATCTTTGTCGGCAAATAAAAAGAAGTAATGAAGTTTTCCGAACTAAAACTAAATGCAAATGTGCTTGATGCGCTTGACGCCATGCGATTTGACGAGTGCACGCCTATACAGGAACAAGCAATTCCAATCATACTAGAAGGTAAAGATTTGATAGCAGTTGCACAAACGGGCACTGGTAAAACAGCAGCATTCCTGCTGCCTATCCTGAATAAGTTATCCGAAGGAGGACATCCCGAAGATGCCATTAACTGTGTCATTATGTCCCCTACCCGGGAATTGGCGCAGCAAATCGACCAGCAAATGGAAGGCTTCTCCTATTTTATGCCCGCATCGAGTGTTGCCGTATACGGTGGAAATGACGGAATCCTTTTCGAACAACAGAAGAAGGGACTTACGTTAGGTGCAGATGTAGTAATAGCTACTCCCGGACGGCTGATAGCCCATTTAAGCCTTGGATACGTAGACCTTTCCAAGGTTTCTTATTTTATACTGGACGAAGCAGACCGTATGCTTGATATGGGATTCTACGAAGATATCATGCAAATCGTGAAATATTTGCCGAAAGAACGACAGACAATCATGTTCTCGGCAACTATGCCTGCCAAAATACAGCAACTGGCAAAAACAATTCTGAATAATCCGGCGGAAATCAAACTTGCCGTTTCAAGACCGGCAGATAAAATCATCCAGGCAGCTTATGTATGTTACGAGAATCAGAAGCTAGGTATCATACGCAGCCTTTTTACTGACGAAGTACCCGAACGTGTGATTATTTTCGCTTCCTCCAAAATCAAGGTTAAAGAAGTAACAAAGGCTCTGAAAATGATGAAACTGAATGTAGGAGAAATGCATTCGGATCTTGAACAGGCACAACGTGAAGTGGTCATGCACGAATTTAAAGCCGGAAGAATCAATATTCTGGTTGCTACGGATATCGTTGCCCGTGGTATCGATATTGACGACATCCGATTGGTTATCAACTTTGATGTCCCCCATGACAGCGAGGATTATGTGCACCGTATCGGACGTACAGCACGTGCCAACAATGACGGAGTAGCACTCACCTTTATCAGCGAGAAAGAACAGAGCAACTTCAAATCCATCGAGAACTTTCTTGAAAAAGAAATATATAAAATTCCCGTTCCCGCCGAATTAGGAGAAGCACCGGAATACAAGCCCCGCTCTTACAACAATAAGAGAGGTGACAGTTCTAAAAGAAGAAGCTTCGGAGGAAAAAGGAATAACAACAATGGAAAAAAAGGCAATAACCGCCCCTCTTCTCCTGCAAGAAACTAAAAAACATTTGGCTATTTCGTCGGAGTAATAGTCAACTTGCCGCTAAAACTGACAGTCAAATTTGCTATACTGTAAATAGAACTTTCCGGAATGGATAAAACAGCCTGATAATGGAAACCATTCCGGTCTACCTTTACAAATTTAGTATCAGATAAAATTGCCTGCACCAGGAAATCCGCAGGAACCACACTTTCAAACATCTGCTTGGTAATATCACTGGCAAACAGGCTCTTCTTGCCTTCATACACACAAATGTGCATCACATTATCGTAGTACACATTATCCATACTAATACCGTCTTCAGTATATATAGTCTTGATCACCCTCATTTTGGATGGATTGATATACACATAAGCACGATAGCGGCTACCATTATAGTTCACAATACTATCGCGCTTCGTTACTTCCGTATAGGTGGGAATAATCATTTCCTGACCGACAAAAGATAACGAATCATTAGGATCTTCAGATTTATGCAATCTGATCATATTATCTGCAATCGAATGAAACCAGAAAATATGCTCCCCCTGCTTATCTATCTTATAATAGGTAGTATCATTGCCATAAGTATAAAGAGTATCCCGTATAATTTTGAATGTAATAGGAGCGCTCTGCGAATCTGCATAATAGATGGTATCCCCTTCTATACGCATCAACGGGCTCTCAGTCTCATCATCCAGCCAGATTCCTTGCAGCAGTTCTTTCGCACTCAAATCCTCCTCTTGTCCGGAGGAAGAGTGCGGATTCTTACTGCTGTTACATGCTGCGAGCAAGATCGCTACTAACGATATCGCTACATATTTCGTCATTTGTCTAAATTTTGTGTATAAAGATACTCTAATTATCTTATTTACCAATGCATGAATAAATAAATCCGAGCTCTTCCATTTCTTTTTTATCATAGATATTGCGTCCATCCAGCACAATTTGCTGATTCATAGTCTTTTTGATGACAGCCCATGAAGGCAGACGGAATTCTTTCCATTCGGTAATTAACATCAGGACATCAGCATCAAGTACCGCATCATACATATCGCGGGCGTAATAAATAACATCACCGATACGACGTTTACACTCATTCATTGCAGCCGGATCGTATGCGCGTATCTGACAACCTGCTTTCAGAAGTTTATCGATCAATACCAATCCCGGAGCCTCACGCATATCATCCGTTTCCGGTTTAAAAGCCAATCCCCACAAGGCGATGGTCTTACCTCTCAAATCACCATTAAACTGCTTCATCAGTTTTTCAAACAAGACTCCTTTCTGCGCCTCATTCACATCTTCCACCGCACGAAGTACACGCATAGTATACCCGTTTTGCTCGGCAGTCTTGATCAATGCTTTCACATCTTTAGGAAAACAAGAGCCACCATATCCGATACCTGGGTATAGGAACTTGCGTCCGATACGAGTATCAGAACCGATACCGCTACGTACCATATTTACGTCGGCACCTACCAGTTCACACAAGTTCGCGATGTCATTCATAAAGCTGATACGGGTTGCCAACATAGAGTTAGCCGCATATTTCGTCATTTCAGCCGATGGGATATCCATGAAAATAACACGGAAGTTATTCAATAAAAACGGCTTATAGAGTTTCGACATCAGTTTCTCCGCACGAACAGACTCCACTCCTACCACTACACGGTCCGGACTCATAAAGTCGCTGATAGCATTGCCCTCTTTCAGAAATTCCGGATTGGAAGCCACATCAAACTCAATGTTCACTCCTCTTTTATCCAGTTCTTCCTGTATAGCGGCACGAACTCTGCGCGCAGTACCTACAGGAACCGTGCTCTTCGTCACTACCAATTTATATTGATTCATATTACGACCGATGGTGCGGGCAACTTCCAGCACATAACTCAAATCAGCACTGCCATCTTCGTCCGGAGGCGTACCGACAGCACTAAATATAACCTCAACATCGTCCAGGCAACTCTCAAGCGAAGTCGTGAATTTCAGTCTTTTTGCCTTGACATTGCGAAGTACCATTTCTTCCAATCCATTCTCATAGATCGGAATCATTCCTTTCTGCAAAGATTCTATTTTCTCGCTATTCGTATCTACACAAGTTACATTTACGCCAATTTCAGCAAAACATGTTCCAGTTACCAAACCAACATAACCGGTTCCGACAATCGCTATTTTCATATCTATCGTTTGTTAGAGTTTATTCAAAATATACAGCATCTCTGAAAGCCATGCCCTCTTTATCCTTGGGCGACAAAAGCATCTGCGACTCCCCAAGCATCCAGTCGATGCCTAACGTTTCATCATTATATACTATAGACGCTTCCGCTTGCGGAGCATATTTATTGTCTACCTTATACATGAACACAGCTTCTTCGCTCAACACCACAAAGCCATGAGCAAAACCACGGGGAATAAAAAACTGCCTTTTATTTTCTTCACTGAGCAATGCGCTGACATGTTTTCCAAAAGTCGGTGACGACCGGCGCAAATCGACAGCAACATCCAGCACCTTTCCTTTCAGAACGCGAACTAACTTTGCCTGGCTGTATTCACCCTTCTGATAGTGCAGTCCCCGCAATACGCCAAAGGACGATTTCGATTCATTATCCTGCACAAAGTCTACCGGACCGATCTTCGCTTCAAACTCCTCTTTCTTAAAGGCTTCCATAAAGTAGCCCCGTTCATCAGAATAAACATTGGGTTCTATCAGCCACACCCCATCTATTTCTGTCTGTATATAGTTCATCGTTAGTAGTAATAAGTAAAACGATGCAAAAGTAGTGATTTTTTCGAAGTTTTCTGGGATATATTCAATTAATCTCTTAATTTTGCACTATGATTGAATTAGCACAACACATAGAGGCTCTGTTGTTAGAGAACGATTGCGTAATCGTTCCTAATTTTGGCGGATTCGTAGCACACTACGCTCCCGCAACCTATGTAAAAGAAGAAAATCTTTTTTTACCTCCTACCCGTATCATCGGTTTCAATTCTCAGCTTAAACTGAATGACGGCGTGTTGGTACAGTCCTATATGTCTGCGCATGACACCAGTTTTGCCGATGCTACCCGTATGGTGGAGAAAGAAGTGAACGCCTTCGTCGAGATTCTTCATGAAGAAGGTAAAGCCGATTTGGAAAACGTGGGTGAAATCCGTTATAACATTTACGGGAACTACGAATTCACTCCTTATGATCATAAGATAACGACTCCTTCATTATATGGATTGGATTCTTTTGAGATGCGTGAGCTCTCTGCGTTGCAGCGAAAAGAAAGAATACTGGTACCTGCCAGTCTGACGAAAGAAAAGAAAACGTATGAAATCAGCATCAGCCGTACCCTTCTTCGTAATGCTGCGGCAATGATTGCCGTTATCGTTATGTTCTTCGCATTCTCTACTCCTGTAGAAAATACGTATGTCGAGAAGAACAATTATGCCCAGTTGCTGCCTGCCGAGCTTTTTGAGCAAATAGAAAAACAATCGGTTGCAGTCACTCCTGTTTCTGTAGAAACAAAGCATAATCAAAAGAATGCGACTGGTCAGACGAAGAAAGTTACCGCTGATAAAGCCAGAACTTCAAGACCTATCGCTGTCAAAGAAGTCAAGGTTGCCAAGCAGGAAACAACACCGGCCGCACCGACAGCAACAATACCGACTACGACCGCAGTGACAACTCCGGTTGCACCCGCAGTTCAGCCACAGGCCAATCATCCCTTTCACATTATCGTAGCAGGAGGAATCGGTCTGAAAGATGCTGAAGCAATGGCAGAACAATTAAAGGCAAAAGGATTTGCCGAAGCGAAAGCCTTGAACAGCGATGGCAAAGTACGTGTCAGCATCCGTTCATTCGGAAATCGCGAAGAAGCTACCAAACAACTACTGGAGCTTAGAAAAAACGAAACTTATAAGAATGCCTGGTTACTGGCAAAATAAATCCCCTTTTGAAACATGAAACGAGTTCTTTGTCCTAAATGTGAGAATTACCTTTTTTTTGATGAAACCAAATACAGCGAAGGTCAATCGCTTGTATTCGAATGCGAACATTGTGGCAAACAATTCAGCATCCGTCTCGGAAAAAGCAAAGTAAAAGCCCTTAGAAAGGAAGAGAACCTGGAAGAAGAAGCGGAGGTTCATAAAGAAGAATTCGGTTATATTACGGTTATTGAAAACGTGTTTGGTTTCAAACAAGTACTTCCGTTGCAAGAAGGTGATAATGTGATAGGCCGTCGTTGCGTGGGTACCGTTATCAATACTCCGATCGAAAGCGGTGACATGAGTATGGACAGACGCCACTGCATCATTAATGTGAAGCGTAACAAACAGGGAAAGCTTGTCTACACATTACGGGACGCCCCCAGCCTCACAGGTACCTTTCTCATGAATGAGATTCTGGGAGATAAAGACCGCGTCCGCATGGAAGACGGAGCAATCGTAACTATCGGAGCTACCACATTCATTCTTCATACAGCTGAAGCTGAATAGAAAGAAAACTGTTTTTCTCCTTTCTATCAGAACTATCTTTGATATCATATATACACATAAAAACAGCGTCACCATTCACAACGAACAGTGACGCTGTTTTTATATGATATTACTTACTTAAAGGATACCCTTTACCGTTTCAAGCATACCTTTCTCCTGAATAGAATCCAGATCAGCCTTTACAGCTGCTGCCAGTCCCGGAATCTTATTCAAATCTTCGCCCCAGATAAACTCTGCTGCCAGTACACCTTCGGTAACCTTCTTCGTGCAACCGGTAGCCCAAAGCTCTTTCAGCAAGTTCATGATTTCAGGAGCATCGTTCGGTACAATTTCAGCCCCGTCTGCACGTACACCACCTTTATAATAAGTGATAATAGCAGCCAATCCGAGTACCAGTCCTTTCGGCAGTTCCCCTTTACGTTCCAGATAAGTCTTCAATCCCGGAAGATCACGAGTTTCATATTTCGGGAATGAGTTAAGCATAATGCTTGTTACCGCATGATCGACGAATGGATTGTTGAAACGTTCCAATACATCCTCTGCAAACTTCTTCAGTTCCTCTTTCGGAAGATTCAATGTCTCCATCAATTCATCAAACATCACTTTATGAATATACTTGCCGATTACCTCATGTTGGCAAGCATCACGCACGATATTCACACCCGACAAGTATGCTACCGGAGAAAGAACCGTGTGAGGACCATTGAGCAAAGTTACTTTGCGTTCGTGATAAGGAGCTTCCGACGGAACAAACAATACATTCAGCCCTGCCTTATCAGCCGGGAATTCTTTTGCCACTTCCTGCGGAGCTTCAATTACCCACAGGTGGAAGATTTCAGCCTGCACAACAAGGTTATCATCGTACTGTATCTTTTCCTTGATAGCAGCAATATCCTTGCGAGGAAATCCCGGAACGATACGGTCTACCAATGTCGCATATACTCCGCAAGCTTCCTCAAACCAAGTCTTGAATTCATTGCCAAGATTCCACAGGTCGATATACTGATAAATCGTTTCTTTCAGCTTGTGGCCATTCAGGAAGATCAGTTCGCAAGGGAAAATGATCAGACCTTTCGTCTTGTCACCGTTGAATGTTTTAAAACGATGATACAGCAATTGAGTCAGCTTGCCCGGATAAGATGAAGCGGGAGCATCTTCCAGTTTGCAAGTCGGATCAAAGGCGATTCCGGCTTCTGTAGTGTTCGAGATAACAAAGCGCATTTCCGGTTGTTCAGCCAGCTTCATAAACTCGTCATTCTGCGTATAAGGATTCAATGCGCGACTGATTACATCAATCATTGTCAAGCTGTTAACCACTTCTCCTTTATCCAATCCTTGAAGGTTGACATGGTACAAATCATCTTGTGCATTCAGCATATCGACCATACCTTTATCAATCGGTTGAACCACTACCACACTGCTGTTGAAGTCAGTCTTCTGGTTCATGTTGTAAATAATCCAATCTACAAATGCACGTAAAAAGTTACCTTCGCCAAATTGGATAATGCGCTCCGGACGTTGTACTTTAGGAGCTGTTTCTTTGTTTAATGCTTTCATGTTAGTTGTAATTTATAAAGTTGATATTATACAAATTCGAAATAAAAATCAATATTTTCCTTTATCATAATGTCGATGGGCATGTACTTTACCGGTTCAACGGATTTCTTGAAAACGACGTGGTCGCAAAGAGCTTTTACGCCACAATATCCCTGCAGCCCCGGGCGTTGTCCGATCAGATAATGCACATCACCGGATTTCAGCAATTCCACGTTTGCTTTCAGAAGGTCATATCCTATCAGCCCCTTCATGCTACGTCCCGCACTACGGAGATATTCGCCCAGCTGATAAACTCTGGAATTGAATACGACACCCAACGTAGCTTTCGGATGCAGCCGGAAAAATTCATCCAATGTCTTTTGATTATTTTCCTGATTAGACTTGTTCAGTACCACTTCATGAATCACCAACTCTTCATACTCTTCGGTGATAAAGCTCATAAATCCTGCCAAACGCCGTTGCATCTGTATTTCTGCCGGACTGTTCTTATTATTGCTCAAGAACAAAACCAGCTCCTGCCCCTCGCCGGCCTGATAGTTGCGCATTAATATTTTGGCGGCAATGTATCCGCTTTTATAAGAGTCCTGTCCGATATAGGTCAGTGCGTTCGCTTCCTCCATATTGAAGTCAATGAATGCATAAGCTATTTTTTTAGCTTGCAGATAGTCTGTCAAAGCCAATGTCTCATTTCTGAAGTTCGGAGCGATCAGTACAGCGTCGACATTGCTTTCTTCAACTCTGCGACACACTTCCAGATAACTTTCCTTGTTCCCCTGATGATAGCAAAGATAATCCACACTCACATTGAAAGGACGCAATTCCTGACGTGCCCGCTCGATGCCTCCCACTACCGAATGCCAGTAGTCGTGCTCTATATAATAAGGTATCAGACAAACGAAAGAATATTTCTTCTTGGCAGCCAGTCCGATAGCAAATACATTAGGCTGGTAGTGAATTTCATCCAATACCTTTTGTACTTTAGCCTTGCTTTGAGGAGATACGTCGCCGCGATTGTGCAGCACTCTGTCAACCGTTCCGGCGGAAACACCCGCCATACGGGCAATGTCTTTGATGGTATAGTTCTGGTCCTCCATAGTGCTAAAACTTAAATATTATAAATAATCGCTGCAAATATACGAATTATTTTGTTACTCCAAGTAAATTTTCTATTTTTGTGTTCGATAACGGTTAATAAAACTAAAACAAAGATTTACACCTATTAGCTTTAAAATCAATACTATATAGGTATAAATGCAGAAAGTAATAATTTTATATACTAAAAACACAGTAACAATGAAGAACTTCATGGATGAAAACTTCTTGCTGCAGACAGAAACTGCACAAAAGTTGTATCACGAGCATGCGGCTAAAATGCCGATTATTGACTACCACTGTCATTTAATCCCCCAAATGGTAGCTGACGACTACAAGTTTAAATCACTGACTGAAATCTGGTTGGGTGGCGACCATTACAAATGGCGTGCAATGCGTACAAATGGCGTAGACGAACGCTATTGTACAGGAAAAGATACCACAGACTGGGAAAAGTTCGAAAAATGGGCTGAAACCGTTCCTTATACCTTCCGCAATCCGTTGTATCATTGGACACACCTGGAATTGAAGACTGCTTTCGGCATCGACAAGATTTTAAGCCCGAAGACTGCACGCGAGATTTACGACGAGTGTAACGAGAAGCTGGCTCAGCCGGAATACTCAGCTCGCGGAATGATGCGTCGTTACCACGTGGAAGTAGTATGTACTACGGACGATCCGATTGATTCTCTGGAATATCATATCCAGACACGCGAAAGCGGTTTTGAAATCAAAATGTTGCCTACCTGGCGCCCAGACAAGGCAATGGCAGTAGAAGTTCCTGCCGACTTCCGCGCTTATGTAGAAAAACTGTCTGTAGTAAGCGGCGTGACAATCTCCAATTTCGACGATATGATTGCGGCTCTCCGCAAACGTCATGACTTCTTCGCCGAACAGGGTTGCCGCTTGTCCGACCACGGTATCGAAGAGTTCTATGCAGAAGATTACACCGACGCAGAAATCAAAGCTATATTTAATAAGGTATATGGCGGAGCTGAATTGACTAAAGAAGAAATTCTGAAATTCAAGTCTGCTATGTTGGTAATCTTCGGAGAAATGGACTGGGAAAAAGGATGGACCCAGCAGTTCCACTACGGTGCTATCCGTAACAACAATACGAAGATGTTCAAATTGTTAGGACCCGATACAGGCTTCGACTCTATCGGCGAATTTACAACAGCCAAGGCAATGTCTAAATTCCTCGACCGCCTGAACGTTAACGGCAAGTTGACCAAGACAATCCTTTATAACCTGAATCCTTGCGCCAATGAAGTGATTGCCACTATGCTGGGCAACTTCCAGGATGGCTCGATAGCCGGCAAGATTCAGTTCGGTTCCGGATGGTGGTTCCTCGACCAGAAAGATGGTATGGAAAAACAAATGAACGCGTTGTCAGTACTTGGACTTTTGAGCCGTTTCGTAGGTATGCTGACAGACTCCCGTTCATTCCTTTCCTATCCACGCCATGAATACTTCCGCCGTACATTATGTAATTTGGTAGGACGTGATGTGGAGAACGGAGAAATTCCGGTATCTGAAATGGATCGAGTAAATCAGATGATCGAAGACATCAGCTACAACAATGCCAAGAACTTCTTCAAATTCTAAAACAAGAATTACTAAATAGTAATACCGCTGTCGGGGCACGATGCTCCACAGCGGTATTTTTTTAAAATAACGCTCCTCTCCCTGTAGTTTCATATACGATTCTATTGTCACTTGTCACCTTTTATAGTTAAATAGTTAGTAATCAATAAAATAGTGGTGACAATAAGCGGTGATAATAAGGTGATAATAGAATTTATATGAATTCATTTATCACCTTCTATTATCACCCATATCTCCTACTACACTGATTACCAACATTTAAACAGGAACTAACTTCTTTTTCTTTTTATCACAGAGAACTGGATTTTCGACCCGAAAATTGTATTTTACCCCCTTTTTACCTTCTATAATTCCTATTAATCAATTATTTCTCCCCCCAGTCACAACAAAATTTTATTTGCTAAAGCATTAAACGATGCTTCTTTGGCCTCCTAAGACATTTTAGATGGCATGTATAATAGTTAAAGCCAGTATACTTAATACATCAACAAGCCTTGATTAATACATTTTGCAGGATATATGCTCTCGTTTTACGTACGTGAAACATTCAGACTACGCACGTGATCCCATCAGCCCACGTACATGAACCGATGGGATCACGTACCTGAAACTTGTTCTTATTGCTTTCAAAAGACATTAACTTAGCATACAAAAGGGATTAATCAACGAAGCATAGACTATTAAACCAGGCAGGTCTGATTAAATCGGCAAGCATCTTTCGGGCTAAGGAGCAACAAGTCCCGAAGAGTAGGCTCAAATTGAGTTGAAGAGTAGTCCTCACAAGATTTACAACTGATCCCTTACAAGGCAGTTCATATAAACAAAAAAAGAAGTAACTAAGTTACTTCTTCATTCTTTGTACACCCTCAGGGATTCGAACCCTGGACCCACTGATTAAGAGTCAGTTGCTCTACCAACTGAGCTAAGAGTGCAACATTTTTTTATATTGCAACTTTGGATTTGTACACCCTCAGGGATTCGAACCCTGGACCCACTGATTAAGAGTCAGTTGCTCTACCAACTGAGCTAAGAGTGCTTATTTCCTCGTTTGCGGTTGCAAAAGTAGGTCTTTTATTTCATTTGACCAAACAATAATGCAGCTTTTTTACTATCTTTTTTTCGTTATTATTCGAACACATAAAGCTCAGAAGGCGTATTTCGCTTTAAAGCAAGTAGTTGCACATCTTTACCTACAATTACACCTTTGTTCTTTAATTTCCATTCTACCGTTTTATATGCCAGCTCCGGATGATTATTGTCTTTGCTCAGATGACACAACCAGATATAACGCAGGTGCTCGGTGATATTTTCTGCCAGGAATTCAGCAGTAGCAGAATTGCTCATGTGTCCGGTCCTGCTCATGATCCGTTCCTTCAGATATTGGGGATAAGGTCCCATTTTAAGCATTTCTTCGTCATAGTTCGCTTCCAGAATCAGATAGTTTGCCTTGCTGATATAATCTGCCGCCGTCGGAGTGATTTCCCCTAAGTCGGTTAAGAAAGAAAAGACTTTGCCGTCTATTTCTATACAATATCCTACATTATCCGTCCCGTCATGAGGAACTTCAAAAGATTCGATACGGAAATCTTCGAGCATCATAGGCACTTGCTTTTCAAGATAACGAACCGATGTGCTGAGCTTTTCCGTCATACAATAACTACGATTAATCCCCTCATGAATACGAGCCGTGGTGTAAACAGGTATATTCATCTTTTCCCCCAAATGCCCTACAGCCTTGATGTGATCCGCATGATCGTGCGTTACAAATACGGCACGTATACTTTCCATCAGAATATTGAAATCTTTCAGTGTTTTCTTGATGGTACGGATGCCGATACCGGCATCTATCAGTATTCCATAGGTATCAGTACCCAGATAATAGCAGTTCCCACTGCTGCCACTCGCCAGGCTTATAAATCTTACTTTCATGTTTTATCTTTCTTTATTAAAATGCAAAATGCCGTCAACTTTTACAGCAAAGTGACGGCAAATATACATAAAAAAGAAGATAATTACCGAGAAGATTTCTTCTTTTTGTCGATGGATTCGGTGATTTTTGCGAATAATAGCAAAGCTATAGCGGCAATCAGCCCGATAGCAGCGAAATAATACCAGATATAATGCGCATTCGCACTGGCGGCCTCCCATGCCGCACGAGTTTCAAACAAGGCAGGGTCCGGACAATATTTTGTCAACAGAATACCAGCCAGCCCGAAACCGAATATAGAAGAAAGGAATGAGTGCAGATGACTGAATCCTAAATACATACCTTCCTCTCCCTTAGGAGCCTGCAGAGAGAAATACTCCAGATACCGCGGCGAAATGAAACATTCGGCAAGCGCCTGTACAACAATACCAGCCACCATCATCAGAGTAATATTGCTCATTCCTGAGATAATATCATTTCCCAATATGTTTCCACAAGCCATCAGCAATGCAGAAACAGGAATTAGGAACATACCCACATTCATCGAAGTAATCGCACTGCGCTTTGCCATCAAACGAGTGATAAAGCTGACACAACATACCACCACAAAAGGATTAACGTTCGCGATCCATCCCGGTTTAGCTGTTTCGCCTGCGAGACGGATGACGTACTTAGGCATAGTGGCATAAAGTTGCTGTTGTACCATCCAGAAGCCTGTTACGATTAAAATGAGAATCAATAAACGCCAGTTAGTCATAATCCGCATAAAGCCCTGCCCTATCTCACGCAGACTTTTTCCTTCACCTGCCGTATGAGTCGATTTATATAGCAGGATCACTGCCAGCAAGGCAATCACCGTCATCGCCCCGGAGAAATAGTTAATGTAAATATAAGCTTGTTCGCCGATCACATTTCTCAAAGGGTCGATAATTGTCTTACCCGTAAAAGCACCGACATTGACCATCATATAAAAAATAGAATAACCACGGGCGCGGGTCGCTTCCGTTGTCTCCTTAGCCACAGATGCGGAAATAATAGACTTGATAAAAGAACCTCCTATCATAAGGATAAACAGGATAGGAACGATAATCCACCGGGAAGAACTGTCCGGCAAACCATTAAACCGGGTAGTCGCACCGTAACTCACCAACCCTGCCGCTTCGAGCAATGTAGGGAATACGCCCAGCCCCAAATAACCGATAGATAATAAAGAAAAGGCAATAATCATCGACTTCCGGAAACCTATCTTATCTGCATAAGCACCCGAAAATATAGGAAGCAGATATAATCCTCCGGAGAAAAGGCCGGAAATCATACTTGCTTCGAAATCATTAAAACCTAAAATACTGGATAAATAAATAGTGAGAACGATAAAAACAGCATAATATGCCATACGTTCAAACAGTTCGACTGTGTTACTCACCCAAAAGGCTCTTGTAAAACCTTTGGCGGCACGCTGAGGGGAATTGTTCATGTAATCTCTGTTTTTTTATTAAAATGTTAATTCAGCGCAAATATACGTTTTTTTAGCTTACAGTCCGTATCTTTGTCCTAAATTACGTATTCTAAATATATCATAATGACTATAGCTGTTGATTTTGACGGAACGATTGTAGAGCATCGTTATCCACGTATTGGTGAAGAAATTCCATTTGCAGTTGAAACGCTGAAATTGTTACAACAAGAAAAGCACCGTTTAATCTTGTGGAGTGTACGCGAGGGAGAACTTTTGGACGAAGCCATAGAATGGTGCAGAGCCAGAGGACTGGAGTTTTATGCAGCCAATAAAGACTATCCGGAAGAAGAAAGAGATCATCAGGGCTTTTCCCGAAAACTGAAAGCCGATCTGTTTATAGACGACCGGAATGTCGGCGGTATTCCCGACTGGGGAATTATCTATGAAATGATAAAAGAGAAAAAGACATTTGCCGATATATACAGCCAGCAAAGAGAAGAAAATACCAGTCAGAAGAAAAAAAGAAAATGGTTGCCGTTTTAATCTCCGACGCGAAAGATCAGACTTACATCCATTAATAAAAATGCATAATGCACTCCGGGCACATCGCTTCAGAGTGCATTATGTATTTTCTGAGGAGATCTGAAACTTACATTACTCCTTTTGACCTTCCCACTTTTCTCTATATTCCCACAGTTGTTCAATAGTAGGATGAAAAGTCGGATTTTCCCAATTTTTGGAAATCATCGAAATTAAAGACTCCAGATAAAGTTTACCATCAATGATTGAAGTACATGCATTAACCTGATACTTTTCTGTCGGGTAACTCTTCGTTTCAAGCATCTTCTTCGCCCAGCCCAACAGCTCCTGGACCGATTCTTCATCATAAGTATGTTGTGCCATATTTTTATATTTTCCTACAAAGATAAAGATAAAAACGAGAATATGCAGACCCGGACAAGCACTTTTAGTATTTCACCTTATATAATATAGATTTCTTGAGAGTGAAAAGATGCCTTTCATGCTTTCCTGACATTAATCAAATGCAAAGTTGTCATTCACTTTTATTAGTGTTAATTTCTTTATTCCATATTTTTATTGTATGTTTGTGAACATATAGCTTCTTGCAGCAATCAAGAAGTTGTATAAATTAATCAATAGCAAACAAATCAGAACATCATACATAGACAAAAACAAAGGACAAATGAACCCAAGTGAAACAGAACCTACTACCCAAAATGTAATGTCATCTTCAGAACCAGAAACATTCCCTTTAACAAAAGATCAACTTCTGTTTGCAGAAAGTATTTATGCTTGTCTGCCAATGAGTATTGAGATCTATGACACAAATGGTATCTTGCGCAGTATCAATGAACATGCATTGCAGATGTATGGAGTCACTGATAAAACGACTGTGGTTAATATCGTCAATCTTTTTAATAGTCCTTATATGGACGAAACTCTCAAAAATCGCATTCAGAGAGGCGAAGATATTGTTCTGGAATTCGAATACGACTTTGACCGGATAAAAGACAACGCATACTTCTCTACCCAAAATAAGAACACGATCATTTATGAAGCAAAGGTTGTTCCCCTGCGAAGCAAGGAGGGAGAAATCATCGGGCATATATTGCTTTCCAACGATGTGACTGCCATAAAAGAAGCTGAATTTCGTACGGATGAAAGCAAAAAGAATCTGGAAATGGCAATGGAAGCGGCCTCTATGTCATCTTGGGTATATGACGTGTATAAGAAAACATTCAATCCATTACATGGAGATCCTGTAGCTAAAAATAACACGACATTAGATCAGATTCTAAATATATTGCATCCACAAGATCATGAACCTTTAATACAACTTTTATCACAACTGACCAACAAAGAAATTCAGCAAGGAAACATCACCTTACGTTTCTATAATGAAGAAGAAAAGCAATACCGCTATTATGAAAGCATGATGCGGTTATCTTTCGAACATTTTGGGAAATTGCAGATTATAGGAACCCAACTGGATATAACGGAAAGAATGCAAATGGTAAAGAAGACGCAGGAATTAATCGCCAAGCGTGAACTGGCCATGAAAGTCAGCAATATCATTCATTGGGATTTCGATGTACGGACTCAAGAGTTCGAAGCCTATAATGACCCGATCAATGATTATGCCAGTGATAAACTGGTGACCATCCAACGATACATGGATGTTATTCATCCTGAAGACCGTTCTTCATCCTATGACGCCATACAGTCTATGCTATCAGGCAAGGAACTCACCATTAACTTCACTTGCCGTATGCAAACGAAGTATGATGAATCCTGGCAATATTGTAATATCATAGGTGTTCCATTCGAGAAAGACGAATATGGTAACAACGTACGATATACCGGATTCAGACAAAATATCTCCAAACTTCATCAACTGAATGAAGAACTTGAAGAAAGAAACTACAAAATGCAGCTCACCTTCAAGACTGTAGGCATGTCTTACTGGGATTTTGAAGTAAAAAGCAAACAATTCAAAGCATTTAATGACCCCGTGAATGACTTCCATTCTGAAAATGCAATCACACCCGAAGACTATCTGCATGTCACCCACCCGGAAGACATTGAGCAGGTCCGCAACCATATTAATTATATGATTGGAGGAACAACTAAAGATCTCAACTTCAAATTCCGATCCAAAACTAAATGGGACAAAGAATGGCAGACTCTCATTGTTACTGGCATACCAGTGGAAAGGGACAAGAAAGGCAATGTAATTCGCTACACCGGTATTAAAGTCAACAATACGAAATGGGAGAAAATGGCACAGCAACTAAAGGAGCTGAAAGACAAAGCTGAACTTTCCGACCGCCTGAAATCGGCTTTCCTTGCCAATATGAGTCACGAAATACGTACACCCCTGAACGCGATCGTCGGCTTCTCCGAACTGATGGTATATTCTGAAGATCCGGCAGAAAAAGAAGAATACATGAGCATCATCCAATCCAATAATGAGTTGTTATTGCGATTGATCAATGATATCCTCGACCTTTCCAAGATTGAATCAGGAATTCTTGATCGCAAAAGAGAAACATTCAATTTAGCCAAAGTATGCAACGAGCTTTATACCATGATCCAGCCAAAGATTACCAATCCGGATGTTGAGTTTCAAATGGACAATTCCAGCCCGGACTGTTGGATTTTCCTGGATAGAAGCCGGCTCAAGCAAGTATGGATGAACTATCTTACAAACGCTGTCAAATGCACCAAATCCGGATATATAAAAATGGGATACAGCATCGAAAGAGAAGGAATCCGGATCTATGTGGAAGATTCCGGAGTCGGTATCCCGGAAGAATTACAGGAACGAGTGTTTGGACGTTTCCAGAAGCTCAATGAGTTTGCTCAGGGCACCGGACTCGGACTGGCTATCTCAAGAGCTATCATTGAAGGAGCCGGAGGAGAAGTCGGATTTACTTCCACTCCCGGTATTGGATCGACTTTCTGGGCATGGATTCCTTGTGAAATCAGCACTCAGAAGGAACATAACCCAACTATTTCACTGCCATTGCAACACCAGCTTTCTTTGAACGAAATCGACAAGAAGGAACTGAAGATATTAATTGCCGAAGATAATGAAAGTAACTATTCGTTAGTGCAACATATTCTCAAAAGCTACCATCTAACCCATGTTCAAAATGGAGCGGAAGCAGTAAATAAAGTACGTGAGGAAGAGTTCGATCTTGTTCTCATGGATATGAAAATGCCTGTCATGGGAGGACTGGAAGCAACCCGCAAAATCCGTGAGTTTAATAATAGGATACCTATTATTGCACTTACAGCCAATGCTTTTGATGCTGACAGAATCAGCGCCCTTGACGCAGGATGCAATGAATTTCTTGCCAAACCATTGAAGAAAAGTCAGTTGCTTGAACTCTTCTCAAAGAAATGGTAAGTTATATGTTAACATACAATTATAAAGTTTATCTAAGTACTCTGATAGTATTGACCGTTTATAAATTCATAAATTAAGTTGTTCGGTTCTTTTTATTGCCCGGATTCAACTTATTATTTATACCTTTACGAACTATAAACTTAATTAGATAAACTATTAAAAGTAACGATCATGAAAAAAGTTATCATTCTGGCATGTTCCTGCTTTCTTCTGGCAGCATGCGGAAACAGTGCGAAAACAAACAATAGTACAAGTGCGGACAGTACAGCAACCCAAGTGGCTGATATACATAATGCCGAAACATCGCTTGATTATGAAGGGACCTATAAAGGTGTCTTTCCTGCTGCCGACTGTCCGGGCATTGAAACAACTCTGACATTAAATCCTGACAAGACGTTTACTCTTCACTCTGTATACATCGACCGGGACAGTTCATTTGATGAAAAAGGAACTTATACACTGGAAGGTAATATCCTGACTTTAAAAGAAGAAGGTGGAGAAATATCTTATTATAAAGTAGAAGAAAACAAAGTTCGTCTGTTAAACGATGACAAACAAGAAATAACGGGAGCACTTGCCGAACATTATATTCTAAACAAAGAATAGACAAGAAAATCCTGTCCTTATCAAAAGATACCGGAAACAAAGCGGCTGATCAGTCATTTTATTTCCGGTATCTTTTTTTGTTTCTATGTTTTATCGTTTTCAGAGAACAATTTCAATATTTTTTATGTTTATATAAATAAAAAGCAAACTTATAAAAAGAACGACTTATGATTTATAATTTCTTATTCCCCACAAAGCCAAATACAACAAAAGTATCCTTGTTTTTATTGGCAGTCCGCATCATTTTCGGAATATTATTAATGAACCACGGTATACAGAAATGGAGCAATTTCCAGGAGTTATCCACGGCTTTTCCTGATCCGATCGGGCTGGGCAGTTCCATATCCCTCGGTTTGGCGATCTTTGGTGAGTTGGTATGTTCAATGGGCTTCATCTTCGGCTTTCTGTACCGCTTGGCAATGATCCCGATGATTTTTACGATGATAGTTGCCTTTTTTGTCATCCATGCTAATGACGTATTTGCAGTAAAAGAATTGGCATTCATCTACTTAGTAGTATTTGTATTAATGTACATTGCCGGACCCGGTAAATTTTCCATAGATCATTTCATTGGAAACAAGTTGGCACACAACAAACGTAAATGATATAAAAACAAGAAATAATAACCTTGATTAATTTAAAAATGTTATATTTGCATCTATTAAAAAGAGAATTTATCAACATTTTATTAATCAAAAAGTAAAGTAAACATGAAAAAAAGCAAACTGACATTAGTAGCGGTTGTACTTAGTGGTAGCTTATTATTCAGCTCCTGTGTTGGATCATTTGGCTTATTCAACCGTTTAAGTTCCTGGAATCAAGGAGTCGGAAACAAATTTGTAAATGAGCTTGTATTTTTAGCTTTCAACATTGTTCCGGTTTATGGCGTAGCATACCTTGCTGATGCCTTAGTAATCAACTCTATCGAATTCTGGAGTGGTTCCAACCCGATGGCTAATGTGGGCGACGTGAAGAAGGTAAAAGGAGAAAACGGTAACTATATGGTTAAAACACTTGAAAATGGCTATTCAATTACGAAGGAAGGCGAAACAGCTTCTATGGATTTGATCTACAACAAAGAAGCTAATACCTGGAATGTAGTTGCAAACGGCGAAAGCTCTGAGTTGCTAAAGATGAATAACGACGGTACTGCTGATCTGTTCTTACCAAACGGCGAAAAAATGAACGTTACATTGGACGCTCAAGGTATGATGGCTGCCCGTCAGGCTACTATGAGCAACCTGATGTTTGCCGCTCGTTAAAAGCATATACCATAAACAAAAAGGAGATGAAACCGTACAACCAGTTTCATCTCCTTTTTTATTAGCAATGATTGATCAGAAAGGATATCCTACCGCAAAATGGAAAGCAAAATCACGACTGAACTTAGGATGGATAATCGGATAACGATCTTTCCCCTTTTCATAAACAGGATTAAGCGCCTTCATACCTCCGTCAAAACGAAGAATGAAGAAATCCAGATCCAGACGAAGCCCTAATCCGTACGCTACCGCTATTTGCTTATAGAATTTATCGAATTTAAAGACTCCTCCCGGCTGATTGTCATAATCACGAATGGTCCATATATTACCAGCGTCCACAAAGATGGCTCCCTGAAACTTCCAGAATAATTTGCTTCGATATTCAATGCTGGCATCCAGCTTGATATCACCGGACTGATCCAGTAAATTGGTATTTTCATCCCTCACAAAAGAGCCCGGCCCCAAGTCACGTACCGTCCACCCGCGAACACTGTTGGCACCACCGGAAAAGTATTGTTTCTCAAACGGGATAGTCTTCGCATTCCCGTAAGGAACAGCAATGCCCATACCTATATGAAACGCAAACGAGTTACGATGATCTATCCTTATATTCTTAGAAAAGTCAAATTCTCCTTTCACATATTGTGCATATGGAATGCCCAGAATAGCATATTCCCCATCATTATTCTTACGGATATTCGTTGCTTTGGATAAAGCATACATGATATTTCCCGCTGATTCGAAATTAAAACGGATGGAATATGAATTGGAAGCAATTGTATTATTAATGATGGCACCACCAATACTATTGTAATGATAGCTATATCCCATATTAATAATCAAACGGTCCTGATAATTATACTGAAGAATATGGCTCTGCCCTTTGTTAATAAAATCATCCTTAAACCTCTCCGAAATTCTCGGCAAATAAAGGAAACCGATATTAATCAAATCGATACGATGTTGTATTTTCTGGCGTTGAGTCCACTTATAGCTCCATGAAGCCGATGCCATGGTACGTAGAAATTCGGGACGCATCTGATAATTATACTGTAATCCGAACTCTGTAGTGGCCCTAATCTTCCGTTTATAGTCCGAAGAGAGAAAAGGAAACAGGAAATTAGGAAAGTTGATACTTGTCTCCACCCCGTATTCCGTATAATTATTGTTAGAATAGCCTGCCTGAAGTCCGGAAATCACTTCATAAGCACCACGAAACTTGATCATAAAAGTCTCCGAACCGCGAAAGAGATTCCTGTTTTGAAAAGAGACGGAAGCTGCTGCTCCCAAATCACCGGCTGAATTGGTTCCTTCCAATTCAAAAGCTACCGACTTGTGTTTACTCTTGGTCAACATCACATAGCAGTCAAGCTTCGCCGTATCCCCTACCTGATTTTCAAGAAAACGGATATTGGTATATTTCAAGGCGGACAGACGTCCGAAATTGGAATAAGTCTGCTGCACATCCTGTTCATCGAACAAATCCCCCGGAGCAAAGCGAAGATTATCAGTAAGCATCTTCGGGCGTAAATAGAGTTTATCTTTATAATAAATAGGGTACCCTTTAAAATGAAGAGAATCATTGATATCCATACTGTTCAGCGCAGAAGATTGCAGGACATCATAATCCGTAATAAAGTTAATCTTATTTATCCAATATTGTTGGTGTGCTTTCACCGAATCGCTCACATGCGCTCTGTAGGCGTGCAAATGCAAGGTCAAGTCTACCTGATAAGTACCCCGAACCGTATCTGCCGTATAACCGACATAATCCTTATTGAACTTATAATAACCATTCCGAAGCAACTTGTCAGTAATTCGCTGACGCTCGGCATCCAGCACGTTCACATCAAATATCATTCCTTCTTTCAGCAGACTTTTGGCGGAATCCTGCTTCAGAAAATCAGCAATCTTAGGATCACGAATATCATATTTTAATGAATTGACAATATAAGGATCGCCGGCTGTCACCTCATAATACAGCTTGATCTTTTTCTTCTTTATTTTAGTCGAACGCTTCACTGTGGCCGCCATATAGCCCATATTGCGCATTGCCTTTGTAATTTCATCTTGCGAGCGCTGCGCTTCAGTCTCACTATAGATTACAGGAGCATCCCCGATTCTTCTCAGGAACTTATTTCCCCATTTAGTAGAGTCTCGTCCTGAAAGGTTGTAAACATAAAGCTGTGTTTTGATTAAACTGAACCATTTGGCATTAGGGTTCTGTCGCACATACATTCGTAAGGAAGAAGGACGGACATTTTTCTGATCTGTATGAATCTTGACTTCATCCAGCAGATAAGAGCCATCCGGCACATACTTAGTGGCAGTGCACGAAGCGAGCGACAGAATGATAATGGCAAAAGTAAATAAGTAAAGAAATCCTTTCCTCATACAGTATCTCTATAAAAGCGGAAGCAAATATATAGGGACAAAGATAGAGCATATTTTTCGTTCGGGGAAATTATCAAAACAATAATTAATGCGACAAAAGTTCTTTTCACCACGAATTATAGAAATTTGCAAAGTATGCTTTGCTAATACCTATATATTACTGACTATGTATCCTTGCAATTATTTCTATAAATCGTGGCGAATAAGATTCCTAATTTTGTTGATTTCTAAATACAATAGGAACTGTATACTTCACAGATACAGGCTCCCCTTTTTGCATTCCCGGCTTCCATTGGGGCATCGAATTTATGACTCGAAGAGCTTCTTTATCCAAATCCGGATCAACACTACGTACTACTTTCGCATTAGAAATACTGCCATCTTTGTTAACTACAAACTGTACAATAACACGACCCTGAATTTTACTTTCTATCGCCTTTGTCGGATACTTGATATTGCGACTCAAAAAGCTCAGTAGTTCTTTCTGTCCCCCAGGGAAATCCGGCATCGTTTCCACTACTGAATAAATAGAATCACCCTTCGTCTCCGTGATCGTTATATCAACTTGAGGTTCTGCTGTTTTCTCCGGTTCAGCAGTCAACTCTATGGTATCTGCTTTTTCGGTATCAGACTGGACTTTATCCGCTTTCTTATTAGCACAATTACTGAATAACAGCAATAATGCGGCCACTGGTATAAACATCAGATACTTACCTACCATGATGTTATGAGTTCTTTTTCTGTTTAGCATTTTAATTCGTTTTTTTAAGGGTAATACACTAAAGTTGTTATAGAAGTTTGCTGCAGCCAATGAAGTATGTTTAATTCCCAACAAATGATATTGATACGATTTCTTGTCATAGCCGGACGTCACTACTTGCTTGTCCGCCAGATACTCATGATTCATACGTATTTCACTGCGTATCAACCAGGAGAACGGATTAAACCAACATAATAATATAACCAGTTGAACCAGTATTATATCCAATGAATGCAACTCACGGACATGAGTTTGTTCATGTATCAATATCTCATTAATTTCCTTATCCGAATATTGCATCGGATTTATGAATATCCAGTGAAAGAAGGAACAGGGCTCCCCTACGTCTTCCGACTGATAAACAGGTACACCTTTCAGAGAATAGCGCTGAGAGCAGGCTAAAGAGTGATGTATTTTACTAACTTCTAAAAGATTACGCAGTAACAACATACCTATTCCCAATCCATAAATAATCCATAACCAAGTACCGGCCTGCCAGGTTGTCCCTTCAACTTCAGTTGTAGCAACGGGTACAGCTGTAGTAACCAGCACTTCCGGTAACAGTTTATTGTAAACGGTAGTAATCGTTTCTCCTATTGCATACTCGTCCGTCCAGCCTGAAAAATCAATCAATGGATAAATCAGCGAAGTCACACATATCAGCAGCAACATGATCCGTCTCAGCCTGAAAAATGTATCCTTGCTGAAAGAGAGCTTATAGAATGCATATAATACAATCAAAGCTACATTTACTTTAATCAAATAGATTGCAAAAGATTCCATGCCTATCTTGATTTATGATTCTTCATCCTCAATAATATTGATTAAATCCTCGAGTTCTTTCTTGCTGATTTTACGATCGCGGACAAAAAAGGAAACCATTTCTTTGTACGAACCTGTAAAATAGTTACTTACTACTCCATTCATAAAGCTACGCTTATAGTCGCTTTCTTTCACCAGCACATGATACTGAATAGAATTCCCTAACTTGAAAGGAGACAAGAATTTCTTTTTCTCCAGATTACGGACTACAGAGGCAACACTTGTATATGGCGGTTTTGGTTCCGGCATTTCATTCACAATCTCCCGGATAAAACTCGGTCCCATTTTCCAAAAGTAAATCATCACTTCTTCCTCTTGTTGTGTCAATCTTTCCATATCGTCATCTTTTATACTGAATATCAAACTACTAATTTTAAGCAAATCTACTAAAATTAAGTAGATAATCAATTTTTATTCATACAAATATTGTTAATATGAGAAAGAATTATTTTCAAAAAACTTGTTCAACAGCCGATTTATTAAAAATATATTTATAGCTTTGCGGTAAATAAAGAAGTAAAAGAATAATGCTAAGCAAAAATAAAATAAAGTATATCCATTCGCTGGAACTAAAGAAAACACGTAAAGAAGAACAAGTATTCCTAGCCGAAGGGCCTAAATTAACAGGCGATTTACTAGGACGTTTCCCTTGCCGTTTTCTGGCTGCGACTTCTTCCTGGCTACAAGCGCATCCCGACATTCAAGCAAATGAAATTGCAGAAGTCTCTCAAGAAGAACTATCACGTGCCAGTCTACTGAAAACGCCACAGCAAGTACTTGCTGTTTTCGAGCAACCGCAATATACGTTAAGTCCGGAGTTCGCACGCCAGTCTCTTTGCCTGGCACTGGATGATATTCAGGACCCGGGGAACCTGGGTACGATTATCCGACTGGCGGACTGGTTCGGTATCGAACATATTATCTGCTCTCAGAATACGGTAGACGTATACAATCCCAAGACCATACAAGCCACTATGGGAGGAATTGCCCGTGTTAAGGTTCATTATACCTCTCTTCCCGAATTTATTCATTCACTTGGTGATACTCCCGTATTCGGAACATTTTTGGATGGAGAAAACATGTACGAACAACCATTATCCACCAACGGACTGATTGTAATGGGGAATGAAGGCAACGGAATAGGAAAAGAAGTGGAAGCACTCATCAATCGAAAACTTTATATCCCCAATTATCCACAAGGAAAGGAAACCTCGGAATCTCTCAACGTGGCTATCGCTACCGCAGTAATCTGTGCCGAGTTCCGGCGACAGGCTGCATGGAAGTAAAATCAAAAGGATAAAATAAATAAGGAAACAGTACTTCTCCCCTCTTTTCAGACGCCGCAAGAGCCTCTTTAAAACATTGGGAAGTTTGATCCGAAACTATAGGAAAATTAAACTGAAACACTGAGATGTTTTTGCTGAACATCTCAGTGTTTTTTATTTCATTCACGGGGAGTAATGCTATCAGCCCGGGCATCCATTCAACAGACTCTATTTCTTCTGTCAACGGAAAAACATCCCGTACATATCCTTCATCAGCAATCTCTACTACTTGTTGTCTGATAAAGCCTACATCAGGCAGAAGCAAATAATGAGCGGCAAAGCGTTTCATAATATTAACGGGAAGGTGACTGACGTCTTTGCTGATTTCTACGCTGATTCAATTGCCGTTCCCTTCTTTGCTCAATCTTCTCCTGCTGGATATGTTGCTCTACTTCAATCTGTTCCGGCTTCTTTTCAGGAGTCACCGTACGACGGCGATTCATTTCTTCCGGTGATATACGTTGATTATCCTTCAGATCATCGACTTTTCGCAAAGAGTCTTTCGAAATCTTAGTATCTTTTTGATCAGATACTTTCTTTAAAGAATCTGTCTTCAGAGCTTCCAGCTGATTAATCGAATCACGTTCGGCTACAGAAAGCGAGTCTGAGCAATGATAACGGGTTAAAGAAAAACGATCAGCCAGTAATGCACCGGCTTTCTCTCCCTGTACTCCCGGGTAATAGATAAAACCTTTTATTTCCTTCATCACACCCAATGTATCTGCATACAAACGTAACTGGTGAACACCCGGATCAGTGATTGTTTCCAGGCGATTTAATGTATCCTTTTCATAAATAACCTGCATGGCCATCGTAACAGCTCTCAAAGAATCGGCAAGCATCGGTTCGAGGAAATGATAACGTACTTCCCAAACTAATGTATCACGATCTTTATAATTAGTATCGGCAGGTAATACAAAGGCATACTGGTCATTCATCATCTCACCCGTCAGACGTATCAGACGTTTCCAGGGCCAGACATCAATACTATCACCCGATTCCGACATCTTCGGTTTATTGTCACGCAAAGCTATCAGATGATTAATTTCATTCTGCTGAGCTTTCAGGCGTTTGCTCACCTTTTCATAAATTTTCGATAATACCTCCGTGTTGCGTGTGTACCACACCAAAGACGAATCGAATACGGCTTCTGTCGTACCATATTTCTTGAAAACGGCATCGAGATACAAAGCCTTCTTATAATTCTCACTATAAGGCAGATTATCTCCCATAGACTTTGCCAGATGATAATCATACAGCAAATTCTCCATCTTCGATTCTGAGATTACATCGTCAGGTCTTTTGACTTTACAGCCTACTATCGCAAGCGCCAACATGCAAACACAACACAGATGAAACCGAAACCTACTCTTCATGACCTAAACTTTCCTTTTTATTTTTATCCAGTGAATGGTAAGATTCATTCAGATACTTGCTATAGAAAAGTAGCAAAGCAATGATACCACAACTGATGGCAGCATCTGCAAAGTTAAAGATCGGACTGAAGAATATAAAATGTTCTCCACCTACGAAAGGCATCCATGTGGGCCAGTTTGTGTCGATAATCGGGAAATAGAACATATCCACTACTTTGCCATAGAACCAGGTAGAATATCCACCGCCTTCGGGCATAAAACTGGCAATCTGTGAATGAGTACTTTCATTGAAAAAGACGCCATAGAATACACTGTCTATAATATTCCCCAAAGCTCCGGTCAGGATGAGGGCCACACAGACGATATATCCGGTCTTGAAGCCTTTTTTTATAATCTTATAAAGATAGTAGCCTATCAGCCCTACTGCTACAATACGGAAAGTGGTCAGAAACAACTTTCCAAATATTTCCATACCGAAAGCCATACCGTTGTTTTCGGTGAAATAGATATAAAACCAGTCCGTCACACGTATGCTTTCATGCCAATACATGTGAGTCTTAATCCAGATTTTAATGATCTGGTCAATAATCAGTACGGAAAAGATAACAAGCAGGGCAATTCTACCCTTCGTGAATAGTTTCTTCATTTGTTCATCATAAATTAAACATAACGAGCTACAAGTTGCCGTGCGTAAACATTGCGCAGCTACTTGTAGCTCGTCATCCGTAGCTTGTAGCTATCTATTATTTTTTACCACTGTTCTTAGCCTCGATGCTGAGTGTAGCATGAGGAACAGCACGCAAGCGTTCTGCCGGAATCAACTTTCCAGTCTCACGGCAAATGCCATACGTTTTATTCTCAATACGTACCAAAGCTGCCTGCAATCCTTGGATAAACTTCAGCTGGCGCTGTGCCAGACGTGTCGTTTCTTCCTTTGAAAGCGTATTAGCTCCTTCTTCCAACACTTTATAAGTAGGAGATGTATCGTCGGTATCATTACCATCCAATCCCATCAAGCTCATCTTCAACTGATCGTAATCACGTTGAGCCAACTCCAACTTCTCCATAATAATGGCACGGAATTCCTCGAGTTCCGCATCCGAATATCTAGTCTTTTCTGCCATAACTTTACTAGTTTAAAAGGTTAATCAATATTAGTATTAGTCTTTTATCACATTGACAAACAATGAGAAATCGTCAAAATTAAGTTCTGTGCCGTCTTTCACTTCATCTGCCAAATCAAGGGATGTTCCTAAAACCTGGTTACAAATATAAGTATTATATTCGTTCACCGCATCATCTGTTTGCGTATTTTTGGAGATTGTGATCTTTATTTTGTCCGTAATCTCGAAACCGCTGGACTTACGTATATTTTGAATACGATTCACCAATTCGCGGGCTATACCCTCACGACGCAGTTCTTCGGTAACAGTAACTTCAAGAGCAACAGTCAGTTTACCTTCATTGGCAACCAGCCATCCCGGAATGTCTTCGCTGAAGATTTCGACATCCGCAGCTTCGATCACAGCTTCCGCGCCATCCAGATTCAATGTATACTTTCCGTTCTTTTCGAGTTCAGCTATCGCTTCCTGAGACATTTCCGCTACAGCAGCAGCCACTGCCTTCATCTGTTTGCCGAATTTCGGGCCTAACTTCTTAAAGTCACATTTCACCTTCTTCACCAATACACCGGCATCACCATACACAAACTTGATATCTTTTACATTCACCTCGTTCATGATCAATGCTTTCACTGCTTCGATGTGAGCTTTCTGTTCTTCATCCACTACAGGAATCATGATACACTGAAGCGGCTGGCGAACTTTGATGTTCACTTTACGACGCAATGCCAATACCATAGAAGTTACGTCCTGTGCCATTTGCATACGGGCTTCCAGTTCCTTGTCTATCATTTCTTCCTGATACTTCGGGAATTCAGCCAAATGAATGGAAACCACATTATCACGTCCTGTAGCAGTGATCAAATCCGTATACAGACGATCGGCATAGAACGGAGAAATAGGCGCCATCAGCTTCGCAACTGTTTCAAGGCAAGTATACAATGTCTGATAAGCAGACAGTTTATCCTGAGTAAATTCACCGCCCCAGAAACGTTTACGGTTCAGACGAACATACCAGTTAGACAGATTGTCATTGACAAAGTCGGAGATCAAACGTCCTGCCTTAGTCGGTTCATATTCATTATAGCAAGTATCTACTTCCTTGATTAAGGTGTTCAATACTGACAAAATCCAACGGTCTATTTCCGGACGTTCTGCCATCGGAACATCTGCTTCTTTATATTCAAATCCGTCTACATTGGCATACAGCGCAAAGAACGAATATGTATTATATAAGGTACCGAAGAACTTACGGCGAACTTCTTCGATTCCTTCAACGTCGAATTTCAAATTATCCCATGGAGATGAGTTAGTAATCATGTACCAACGCAACGGATCAGAACCATACTTCTCAATCGTAGTAAACGGATCGACAGCATTGTTAAGACGCTTGGACATCTTATTACCGTTCTTGTCGAGCACCAGTCCATTAGAGATCACGGCTTTATACGACACACTATCAAATACCATAGTAGCGATAGCATGCAGTGTAAAGAACCATCCGCGTGTCTGATCCACACCTTCCGCGATAAAGTCAGCCGGATATACTTCACGGTTATCCAGAATATCTTTATTCTCGAATGGATAATGAATCTGCGCATAAGGCATAGCACCGGAATCAAACCAGACATCAATCAGGTCAGATTCGCGCTTCATCGGCTGGCCGTCTTCCGATACCAAAATGACATCGTCTACATACGGACGATGAAGATCTATCTTATCATAATTTTCTTCGGTATATTCACCAGGTACAAAACCTTTATCCTTGTACGGATTGGATTTCATAAATCCGGCAGCTACCGATTTTTCGATTTCATTATAAAGTTCTTCTACGGATTCGATACATATTTCGCTCGTTCCATCTTCTGTACGCCAAATAGGCAGTGGAGTACCCCAATAACGGGAACGGCTTAAGTTCCAGTCATTCAGATTTTCCAGCCATTTGCCGAAACGACCCGTTCCGGTAGACTCCGGTTTCCAGTTGATCGTCTTGTTAAGCTCCATCATACGTTCCTTGCAGGCTGTAGATCGGATAAACCAGCTATCCAACGGATAATAAAGTACCGGCTTGTCTGTACGCCAGCAATGAGGGTAGTTGTGTACATGCTTTTCGATTTTGAAAGCCTGATTGTTTGCTTTCATCATCATACAAAGAGCGACGTCCAAAGATTCGGCAGCCTGTGCTGCTTTCTCATCATATTTGCCGTCTACCATAAACTGCGGATCATAGGCATTCTTTACCCATGCACCCTGATATTCTTTGTATTTATTTACATCCACACATTCTTTCACGAAGTTCTCATCCAGTTCGTCCAGTACATAGAACTTACCGGTAAGGTCTACCATCGGACGGGTTTCGCCCTTCTTGCTAATCATGAAAAGTGATGGTATACCTGCCGCACGAGCCACGTTCGCATCATCCGCACCAAACGTCGGTGCAATGTGAACGATACCTGTACCGTCTTCTGTCGTTACATAATCACCCGGGATTACACGGAAGCCTTTATCACTTACTTTCCAGCTACCGTCTTCCGAAACTTCAACCGGTTTCACCCAAGGAATCAGTTGCTCATATTCCATACCAATAAGGTCAGCACCTTTGTATTCGGCAATTACTTTGAACGGTACGAGCTTATCTCCTACCTTATAATCTTCCAGTTTCAGATCAGCAGCTTTCGGATTGAAATGAGTATTTAATAAAGCCTTAGCCAGAACAACTGTTATAGGTTCTCCTGTATAAGCATTATATGTCTGAACTGCAACATAATCAATCTTTGGTCCTACACAAAGCGCTGTGTTTGAAGGCAATGTCCAAGGAGTTGTTGTCCAAGCAATAAAGTAAGGAGTTCCCCACTCTGCCATTTCCGGTTTCGGATTCTTCATCTTAAACTGGGCAACAGCTGTCGTATCCTTTACGTCACGATAACAGCCCGGTTGGTTTAGCTCATGAGAACTCAGTCCTGTTCCGGCAGCCGGAGAATATGGTTGGATTGTGTATCCTTTATACAGCAAGCCTTTCTTATGCAGTTGCTTCAGCAGCCACCACAATGTTTCGATATAACGATTGTCATACGTGATATAAGGATGCTTCATATCCACCCAATATCCCATCTGATGAGTCAGGTCTTCCCATTCCTTGGTATATTTCATCACGTCCTTACGGCAAGCAGCGTTATAATCTGCTACAGAGATTTTCTTACCAATATCCTCTTTTGTGATACCTAATGCTTTTTCTACACTTAGTTCCACAGGCAGTCCGTGGGTATCCCATCCGGCTTTACGCTTTACCTGGTAACCTTTCATTGTTTTGTAACGACAGAAAATGTCCTTAATGGTACGAGCCATTACATGGTGAATACCCGGCATACCATTAGCCGAGGGAGGTCCTTCGAAAAACACGAACGAAGGACAACCATCACGTTCTGTCATACTCTTGGCGAAAACCTGGTTCTCGTCCCATTTCTTCAGCACATCTTTGTTCACCTGCGAAAGGTCAAACTGCGAATATTCAGTAAATCTCTTACCCATAGCTGTCTACGATTTTACTATTTACAATTTACAATTTGAGGGGTATCCCCATTTTTAAGGGTGCAAATTTACAAAAACATTTGTTTAGTTGAGCAAAAAGCAAGGACTTTTAATTGGAATCATGTGAAGTTATCGTTTATAAATGGATGTTGCATTAAACAAAACCGATATCTCCTTGTTTTAGTGGGAAAATAAAAAGCACTTAAGTTATGAATTACGGTATTAGTATTTTATTCAGAGCAATCCCTTTGGCGATGGCGGTCTTTTGCTTCGGATACGGAGCATTCATTTACGGTTATGGTGATGCGGGAAACCGTCTGGTGGCAGGTCCTGTTGTATTTTCACTAGGTATGATATGCATTGCGCTGTTCTGTACGGCAGCCACAATAATACGGCAAATCATACATACCTATAATGAAGCGACAAAATACGTTTTACCTGTTGTGGGCTATCTGGCAGCTATCATAACAATTATCGGAGGTATATGCATTTTCAATAGTGCTACCACTACTTCAGCCTTCGTCGCAGGGCATGTCATAACCGGTGTAGGATTTATCACAGCCTGTGTAGCCACCGCCGCTACCTCTTCCACCCGATTTTCTTTGATTCCGGCCAATGCCAAAGCTACCGGAAATGAAGTGCCGGAAGGAGCGTTCTCTATTGCCCAAAGACGGGCAATGATCTTTCTCGCAATCGTTATTTCCTGTATCGCATGGATATGGGCGTTCGTCCTGTTAAGCAACAGTCATTCCCATCCTGCTTATTTTGTAGCAGGGCATGTGATGGTAGGGCTCGCATGTATTTGTACCAGTCTGATTGCATTAGTAGCAACCATAGCCCGTCAGGTCCGGAACGACTATTCGGAAAGAGAACGTAACAAATGGCCGAAACTGGTTTTACTCATGGGATCAATCTCCTTTGTATGGGGCATATTCGTCATCCTTGCCGACTCTGGAAGTGCAAACGGCACTACCGGATACATCATGCTTGGCCTTGGCCTGGTATGTTACAGCATTTCCAGCAAGGTGATTCTGCTCGCTAAGATATGGAGACGGGAGTTCAAGCTGGCTAACCGAATCCCTATGATTCCGGTACTGACAGCATTAACATGTCTATTTCTGGCTGCCTTTGTATTCGAGCTTGCTACCGTAAACACTGATTATTTTATTCCGGCACGGGTTTTAGTAGGATTGGGAGCTATTTGCTTCACACTGTTTTCTATCGTCAGCATCCTCGAAAGCGGTACTTCCGGAAAGGGTTAAAAAAACATTCCTTTTATTGGTTTTAAACCAAAGCCCTCTTGGTTTAAAAGGAAAGCCTCGTTGGTTTTAAACCAACGGGGTCTTGATTTGAAACCAACTAAACAGTCTCCTTTTACTTCTTCAGCCGCACTTCATATACATCATTTCTACGATCCTTCAGATTGCGCACACTACCGTAAGTATGGAGTGCATTCAATAAATCCAGATCGACATCCGAAACCAGAATCATTTCCGTATTCGGAGTGGCTTCCGCCCGTTTTCCATCAGTCGGAAAAGCAAAATCACATGGAGTGAATACTCCCGACTGTGCATATTGAATATCCATATTATGAACACGGGGAAGATTTCCTACACAGCCTGCTATGACTACAAAGCATTCATTTTCAATCGCACGTGCCTGGGCACAGACACGAACACGGGAGTAAGCATTCTGTGTATCAGTCAGGAAAGGTACAAATAAGATTTGCATTCCCTGATCCGCCATCAAACGGGAAAGTTCCGGAAATTCCACATCATAACAAATCAGCACTCCGACCTTCGCACAATCTGTATCGAAAGTTTGCAACAGTTTGCCACCACTCAATCCCCAACTCTTGATTTCATCCGGAGTAACGTGCATTTTTTCATACATCTCATAAGTTCCGTCACGTCTGCAAAGGAAGCCTACATTATACAACAAACCATCTTCCTTTACATACGGCATACTTCCTGTGATAATATTGATATTATAACTGATTGCCAGATTTATAAAACGGTCTCTGATCTCATCGGTATACTTTGCCAATCCACGAATAGCCTGTGATTCTCCTTTATCATTAAACTTCGACATCAAAGGAGCGTTGAAATATTCCGGAAAAAGAACAAAATCACTTTTATAATCTGATACAGCATCTACAAAAAACTCCACTTGTTCGAAGAGGTCGTCCAATGTCTTGTAACTACGCATCTGCCACTGTACCAGTCCCACACGGACAGTCGTCTTTGGGTTGATATATTCCTGTGTAGGCGGCTGATAATAAATATTATCCCACTGCAACAAACAGGCATAATGCTTGGATTCCTCATCATTCGGCAAATAATTGGTCATTACCTTGCGAACATGGAAATCATTCGATAATTGGAAGGTAAGAACCGGATCATAAATTTCACGCTGGCGTACCCGTGCGATATATTCTTTCGGGCGCATCTTGTCGGCATATTTATGATAATTCGGAATACGACCACCGAACATGATAGCTTTCAAATTCAATGTTTCGCAGAGTTCCTTGCGATATTCATACATACGACGAGCCAAACGTAAACCACGGTATCCCGGATGAATAAACACCTCAATACCGTACAGGATGTTTCCTTCCGGATTATGAGTATTGAATGTTTCCTTACCCGTAACTTGTGCATACGTATGGTCGTTCTTTACCTTGTCATAGTCAACGATAATAGAAAGAGCACAACCTACGATCTTGTCGTCAACAACTGTAACAATCTGCCCCTCCGGAAAAATACTTATTAATTTCTTTATCTGGGCATGAGTCCAAAATACATCGCTACCATCAGAATAAACACGGGTAAACGATTGGGATAACTGTGCATAGTCTTCAATTTGAAGATTACGTATCTGTACTTTATTAATTTTAATTGGATGTTGTTCCATAACAATACATGTTTTATAAAAAGACAGTGCAAAGGTACAGCTAATCCTCGTACATTGTACTTTCATCGCAAGAAAAAGGCACTTTTAAAATAGTGTCACTATCCGGTGAGGATGGTGTCACTATATCATACACATAGTGACACTATATGCATAGGATAGTGACACTATTTTTTCCACATAAAAAAGGTGACCTTTCTGAGAAACTGATCTCAAAGGGGCACCTTCCTTAATCAAACAATCACTAACCTAATATATCTTATTTGTTTTTCTTCCAGAGCTTACTCATATCTTCCAGCGTCTTCCCTTTAGTCTCGGGTACCCAACGCCAGACAAAGATAGCGGCAGCGACACAGATTATTCCGTATAAGCTATATGCAAACATCGGACTGAAGTCATACAATGCCGGGAAAGTAGAAGATACGATGTAGTTGAATATCCATTGGAAAGCCACTGCAATAGCAACTGCTTTACCACGAATAGTATTCGGGAAGATTTCTGAAATCAATACCCAGCAAATCGGTCCCCATGACATCATGAAGAAAGCAGCGTATACGATGATGGAAAGTACCGGAAGAACACCTTTGATTGCCATACTATCACACATTGCCACTGCAAATGCTCCTACAGCCATACCAATAGATCCGATAATCAGCAATGGTTTACGACCAAAGCGGTCTACCGTAAAGATAGCAACCAGCGTAAAGATAATGTTTACAATACCCATAATCACTGTCTGCATCATACCACCACCTTCGGCACCTGCATTTTCGAAAATACGCGGAGCATAGTAAAGTACTGCATTAATACCGATCGCCTGCTGGAATACGGACAGTAGAATACCGATCACAATCACTGTTACTCCATAAGTAAAGAGTTTTTCTGTTTTTTCCTGTGCAGTAGCCTTAATATCATTAAGAATTTCCTTAGCTTTATTCTTACCATTGATTTTCTCTAAAATAGAGTAAGCCTTTTCTTCCTGCTGTACAAGAACCAGATAACGGGGAGTCTTAGGTACAAAGAACAAAAGCATACCAAACAAAGCAGCCGGGAAAGCTTCCGAACCAAACATATAACGCCACCCTTCCTGAACTGTCCACATATCGGACTCAGCACTTACTGACAGTACACCAGCAGCATCTTTCAGAATAATCGGATTCTGATGGTCACCCATAATCAGATAATTCACAAAGTACACAACCAACATACCAAAGATAATGGCAAACTGGTTGCACGAAACAAGGGTTCCACGAATATTGGAAGGAGCAATTTCAGCAATATACATCGGACATACCGCTGAAGCCAGTCCTACTCCGATACCTCCCAGAACACGATACAGATTGAATGCTATCAACAAATCCATATTCGGTTTTCCGTATTCGAAGAAAAGAACTTCCGGATAATAAGAGCCGAGTGCCGAGAGGAAAAATAACACAGCAGCAAGCCGCAATGAGTTACGACGTCCCAAACGCGAAGCAAAGATACCGGACAGAGCACCGCCAAGTACACAGCCAATTAATGCACTGGAAGAAGTAATGCCATGCATTACTTTATTATACTGAAAATCGGAAGCGGACAGAAAGAAGGCTTCGAGCCCTTTTTCCGCGCCGGATATAACCGCCGTATCATAACCGAAGAGCAAACCGCCCAAAATAGCAACAGAAGTAATCGAATACAAGTAGAGTTTACTTCCTTCGTTCGTTGTATTATTCATAGTTTTAAAAAGTGGATAAAGTAGTGTAGTAGTTGGATTAGAAAAAGTCAGGCGATAAAGCAGCAGCACTACCGCTGCTTTACCGCCTGTTTTAAATATTAATTAGCAATACATATTCAGAATTGCCTCATAAAGTTCTTGCTTGCCGCTAGTCTGTTTCGGTTCGCCTTTTGTTTTTGCATAAGCAACCACATCCTCCAGAGTCAGCTTGCCGTCTTCAAATTCTTTACCTTTGCCGCCATCGAATGAAGCATAACGGTCAGCCAGCATCTTCTTATAGGGAGATTCGTTAAGCAGAGCCGCTGCACTTTCGAGTGCACGGGCCATAGCGTCCATACCTGCAATGTGAGCGATAAAGATATCTTCCAGATCAGTAGAATTACGACGGGTTTTAGCATCAAAGTTCGTACCACCGGTACCGAGACCACCATTACGGATAATCTGCATCATAGCCTGAGTCAGTTCATAATTGTCGATCGGGAATTGGTCTGTATCCCAGCCATTCTGATAGTCACCACGATTGGCGTCAATTGAGCCCAACATACCATTGTCCACAGCAACAGCCAATTCGTGTTCGAAAGTGTGACCCGCCAAAGTTGCGTGATTCACTTCGATATTTACTTTGAAATCCTTATCCAGACCATGAGCTTTGAGGAAGCCGATTACAGTTTCCGTATCTACGTCATATTGATGTTTAGTCGGTTCCATCGGTTTCGGTTCGATCAGGAAAGTACCTTTGAAACCACGGGCACGGGCATAGTCACGAGCAATCGTCAACATCTGTGCAAGGTGTTCTTTTTCACGTTTCTGATCTGTGTTCAGAAGAGACATATAGCCTTCACGACCACCCCAGAATACATAATTCTCTCCGCCAAGCTCAATCGTTGCATCAATCGCATTCTTAATCTGAACAGCAGCACGAGCTACTACATCGAAGTCAGGATTGGTAGCTGCACCATTCATATAACGGGCATGACCGAATACATTAGCAGTACCCCACAGTAGTTTGATACCGGTTTCTGCCTGTTTCTGTTTTGCATAAACTACGATTTCTTTCAGGTTAGCTTCGTACTCTTCTACGCTGGCACCTTCCGAAACCAAGTCTACATCATGGAAGCAATAGTATTCGATACCCATCTTCTGCATGAATTCAAATCCTGCATCCATCTTATCTTTTGCCGCCTGTATAGCATCTGCATTACTATTCCATGGGAATTGCTTTGTTCCGCCACCGAACTGGTCACCACCTTCAGCGCACAATGTGTGCCACCATGCCATTGCGAATCTCAGCCAATCCTTCATCTTTTTACCATTAATCACCTTCTCTGCATCGTAATAACGGAATGCCATCGGGTTCTTACTATCTTTACCTTCAAATTTAATCTTTTCAATTCCCGGAAAAAATTCTTTTGTTGCCATAATTCTTGTTATTTAAAAAGTTATTATATCGTTATTTATATTATATTTCCATCTGGCGTATGCGTCGGCATATTCCTGACGTTTAGCTATATTCGGTTCGATAACATCCAGTTTATCAAGAGTTGCAAATGCCTCATTATGATCTTTATAAATGCCTGCACCGATACCCGCGCCCTTCGCTGCTCCTACAGAACCGTCCGTATCATAAAGTTCGATAGTAGCTCCGGTCACTCCTGCCAATGTATCACGGAAGATGGAGCTAAGGAACATATTTGCATGTCCGGCATGAATCTTTTTGACCGGAATTCCCATTTGTTCCATGATGTCGATACCGTATTTAAAAGAAAATACAATTCCTTCCTGTGCAGCACGAATAATATGATGTTTGCCATGTGCATTGAAGTCTATCCCCCGAATGCTGCAACCTATCTCCTTATTATTCAGCATACGTTCCGCACCATTACCAAAAGGCAGGATGCTGATACCTGCGCTCCCGATCGGCGCCTTGGAAGCCAACACATTCATTTCATTGTACGAGATACCTTCGGGAGCTATATTTCTTTTTACCCATGAATTGAGAATCCCTGTTCCGTTGATGCAAAGTAACACTCCCAGACGCGTCTGTTCCGCCGTATGATTCACGTGCGCAAAGGTGTTGACACGGGATTGAGGATCATAATTCACTTCACCATTCACACCATAGACAACTCCCGATGTTCCTGCCGTAGAAGCGATCTCCCCCGGATTAAACACATTCAAAGAAAGCGCATTGTTTGGCTGGTCACCGGCACGGTAAGTAATCGGTGTTCCTTCCTTCAATCCCAGTTCTTTCGCAGCAACTGCATTCACATGCCCTTGTTCTGCAAAAGTCGGTTTGATATCCGCAATAAGTGAAGAGTCGAAGCCATAGTAATCCATCAGGAAATCGGCTATACGATTATTTTTGAAGTCCCAGAACATTCCTTCCGAAAGACCGGAAACAGTTGTGCAGATATCTCCGCTTAACTTCATGGCAATATAATCCCCTGGAAGCATGATCTTATATATCTGCTCATAGGCAGCTGGTTCATTTTGTTTGATCCAAGCCAGTTTAGACGCTGTAAAGTTACCGGGCGAGTTCAGCAAATGAGAAAGGCATCTCTCCTCTCCGATTGTTTCAAATGCTTGCTGCCCAAAAGGTACCGCACGAGAATCACACCAGATAATAGCAGGACGTAATACTTGCTGATTCTTATCTACACATACCAGTCCGTGCATTTGATAGGAAATACCGATAGCTTTAATCTCAGCAGCACTCACTCCTGACTCCGCCATAATAACTTGCGTGGACAACTTCAGATTTTCCCACCAACTCTCAGGATCTTGTTCTGCCCATCCGGGATTAACTGCGATTATTTTCGCTTCTGTTTTCGGAAAAAACGCTGACGATACACATTTACCTGTTTCAGCATTGACCAGACTTGCTTTAACGGACGAGCTACCTATATCATAACCTAATAGAAACATGATGATTTTTAAAATTTTGAATTATATATTTGAACAGACAGCCTGTTCACTTATTACTTATTACCTACTACCGTCTCACCTTATTATATATCTTCTTATCAAATTTATAATAACGTGCTGCACGATGAGCTACCCCCTGCTGTTTTTCTTCCAAAGGAACTACATATTCCATCATCGCTATTTTCTTATGGAAATTGCGTACATCCACAGGCTTGTCATATACCAACTCAAAAAGAGTCCTCAACTGAGCAGCGGTAAATTTACGTGGAAGCAACTCAAACAGCATGGAAGGATTGAACTCCACAAACTGACGGATATAGGTCATTGCCTCTTTAATAATCAGATTATGGTCGAAAGCCAACGTCATCACATCTTTCAAGGCAATCCAACAGGCCTGATGATCATCCAGATTCTTGTCCAGTGCCCGATCTATTTTCACCATCGACAGATAAGCAATTGTCACGATACGTTCAACTTTTGACTGCATAGCCCGTTCCAGCCAACGTACATCCTTTGGATTACTGGTTCTGTTTTTAGAGCCGAATGCCTTGAATTGCATCAGGTTTACATTTCTGAGCCCCGTCAATTCATACAGTACACGTTGTGCTGCTTCATCCAAATCTTCATCCATATAGATAAGGCTACCGGGAAGTTTCATATCGTGATACACTTCACCATTATCTTCGCCCGCACGTTTTACAAGTAACACTTTGAGTTGTTCTCCGTCAAAACCAATCACTACACAGTCTACTGATATGTGATTGTTTGCCAAGGGTGCTTTTTTCTGTATACTTTGCATATCCTTTTCTTTAATACGGTGCAAATATAGAGGCGCTTTATGATTCAAACAAGAACAAACAATATGCTATAAAACATTGTTTTTCATATATATACATATCATACAATCTACAATATGAATACTTAGTGTTATCTTCTGAATTACAATATGTATTTTATCCGTTCCGGCAACGAGTAATTGTATAAAGTACAAAAAGCGGAATGACTCTTTATTATCAGCACTTTTCATATTCACTCTTTGTCTTCTCCGGCAACGGACTTATTGTATTTCAAACGATATCCCATTTTGTATCTTGCCGTTTTTATTCTATCTTTGCCGGATAAATATTAAAAAATCTAAAATGGAACGTCATCCCGTCATTTTATCCATTGCCGGTTCCGATTGTTCGGGAGGAGCGGGCATTCAGGCAGATATCAAAACAATCTCGGCATTAGGAGGCTATGCGGCATCTGCTATCACCGCTGTCACTGTGCAAAACACTCTAGGGGTACGCGCCGTCCATGCAATACCACCCGAAATTGTTTGCGGACAAATCGAAGCGGTCATGGAGGACTTGCAACCTGTCGCTGTAAAAATAGGTATGGTTAACGATATTCAGATCGTTCATGTCATCGCCGACTGTATACGGAAATATTCACCAGAACACATCATTTACGACCCGGTGATGGTATCTACCAGCGGCCGCCGGAAGCTGATGACAGATGAAGCCATCGAAGAGATTAAGAAAAAACTTTTGCCGCTTGTCACATTAGTCACCCCCAATATCGATGAAGCAAAGGTGCTGACAGGCAAGAGCATCCAAAATACACAGGATATGCTGGAAGCTGCCAAACAACTCTCCGACAGTTATCAGACCCATATCCTGATCAAAGGCGGACATCTGGAAGGCGATCAAATGTGCGACCTCTTATATTCTCCGGATCACACCTATTATATATATGAAGAGAAAAAGATAGAAAGTAAAAACCTGCATGGGACCGGGTGTACCCTCTCCTCCGCTATTGCAAGCTATCTGGCAAAGGGATACTCGATGAAAGACTCCATCTGTCACGCTAAAGAATACATTACTCATGCCATCATTGCAGGCAAGAACCTGAATATAGGTCATGGCAACGGACCTCTGTGGCATTTTCCCGACTCCATTGCACAAATGTGTACATTTTGTGCGGTCGTATCATAAAAATCTGTAACTTTGCACCTGCATTTAAAAATCAATTAAATAATAAAGATATGAAAGCATTTGTATTTCCCGGTCAAGGTGCTCAGTTCGTAGGAATGGGTAAAGACCTGTATGAAAACTCAGCTTTAGCAAAAGAATTGTTTGAAAAAGCAAATGATATCCTCGGATATCGCATTACAGATATCATGTTCAATGGTACAGATGAAGATCTTCGTCAGACAAAGGTTACTCAACCTGCCGTATTCCTTCACTCTGTTATCTCTGCTCTTTGTATGGGCGATGATTTCAAACCGGAAATGACAGCCGGACACTCACTTGGTGAGTTCTCTGCATTGGTGGCTGCCGGTGCCCTGAGCTTTGAAGACGGATTGAAACTGGTTTATGCCCGTGCGATGGCTATGCAGAAAGCTTGCGAAGCAACTCCTTCTACGATGGCCGCTATCATTGCATTACCGGATGAAAAAGTAGAAGAAATCTGTGCATCTGTTAATGCAGAAGGTGAAGTTTGCGTACCTGCCAACTATAACTGCCCGGGACAAATTGTAATCTCCGGTTCTGTACCAGGCATCGAAAAAGCCTGTGAACTGATGAAAGCTGCCGGCGCAAAACGTGCTCTCCCATTAAAAGTAGGTGGTGCTTTCCACTCTCCGTTGATGGACCCGGCTAAAGTTGAGCTGGAAGCTGCTATCAACGCAACAGAAATCCATACTCCCAAATGTCCGGTATATCAGAATGTGGATGCACTTCCTCATACTGATCCCACAGAAATCAAAAAGAATCTGGTTGCCCAGCTGACTGCTTCCGTACGTTGGACTCAGTCTGTTAAGAATATGGTTGCCGATGGTGCTACTGATTTTACAGAATGTGGACCGGGTGCAGTATTGCAGGGTTTGATCAAGAAAATAGATGGTACAGTAAACGCTCACGGCATTGCATAAGCATCCGTAGATATACTTTACCTTTTCTCAACGATAGAGCGTGTCGGCTAATTTGCCGACACGTTTTTTTATGCTTATTAGTAAAACATGAGACAATTAATATGCTGTAAAACACACCATTAGTATTCTCTACGAGCAAACATTCCGAATCTATCATTTGTTTTCATTATAGGAATCATTTATTCAAATTCGCGGACCATGAAAATACATGAATATCAAGCAAAAGAAATTTTCTCCAAGTATGGGATCCCTGTTGAAAGGTATACCCTATGTCGAACGGCTGCCGGTGCAGTTGCCGCATACAGGAGAATGGGCTCGGACAAAGTGGTTATTAAAGCACAAGTGCTGACCGGCGGACGGGGAAAAGCCGGAGGTGTTAAACTGGTAGATAATACAGAAGATACCTATCAGGAAGCTAGAAACATTCTGGGTATGAGTATTAAAGGGCTTCCTGTCAATCAGCTACTGGTCAGCGAGGCGGTTGATATTGCCGCAGAGTACTATGTCAGCTTTACCATTGACAGAAACACACGCTCGGTCATCCTTATGATGAGTGCGTCCGGTGGTATGGATATCGAAGAAGTGGCCCGGCAATCACCGGAAAAAATCATTCGCTATGCTATTGACCCATTCATCGGTTTGCCGGATTATCTGGCACGCCGTTTCGCATTCTCGCTCTTCCCTCACATGGAACAAGCCGGCAGAATGGCCGCTATTCTGCAAGCACTCTACAATATTTTCATGGAGAATGACGCATCACTGGTTGAAGTAAACCCATTGGCTCTTACCGCCAAAGGCATATTGATGGCTATTGACGCCAAAATTGTTTTTGACGATAATGCTCTTTACCGCCATCCGGATGTACTGAGTTTGTTTGATCCTACAGAAGAAGAAAAAGTAGAAGCGGATGCTAAAAACAAAGGATTCAGCTACGTTCACATGGATGGAAATATAGGCTGTATGGTAAATGGCGCCGGACTCGCTATGGCAACAATGGATATGATAAAACTTCATGGGGGAAACCCTGCCAACTTCCTTGATATTGGCGGTAGTTCGAACCCTGTCAAGGTGGTTGAAGCTATGAAACTTCTATTACAGGACGAGAAAGTAAAGGTCGTCCTGATAAACATTTTCGGAGGAATCACCCGTTGTGATGATGTAGCCATCGGTCTTATTCAGGCATTCGATCAAATTAAGAGCGATATACCTGTCATTGTCCGGCTCACAGGAACCAATGAGCATATCGGACGTGATCTTTTACGCAACCATAGCCGTTTTCAAATAGCTACAACTATGCAGGAAGCCGCTTTAATGGCTATCAAATCTTAAGATGAAATCACATAAAAATTGAAGGAACGATGAGTATATTAATAGATAAATCCACCCGTTTGATTGTACAAGGTATCACCGGTAGAGACGGGCTTTTTCATGCCAAGAAGATGAATGAATATGGAACGAATGTCGTTGGCGGCACTTCTCCGGGCAAAGGAGGTACGGAAGTAGACGGCATTCCGGTTTTCAATACGATGTATGAAGCTGTAGAACAGACACAGGCTAATACTTCCATCATCTTTGTGCCGGCCCGTTTTGCAGCAGATGCCATTATGGAGGCTGCGGATGCAGGCATCCGGCTAATAGTCTGTATCGCAGAAGGTATTCCGACTCTGGATGTCATCAAAGCATATCGGTTTGCCGAACAAAGAGGAGCAATGTTGGTTGGCCCCAACTGTCCGGGACTTATTTCTCCCGGAGAAAGTATGGTAGGAATCCTTCCGGGACAAGTCTTTCAGAAAGGAAATGTCGGTGTCATCAGCCGTAGCGGAACACTCACTTATGAAATAGTGTATCACTTAACGGCCAATGGTATGGGACAGTCTACTGCAATCGGCATCGGAGGAGATCCTGTGGTAGGTCTGCATTTCCTTAAGCTACTGGAAATGTTCCAGAATGATCCTGAAACGAAAGCAATTGTGTTAATCGGAGAAATCGGAGGAAACGCGGAAGAACAGGCCGCAGAATATATTCGCAGTCATGTAAATAAGCCTGTAGTAGCATTTATTGCCGGACAGTCTGCTCCTCCGGGAAAACAGATGGGCCACGCAGGAGCCATTGTTTCGGGAGGTTCCGGCTCGGCAAAAGACAAAATAGAGGCTTTAGAAGCTGCCGGTATACGAGTTGCACAAGAACCTTCGGATATTCCTAAGTTACTGAAAAGATAAACAGAACCACACGGAGAAATAAAAGCCTAAAACTCTATTTCTCCGTGTGGTTCTATTTTATATACCAATATATCCCCGCGATGATAAAGTAATATCTGAAATTTACATTCCCTTTTTCACGCCTAACTTTATTAACAAAGCATTCATCGGATAAGCACAGAAAAATCCAAAAAGCATAGCCAGCTGCATCATAAACCAGAATATCCATGTGTCTTTAGGCAAAGGCTCATTGACAAATAAAACAAAATAAACGATTGCCATCCAGCCATACATTCCGATTTGCCAAGACAACAGAGAAAAGAAATCTGCTTTAAAAGCACGGGACAGTGCCTTTCCCGCCGATATCCTTTCCATCTCCCGTATAGCATAGAATTGAAAATAAACTCCGATGATCAACGCCAAAATAAAATCAAGTACCCAGTTTCCTATAAGCTGACTTCCTGCAACGGTTACCGGGATATAATTAGTGAACCACTCTCCTATTATATCGGCCAATGTGCAGCCTGCTCCACAATGTAAAGCCGATAAAGCCACAGACTGCCAATGAGGACGTTTCATAGACATATCTCCCATCGACATATCCATATTCATGTCTTTCATACCGGACATATCCATTTTCATTTCACCACCTCCCATCTTCATGGGAGCACCTTGTCCGAACTTATTATAAGCCCATAAAGCTAAGTAACTTCCCCACAATGCAGTTAATATCCATACTACATTCATTATCTTCATTGATTGTGGACGATGTGTCAGATCGATTGCTATGTGAACTGCAATTCCGATACCTGAACAGACTAAAAACACGGCTAATAAATTGAGCATAATTGTATATTTAAAAAGATTTTAGACTACAACAGCCCTTATTTATAAATAGTTCATCCCGTCCATTTTTAAATTTATCCTATTGAACTATTCTCCTGGCTGTTTGTTTACAATTTTATTAATTAAATATTGAATTGTATGAGCAGACGTAGTCAATTAGAGCATGAAGTATCTGTTGCTCAGGAAAGAATCAAGAAGGCAGCCAAAGATACACCGAAAGATATCATAAAGTTATGGGAACAAGACTTGGTAGACTTGGAACTTGAACTCAATAACCTGGTAGATGATGAAGAAGATAACAATGAAAATTAAATAAAAGAGGGTGCCACCGTGTGAAGTGCACCCTCTTTTATTTGTAGTATTTTTATAAGCAGAATGCTTTTATTGCTTATCCACAGTGAAAATACTTATGTACCAGTTCCAGCATTTCTTCCGGTTTGCCTTCCAGGTCGGCACGTAATGTTTTGTCCTCATAACTACGGAGCTTGCGTATAATACCGTCAATCATAGCCGGACTAAATACATTATATTGCTCGAAGACAGCACGTTGTTTTTGCAAACATTCGGCAGATGCCGCACAACTATCCGGCAATTGAGCCAATGCTTTCAGCTTATCCTCATTCTCTTTCTGATGGATGTTTACATTTACATACGTTCTCTTTGCAATGTCCAATGCCTGTTCTATCTCAAAACCATGACGGCAGGCAACAGCCAGTCCCGCAAGCAGCTGATACAAATCTGCCGAACCATCCGGAGAACGCATTTCTACCGTTTGTTTCTGGCTGGTATCAAAATGACTTTCGCTTTCCAATGGATTTGCCAAAGTACACATATCGGTCTTGGCAGCCCAGCCCAACGGCACACGCACTAATACAGAACGGTTGCGATCTCCCCAGCAAACATTGGTCGGTGCTTCCTGATGAGGAACCAAACGGAAGTAAGAAGTAGGATTGGTATTTCCGAAGGCTGTAATAGAAGGAGCAAGTTCCATCATTCCGGCGATTGCCTTACGGGCTGTTTCCGACAATACACCGTCTTTCAGCATCTGATTTTGTCCGTCCTTTACAATACGCATGTGAACATGTAGACCTGACCCGGCTTTTCCAGCCGTAATCTTAGGCGCGAATGTCACATTATACCCATATCTGTATCCCAAGTTACGAATCACCCATTTGGCAATCATCAATTGATCTGCCGCATCTTCGGCACGAACAGGCAGGAACTCTATTTCATTCTGTTCATAAATCATGCCATCCAATGTAAAATTTCCAACCTCGGAATGACCATATTTTATCTGTCCACCCGTCTGAGCTATATACGACATACACTGTGTACGGAAATCGTTAAACTTAGCATACGGAGCAGATTCATGATAACCACGTTGATCTGTAGCCTGAAACATTCCTGTATCCGGCGAAATAACATAGTATTCCAGCTCACCCATCGCCTGAAACTCCATACCTGTGACATCAGTAAATGCTTTACACGCTTTATGCAAAGTATGTTCCGGAGAACTTTCCAATGGCTCTCCGTCTTTATTGAAGAAAGAACAAAGCATCGAAAGTGTCGGTATTTCTGCAAACGGATCGACAAAAGCTGTACGGAAACGAGGCACTACATACAGGTCGCTACTCCCCGCCTCTATAAAAGGAAACAGGCTGGAACCGTCCACCCGCTCTCCACAAGTAAGGATCGCATCCAGATAAGCCGCATTATTAATTACAAAATTCAATGTTTTCAGTCGCCCGTCAGCGGCAGGATACATGAAATTGAGCATACGGATATTATTCTTCTGAATAAAAGAAATAATATCTGCCTTAGTAAACTCGGCGGCAGGCTTTTCCAAAGCAGCCACCAGACAGTTAGGATTCATTAAAAGTTCTTGATTCATCTTCTATCGGTTTGTTGTTAATATGGTAAATTTAAGATATCTTTTTGTTTCTATTCGTTTTTCCACTCGGCTAATCCGCAAAGAGGGTCTTTCTGGAACTTCTCCCAATCCTTTCTCAACTGTTCCTCACAAGCCAGAATAAGCTGATGATGTTCATTCGTATTGGAAGGGTCTTTCTTGATCGTCTCAATATATTCCAATAAGTTCCAGCATATCGTATATTGTCCGGCAGCAATCAGAGAATCGTGTACTCCTGCTTCTTTCTCTTCCTGGGTAAACCAAAGAGTCGTACCCATAGCAGTAGCTATCGTAGAATGCTGCTGAATCTTATTACTCGGTTTCAGATATTCGGGAAGTTGTCCTGATTTTAATTTACTTGCCCACGCCTCATCCGGCCTCAACTCATATACACCGTTCATCATACATCTGTTTTTCCAGTCATCATCCCTGTATATACTTCTATAATCCATCCGGCGCAAATGCTTCATAAAGACAGAAGACACCAAAAGCAATACGGAACTCACCCGATTTGCCAGCAATGTGGCAATATCCCCAAAGCGAAGATTCATTACTGCCGGAATACTGTCCTGAATGACTGACTTTGCAGCCACAGAAATCAGCTTTTTCTTCATGACTGTATATATAATCAGAATACCCACAACCAGGACCCATACAGCCACCAATACACCGGACAAGAAAGAAGTGGAGGTAAATACCAAGGAAAGTGCTGTCGCAACAGTCAGTCCGATCCCGACTCCCCAGATAGATGCTGTTAGTTTTTTCAGTGTCATCCGGTTCAATCCTTTCGGCAAATGTACATCGGAAGGTTGATAAGCACTCATATACGGGCTTGCCACATCCGAAACAATAATCAGATCCAGACATTTGCCGTCTTTACAGCCTAAGCTGGTCTCCATCCGTTGTTCCGCTAAAAGAATCGGCTCGATACCTTGATTATCGACAATCCCGCCGTCCATAATACCAAAAGGTTCTGTCTTCGCGATAAACTTCTTCACTTCCTCCGAATCTCCCAAAACAAAATCTTTAGGAAAGACCAACGGCTCGAATCCGCTGGGAAAGCAAGAAGAACAAGCCAGCACTTCCGACAGACGGATATGACGTGCCACCTCACGTGGAATTCTTATTTTATTATTTCCGATCAATCCGTAACCGGTAGCCTGCTCCTGTCTGACTCCTGTCTTTTCCGTCACTTGAAAACGAAAAGCCAGCCCGTTGGTGAAATCCGTTGCATTAGCCGCAAAATGGCAAATATGAATATCATCCAACTGGTCCATCAAATCACCTAATACGGCTCCCTTAAATAATTCTTTATTATAGATATCCGCCATCGTACGAATCAGAGAAGCACACTGTCCTTTATCATAGGATGCCAGATTATTCATGGCAACTGTCGCCAGTTCCACATCTGTAAGAAAAGTATATAGCTCTTTAAAAATATCGGTTACTGATTCACCGCGACTTAAACCCAGCATATATCGCAGGCCGGTAATAGTACCACCGGATATGGTAGATAAAGCAACCACATGATCTAGCAATGTGAACTCACCCACTTTTACAGAATGAAGATAGGATAGTGCACCCAAATGGAAAGTAGCAGCACGATAGCCCCCACCGGAAAATGTGAGGGCAATTCTCAAATTGTCTTTCATACCTTTAGTTTTTCAATTACACCATCCACACATACAGATAGTGAACCAAAGGTAAGAAAAAAATAACCGCAGACAATAAAAAGAGAGATAAATTCTTCGGGCTTTAAGAAATAGTCCGGCAGGATTTTCAGAAACGAAAGAAGGTGTGTTGGGATCACCAACACACCTTCTTTTTATATACTGATTGTTATTCAGTCAATTAGTTCTTCGGCAAAGCCTCTTTAACTACCATCGGACGGCCTACATATTCAGCACCGTTCAATTCTTTGATAGCGTTAGCTGCTTCTGTATCATCCGGCATTTCAATAAAAGCAAAGCCTTTTGATCTTCTTGTTTCACGATCTGTGATTAATTTAACTGAAGCAACTGCTCCATACTCTTCCATTACGTTTCTCAAGTCTGATTCCTTAACGTTATAGTTAAGATTTCCAATGTACAAATTCATAAAATACAAATATAAAAAATTAATAATTTCAATAACAAAGTTCTTTGGAAGTTCTTAATCAGAGATGGATATGCTCAATAAATGAGAAGATTCATGTGAAATAATCAAATCGAAATAAACCTTTTATTGTTTAATGATGCAAATAACGGCATTTTGCGGGAATAATACACTATCTTCCCTCCTTTTTCTTTTGCAAAATACCCTTTTTTATGAAATAAGACCAAAACTTAACGTATGAGCGTTCCTGCAAAAGTCTGTAATAAAGTCAGAAACCATATTGAATGCTTTGCGCAAACTCTATCCCGATGATACCGGGCACCTGAATATCAAGGATATGATCAGAAATACCCCTATGACTTTTAATGCTGAATATAATGTTCGTTTCACTGACATAAGGCGATAAAGTGACTACTTTTATTTATTGCCAGTCCAGCTCCAAGAGACAGGTTCGGTTTGAACTGCCGGATAAAATCTGTGTCTATACAAGACTGCAGGTTCTGATTATTCATGGAAGTATAGCCTCCCCCTGCCGAGACTACCCAAATAGTAGGCTATTTTCGTTCATTCAGTTTCTGTGACACGGGAATATTCACGCTTCCTTCTACAAATTTCAGATCCCCCTTCCCTCCTGTCTGCCGTCCGTTCTCACCTTTGTAGGAGGAAGATGAGATATATCCGGTTTTGACTATCACTTGTGCCCTCACAATCTTTGGCACCCACACGAGCAAAACAAACATAGACACTATAACATACTTCATTCTTTCTTATTTTTTAATTTGAATGACGCAAAATTATGCCTTTATACCATGAGAATAAGAAATAATAGACCAACTCCATTGCTCCGTATACCAAACGTATATTTTCGGACTTTATTCTTTGCTCCTTGCTTTTTTAGTTTAACTTTGTACGTAGATAAAATAACCAATTATGGAAATAAAAAAATTCATCGAAAACTATCGGGAAGCTTTTGGCGAATATGCTGAATTGCCTATCGTATTCTGGTACTCGGACATTCTTGAAAATGAAACGGCGAAAGTGAACGGATGCTTCTTTAAAAGCATGAGTAAAGTCAGAGAAGGTAATACCATCAGCCTGAATGCGGAAACAATTGGTTGCGGCGGCGGTAAGTTTTATACCGGATTCACCGATATGCCCGAGCACGTGCCGACGTTCGTATCTCTAAAGGAACGATATAAGCAGACGCCGGAGATGGTAAAAAGCTTTATTGAGCAACTGGGAGTACCAAGGGCAGAAAAGGAATATCTGCATTTTGCCCGTATAGATAAAGTGGAAACGTTCGATCATTTGGAAGGAATCCTTTTTCTGGTCAATCCCGATATATTGTCCGGATTGACTACCTGGGCTTTCTTCGATAATAATAAGGAGGATACAGTGATTTCCACTTTCGGGTCGGGATGCAGTTCTGTGGTCACACAGACGATTCTGGAGAATCGTAAAGGCGGATACAGAACATTCATCGGATTCTTTGATCCTTCTGTACGCCCTTATTTTGAGGCTGATATACTGAGTTATACCATTCCGATGTCGAGATTTAAGGTGATGTATGAGACTATGCGCAGCAGTTGCCTGTTTGACACACACGCATGGGGAAAGATTCGGGAAAGAAACCATAATAGCTACAAAGAATAAGAATATGGATTTTATACTTCGTCCATGGAAAGAATCGGATACCAAAACCTTAGCAAGGCATCTGAATAATAAGAAGATATGGGATAACTGCCGTGATGGGCTGCCTTTTCCATATACAGAAACAGATGCTGATACCTTCATTAAATACGCTTCGGAACAAGTGGAACAGAATGAATATTGCATCGAGGCGAATCATGAGGCAATCGGCAATATCGGATTCGTCCGCGGAACGGATGTCGAACGCTTCAATGCAGAAGTCGGTTACTGGATTTCGGAAACATACTGGAACAAGGGCCTTGCAACAGCTGCTTTGAAAAGAGCCATAGAACATTATTTTCAGCGTACAGACGTAATACGCCTATATGCTACGGTCTATGAACACAATGCCGCATCAATGCGTGTGCTGGAGAAAGCAGGATTTCAGAAAACAGGAATACATCATAAAGCTTGCTTCAAGAATGGCCAGTTCATTGATGCACATTATTATGAATTACTTAAAAATAAGTCGTAAGCCTCCTTGCTTTGTTACCATATATATTACTACCGACTATATTTATACAGAACCTAATACATCGAACGAAAGGTCCCGATTCATCACGAACCGGAACCTCTCTATGAGTTATTACTTTCGAAGTTTTACTTTATCTCTTTAACTTCTTCTCCTTTTTCATTCAGAAGTACGGTTACTTCCTGAGCGTCTTTTGTAGTAAGAATTACTTTATAAACCTTACCGGTTTCTTTTTCGGCAACATACGCTTCCTTGATGGTAGCATCTTCATAGCTTTTCGCTATTGCCTGTGTCACTGCTTCCGGCAAATCTTTCACTTCAATCTTTGTATACTCATCCTGTGGAGCTTGTGTCTGAGTTTCCACTGCCGGAGTGTTACTTACTTCCTGTGCGAATGCTACAGAACTACCTAATCCCAATACCAATGCTACTGCTACTAATAACTTTTTCATAATCGTAATTTTTTAAGTGTAAATAATAGAACTATTGTTTTTATTGTTTCTTGTACTTAATATATGGCAAAGCAGATGCCAAACGTCTCACTCTGATATACACAACTGATAATCAAACACATAAACAGCAGACAATATAAATATAACTGTGGAATTAGTGTGGAATTATGTAGAATCTGTTGATACATAATTGGGGAATTACTATTCAACACTCTTAATTTGGCAAGAACTGATTTCTTTATTCAACTGTTATATACCTATAACAACCTAATTATACAACAATGAAAAAAGAAGTCTTAAAAGAGCTTACAGCCAAACCGGGCAAAGAACATCATGTATCCGATTTCAATCCCTCATTTACTGCTGATATGTCCAAACAGGATGCCAAAGAACAATTAGTCCAAAATATAGAAAAGCTATCAGAACTGCAAAGTATGCTTTATGCACAAGACCGCTACTCGGTTCTGGTTATTTTTCAGGCGATGGACGCTGCCGGAAAAGACGGAACGATCAAGCACGTAATGTCCGGTATCAATCCGCAAGGGTGTCAGGTGTACTCCTTTAAGCAACCTTCTGCCGAAGAACTGGATCATGACTACTTATGGAGAATCAATCGTTCGCTCCCCGAACGGGGACGAATCGGAATCTTCAACCGTTCCCAATATGAAGATGTACTGATAGCCAAAGTGCATCCCGAAATCCTGTTATCCAGCAAGCTACCCGGAATACTAAAAACGGAAGATATAGACAACGGCTTCTGGAAACGCCGCTACCGGCAGATTAATGATTTCGAACGTTATCTGACTGAAAACGGGACGGTCATCATCAAATTCTTTCTGAACGTTTCGAAAGCCGAACAAAAGAAACGATTCATGGAGAGACTGAACGATGAATCAAAGAACTGGAAATTCTCTTCTGCCGACGTCAAGGAACGCCAATACTGGGACGACTACATGAAAGCCTACTCGGATGTACTGACAGAAACTTCAACAGAGATTGCCCCGTGGTATGTGATTCCGGCAGACAACAAGTGGTTCATGCGATATGCCGTCGGGCAAATTATCTGTGAACGCATGGAAAAACTGGACTTACATTATCCGCAGTTATCCAAGGAGGCGCTGGAAAGACTTGAAGAATGCAAGAAGAACGTATCCGATATTAATTTCTAAACAGGATACTTTTTCAGAGTTTAACGGGTTATTACTGTCAGGACTTGACAAAGCCTTTTTAATGTTGTATATTTGTAAGCAGAACAATAATAAACCTATAAAACCGTAACCAATGAAAAGAAGTCTGTCTTTCAACACACCTGCTGTAATGTATCACATGAACGGCAACATACAGTCAAGATTGATCAGTCCGTAAGGAAAGTACAATATTACAACAAGACATATCTATTTCCCTATAACGAATAAGATATGAGTCATCGGTATACAAGCTGAAGGCTGCGACTTCCAATGGAAATCGCAGCCTTTTTTGTTGCCAAATTTCAGCACAGAAAGCCATAAACGGGATTACATCGTTTATAATAAACTCAGATACCGTTTTACTAAAACTATCACAAAGTTTATTATAAACACAAACACCGATGATTCATAAATCATACATTTTTTTCATTGTCACCGGAAGGAGAAATCCACTGTTCCGGTTCACGCACTTCAATGAATAAACAAAAAGCGATAAAATAATACGTTTCATTGAAAATTTGTACTACTTTTGTAAACATCAAAGCCCAATCATGATTTGACCGGCCAAGAAATTATGAGACCGATTAAACTTTTTCAAACGAGAATAGTCTAATCTTTAAGATATCATCAATCTAAACATTAAAGTCATCAATGAAAATGGAAACATCCGCCAAACTCTATTCGCTGAATTACAGCAATGTGAAAACTTACCTGTTCGCCCTGTTATTCGTAGCAGGCAACATCGCACTTCCACAACTGTGCCACCTCGTTCCTTACGGTGGACCGACTTTATTACCAATTTACTTTTTTACCTTAATTGCCGCTTATAAATACGGCTTTCGGGTAGGATTGCTGACAGCTGTTCTTTCTCCTGTCATCAATCATGTCTTGTTTGCCATGCCATCCGAAGCCGTTCTCCCGATTATACTGATAAAATCAACCTTGCTTGCCGGTGCTTCGGCCCTTGCTGCGCGTACCGTGAAAACCGTTTCTTTGTTAGCCGTCCTTGGAGTAATTCTCTCCTATCAACTCATAGGAACCGCTTTTGAATGGATGATCGAGGGAGATTTCTATATCGCAGTACAAGATTTCCGTATCGGCATTCCGGGGATGCTCATTCAATGGTTTGGCGGATACGCCCTGCTAAAGGCAATTGCAAAACTCTAAACTAAAAAAGAAAGATGGACAGAAGGGATTTTTTAAAGACAGTAGCTATTACTGGTGCCGCCATGACTATACAGCGTTCAGAGGCGATGGAGATACTGACTCAGACAATCAATAAGGCAAATGGTGATAAACCGGACCTGGTAGCCGTCATGGGCGGCGAACCGGAAGCCATGTTCCGTCGTGCTATCAGCGAGCTGGGTGGCATGAAGCAATTCATCAAACCCGGACAGAAAGTAGTGGTAAAGCCCAATATCGGATGGGATAAAGTGCCCGAACTGGCAGGAAACACGAATCCGAAACTGATCACGGAAATCATCAAACAATGTTTTGCCGCCGGAGCCAAAGAGGTCACCGTATTCGACCATACCTGCGACGATTGGCAGAAGTGCTACAAAAACAGCGGTATCGAAGCGGCAGCGAAAGAAGCCGGAGCCAAAGTTATGCCGGCCCACCTGGAGTCTTACTACAAACCCGTTGACCTGCTAAAAGGACAAAAGATGAAGAAGGCGAAAATACATGAAGCCATCCTGAATTGTGATGTATGGATTAACGTCCCTATCCTGAAGAATCACGGAGGCGCCAACCTGACTATCTCCATGAAAAACCATATGGGTATCGTCTGGGACCGCGGCTTCTTCCACCAGAACGACCTGCAGCAATGCATTGCGGACATCTGTACACTGGAAAAGAAAGCTGTGCTTAATGTCGTAGACGCCTACCGTATCATGAAGACCAACGGACCGCGAGGACGTTCCGCTTCGGACGTGGTGCTGGCGAAAGGTCTCTTTATCTCACCGGATATCGTAGCCGTAGATACAGCCGCAGCCAAATTCTTCAATCAAGTACGCGAAATGCCGCTGGACACTGTAGGTCACCTTGCCAAAGGAGAAGCACTGAAAGTAGGAACGATGGACATCGACAAACTGAATGTCAAGCGAATTAAGATGTAAACCACCATGCTAAGAAAGATACGTATCGGAATATCAGTCGTCCTTTTTGCACTGATTACTTTTTATTTTCTCGATTTTGCTAATATTCTGCCGAACAGTTTTCATCGGTTGGCACATATACAGTTTGTCCCTGCCGTGCTATCTCTCAGCATAGGCATACTGATTGTGCTGATTGCGTTAACCCTGTTGTTCGGACGTATCTATTGCTCTACCATCTGTCCGATGGGAATATGGCAGGATGTTATAGCACGCATTTCAAAGTCTGTGGGAAAGAAGAAAAAAAGATATCGGTACAGTCCTGCAAAGAATATACTGAGATGGACCGTGCTCGGAGTGACTGTAATTGCCGCCGTATGTAGCTTCTCAGTGGTATTGGGATTGCTGGACCCGTATAGCGCATACGGACGCATTGTAGTACATATCTTCAAACCGGTGTATATGTTGGGAAACAACCTGCTGGAATCCGTATTTTCCAGATTCGACAACTACACGTTTTATCAGGTAGACACCTCGGTATTAAGCCTTTCTTCCCTTCTTATAGCGATACTGACCTTTGCCGCCATTCTTATATTAGCATGGAAACACGGACGCACGTGGTGTAATACCATTTGTCCGGTAGGTACGGTATTAGGATTTTTGAGCCGTTACTCTTTGTTCAAAGTCCGTATCGATACCGCAAAATGTAATGGTTGCGGACTTTGCGCTACCAAATGCAAAGCTGCCTGTATCCACAGCAAAGAACACGCTATTGACTATAGCCGCTGTGTAGACTGTTTCGACTGTCTCGGTGCCTGCAAACAGAAAGCGCTGGTTTACGCTCCTGCTTCAAAGGGACAACAACGTTCTTCCGCTGCAGAAAAACAACCGGTGGCAACAGAATCATCTTCCGTTGCTGCAGATTCTTCCAAACGTCGTTTTCTGCTTGCCGGACTGGCTACTGCCGGAGCAGCTCCCACGCTTCTTACGAAAGCGCAAGAGTCCATTGCGACGATGGAAGGCAAAAAGGCATACAAAAAAGAAAATCCGATTACTCCTCCGGGATCTGTCAGCCAGAAGCGTTTCCAGCAACATTGTACATCATGCCATCTTTGTGTCAGCAAATGCCCGTCGCACGTACTGAAACCCGCTTTCATGGAATACGGTCTGGGAGGTGTGATGCAGCCAACGGTCAGTTTTGAAAAAGGATTCTGTAATTTCGACTGTACCGTATGCAGCGATGTCTGTCCCAACGGTGCCATCCCTCCGTTGACGGTAGAACAGAAACATCTCACTCAGATGGGCTATGTCGTCTTTATAGAAGAAAATTGCATTGTCCTCACTGACGGAACCAGTTGCGGAGCCTGTTCAGAGCATTGTCCTACGCAAGCCATTGCTATGGTACCCTACAAAGACGGACTGACTCTTCCCCACGTCAATACAGAGATCTGTGTCGGATGTGGCGGCTGCGAATACGTCTGCCCTGCCCGCCCGTTCCGTGCCGTATATATCGAAGGAAACCCTGTGCAGAAAGAAGCGAAACCTTTCAAAGAATCAGAAGAACATAAAGTTGAGATAGACGATTTCGGATTCTAGCAGCATCAGCCCCAAATATGGATAGCTTTCAGAGGATTGTATACAATTCAAAAAAACTATCCATTATATTCCTCCTACTTTCAATAAATTCACTAAATTCGTGGCGAACTAAAAAAAGAAAGTAACTCATGGAGGTATTCACAAATAACTGGAATAGCCGTAAATATCAGATAGGCTATGCTTTAAGCGGAGGATTTATTAAAGGATTTGCGCATTTGGGGGTGATGCAGGCTCTGCTGGAGCATGATATCAAACCGGACATTATCTCCGGAGTAAGTGCCGGTGCGCTTGCCGGAGTTTTTTATGCCGACGGAAATGAACCTCACCAAGTGATTGAATACTTCTCCGGCCATAAGTTTCAGGACCTGACAAAGTTAGTCATCCCCAAGAAAGGACTATTTGACCTCTGTGAATTTATTGACTTTCTCCATACCAATCTGAAAGCCAAGAATCTGGAAGAGTTGCAAATCCCCTTAATCATCACGGCTACCGATCTGGACCACGGACGTATGGTTCATTTCCACCGTGGTTCCATAGCCGAACGTGTGGCTGCTTCCTGCTGTATGCCTGTCATGTTTGCTCCGGTCAATATCGACGGAACCAATTACGTAGATGGCGGATTAATGATGAACCTTCCGGTCTCCACCCTTCGCAGAATATGCGACAAGGTGGTAGCCGTCAACGTAAGTCCCATCATGGCGCAAGACTATAAAATGAATATCGTAAGCATTGCCATGCGCTCCTTCCACTTTATGTTCCGTGCCAATACTTTCCCCGAAAGAGAAAAATGTGACTTGCTGATCGAGCCATACAACCTCTATGGATACAGCAACACCGAACTGGAAAAAGCAGAAGAAATCTTCGAGCAAGGTTATAAGATAGCCAATGACTTACTTGACCAGACACTGGCGGAAAAAGGGAAAATATGGAAGTAACTCCTTACTTTTCCCGAAAATATTTATAATATGAAATAAAATCTACTCTATATGAACAACGAAAATAAAATGATTATCTATCAGGTGTTTACACGCCTGTTCGGAAACAATAACAACCATTGTGTCTATAATGGAGACATTACCGCCAACGGATGTGGTAAAATGGCCGACTTCACCCTCAAGGCACTTGGAGAAATCAGGAAACTGGGTGCTACCCATATCTGGTATACAGGCATTATCGAGCATGCAACTGAGACGGATTACCGTCGCTTCAACATACGTCCCGACCACCCCGCCATCGTGAAAGGCAAAGCGGGCTCTCCCTACGCCATCAAGGATTATTATGATGTAGATCCGGACTTGGCAACCGATGTGCCGGAACGAATGAAGGAGTTCGAGAATCTGGTACATCGCACTCACCGTTCCGGACTGAAAGTTATTATAGATTTTGTCCCCAACCATGTAGCACGCCAGTATCACTCGGATGCACAACCGGACGGCACTACCGAACTGGGAGCAAACGATGACCCGAACTACGCTTTCAGCCCGTACAACAATTTCTACTATATACCGCAATCCGAGTTGCGTGCCCAGTTCGATATGAAAGAAGGTGCAGCAGAGCCTTACCATGAATATCCGGCCAAAGCGACAGGTAACAACCGTTTTGACGCTACACCGAACATCAACGACTGGTACGAAACCATCAAGCTGAACTATGGAGTAGATTATCTGAATGGCGGCACTTGCCATTTCTCCCCGACTCCGGATACCTGGATAAAGATGCTGGACATTCTTTTATTCTGGGCCTCAAAAGGTATCGACGGTTTCCGCTGCGATATGGCGGAAATGGTTCCTGTAGAATTTTGGGAATGGGCTATTCCACAAGTAAAGGAAGCACATCCGGAAATCCTTTTCATTGCCGAGGTCTATAATCCCAACGAATACCGCAATTACCTCTTCCGTGGGAAATTTGACTATCTATATGATAAGGTCGGTTTATACGATACACTCCGCAATGTAGCTTGCGGCTATGAATCCGCGGCATCCATCACCCACTGTTGGCAAAGTCTGAACGGAATAGAAAAACAAATGCTGAACTTCCTGGAAAACCATGACGAACAGCGCATCGCTTCCGATTTCTTTGCAGGAGATCCACGTAAAGGAATCCCTGCTCTGATCGTTTCTGCTTGTATGAACACCAATCCTATGATGATTTATTTTGGTCAGGAGTTTGGAGAACTGGGAATGGACAGCGAAGGTTTCAGCGGAAGAGACGGACGGACTACGATATTCGATTACTGGAGCGTGGATACTATTCGTCGCTGGCGCAATGGCGGTAAGTTTGACGGCAAAATGCTGACCGAAGAGCATAAACGCCTGTACAGCATTTACCAAAGAGTACTTACGCTATGTAATGAAGAGACATCCATCGCCAAAGGAGTATTCTTCGACCTGATGTACGCCAATAAAAACGGATGGCGTTTCGACGAACATAAGCAATATACTTTTATGCGAAAGTATAAGAATGAATTGCTGTTCATCATCGTCAATTTCGATAGCCAACTGGTTGATGTAGCAATCAACGTACCTTCTCACGCGTTTGATTTCTTACAGATACCACAAATGGAAAAATATCAGGCTACAGACTTATTGACCGGTGCCAAAGAGGAAATCTGTTTATTGCCTTATAAAGCCACTGAGGTTTCCGTTGGGGCCTATAATGGGAAGATTCTGAAGATTACATTCTGATCTGCTCCGATTGAAGGCAAATGATAAATCAATAGTATCTTAACTCTCCTCCTTCCCGAAGGGAGGGGAATTGATGATACTATTGACTTTTTAGGCAGCCCCAATGGAGATACTACTGATTTATTCCCCCCAACTGAAAACAAAAATTCTCAAAGGCTGTTTAGTTAGATAAATAATTTCCTAAACCAGAACCTTATGAAGAAAATTAGTTTTTTGGCAGTCATATTATTATTGTCTGTATCTGCCTTCGCAATCTTACCTCCCGGCAATATACAGGCTGCCTTCAAAAAGATGTACCCCAAAGCCAACGGTATAGCATGGTCGCAGGATGATGGCTATTATTGCGCTAACTTTGTCATGAATGGATTCACTAAAAACGTCTGGTTCAATACGCAGGCTCAATGGCAAATGACACAGACGGACCTTGTCAGTCTCGACCGGGTGACACCTACCGTATACAATGCCTTTGTATCCGGTCCTTATGCCAGTTGGGTAGTAAATGATGTAACCATGGTGGAGTTTCCTAAATGGCAGGCAATCATCGTCATTAAGGTAGGACAAGATAATGTAGATATCAAATACCAGCTCTTTTATTCCCCGCAAGGAATGTTGTTAAAAACCCGCAATGTCAGTTATATGTACGACATTCTCGGTCCGGGAACATTCTTATAAAAAAAGCCCTTGCCAAACATTAAATGCTCGGCAAGGGCTTTCTTATTTTTTATTCCCTGAGTTATTTCTTCTTTCTCAAAACAACAGCTGTACGTGCAGGAATATAGAGTTTCAGCCACTCTTTCTTTTCCTTCTTATACAACGGATCGGCAATCGTGAAATGAACTACTGAATCATCTGCAAGACCATTTCCGCCAAATGCAACATTATCCGTATTCAAGATTACTTCATAAGCTCCCGGACTAACGAGGAAACCATAATCTACAAAAGACTGTTTCGGATTGAAGTTAAATACAAATATCAGATCCTTACGTCCATAAGCCAATACCTGATCACCATCATTATGCCAGATCTCCTGAACCGGAGTCGCCTGGAAATCTTTCACACTCTTGATCACTTTCAGCATCTCAGCATCAAAGTCCCCCATATAGTGATAAGCCAGATTCTTGTTATCTACCAGATCCCACTGACGACGGGCATATTTACAAGACCATCCATTACCTTCACGCGGAAAATCGATCCATTCGGGATGCCCGAACTCATTACCCATAAAGTTCAGATAACCGCCATTGATCGTCGAAGATGTCAGCAAGCGGATCATCTTATGTAAAGCGATTCCGCGATTGACTACATAATTCTCATCGCCTTTCTGCATATGCCAATACATATCTGCATCAATCAGACGGAAAATAATAGTCTTGTCTCCTACCAATGCCTGATCATGACTTTCCGCATAAGAGATCGTCTTTTCATCCTGTCGACGGTTGGTTACTTCCCAGAACATACTGGAAGGCTTCCAGTCCTCGTCAATCTTTTCCTTGATAGTCTTGATCCAGTAATCAGGGATGTTCATAGCCATACGGTAATCAAATCCGTAACCGCCATCTTCTACTTTGGCCGCAAGTCCCGGCATACCGGAAACTTCTTCAGCAATAGAGATAGCCTTCGGATTGACCTGATGAATCAACTCATTCGCCAATGTCAGGTAGCAAATGGCATTGCCGTCCTGATGACCATTGAAGTAATCTCCATAATTACAGAATGCTTCTCCCAACCCGTGGCTATAATACAACATAGAGGTCACACCGTCAAAACGGAATCCGTCAAACTTATATTCTTCCAGCCAGTATTTACAGTTGGACAATAAGAAATGGATCACTTCATTTTTACCATAATCAAAGCATAGTGAATCCCATGCCGGATGCTCACGACGAGGAGCCGGATAGAAATACTGGTTCGGATCACCGGCAAAGTTGCCCAAACCTTCCACTTCGTTTTTCACCGCATGAGAATGGACAATATCCATAATAACGGCAATCCCCATCTCATGAGCAGCATCAATCAGCGCTTTCAGTTCGTCAGGCGTACCAAAGCGGGAGGAAGCAGCAAAGAAACTGGATACATGATAGCCAAAACTACCATAATAAGGATGCTCCTGAATGGCCATAATCTGAATACAGTTATAGCCTTCCTGTGCTATGCGTGGAAGTGTTTTTTCGCGGAATTCATTGTATGTGCCTACTTTTTCCTCCTGTTGTGCCATTCCAATATGACATTCATAGATCAACAAAGGATTCGTAGTAGGCTTAAATGTCTTTTTCTTGAATTTATATGGCTTTTCCGGTGCCCAGACTTGTGCGCTGAATATCTTGGTCTGCTCGTCCTGCACCACACGTGTAGCCCATGCAGGAATGCGTTCACCTTGTCCGCCATCCCAATACACATTCAACTTATATAAGTCTCCGTGCTGAATGGCATCTGCCGGAAGATTGATTTCCCAATTACCGTTTTTCAGTTTTTTCAGCTTATAAGCAGCTTTCTCTTCCCAGTTGTTGAATGTACCTACCATATAAATATGAGTAGCATTCGGTGCCCATTCGCGGAACGTCCATCCTTTGGGAGTACGGTGCAGACCAAAATAAAGATAGCCTGATGCAAAGTCCGAAAGAGTTTGTTTTCCTTTATTGGTCAACTCGGCTTCCTTGTTCAGTGCATACTGGTGACGACCGGTAATGGCATCTGCGAAAGGTTCCAGCCAGGGATCGTTTTTGATAATGTTGAGTGTCTCTTTCATATCAGAATTGAATTAGGTTTATGCTTTTACTTTTACGATCACTTTCTTCACTCCATCAGGAGTAATGCCGGGAGCATGTCCGTCTTGCGGGAAGAAGATGGCAAACATTCCCGGTTTCACAGCTACATATGTCTCTGCCAGTCCTTCGAAGAAAGTAATATCTTTTTCGACATTATAAGGAGCGTCGGCAGGCACACAATCTTTGGCAGCAGTATACCCCATCACTTCTGTTCCCGACAATGGGATCTGAATATCAATAAATTCATTATGCGTTTCCAATTTCGCCTCTTCCTTAGTCTTAGGCTTTGTCTGTGCGATATTCACTAGCAGATCTTTTCCTTTCAGTTCAGTCTTGCCTATTTCCATGGCTTGGAGGTCATGAGATTTCAAGAACTCAATAGCTTGTGCAAACAAAGGATTCAAAGACGCGTATTTTTCCAGATTTTCTAAAGTATCTACTACCATATGAGTTTAATTTTTAAGTTTATATTTTTAGGTATTATTTTATTCAAAATCATCAATTGTGTAATTGATGAAATCGGCAAATCTCTTGAACTGTCGGAATGCTTTCTCTATCTGCTCCATCGTGTCTGCCCGAGTGAAAAAATCATCGGGAACAAGATAAGAACAGACAAACTGTCTGCACTTCAGATAATCAATATATTTAAAATCTTTCGGGAATCCCTTGGGAGCTGTTTTCATGAAGTCCTCTCCCACTACAGGAAAATATTTTTTGAATTCGGGGTCTTCTACAATGGAGATATACTCTTCCACATTGTCATAAATGGCTTGGCGGACAGCTTTCAGTACATTGGGAGGCAAACACAAGCTTCCTCCGGCAAGCATACTTCCGTCAGGCTGCAGATGCACATAGTATCCGCAATGATCGGACTTCTTGCCTTTGGCATTGATATAACCGCCAAAATGTATCTTATAGGGTGTCTTATCCGCAGAGAAGCGGGTATCCCGATAAATACGATAGGTACAATCTTTGGGCTGGATTCCCCGGATTGTTTCATCGAACAAAGAAATGCGGGCGATTACTGTTGCCAGAAAGTTATCAAACTCGGCACGGGCTACTTCATATTCTGACCGGTGCTCATTGAACCACTCACGATTATTATTCGCAGAAAGATCTTTTAAAAACTGAAAGATAACGGGTATGTTCATCTTCATCATTTTCTATTATTACCCTACAAACGTACAAATTTTATTTCATATAAACTACAAAACGCAACAAAAGGACATAAAAAAAGCATCGGCCTGGTAAAACCGATGCTCTAACACATTTATCAAAAAAACAGACTCTTCTGCTTCTGATGTACTCTAAGCTTTCACAAGTGAAGTACAATCTCTTTTAATTAATCTTTATCTAATACTATGAAAAACACATAAATATAACAGATTAAAAAGAGGCTTTGTTCAACGGTTCTGTATATATTTCCGTTAATTTTAGTTATAGAATAAATATTTTTCATTGACAGGTATGATGAGCCGTTTCCAGTCTATCATCGCATTGAACAACATGATATGGGAGTAATCGCCCAATTGCGCCTGCCGGATATCTTTCTCCACTATGAACCGATTATCCAACAGTTCCGCACGCTTCGTCCCCTGAAGCAAGGGATGAGCCGGAGTATACCATGTATGTCCGTCATACAGCGCTATGTTGGCAATGGAGGTATCAGTCAGATATCCGTCTTTCACTATCAGAATATCGTCTGCCTTCCCTCTCCGGGCAAACAGATCATTCAATTCTTCCCGATTGGTACTCTTGTAACTATAATCAATAGTGTCCGAAGCAACCGGACGCAAGGAAGAAACCATTCTCATTTGATAAGGAGTGTATCCGACCTCTTCGATTTCCTTATCGTACACAATCCGGCACTTCCAGATACCGGACAGAGACGGAGGAGATATAAAGCCGGACAAATCAATGGGAGCCGCTTCTTTCCAAAAGGCGGCACGAGTCCGGTTCATGCGCGCTGTGTGATACGACAGATTATAAACCTGTCCGTCTTCTATGCGAATCGTTTCAATAAATTGGCACATATACTTTTTGTTTCATTTCATGATATTCACTTTCCACTTCACTACGGCAGGTTATTCCGCCTCCGCTCTTAAAATACATTCTGTCGCCTTCCTGCTCCACAAAACGTATCATAACGGCACTATCAAGGCTACTTCCGTCGAAATACCCCATCACACCCGTATAGAATCCTCTCTCATACGTCTCGGCTTCACTGATAATCTGCATCGTCTTTTTCTTGGGAGCACCGGTGATAGAACCGGCAGGCAAGAGTTTGAAAAGAATGTGTCCCAGATTTTCCCGATAATTATCCGGCAAGGTTCCCTGTATTTCAGAACTCGTCTGAAGAATAGTTCCGCGATTCGTCTGCAACTTATCAATATACCTGTATCGGGACACAGATACCCGATCGGCCACTATGCTTAAATCATTGCGGATCAAATCTACGATAGTAGCATGTTCGGCAGCCTCTTTCGGATCATCCATCAGCTGCCGGACAGCCGAAGGCAATGATGCATCAAGAGTACCTTTCATCGGATAAGAACTGATTTTTCCCTGTTGGATTCTGACAAATATCTCGGGAGAGAAAACTGTGAACTGATCCCTGACCCACAATTTATACATTGCTTTTGAACGGAAGAAAATATCTTTCAGACTAAGGTTCGTCTCTATCGGCGTGCGGCATGTCAGATTGGTCAGAAAGCTGTTTCCGGCAAATATATTCCGTTGAACGATATCAAATGACCGACGGTAACTATCGAAAGATTCGGGATAAGAATTCCAGTGGACAGGTTCTTCAAAACAAGAAAGCACATCCTTCGATGAAGATTGGTTGGTAAACCCATTCAGGTTATATACTACTTCAGAAGGGTCAACAGAGGCAACTTCTTCAATATAAGATGCATCCTGCAAATAATTAATAATAAAAATAAAAGGCCGGCAGGATTGCCCTAAATGGTTTATTTTCCGAATCGTTTCTTCTCTTGTATATAATTGCATAAAGTCTTTCTTTTTGGAAAAGCAAAAGTACGCAAAAAGTAGATCATTCAAAAAAAGAAGCAATAAAAAAGGGTTGCCAAAATGTTCCCCGGCAACCCTTTCTATCTGGAATTGGTAGTTTACTTCATAGCTGCCTGCACTTGAGAAAGCATAGTTTTAGACTTTGTATCTTCCGGAGAAACTTTGGTAGCTTCTTCCAAGTAACCTATAGCTTCTTTAAATCTGCCATCTGCCTTTTCCTTTTCTGCAGCATATTTATCTGCATCAGAGTTTGCCAGAGGAGCAGCCTTTTTCAGGATATTCGCACCGTCGTTATAGCATAAAACGCCCAGGCTATACAAAGCATTGGTTTTATATGTTTTATGATCCAAAGGAATCACTTTCTTAAAGCATTCTTCTGCTTCTTCCGCTTTTCCGGCTTTCTGCGCAGCGATACCTGCTTTCAGGTAGTGGAGACCATAGTTCTTAATCATTGTTTTATTGTCCGGGTCTACTTTCAGACCTTCTTCCAAGGTAGCAACATACTCGTCAGTCTTCTTCATAGCATCCAGTGCCAGCGCTTTACGGGCATAAGCATTACCTATATTGAATTTCTTTTGAATAGCAATATCAAAGAAAGTCACAGCTTCTGCATACTTTTTCACTTCATCTGCAGCCATACCACAGTAATAAGCGATTGCAGAATCCTGGTTATTCGTTTGTTTCAGATACTCGCTGAATTTAGCATAAGCTACGGGATAGTTCTTGGCATTAAAAGCGTCGCTTCCTTCTTTTTTCAATTGGCTAGGGTCAGTTTGAGCGAAAATGTTAGTCACAGTAAGGCAAAATGCAAATAAAAAAATCAATTTCTTCATAACTTTATTGTGTTTTTTAGTTGTTAATCGTCCAAAAGTATAAGTAATAACAGAGAATCGCAACATCATTTTACCTTTTTTGAGCTTTTTGAAACCTATATAACGTTCGTTATTCTTCGTAAAAATAGATTTGCGAGTGTCCGGCAGGGAGGAAAAAAGACACTCCTTCCGCCTCAATAATTCAGCGAAAGGAGTGATATTCAAATAGTTTAGTTATTGGTCAGATAGCGTTTTTATTAGCATATTCGGAAAACTCACAGCCAAAAGTATCCACCAGATAATTATCCAGATCATCTGCCTTGAAAGCCAGATGGGTCAGATTCGTCTTGACATTTTCCGAATAATCGGAGAATATATCAGATATATGCACACGATAAGAAAGATAAATCTGATTTCCATCCAGTCCGAAACGATAAGGAGCAATCTCTGTCTGAAGTAAATAGGTCAGCACAGGTTCCAGATTCTTTTTTGGCAGAATATTCAGCGGAGAGGTGGCAAACAAATAAGAACGGTCGTACACAAACATACGTATCTCCGAACTTCCCTTATAGAATTTCCAGCCTTCGTATCCCACACGTGCCAATACCGGATTGATTCCCATCGCTTCAACGGCTTCTTCGCAGAATACAGCCAGATCGGTCAGTCCCCTCTCTTTAAAGATTTCTTCCGGCAACTTGTCACCGCAACAAGGGCAATATTCATCTTCTTCGGAAATGAATTCATCGCAACTATTACACTGCACATTAAAAACAGAGCGGTCCAGACTTTCTATATTCTCCAGTACCTTTTTCAGTGTATCCACAGGGATACCAAATCCCATATTATCCGCATCGGTGATCTTACTGGCGGTAATGGCGATCAATTCACCACGTTCATTGAACATGGGACCTCCGCTATTTCCCGGATTGACCGCAGCATCTGTCTGAATATAATAACTGTTGTTAATCAGCTGTCTGGGAGAAGAAACCGTACCTTCAGTCACTGTGAACGGCATACCAAACGGATAGCCGGCCACGTTTATCTTCTGTCCGATCGCGACTTCTTTCAACTCCGATAACCGGATATCCGGAAGAGCAGAAAAATCCCCTTCCACCGACAGCAAAGCAATATCCAATACGGAATTTACCATAACAACCCTGGCCAGAAACGAATTCTTATCATTATCCTGGATCGCTACCTGACGGAATCCCTCTACTACATGATAATTGGTAACAAACAGATCATATTGTTTCAGATAAAAACAACTGCCGCAGCCACCGGCATGATTCACTTTATAAATGGCATTGTATATATTCTGTTCCATAGTCTTGTTCTTTATTTGTTAGTGTCCTCTTCCGTATTGTTATTGTTGCCATACATACCGGCCATCATCTTTTGCATATTCTCCATAGCAAGTTGCTGCATCTTCTGTATTTGCTCCATATCAATATTCTGCATCGCCTGCTGCATCATTTCCTGTTGCATCTGTTGAAGCTGTGACGTATCGAAGCCCATTGTTTCTCCGTCTTCGTCACCACCTTCTTCGTCATCATCTACATCCAGTTCTCCTTCCATGATATTATCCATCGCTTCATATAATATCGGAGCAGCTTCTTCCCATGACATGGCAGAGGTAGCCTTCATTGCTTTCACAACTACCGCATTCACATCATTCTGCACATTATTATAATAGTACAATTCATAGAATTTATTAATAATAAGCAGGCAGCAAACGATGAAGTCACCTGATTCCAATGCCGAGCCGGCTTTCTCGTATGTATCTTCAAAGTTATCCTGAATGTTTTTCAGTACGGAACGGCGTCTGTCCGAAATGAAAGTTTCAACAAAGTAAAGATCGGCAGCCAGTTGCTCCTTCGTCATTTCCTGAAGGCGTGTGACAACAGATTTGGTACGGGATACGATCTCCGGCAACGGCATATCCTCCCGCCCATGATCTGTAATCGCTTTATCAAGATCATTCAGCAGTTGCCCTTGCGGACAGACAAAATAGCATATTTTAAGAAGCGTACTGGATAATATATTCCAGGCATAACCATATTTTCGTTCTGTCTCGAAGTATTTTACAGCGTCCATACATTCCTTACAGCTCTGCTGGAGGGCTTCGTATACCTTATCCACCGTTTCATTGTCGTATGGAGTAATTTTGGGCTCATAAATGCGCTCGGCCTTGAACTTAGTCACAAATTCGTCATCATACTTATCTCCTATCCGGCAGATTTCCTCAAGCACATAGTATATCTTGTAAGGATTGCATAAAGCCACCGGACAATGAAAGTCAAAGAACAACTTATCATTCTGCAAAGAGATACATGCTAACGTCAGTTCTGTCAGATTCAAAGCTGCCACCTGGCGCAGCAAAGGAATCCTCCCCTTTTCCGGCAACAACAGAAATGGAGCTGTAATATTCAGCTGGTCACCCTCCAGCCTCAGATAGACCATAATGGAACCATGAGGTACGGCAAACTCTGTCCCTTCTGCATTACCAAATTTGCTGCGTAACTCCGGATCAATATAATCCAGCAACAGATAAAAAGACTGTAAGTGCTCTCCCTTTTCAAAAGCATCTGTACTCTTCTCAAAAGCTTCTACATCCACCTTGCTCTGTGTAGAAGCAATGATCGGACTATGAAAACTCAGTGTTTGTTTCATAATTCTAATGTTTGGTTTAACAAATTATTTCATTCTCATTCTTAATCATTTAAAAGTCCCGAAGCACAGCCTCCAATGTTGTTTCCTGCGCTATCCCCATCTTTTCGGTACGAATTCGTTTCAGTCTTTTCTTCACCGAATCTTTCTCCAGATGCATGATCTTAGCAATATCAGTCTGCGAAAACTGCATTTTCACCATACAGCAATACCGCAAATCCTCCTCATTCAGTGCAGGATACTGATTCTTCAGACGTTCTGTAAAATTCAGGAAGATACTGTTGGCATTCTTGAATATTACTTTCCAGTCCTCATCCTTGAGCATTATATTCTGCTGGGTTTTCGGATTTTCAATCACAGGAATACAAGTTTCATTCAGGCGCTTAAAAAACTCAACCTTTAGTAAAGCCTCTTTCTCCCGAATCTGCGCTTCCCTTTCCTTAGCTTCCGACAAGTCTTTTTCTGCCTGTAGTTTTTCTATTTCACGGTACTTCAACAACTCCTGCTGATGGGCAATCTGTCCTTTCTGACGCAATACTTCCTGTTGTTTCCTTTTATATAAAAAGAAGTAGATGCATACCCCTAACAAAATCGCCAGGCAACAAACAATAGTCACAACGTACAGTTGCAGCTTCCTTTCCACCGCCTGTTGCCAAAGACGGGTATTGGCTTTTTTCAATTCATCATTGTGATAATTCCGGTGCAAAGTCAGTAAACCTTCCTTATCTCTCTCCTCTATGAGCCTATCCCGCAAGTCAGCATGTCGGTTCATATAATAATATGCCGAATCCATCTGCCCGGTAGCAGCATAAATTTCAGCCTTAGCCAAAGACTTTCGAGTTGTATATTGTATATCTGTTGTATCTTCCACCGCTTTATTAATGTAGTAGAAAGCAGAATCATACTGATGCAGTTCAGTCAGTGTGTTTGCCTTATTTATATAATGATCATAGATATATTCATTTTCCTCTCCGAAAAGTTCAAATAGAATAGCCAAATCTTTATCGCGATACATCAACGCCTGTTTATAGTCCTTCATTGCCATGCAAAGATGGGCATGCTGTGAATAAATATGTGATAATGTCCGGACCAGATTCTCTTTCTCAGCCAGCTGTATCGCTTGCACAGAATATTTATAGGCGCTATCCAGTTGATTTGTCTGCATAAATCCGTGAGTGATATATGGCAACAGTGCACAGATATACAAAGGATTACCAATCCGTTCGGCATAAGGTAACGCTGCCTTCCCCAACCGTAGTTCCTCGTCAGGAATCAGTCGCAAGTTGAAAAGACGACTCATTTTATACCTGACCATGAACTGAAGTTCATCGTTATCACTCTCTCCCAACCAATCGATTGTCTTTAGGAAATTATGCAGGGAAGCTTCCGAATCTTCATTATCCATTGCTACCAGACCGGCATTATAATAAGCCAGTGCCGCATGAGCAGAGTCCTTCGTACCTTTATAATAATCGATTGCAACAGATATAAGTGAATCACTTTTATGCCCCTCATCAGATGACTGATTAATCACTTGCGTCATTAGCAGCGCATATAAAGCGCCATTTGAATCCGACAGCCTCTCCGGATACTGAATTTGGCGAAGCAAAGAAAGGGCGCTGTCCGGTTTCAGCCTGATTAATTGTTCGATAGATAACAATCGGTCGGCTGTATGACGACAAGCACTCAATAAGAATCCTAATAATATAAAAAGTAAAGTTTGTCGTAAATGCTTCATGAACAAAAGGTTTATGTTTCCCAACTAAAGAGACGAATCTCTGAATGCAAATGTAGGAATAATAATGGGAGTTGCTTTATAAAATAGGGGGTATAAATATATTCTTAATTAAATCAAATATTTGCCTGTTTATCAAATCAATATAGTATACAGTAAAGGGGGACATAGGGGGACATTTACTGTTTTATAGGGGATAATCGCAATATGAAACCACTCAGAATTCAATAAAATTGATGTACCCCAAACAAAAGAAAAACGTTGACTATTATTAAATAATCAACGTTTACATCAGTGATTCCGAAGCGATTCGAACGCTTGACCCACGCCTTAGAAGGGCGTTGCTCTATCCAGCTGAGCTACGGAACCATCCTTATTTGCGGATGCAAAGGTAGTGCTTTTTGCGAGAACTCAAAAACTTTTCGACACTTTTTTATTCATATTTTTCTTTATAGCTAGAAATCAGTAATTTATAAAAGTACTATTCAGACCCCTGTTCTAGGGTTGAATTATTTTTTCTTATCCCGATATCCCATATATCATATATCTTATTTATCTTTGTACACCGTTAAATATAAAATCAAAAACTATGTTGAGTCGTATTATCGTATTGGTCATAGCCGGAGTTGCTGTCGTTTATATCGTCCGCTTTATAGATAACTTCTTGTCCCAGCACAGAAGAAAATATTAAATAAGATATATACCTATCAGGAGAAGTTCATTTAAAACTTCTCCTTACGTTCAAATTCACCTTCCTCGGTGTAATACTTCCATGTGCCTTTAGGCTGATTATTTGAATATTTCCCACGAAGCTTGAGCTTTCCATTTTCGTGATATTCACGATAACGTCCGTGACGTTTTCCTTCTTTCACTTCCGCTTCGCTTTTCAGTGCTCCTTCCGGATAGAACTCACGCAGAACATTTCCTTCAAACTTCTCAATATAGAAACGCTTTAACTCGCTCATCTGCTCCTTTTCGGTCACAGCCTCTTCGTCCATATCCTGATCTTCCTCATCGCTGACAACGGCAACTACCTCTTCCGGCTCGTATGGACGGTAATCCATCACATACTGCAGAGAAGCCAGATTGTTATCTCCGATCACCTGCATCGTCCAGTAAGGGAATGAATACAAGACATCTTTATTCGATTGTATTTCATTCCATGTAGCAGGATTCATCATAGGTTTCAATTGTGAGTAGAACTTGTGCATATCTGTATACAAGAAGATTGTGGAACTTGATTTCATATACGAATAAGCATCCTTAAATCCTGCATTATTCTTCAGTAAATTCTTCTGCTCATAGTCTTCTACAAAAGAAAGCAAGGAAGCAGCTTTATTACTGAAAACGACGTAATCATCCACATAAGTATAATATGGCTTCTCAAATTTATCAAACAGCTTTCCGAAGAACAGACGGAAGAAACCTTTCATTTCAACATAATTGATTTCAAAGTCCTTATAATTAACAGACTTTATCTTAACCGGAGACCGGCGTTTGATCTTCTTTTCAATAAACTCCATATTTTTACGGGCGTCTTTGATGCTTTTTGCCCGAATAGCCAGAATCACTTCAGGATCATGTCCTAATAACCCCGGTTCGGATTGCGTTATGGCAAACTCTCCGGACATCCAGCTCAGGAAGTTCTCTTCCAGAGAAATACCAAACAGGCTTTCTATCTTTTTCCGTGAACTCTGATAAGAGTCATACAACAGTTTATCATGAACAGACAGAGCATTCTCCAGTTCCTTCACGAAAGTTACCGGACTATCAAAGCCGATATTTGTATAAAGAGCCGTTCGCCCGGACAAAATCTCGTGAGCTTTCATTTTATGCTTCCCCGAATTCAGCAAGGCAGTGATATAAGGATCCACCGCATCTTTCTTCAACGTATAACCTTTCACCTCCATCCGGTCTTTATCCATATTCAGGTAAAGGCCCGCAAAATTCATAGAATTACTGAACAGATCGACATATTCATTTCTCGCTCCCAGATAAATGGACATAAACTGAGGAATACGGGCATAGTTGATAAATACCCTGACAAGCCCTTTACCGGAAACTAATTTTTCCGTTTCAATAAAAGACTGGTCAAGTCCGATCTTAGGCTTATTACGGGAGTTGATGGCAGATTCAACGAGTCCGGAAGTATAAGAACCTACCAGGTGATTATCTACAAAAGCAGTATAAAAGACATCACGGGTATCCGGATCACGCATTTCAAGAATGTTAATTCCATTATGCATTCGATTAGTGACGGTAAAGCCGGACATTGCCAGCACTGTTTCGACCTGATCTTTCAATAAATCCATTTTAGAAGCTTTCTGCATATCTACTATAAGCAGAAAATCCCAATCGGTAGCGCGGGTCTTATGAAGTGAGATAAGCAGATCCCGCTGACCGACCAGTGATAACAGCACTTTATTGCTTTTGACAACCGAGTCAAGCTTTTCTACACTCTTCGCAACTTCTTCAAATGATTTCGCTTTTCTCAGACATTGCCAGGTTTCGCTTCCACTAAACTTTTCCCAATCTTCAATCGGAGCAGATGACTGAATAATAAATGCCGCATCCTCCGGCACCAGATAGATCTGCTGAATATTACGGTCGGGCGAAATAAACAGATAAACGATGGAGTATACCATGTATACAGCCAAAGCTAGTCCTGCCGTAAGCAAAGTCCTTTTTACAATTTTTCGTGTATTATTTTTCTTCTCATTTTTCCCGGGTTCAACATATTGCCCTTGTTCCCCATTGTTTAATTCATCCATTATTTATTTGTTATTGAGTTGATTGGGCAAAATTACTAAAAAAAGATGGAAGTTGAAATTCACAGGTCGGTTTATACTTTAAATCTTCTCATCCATCTACATCCACCATAAATCAGAGCTATTCCCCCCAATATAAATATCCCTCTTTTCCACCTATTGACACGTTTCACAGAAACAGTTTTCTTCACCTCTTCACTCGTTCTGAACTCTACCCCGGACTCCAAAGACAGAGAATCTTCTTCCGCTGACATACTACCGGCAACCACCTGCTGCAGCTTCCCTGTCCTTCGGTCAAGAGAATTCTTCATGATCTTCACAGAAACCTGCGAAGCCGTATCCACAGGATATATGAAAACGATCTGTTCCAAATGCTCTTCCACTACTTCCGAATCACTTCTCGAAATGAAAGCCTGCTGAAGCAAACTGTTCCTGCGTCCGACCGTAGAACTCGAATCAACTTTAATCTCCCGGCTCTTACAGACAATCTCCTTCTTACCTCTGCACCCCAAGCACAAAAAAGGAATCATTAAAGCCACCAACCATACAAACAAGGCTTCCCTCCCACTTCTCAGAAACTCCTTCACATCAAAACAAGGACAAACCTTTACGTATTCATTAGCCTCAATTACCCCATCTTCATTCAAATCCGGCGAAGTGTCCCGATGTCCCAAAACCTGAAGGATACCATACTCTTTCTGCAAATCCATGATCAATTGATAAAGCACCCTTTTCTGAGCCTTCGTCCGAGTATCCGCAGGATGCCCGTTTACATCCAGCCCACCAATATAGCATATCCCGATACTATGCTCATTCCAGCCTTTGCAATGAGCCCCCGCCAAAGAAATATCCCGCCCTCTCTCCAATCTTCCGTCCAGACAGACAACATAGTGATACCCTATACCATTAAATCCACGTTCACGATGCCAACGGCCAATATCTGCTGCTGTAAAATCCTGCCCGACTTTTGTAGCCGAACAATGTATAATAATAGAATCTATTTTTCTCATGATATTCATATATTAGTCATTATTTAATAATCCGAAGGTGGCATTCTTTGGGTACATCCTCTGATCTCACACTTTTTCACTTCAGATTCCTTTTGAATCAGCTCCACTTCATGACACTTATGTATCCAATTTATTTTCTCCTCCTGTTCCTTACGCAGTTCGATATAGAGGCCATCTATTTTTTCATCCCGCTGAGTCAGGCGATCTTCCAGCCAGTCCACCTTCTTACGTCGGTTTTCTTCTTCCAGATTACAGACCGAAGCTTCCTCTTTTCTGACATCCGTCTTACGACAGAAGATATATCGTACTATCCATTCACCGCTTCCAGACCGCCCATAGCAGTAATAAAAGCAAGGATTGTTGTTATTTGCATACTCTTATTTACTTGTAAATAAGTCGAAACTTTAATTAGCTTTCGAAAAGCTTATAAGAAAGAATGAGGCCGAAGCCCCATCCTTATAATCACCCTGTTATAATGAGCTACCTTACTTTTCATATTATACTGTCGGATCCGGTGCTTCATCATCGTCACCCGATCCACCACCCGGATTCGGGTTTTCTCCATCATTCCCGTCATCCGGATTTCCTCCGATAACATCCGATTTATTAATATGATCCAGATCCTTGAATTTCAAGCCATCCGAACGAGTTGATGTTCCGGTAGACAGACGAATATCCGAGTTGGCACGAAAACAGATGCGTAATCCTTGAATATCAGCTGAGGTAAAGTCTTCCGCTTTCTCTGTCCCTTTGCTTTGGGCAGACAAGAAAAAGTAACCCAGTCCTTCGATATTTACTGAACGCCCCGCCAGTAATGTTTTTCTCAATAAAGTACGAAAGTCCTTTAAAACACTAATTGTTTCACCCTCACTTACTCCCGAATTGGAGGAAATCTCTTTTGCAATTTCTTTCAAAGTTGCACTCGTATCGTATTGATAAGAGATTACCGGATACACTTTCTTTCCTAATTCTTTGTTGGTAGGGTCACACAAACGAGACACTCTTCTAAATCTAATTGCCATAATTTTGGTCCTTTCTTTTTAAGATAAATACTAATGATTATTACTTCGCTAACGTTAACGATGCAAAGATGCGCCATCTTCATTAGGAATGAAAGGACAAGATTAAATCATGATTAAAGAGTACTGGGAAGAGATTTATAAGAAGGAAAAGCTAGTTAAGACGAAAAAAGGGACAGGAAGAGGAAACGGGAAGCTAAAATAATCAACCTTGGACAAGTTTTTTCTCCATATATATAAAAAATTTGCGAAAACATGCCTGGCATATCTCCGCACTACAACAGCCATCGATCTATATTCCTTTTCTCCGCACTGAACTCCACTCCCACTTTCACCACTTCACGGTCGTCTGCCTGATAGGGAATTAAATAACCTTTCTCATCAATCTGCTGCAAAGCTTGTTCAGCGGTTCCATTCAGTTTAAATTCGAACACATAAATATATTTAGGCGTTTTCACCACTGCATCGGCACGTCCACGAGCACTACGGACCTCAACTTCGGTGAATTGCCCCATTAACTTGAACACTAAATAAAACACGACCTGATAATGACGTTCGGTCGAATCGCTCAACTCATAAGGAAAATCTGCGAAGAAAGCCTGAAGACGGGTAAGGAAGGCATCTACCTCTCCGGCACGTAATTCCTGAACGAATTTGCCTATATAGAAATTCTGTTCATCTTCATTGACCGGTGTATAATAAGGAACCAGAAAATTGAGAAAGCCATAACGCACTTCATCATTGGGGAAAGCCAGACGATAAAGTTGAAACTCTTTGTCATAGTCCTTGATAGTCAGATAACCACTCTGATAAATCAACGGAATCGGATTGTTGGCATCCACCCGATATTCCATAAATGAAGATGCACTGGCTTCTATCCCATCAATTAAAGTGCGCAGGTCATAATCACTCTCTTTGAGCAACTCGACAAGGAAAGTAGGTGTTCCGGTCTGAAACCAGTAACTACCAAACTCCTGTTTTGAAAATGAGTTGAGCACACTGAACGGATTAAACACACCCGCACCTTTCGGATGAAAATGATAACCATCATATCGTCGTGTCATCATTTCCATAACCGCTTCTGAAGTCATATCATTGACTGCCGCCTGTCGCTCCAGTTCAGGAACAAAAGTTGAGCCAAGTTCTTCCTTTGTAATCCCACACAATGTAGCATAAGCAAAATCCAGGCTAATATCATTCAACTGATTCAAATCACTGAACACACTGACTTGTGCAAACTTGGTCACACCTGTCAGAAATACAAAACGGAGATAACGGTCAGAACTCTTCAATACTCCATAAAAAGCCTTCAGAGTCCTACGGTAATCATCCAATAGAGAACCATTACCCAAAGCCTGCAACAGAGGTTTATCGTATTCATCTACCAATACCACTACTCCACAGCCTGCCTGTTCACTGGCGCGACGGATCACTCCTGCAAAACGTCCGGAAAGAGTTTCCTCATCCTCTCCTTTTCCATATTTCAACTCCCATTGCGTCAAATGCCGGCTAAGAATCTCAACCAAAGCTTGGGATGAATCATATTTTTCTGCATTCAAATCCAAATGAAACACCGGATACTTCTTCCATTCCTTCTCAAGTTCGGCAACAGCAAGTCCTTCAAACAATTCCTTCCTGCCTTCAAAGTATGCTTCGAAAGTGGAAAGAAGAAGACTTTTTCCAAAACGACGGGGGCGACTTAGGAAATAAGGAGTCTCTGTAGAAGCTATTTTCCATACAAAAGCCGTTTTATCTACATAAAGATATCCCCCTTCGCGGAGTTTCTCAAAAGTCTGTATCCCAATTGGAAGTTTACGCATTATGCCATCCATCATTATTCTTCATTTTTTGTGATTCAAAGATAATCATTATTTCTATATTCCATTACTATAACTTTCGATTTTTAATATCGTTCATTAATCAATGCTTATTATATATCTCTTCATCCACCTATATCCGCTACCGGCAACCACCTGCTGAAGCAAACCTTTGGGTGCATCCTCTAATCTCACACTTTTTCACTTCAGATTCCTTTTTAATCAGCTCCACTTCATGACACTTATGTATCCAGTTTATTTTCTCCTCCTGTTCCTTACGAAGTTCGATATAGAGGCCATCTGTTTTTTCATCCCGCTGAGTCAAGCGATCTTCCAGCCAGTCCACCTTCTTACGTCGGTTTTCTTCTTCCAGATTACAGACCGAAGCTTCCTCTTTTCTGACATCCGTCTTACGACAGAAGATATATCGTACTATCCATTCACCGCTTCCAGACCGCCCATAGCAGTAATAAAAGCAAGGATTGTTGTTATTTGCATACTCTTATTTACTTGTAAATAAGTCGAAACTTTAATTAGCTTTCGAAAAGCTTATAAGAAAGAATGAGGCCGAAGCCCCATCCTTATAATCACTCTGTTGTAATGAGCTACCTTACTTTCCCATTATACTGTCGAGTCCGATGCTTCATCATCGTCACCCGATCCACCACCTGGATTCGGGGTTTCACCTTTACTTTGGGCAGACAGGAAAAAACACCCCAATCCTTCGATATTTACCGAACGAAGGTGCATATTTATCACCTTTTAATACATATAAGTACAATATAATATCAAATATTTATATTCATATTTTAAAACAAAAACCAGTCATTCCATCTTACATATAGAATTTCCAACATTTCATATACAATACATTTAGTATTAATCTAAATCTATTATACAACTTTCTGCTTCGATTAATCAATTAAATAAATAATTCTACAACAATTCGTCAAATCACACAAACAAAACTATTGTTTTTATGTTATTACAAGTTACATTTACATCGTAAATACAATTTCCTACTTTATCAGAAGGGGACAAATGTATTTTATTTGATATTAATTCATGATTGAGCACAAACAAACAGCTATTGAGACATCATGGTCCGATAGCATACTTAATATTAGACCACCTCCTCCCCTGATTATTCACCTGAGGCTAGTTTACTACGCCTAATACAAATAAATGAAAATAATTATTGTTACTTGGGGGACATTGCTTTTTTATTGATAGTTCAAGACATTTAGAATCTGAATTCTCAATAAGCATAACTCATAACCAAATATTGACCTCCCCCAAAACAAACAAATTAGAGATCATATTATTTGAGTTTATGGATGTGCACAATTATGGAATCATAGTTGGCACATAATCTTTCATGTCTCTTGAATCAGAAAGAAAAAGCAAACTCCATCGAGTGACGTCATTTAAAATATAATAACATGATGTATTTAAAGACAATATCTATTGCTGCATCTTTCTTAATAGCAACAATATTTGAAAATCAATCATATTTAGTTTTATTGCTGATAGTAGCAGGTTTCTTTCTCTACTGGCATTTATTTCATTATCTTTCCATACAAAAAGAAAGAAATTTCCTCAAAGAAGAGAACCAGTATTTTATAGATTCTTTCCAAAGTATTCGAAATCCAATTACATTAGTTCATGTTCCTTTACGAACGATCTGTAATGATAACTGTCCCGAGAACATAAAGAATGATTTGTCACTGGCTATTCGAAATATAGAATGTTTAAATGAGAATCTGGACAAATTGTCCGGATTAAAATATTTGCATAATCATCCCGAAGTCCTAAACATTACCGAACATGAATTAGGAAACTATTTAAGAAACAGAATTTGCTCCCTACAAGGTTATGCAACGAACAAACACATAAAAATAATAATCAAGACAGAATTCACTTATGCCAGTGTATGGTTGGACAAAAACAAAATCTCACCTATTATCGATAAATTCATAACGAACGCGATCGACTGTTCTGAGCCGGAGTCAAACATAACATTGCTAATTTCTATCAGTCAGGAACATTGGGAAATAAGTGTACCCGATTCAGGAAATGGTAAACTAACAAAGCTTTATAATCAGAATAAACACCGGATGATAAGACAGAAAGCAGAATTTGAATGCCATTTTTCCAAAAGCATGTTATTGAAGAAACTAGCAGATTTGTGTAATGGCAAGATCTTAGTAAGCAATATAAATCATACAGTCACATTAAGATTTCCTGTGAAATGCTCTTGTGAAGACCAATCAAATCATTCGCCGCTGTGTTTCACCAATCATACTGAAATTGAAAAGATAGACCGTTTGCTCGTAAAGGCTCCCTGCAAAAGAAATTCCCACAAACCGACAGTCGTACTTGCCGACAGTAATGATGATTTCCGATCCTATCTGACAAGTTGTTTAACGGAAGAATTTACTATTAAAAGTTTCAGAGATGGCGGCGAAGCTATGACCTGCATAAAAAATGAATATCCTGATTTAGTGATTTGTGATACAGAACTTCAGAACATGGATGGTGTCGAACTCTCGTCAAGATTGAAAACATCCTGCGAAACATCAATCATACCTATCATTCTTTATAGTTCGCATATAGATATTGACCAATACAATAGAAGAAAGACTTCTTTAGCTGATACATTCTTGCAACAGCCCTTTAGTATAGCAGATTTAAAGATTGAAATGTCAATCCTTATCAAGAACAATCGTTTTCTTCGAAAATCATTTCTACAACGATTGTTTGGAGAAGAGTTTTTGGAGATAAAAGCGTCAGAAATATTGCAGGATGGTGAACACCCTTTGATAAGTAAAGTTACTAAAATCATTCTGGAGAATCTGAATAATGAAAAACTAACCATAGGCTCCATTGCCAAAGAGCTTGGAATTAGCAGGACCAGTCTTTACAACAAGTGGACGCAATTAACAGGTGAAGCACTTAACAAATTCATTCTCAAAATCCGCATGGAAAAAGCACATGAAATGTTAGAGAGTGGGAAATATCGCGTAAACGAAATACCAGAGAATATCGGAATGAAGGATATGGATCACTTCCGCGATAATTATAAGAAGCATTTCGGAAAAACACCTGCTCATACCATTAAAAACGTTTGAGATATTTACATTGAAAAACGGGTTTAAATAAAACAACCTGAGACCGATAGAAGAACTGTTGACGCAATCAACCAAACTTCTTTCTATCGGACTCAGGTTTATATTTACGATAACGACACATAGCTAGTCAGGCATAACATTCCTTAACTATCGGTCTATATTCCTTTAAGGAAAGCATCAACCTCTCCGACACGCAATTCCTGAACGAATTTGCCTATATAGAAATTCTGTTCATCTTCATTCACCGGTGTGTAATAAGGAACTAGAAAGTTAAAGAAACCATAACGAACCTCATCATTTGGGAAAGCCAGACGATAAAGTTGAAACTCCTTATCATAGTCCTTGATAGTATAGATTGCCAAATATCTACTTCTTCTTTTCTTGACCATACCCATAGCCGTATCCATAACGTTTACCATAACCGTAATGCTTACCATACTTGCCATAGCCATAGTAGTAGCCATATTTTCTCCTCTTCAGGTCTACACCATTAATGATAGTACAAAGATTAGGCAATTTCTTTTCGTGATACAATTCATTGATCAATGTGTATTCCGCTTTATGTGTATAATCAGTACGACATACGTATGCTGATAAATCCGCCACACGACCAATTAATAAGGTATCAGTCACCATACCAATAGGAGCAGTATCAAGAATGACATAATCAAAATTCTTCTTCAGAATCTCAATAGCCTTGTCCAATCCATCACGTGCCAATAGTTCGGTAGGATTGGGAGGAACGGTACCACCCGGAAGGATATACAGATTCTTATTCACATCGGACTGTTGTATCAAACTCATCAAATCCATTTCCGGATTGGCAAGATATTGAGTTATCCCTTTCTCCTTGCTCGAAAGATTAAATACTTTATTCAGTCCCGGCTTACGAATATCAAGACCTACAATCACCACCTTCTTTCCCAAAAGAGAAAGACTGATAGCCAAATTCGACGAAACGAATGATTTTCCTTCGCCACTGACAGTTGAGGTCACAAGGATCACCTTCTGATCATTATCGAGCATAAACTGAAGATTGGTCCGAATATTACGGAAGGTTTCACTCATCAGATTATTCTTGTTCTCGAAGACAGCGATAGAACCATTCTTATCATTCTTCTCATCAGTTAATGGAATATCACCGACAACAGGAACACTCGTTAGTTTCTCCACATCGGCACGACCTTCGATCTTGAATTTCGTCAGTTCAATCAAGTAGATGATACCAACCGGAATTCCAACACCAAGCATCAATGCAATCAAATAGATCATAGAGCGTTTGGGAGATACCGGGATATCATCAGCTATCGCTTCATCAATGATCTTCGCATTATTCGCAGTGGCAGCAAGCGCAATAGCATTCTCTTCACGTTTCTGTAACAACATCAGATACAATCCTGCTTTGATTTCTTGCTGACGGGCAATACTTACATAAGCACGTTCCTGTCCCGGAGCGTTACTGATACGACGAGAATAGCGGCTCGCTTCACGGTCAAGGTTTGATTTAGTGATCATCAACCCCTGCAAAGTTCCTTCAAGAGTAGCTTGCACATTGGCTTTCATAGCACGTATGCTTGTATCCAGATTCACAATAGCAGGATTATTCTCAGTTGATGTACGTAACAGACGTTTACGTTCCACAAGCATTTCATTATAGCGTTCAATCGCACCGATCAAAGCAGCATCTTGTAAACCTACATTGCTCGGCAATACTTCATATTCATTGCTTCTCAAATACTTACGCAAGTCATTTACCAGGCTGATTTGAGTACGGTTCTCCACACTCTTCTTTTCATACTCAGCATTACCGGCCAAGGCGATTTGAGCTTCACTTGTCAAATCCGTGATACCTGCGTCACGCTTAAAAGACTCTAAATCCGCTTCCGTACTACCCAATTCTTTTGAAATAATACCAATACGTTCATCGATAAACTCAGCCGTTTTCTGAGCAATCTCGTTTTTATCATTGTTCGTATTGCGATTATACATTTCAAGCAACTGATTGATGAAATCCTGTCCACGCTGCAAACTAGAGTTCTTCAAGGAAATCACGGCAACAGAAGTAGTCTTAGAAGTAGGAGCAATAGACAAACTGTTACAATAGCCTTTTGCCACTCTCATCGGTTTGTTTATTGTCGCAGTTATATGGCGTACACTCTGCTCTATCCGAGGAACCTTCGTTCCATCCTGTAAAGTTACCGAATCAACTTCCTGAAAGAAAGCCAATGTACCTTCATCAGTTGGAAAAATGGCAGGTAACTTTTCAAAATGCTTCTGATACCCTTTCTCACCTACAGTCACGTTCACATCCATACTACCTTCAGGTTGCAAAGTCATCTCTACTACCATCGGAGAACTTAGTTTCTCAGCTTCTTGAGGAGTCAAACTCACTTGGACAGGAGATGTCTTATATAAACCTTTAGCGGGAAATTCATCCTCATCTGCATAAGTTATATACAGTCCCAATTGATTAACCACCTCTTTAACGAGCGTTTTCGAACGCAAAACTTCCAACTCATTATCAATATTCTTAGAAGAAGTCATCAGACCACTTAATCCCATATCCTCCAATTCCGAAGAAAGTCCTGCACCTCCACCCTTCTTCTCATCTTTCATAAGAACAGTGGCTGAAATATTATAAACAGGTGTAGCCCAATGCAGATAAAACCACGCACCAACAAGGCATAGTAACACTGCCCCTACAAACCAGGGCCAATGAATAATATATTTAAAAAGCAACGCTTGGAAATCGATCTGATCCTCAGCCATTTCACGTTCCTTCACGTTTTGATTTTCTTCCTTCATAACTCTTTCTTTTTATTTCAAGATATTAAACAACAAACTGGCAATAGAAACAAGGATCGAAGTAGCAGAGAACCATAAGCTTGTACTAGTTCCGATATCCGAATTTCGAGCTTTCGCCTTATTCGGAGTTACGTAAATAATATCATTCTGTTGTAAATAATAATAAGGAGAAAGAATAGTCTCCGCCTTATTCAGATCTAAAGGAATAATTTCCTGCTTACCATTGGCATTCTCCCGTATCAGCTTAACATCATCACGCAGACCATATACGGTCATATCACCTGCCATAGCCAGAGCTTCCAGGATGTTCACCTTTTCATTGGAGATCGTGAATGTACCGGGACGGGCAACTTCACCAATCACGGAAATCTTATAATTTACCATTCGTACCGTTACAATAGGAGTTTCCGTAATATAAGGTTTCAACTTTTCCACAATCATTTGTTCGGTCGCCTTCTTCGTCAATCCGCCTACATGAAGTTCACCCAATACCGGAAAGTTAATATTTCCCTCATTATCCACTAAGTATTGCTGTAGAGCGGGCTGAGTGGTGGTATAGTTCAAAGCCATATTACCTTGTGTAGCTACCGTCAGGTTAAAAGGAGCAGCTAACTCGGGACTGGTACATGACACTACAATAGTCAACAAATCTTTGGGCATGATCTTTGCATCATACAATTGTGCATCCTGAGTACTATACAGTACCACTTCTGCATCCTGTAAGTAAGGTACTTTTTTATAAGACTGGCAAGCTGTAAAAAGCAAAGTCAACAACAATATTAAGATATTCTTTCCATTCAATTTTTCCATAATATATAAATTATAAAATTTAGACACCTTTCAAATACCATTCATAAAGACGCTCAATTCCTTCATCAATCTCAACCTTATGATGCCAGCCTAAACTGTGTAACTTCGACACATCTGTCAACTTGCGCATCGTACCATCAGGCTTAGAACTATCCCAACGCAAATCACCCTTAAATTGAACTTCTTTCATGATCATTCCGGCAACTTCACGGATACTGACTTCCTTACCTGTACCAACATTGATATGACAGTTACGAATGTCTCTACTACCTTCCGTATAGGTATTCTTGAAATCAACGTTCAATAATACATGAACACTCGCATCAGCCATCTCTTCGCTCCACAAAAACTCACGCATAGGTGTACCGGTACCCCAAAGAGTTACCGATTCAGGAGTAATACCAAATTTTGCCAATTTATCCAATATTTCAGCATCAGAATTACTACCAGTCACACCTTCCACAGGACGCAAGTCAATATCTTTACGAACTGACTTCCAATTTCCTTCATTCAGACATTTAGCCAAATGAATCTTGCGAATCATGGCAGGTAGAACATGACTGTTTTCCAAATGGAAATTATCATTCGGACCATAAAGGTTGGTAGGCATCACGGCAATATAATTCGTGCCATACTGAAGATTGAAGCTTTCACACATCTTTAAACCCGCAATCTTGGCAATGGCATAAGGTTCGTTCGTATATTCCAAAGGAGAAGTCAGCAAAGCGTCCTCCTTCATCGGTTGTGCGGCATCACGGGGATAGATACAGGTACTACCCAGAAAAAGTAGTTTCTTTACGTTATGACGAAAACTCTCACCGATTACATTCTGCTGAATCTGGAGATTCTGATAGATAAAATCGGCACGATACTGCAAGTTTGCAAGGATACCACCAACATGCGCAGCAGCAAGGACAACTGCATCAGGCTGTTCTTCATCAAAGAATTGTTTTACGGCTGCACCATCAAGAAGGTCCAGCTCTTTATGGGAACGTCCTACAAGATTCGTGTAACCACGACTCTGCAAATTACTCCAGATAGCAGATCCCACCAAACCATGGTGTCCCGCTACATAGATTTTCGTATCTTTATCCATTCTTATTCTTCTCTATTCATCAGTTCTTTCATGTGAAGCTTCTTCACAAACTTCATATCATGCGATACCATAATTTTCACCAATTCAGGGAAAGAAGTCTTGGTAGGATTCCAGCCAAGTAACGTACGGGCCTTGGTAGGATCACCCAGTAACTGTTCTACTTCAGCAGGACGAAAATACTTAGAATCGACTTCAACCAATACTTTTCCGGTCGATATATCAATGCCCTTCTCATCCACTCCTTCACCGTCCCAACAAAGCTCAATGCCGACTTCTTTGAAAGCCAGTGTCGTAAATTCACGTACAGTATGGTATTCGCCTGTGGCAATTACAAAGTCTTCAGGAGTATCATGCTGAAGGATCAGCCACATACATTCAACATAGTCCCTGGCGTATCCCCAGTCACGAAGTGAGTTAAGATTACCCAAATAAAGTTTGTCCTGAAGCCCTTGCGCAATACGGGCAGCGGCCAATGTTATCTTACGGGTTACGAAAGTCTCGCCTCTACGTTCACTTTCATGATTAAAAAGGATTCCGTTTACAGCATACATGCCATAGCTTTCACGATAGTTCTTGGTTATCCAGAAACCGTATTGCTTGGCTACTCCATACGGGGAACGGGGATAGAAAGGAGTAGTTTCCTTCTGCGGAACTTCCTGGACCAAACCGAATAATTCGGAAGTGGAAGCCTGATATATCCTTGTTTTCTTTTCCATTCCAAGGATACGGACAGCTTCCAACATACGAAGTGTACCGATGGCATCCGCTTCGGCTGTATATTCAGGTACATCGAAAGACACTTTCACATGGCTTTGTGCGGCCAAGTTGTAAATTTCATCCGGTTGTACTTGCTGGATAATACGGATCAGAGAACTGGAATCCGTCATGTCCCCATAATGAAGATTGACTAAACGGTCCTTTTTCATGTCACGTACCCACTCATCTAAATAAAGATGTTCGATACGCGCGGTGTTAAAGGAAGAAGAACGACGAAGGATACCATGGACTTCATATCCTTTTTCAATTAGTAACTCGGCTAAAAATGAGCCATCCTGACCGGTGATTCCTGATATTAAGGCTACCTTTTTTATTTTATTCATCAATCAAAACTTTTATCTTATTTACAATATATAATCTTCCTTTCGAACAGACTCTTATCAGCGACTCTTTACGACATCAACAAGATTTTCAATAACATACTTCACATCATCATCTGTAAGTCTGGTATGTAGTGGTAACGTTATCTCATTATGATACATTTCATATGCATTAGGATAATCCTTAATATCAAATCCTAGTGCTTTATACGCTGTCATCATTGGCAACGGCTTATAGTGTACATTGCAAGCAATGCCCCGCTCTGCCATTTTGATAATAATTTCATTACGTTCCTCGATAGTTTTACCCTGCAATCGGCAGATATACAGGTGGCCACTCGATGACGTTCCCTCATCATTATCAGGATAATGATTCAACGGAGCAATACAAGTGCCCTTCATTCCCTCATTATACATACCTATTATCTCACGTCTGCGACGTAACATCTCCGGATAACGCTTTAGTTGCGCCAGTCCGATACCTGACATCACATCTGTCATGTTACATTTATAGAAAGGGGCAATAATATCATACTCCCATGCACCCAGCTGTGTTTTAGCCAATGCATCCTTGTTCTGTCCGTGCAGACTCAACAGCTGAAACTGCTTATACAGTGTATTGTTGTCCAGCCCCTCACGGTTTACCCAAGTCAACGCACCACCTTCAGCCGTAGTCAGGTTCTTCACCGCATGGAATGAGAATGATGTAAAGTCAGCAATCGCACCACACATCTTTCCATTACGTCTTGCTCCAAATGCATGAGCGGCATCAGCCATCACAATCACTCTGCCATATGCATTCTGAATATCATTAGCTGGCTTAAAGAGATATTTCTTACTCTCCACCACCTCAAATATCTTATCATAGTCACACACGATACCGGCCAGATCAACGGGAATAACCACTTTTGTACGCTCAGTGATAGCATCAGCCATCTTGTCGTAATCCATTTCAAACGACCCAGGCTTCGTATCCACCATCACCACCTTTGCACCAACGTGGCAAGTAATACTTGCCGTTGCGGTATATGTATATGCACTGGTAATCACCTCATCACCCGGTCCTACACCCAAGGCTCTCAAGATTGATTCCATACAAGCCGTAGCCGAGTTCAAACATACCGCCTTCTCCGTACCACAACACATAGCAATCAGCTGTTCAAATTCCTTTGTCTTCGGACCTGTAGTGATCCAACCGGAACGCAGTGCTTCCGCTACCATCTCGATTTCCGCATCGCTCATATCAGGGGGAGAAAACGGAATATTCCTTAACTTCATATTCATAGTTGAATTATACTTTTATAAAACTATTCACTTTTATTTATCAGCATTTCTGCTTAGCCAAACTAACCTTTCGCCACACTCTTTATAACGTCTATATATTTTTGCGTGCCAATCTCCCTTGTCAGATTTTCCATTACAAACTTTCGACCATTCTCACCATATTTCCGGCACATCTCCCTATTCCGGCAAAGCTCAAGAATTGCATCTGTAAATGCCTGCTTGTCACCGGCTTTCGTAAACACACCACATTCGTTCTCACTAAGAATAGTCTTAATCTCATTCTCATCAAAGTTCGCCAGTACCGGTCTCGATGCTGACATTATGCTCCAAGTCTTGCTTGGCACTGAGTTTTCACCCACACCCGGTTTAGAGATAATAATACCCACATCTCCAAGGCTAAACACATGGCTAATATCTTCATATGGTTGAAAAGGTAAAAGAGTAACATTCTTGATATTATTACGAGTAATAACTTCCTTGACTTGCTCCTTATAAGCCCCCTCTCCAATCAATACAAACTGGATTTCCTCATTGTCTTCCAAACTTCTAGCCACATCGAGCAGCAAATCCATATTCTGGGTCAGACCTATATTTCCACTATAAGTGATATAAAACTTATTTCTATCCAAATGATACTTATCAAACAACTTATTATCCTTTCGGGCAACATTCTTCACTGCATTCTGATCCACCCAATTGTAGACAACTACAATTTTCTCTTCAGGTACACCTTTAGCCATGATATTTCTCTTGAAACCTTCCGAAATAACAATTATCTTGTCCGCATGCTTATAAGTAAAGTTCTCTACCACACGCCCTATCCTCCATATCAATCCATCCTTACGTACCAAGCCGGTACCTGCAAGAGAATCAGGAAAGATATCCTGAAGATTATACACAAAAGGAACTCTTTTGATTTTTTTCAGCAAACAGCCCAATGCACCTTGAATAGGAGGTGTACTTGCTAGATAAATTAAATCAATATCCTTGGCACACAATCCTTTCCCAAATTGTACACACCAGCAAATCCCATATCGCAAAGCACGATTAATGGGATTTTTTCCTTCACTATACATAGGAAAACGATGAATCACTAATTTATTATCGTATTTGTACTCTATTTTACGCTCTTTATACTCAACACGTATTTCTTCAGATACTCCTCGCGTTGGCATTGGAGCATACAGATCTAATATGAAGCCAGCATTACACATAGCTTCACGAATATTGTCTCCTAAATAAGGACTTGCAGCTTGCTCCGGATAATAATATGCAGGTAACACCAAGATTTTCATAATGACATTAATCTAATTGTTTTTTCATTATAAGTTCCTTAAACCTAATTGAACGTTTGGTTCCTACCTCTTTAAAGCCCAAATGTGAATAGAAAGATATTGCTCCCTTACTTTTAATATAAACATCCAAACATATTCTGGAACATCCATTTTTTATTGCAAATTGTTCTATATACAAAAGATTCCTTTTCCCAATTCCTTTTCCTTCATATTGAGGTAAGGTGGCAATCTTTCTTATATAAAGACTACTATCACTATTTTTGTACATTTGAAATGTACTTGTATAATCATTTAATTCCTCATTCCAAACTAAGACTACAGTCTTAGTTTGGCAGTCTCTTCTGATATTCCGTTTTGAATAAGAAGGAATCCAATGAAATAATCTTTTTGTTAAAGCCATGTTGTAGCCACATTTACGTAAAATGTGAAATATTATACCTATATATTCAGAATTGTGACTGTCTACTATGATAAATCTATCCATTTTATCAGTTAGTATAAAGGTTCTCGTGTTTCAATACAGTTTCAATGGTTTTAAAAAAAATCTTCACATCCAATACGAAACTTACATTATTCGCATACCAAGCATCTTTTAATCGTTTTTCTCTTACAGATGCATTATTCCTAAAATATGCTTGACAATAACCAGTCAACCCAGGTACAACTTTTGCCTTGTCTTTCTCATCATCTTCATAAGTGTCAACACTCTCCCAATCGCCCGCACGAGGTCCAATAATACTCATATCACCTTTTATGATATTCAATATTTGAGGAATCTCATCAAGACTAGTTTCTCTTAAAAACTTTCCTATTTTAGTAACTCGCGAATCATTAGCAGAGTTATATGTGCCACCATCAACATTACGTAAATCAGGAGCATTTACTTTCATTGAACGGAATTTGAGCATATTAAATTTTTGAAACCCCTTGCCAACTCTTGCTGATTTATAAAATACCGGACCACCATCATCTAACTTAATTGCGATTGCAACAGGAATTAATATTAAGCCAAAAAGCGGAAAGACCAATAATGAAAATACAATATCTAATAATCTTTTTAAAAAGTGCTTATACATAATTATTTTCTTAATATAGTTATATCGATCATTTGTCTTACTTTTGCTGCAAGTTCTATAGAATGTTCTATTGTGGATGCTTTCGCTACAACATAACCACAACCATCAAGATTAGTTCTATATGGTGTGATAGAGTCTCCAACATGAAGATGATGTTCCACTATTACATTAAATTCAGTCTCGATTTTAACAAAATCAGGGAGAACTTTAACTATCCCTGGTTTTAGAGCAAGAAGTTTCGTAGCGACTGGCTGCGGAGATGTGGCTGGAGTCCAGTTAGTTTCATCACCAACAGCAGCTTTAATCATATTGCCCATGTAATCAATACCTGTACCTGTCGGTATTATATGAGAACCAATCAGATTTCCTCCCATGCGAGCACCAATATCCACAATATGTACTTGACCTTTACTGTTTATCAACAAATCCATATTTACAGAGCCATGATTAACTCCAAGAGCTATAAGAGCATTCTTTACGCATCCTTTTACCTTATTCTCTAAGGATAAGGAAAGACCAGAAGGTATAGCGTGTCCCAGCTCTGCATAATATGGAGGTAATGTCATATCTTTCTGCATTACTGCCAATACATAAATTTTCCCATTATCTACAAATGACTCTACACCATATTCACGACCTACAATAAATGGTTCAGCCACTGCTCTATGGGTTATAGAACTATTTATAGCAAGTTCACAAGCCTCAATCAAATCCTCACCCCTATCAACTCTTGACGCCCCTCTACTACCAGAACCATCACACGGTTTGACCATAACAGGATATTTAATACCATTCTTATACTTTTCAGCTTCCTCTACATTATGTATCTCATAAGAATATCCTGTATCATCAGCTTTTGCATCAAAAAGGCATTTTCTAACAGCTGCTTTATTCCTTATTCTTTTAGCTGCTTCATAATTAATTCCTGGCAGTTCTAGTTCTTGAGCAATATAGCTCATAGTAAGTACACCATAATCAGTCGCCGCTGTAAGCACGCCATCTACATTTTTTCCACGAGCATATGCAAGACATGCTTCTTCATCCACAATATTGATAACTGCATGTTCATTTGCTGACAAAAAGCCCAATGCATTTGGGTCCGCATCTAAGCAAAAAACATAATAGCCCATTTCACGTGCTTTTTTAATAACAAAATTTTGAAGGAAACCACCTCCAAGCATTAAAAGTTTTTTCATAATGATAAAATAAGTGCTCACCATATAGCAATAATATCCTCAAGAATGTTGTAGCATACTTCGGTAAACGTCCAATTTCTACGCTAGTTATTTAAATCTCCTTTATTCTTGGATGTATGCACACTTGAGATAATTAACGCCCATTAAATCTTAGATTTTATTAAATGAAGCCAAAGCAATGCTATCATTTCACTAAGTAAAAATCATTACTTATTGCTCATTCTCCTTTATTATTCTTGCAGGATTACCAGCAATTATTACGTTATTAGGAAATGATCCACACACCACACTGCCAGCTCCTACCACCACATTCTTACCGAGAGTAGTACCTTTCAGAATGATTGAGTTTGCCCCAATGAAGCACCCCTCACCGATGGTAATAGGACGATGTTTGACTAAATCTAAACGTTCAACTGGAGAACGCTGACTATATGATAGAGGATGGAAATCATTATCGATAATCTTACATCCACTACCAATATCAGTATGGTCACCTACAGTTATTGAATCTATGGAGTAGAGTGTGCATCCACTCATACAGACATGAGATCCTATATTTATCTTACCACCCATTCTTGCAACAATGATACATCTTTGCGAAAGACCAATCATATTGCTAAATGGGTGTGAGAATATGTTAGAGCGACCTACCTTACTAAATGTTATTGATGAACCCTTCTCTGCATAAATCACAGCAAATCCACGAAACCAAATATTATCCTTATATTTTAAACGATATTTCAAGTAGTTTAAAAATAAGAATATTGTCCTTAAAAGCATTTCCATTACGATCTTTCACCACATATTACATTATAATATCTCTTATATTCACCACTTGTAATGCTATCCATCCAAGCCTCATTATTTAGGAATGCATTGAAGTCGCAAATATCCATCTTCACAAACTTATAGTTAGGCTTGTCTTCTATTTCTTTCAGATTAGCCCAGCTACCTACATGCGTAAATTTATCCTAATTGATGATGTTATAACTTTAGGGATTTGTTCACAAACAAATGTACAACGAGTGAGCTTATGAAACCGACACTACCAGTGATTACTATATTTTTTCATCTTATTTCCCCACTTTATCAAGTATATTAGTTGAATTAATGTCTTGCTTCATTTCGTCAATAACCTTGAAAAGATACTGACCGTATTGATTCTTAATCATTGGTTGTGCAAGTTCACGCATGCGCTCTTCACTAATCCAACCTTTACGGTAGGCGATTGCTTCGAGACATGCGATTTTCAATCCTTGACGTTTCTCAACAACCTCAATGTAGGTCGATGCTTCAGAAAGAGAATCATGTGTACCTGTATCCAGCCATGCAAATCCACGACCAAGAATCTGAACTTTCAATTCCCTGTCATTCAAGAACCACTGGTTAACTGTAGTTATCTCATATTCTCCTCGTGCTGACGGCTGTATCTTTGATGCTACATCAACAATTTTGTTTGGATAGAAATACAATCCCACAACTGCATAGTTGCTCTTGGGCTTTACTGGCTTCTCTTCGATTGATAGACAATTACCATTACGATCGAATTCAGCTACTCCATAACGTTTTGGATCGTTTACCCAATAGCCAAAGACAGTAGCTTTGTGTTCTTCGTCAGCAGTACGAACTGCATCTTTCAGCATATCCGTAAAACCACTACCAAAGAATACGTTGTCGCCTAAAACAAGACAAACAGAATCATCACCTATAAAGTCCTTACCAATGGTAAAAGCCTGTGCAAGGCCATCAGGCGATGGTTGTTCAGCATACTCAAAATGAACACCGTAATCAGAGCCATCTCCCAAGAGTCGTTTGAATCCCGGAAGGTCAAATGGTGTTGATACTATCAGTATGTCACGAATACCTGCCAGCATCAATACCGAAATTGGGTAATATACCATCGGCTTATCGTAAATAGGCATGAGTTGCTTAGAGATGCCTTTAGTAATTGGGTAAAGGCGCGTTCCTGAGCCTCCCGCTAAAACTATACCTTTCATAATATTGTTACGATTATTGGTTCCTCACCGAGAATTCGAATCTCGCTATACTTATTGTCTTCAGGTAAGGATGTGCTTTTTAGTTCTTTGAGCAGAACTCAATAATGTGTTTAATTATCTTCTTAACCTCCAAGTCTGTCAACTCATAATACAGAGGCAGACGAACAAGGCAATCGCTATAATAGTCACAATTTGGCAATTCAGCACCATAATACTTGTCTGCATAGTACTTACTGCTATGAAGAGGCAAATAATGGAATGTTGTCTGTACATCATTCTCCTTAAGGTATGTCATCAGAGCTGTACGATACTCCAGTGATGGGCAAAGGAGATAGAACATGTGTCCGTTGTTTGTAGCATACTCAGGAATAAATGGAAGACGAACCATATCACCAACCTTACCGTTCAAGCCATTGTAGTACATTTCCCAAATATGCTTGCGCTTATCCTGAATGTCATCCAATTGCTCCAACTGTGCCCATAGAAATGCAGCATTGAACTCAGAAGGAAGAAAACTGGAACCCATGTCCACCCATCCGTATTTGTTGACCATACCACGATAGAACTCTGCACGATTGGTTCCCTTCTCCCAAAGAATTTCTGCACGACGAATGAAACGATCATCATTCACTACAAGCATACCACCTTCTCCACTACTGATATTTTTTGTCTCGTGAAAAGAGAATGCCCCAAGATGACCGATACCACCAAGGGGCTTATCCTTGTAGAAGCTATCTACACAATGTGCTGCATCCTCAACTACAAGAAGGTTATACTTCTCAGCCAATGCCATAATAACATCCATATCGCATGCAACACCTGCATAATGTACCACTGCAATGACCTTAGTTTTTTCTGTAATCAATGGTTCAATCTGTGCGACCTCCATATTAGGAGTCTCTTTACTTGAATCTGCAAAGATCACCTTCGTATCCTCACGAAGAAATGCAAGAGCGGTAGATACGAAAGTGTATGAAGGGATAATTACCTCATCACCTGGCTGGAGATTACAAAGCATTGCGCACATTTCAAGTGCATCGGTACCTGATGTAGTCAACAGACACTTCTTGAAGCCATACTTCTCCTCAAAAAAAGTATGACACTTCTTTGTAAAATCACCATTACCTGACATTGTTGTAGAATGACAAACTTCCTCCATATATTTCAGTTCACGACCAGAACAATAGGGTTTATTAAATGGAATCATAATTATATTTTATTTAAATATTCACCAATTTGCATCAATCTCTCATTGTATTTTTTTGAATCATATCTCGACAATGCATAACTTCTGCACCTTTGAATAATGTCGCTATTCTTCTTTACAATTTTCTGTACAACCTTTTGTAATTCCGTCACATTACGTGCCTCCACAAAGGTGCCGACAGTATTATCTGAAACATAAGGCATTCCAGATATATCAAAACATAATAAGGGAACACCACATGCCAATGAGTCTAAACAAGCATTTGGCATTGTATCTAATAAACTTGGGAAAACAAATAAATCTCCGATAGAAAAATACTCTGCCAGTTTATTTTGGTCACGAATAAATCCAATTGGAATATAATTCTTTGGCAAAAATGATTTATCCTCACACATATATCCTACATGAATAAATATGTAGTTATTATTGCTTTCAAATCTTCTTGCTAGTTCGATAAAGAATCGACATCCTTTACGGTCATTCACTGTATTATTAAATGGCGCAATACAGGTGATAACGATTTTATTATCACTTATTCCAAGTTCACTATACAGATTATCTGTATTTCTAGGATAGTATATATCCATATCAATAGATTCATCTAATTCCACAATTTTAGCATTTTGCAGCAAGGGAGACTCTTTCGCTTTTTCGACAACAAAACGTGGACCGACAAAAGCAGCTTTTGATAACATTTGGTACGCTTTTTGTTTCATTTTAAACACTGCTTTTGATCCATCCAAAATGAGACTAGTTGGATATGAAGCCTTATTTGGGCAGTTACCGCACCCCAAAAAATAACGATTGCAACCATTATTATATGCACACTTGCCACCATAAGCATATTCGTCTATCATTATGTGAACTAAAGCAATATTATTATCTGCCACATATTTATACAATTTATACTCATTCAAATAGTATCCATGAATACAAACTATGTATATTGTGTCAATATTGGCTTTTGAGAAGAATCGTAAAAGTTTGGTTGTTGAAGAACTAGAATAAAATCCCTGTCGTCCTGTCATGCGAACCATCAAAGCATGAATATTAACAGATAAGAAACTACCTATTTTTTTCATAGACGAATTAGTTGGAGATGCACCACGACCATAGCAAAAATATGATCGATATCCCTTAGCTAATAAATTCCGATGGAGATTTAGTGATATCTGTCCAGTGCTACCAAAATCTACATTATTAATAATCGCTATATTCTTCATCATTGTGATTAGCTAATTACATAGTTAATTGCATCTATCACTCCTTCAGCTTTAATCTCATTAGTCGCTTTACTATAATAATAATCCATTGCCCTGCGTCCCATATCGATATATTTAATACGATTTTCAAAAGCATCTAACATAATTGCCGAGAGATCTTCGTCCTTCTCATACATTATACCATTTACGCCATTCTGTATATGATAGATTTCTCCACCAGTAATAGCATCCTTGCGTGAGACGAACGGAACGCCATAACCCATACTTTTTGGAACAGACAAACCGGCTTGTGTCGGAGAAAAGCACAGCAATGACTGTTGGAAGATCTTCAAAATTTCCTTCTCATCATAGATTGCTCCATGAAAAGCAACATTGTCTTGAAGTCCATTATCTTTAACATATTGTTCCAACACTTCTCGTTCAGAACCTGCACCAACAATTCGCAATTTTGTATTGCATGAACTCTGTTTGTAGAACTTATTGTAAGCCTCAAGCAGCAAATCGAGCCCTTTTCCTTTATAAAGCGTCCCTATAAAAAGAAAGTCTTTCTTTAGCTCAGGTTTGAATTCTATTTTCTCTACATCGGTAGTATTGATTGCTTCAAATATATTGTCCATCCGTAAATTAGTGTTCTTCCAAAATTCTCGTGACTTATTTATATAGAAGATATTAGCATCACATGCTGATAACACTTTCTGGAAAAAACGATCCAACAAATTGTGTTTTCTGTAGGTAATATACGGATGGACATAAGACACTCGGAAACCAATACTCCATGAGATTACTTTATATCGTCTATTACCAAATGGCAATAAACAATAAGCTGGTACATGGAAATCTGGTACGAATATGACAACATCAAATTGTTTACAAAGAGATTTTAAGTCACTAACTAAAATTATAGACTTGATCTTTATGTAATTTAGTTTATGTTTTTGAAAACTACATGGAATTGACGATTTATCTTTTGAGTAATATGCAACCGTCAGTTCGTGAAGTTCTGAAATACAATTGTAGGTTGATACATTATACGCAGATATTTCGTTTTGAAGGATTAATACTTTTGCCATTATTCAATATTGTTGCGGTTTATAGATTAAAACGAATACAAGAACAAACCAAAACATACCAGTCATAAGATATGATCCTGAAAATAAAAGATTTACAGACGGATATATAAACAAGGGTACTAGGAACAAAAGATTTCGTTCTATTTTTATTATAAAATATGCTCTTTTTATACTTATAATTAGTATTATTATCCAAAATGCAAAATAGAAAATTCCACCGCCTTCCAGAATTTCTAAAAAGATATTATGAGGATATCCAAATGCACCAATAGTATGAAAGATTCCATAACCAGTATATAGATTTGCCTCAATATTCTTTTGTGCTAATTCAAATACAATATCACGATTAGATGTTTGCGCCATATCAATACCGCTTGAAGAAATATAGGAAAAGGCACGATCCATACCTCTATTAAAAGTATTTTCAAGAACTGAATTTTGAACAAGATCAAATATAATGACAACTCCTAGTAAACCCAACGGAAGGACAAAAAACAGGACCTTAAATATATTTCTTTTCTTGACAAAGATTAAACTAATCAGCCCCGCTAATGCAAATAGAAAGACTACGCCACCTCTTCCTCCAGAAGAAAGACATGTTAAAGGAAGCAGCACACACATTACGATACTTACTAACTTAAAGACTTTGTTTTTTAGAAATTTAAATCTATCTTCTCGTTTCGACAATAAACCATAATATATAGCTCCAAAGGCAAGTGCTGACTGGTAAGAAATGCCATTATAACCTTCTATTAATTCTCCTAGCATCATCATCTTAGGCAATCTTGCTATCATTCCTATACCAAGAATAATCAAGATAACATCTAAGTATTTATACATACCTTCAATACTATTGTTTTTTGCAATTAAGCTAGCAATTAACATTGGTGACAGCGAAAAGAATAAAAAAAACTGATAAGCCTTTTTTGTCCATTCTAAAGGAGGCGATTCAGAACTAATATCAGAAAAATAACATGCAGTAAATATAATTGGGATTAATAAAACCATCTTGCTAAAAGGTTTACCCAATATGAAAATATCATGTACAATTAATAGCATTGAAAATGCAAACAATGATATCATATAATAAAGGTACAACGTACTACCTTCTTCCTGTTTATAACCTGTAATTCCGCAGAAAGCCGAGAACATTTCTGCACCTAAAAAGGAAAGGGGATATATCCAACATTTTAACTTATATAATCTATCCATTTTTACTTCTCCTGATACAGTTTTACCCACTGGTTCCCAATATTATCAACACTAAAAGCTTTAGCTTTCAGTACCGATTGGGTTGACATTTCAAGCAAACGTAAATTATCTCCAATTAAGTATTCAACTATCTTTGTATAACCCTTTTTATCGAATGGCTTTACAAGATATCCGTTCACACAATTATCAATCACATTTTCTGCTGCTCCGTAGCTATTGAAAACAACAGGTACCACACCATAACTCATAGCCTCTACCAATACAAGGGGAAAACCCTCATATGCAGAAGTCAAGCAGAAGATAGAGGCTTCCTTGTAATATGGCTCTGGAGATTTGAAACCCTCGAACGATATATTTGTAAGACTCATTTCTTTTGCCATAATTTTGAGTCTTGGAAGATCTTCACCTTCGCCAACTACCTTAAGTTGCCAATCTGCATGTTGTAGCTCGATATTCTTCCACACATGCAGTAGGAGATCATTACGTTTTTGAGCAAATGAGATGCGCCCAACATAAAGTACAATCTTCTTTTTTTCTATTATCTCATCATCTTTGCATACAATGGTACAAGGATTATAGATAGCACATACCTTGTCTTGAGGGAAATCGGGTAGGAAAAATGCAAGTTCTTTCTTGTATGCATTAGAAAGTAGTACAAATTGATTGGAATACTTAAGAATATCTTGATAATGCTGTTTGTATTTCTTTTTATACATAGCATTCATCACTCCCTTGACAACTGACGTTCTAAGCAAAGGGAGTAGCCATGCGAGATGAAATTTCTTAAATAGAGAATAACGAACAATAGTAAAACTAGTAACGGGAGCAAGGAGAGAATTATGAGCTACCGTAAATATCTTGGCATGACCGTAGCAGCTAGTATGCACAAGTTTAGTCAGATTCTTGTACAATCCATCCTGATTCACAACCACATCTATTTTTTGTTCCTTCAACAATAATTGGATATAGTAAATATTCTGCTCATTCAGCAGTTCTGTATTGGGAAGTACATATTGGTTCTTAATACCACCATTAGTAGGTTGAGAGGAAAGATAGTAACAATTATGTCCTAGAGTGCGGAAGTAGTCACATAGAACTTTTGTCACTCTCTGTACCCCCCCATGCGTAGGATTGATATTTGAACTGTAAATATAAAGTAGGTTCATTTCAATAAATCCACAAATCTATTATACATAGTCTTGTCGGAGAAGACTTTTGATCTTCGCTTTGCAGCAACAGACATTTTGTGGAGTTTTTCGTCATCAAAGCACAGGTCTTCAATAGCCGTTGATAGACCATCAATTAAACCTTCTCCACGATTCACAACTATCCCTGATCTTTCGTCAATCACCTCAAGCGTTCCACCAGCATCGGACACGACAACTGGGATTCCAGCAGCCATTGCTTCGAGTATAGAAAGGGGGAAAGCCTCAAAACTTGTAGATGGTACGACAACAATGGTAGAGAGTTGTAGGTAAGAAGTAATCTCTGAGTAATCTACATATCCAGTAAAAATGACACCATTTCCTATTCTAGAAGCTATAAATTCAAGGTCAATGACGTAATCATCCTTAACATTATTAGAGAATGACTGCCCCCCAACGATTAGTAATTTCGCATCATTATGTTTTGCTGCAACCTTCTCAAAAGCAAGCATAAGCTCTTTAACACCCTTGTTATTTACTAATCGCCCAGTGAATGTAATTACTCTATCAGTAGAACTGATACCATACCTTTTCTGTAGTTCTTGCTTCTTCTGTGTTTCTATAGGCAACTCAAACCGTTGCAAGTCTATACCATTGTGACAAACATCCACTGGAATAGAAGAAGGCACAATAGGTTGCAAGCGAGACTTAATAAAGTTACTCACAGTAAATATCCTTTGGGTATGTTGGAATATTAGATCGTTTATTTTGCTTGATGCATTGAGATAATCGTTATGCAAATGCTGAATAAGTTCAAACTCAGACTTGCGATTTTGATATAGAGCGTATGCAGGACAGTTTTCAAGAATCAATGTCTTGATACCCTGCTGCTTGAAATAGCGATATGCCTTTATCTCATAAAGTGAAGGGGTATTTATATGCAAATAATTCCTACAGATACGTCTGACAACTTTGAGTAAAATATCTATCAGAACGTAGATTCCTGACGGATTGCAATATTTATATTGGGTATTATGATATTGCTTTGCCTCAGCTGCCGCAGCACCATCATATTTTGAAAACACATAGATATCCAAATCATGCCTATCCTCATTATTATCAATAATGAGTTGCGTCAAGTTCTCAACAGCCCCCCCCTTGACAGGAGGAAGAGGAAGAGATTCGACGAGTAATATTCCAATTTTTTTACTCATTTCGTTCTTTTTATTAATGTATTGCATTTGATTATTCCAAGTTTAACAAATTGCAAAAGACTCACATTAAGCTCTTCAAACACCTGTTTTGGCCATTTCCAATCATTGTATGATAACTGAACAACAGCCTGAACAAGCACAACACCGAGTATACCCCACGTTGTCAATTTGAGTACAACAAAAGTGCCAACAAAAATTACTGCACCAGAAATCAATGTAGGCTTAACAAAAGGAACTCGATTGGAAGTAACTATAATTGTTGCAAAATTAGACTGATTCAATTCAAGGGTTGAGAATAGAAAATATAGTAGGCAAATCCATCTTGATGGTAGAGTCGTTTGAGAACCTATTAAATCAAGCAACCAGTTTCCGAAAAAGAACATTCCTATACAACCACAAATCATTAACGCCCAAAATATGATCATAGTGAATGAGAGAAGTTCAGTCAACTTCTGATATTCTCGGGTCACTTGGTAGTTTGAGAACACTGGAAGATACGAAACAAAGAAAACAGACGCCATTGTTACCATTGTGGTGCCAAGCTGAACCATCAATCCATACGACGCAGTTACTTCCAAGGATAGATAGATGCCAACAATAAACATATTCATTTTATTGACAACGTATGCACCAACAAACGTAAGACCAAGTTTCTTTGCGCTATACCCAATAGTAGAGAATGTTTTCTGTATTTCATCCTTTTTAATATCAACAGGTAGTAACTTTTTTAATCCTCTGCCATAAAACATCTTGTATGCATAGAATCTTTGAATGAACGGAGAAATAAAGTTAGCAACAACAATGGAAAGAAGACCACAATTCATAAATATCATACCAAGCGTAATCATAATATATGATAACTTTGATAGGATTATTGAAATGGAATTCTCCTTAATTAACCCTCGACCTGTGAGCAGACTGCTATAGTAATTGAAATATATATTGAAATATACAGATAAGGAATAGATAATCCATATCAAGAGAGTGTTAGGCACTTGACTAAACCCATCGGTAACATAATGGATATACCATGTACCAGCAGTTAACATGATTAGGAGTACCAATAATGATAGCCGCTTGTATACCATCTTTGCCGTGATGATAACAGTAGCAACCAGCCTGTAACTAGGTTTGCTATCAACTTCCTTCTTTGAAAATCCCTCCTTTGCAAGCTCCTTAGCCCCACTAAATACATATGTAATGTTTCGTCCGAATTGAGGTGAAAAGCCAAAGTCCAACAATGACACCATGGATCCTATAGTAAGCATCAAATAATTAAGCCCCATTTCCTCTGCCGTCAATCGATTCAAAATAAAAGGCAGGACTAATAAACCAGATGCTATTCCTAAAAATTTGGCAATATAGCTCCAAATAATGTCAGATTTTCCTACTGAGATAGATTCTTTATTAGGCACAAATTATTATCTAAAAAAGATGAAGGACTCAATTCTTTTATTAGCTCTGATTACCCTGCCAATATATACCGATATGACGGCGATGAGAATAGAAATAGGACTAATAATTAACAATTCTAAGATCAGATAATTATAATTATCGAAATAAGAACACAAAAATGCCATGCTTATACTCCTTACAATAAAGAAATGAAGTACGTATACATCAAGTGTATGTGCACCAATAAACGACAGCAGTTGTGTCATCTTATTATCTAAAACTTCAAGTTTCATAATAATAGATATACTGAGAACTATATAAATCCATGGTAACCAATAACCAATTGCATGTATGTTAAAATTAAAACATTTCAAGAGCTCCGTTATGACAGCAATTAGAAGGGATGCTAACATAATATATTTATTATTGAAAAGCGTATTAACCGCATCGTATTTTCTTAAAAATATTGCTACAAAAAAGAATGGTGCATATCTTTTTACTTGGATTAAACTTAGATAGTTCTGCCAACATGAACTATTTAAATCAACTCCTTTGTTTAACAATTGGAGCATGGAGTATAGAAGAACAATGAATATCAAATCCACAACAAATGAAAACATTTTGCTTTTACACAATAAACTTATGGGATTAAAAAAATAATAAATAAGATAGAGCTCAAATAATACCAGAAGATACTAATAGCCTTGTTTCATAACTGGAGTAATGAATTCACAAAAACCTTGATGAATAAATAACGTAAAAATTGTACCGAACAAGAAAAATGGAACTAAAAGTTGTCTTGTCTTTTTATATAGATGTTTAATTGTTTCTTTTATTGAGTAGTCTTTATGTTTGATAACAATTCCACTTAAAAAGAAGAACAATGGCATTTGGAAAACTGTAAGCCAACTATATATTCTCATGTTGTCAGCATTATTCACATTACCTCTATTTATACAAAATAAACAGATGTGACCTGTAATCACGAGTAAAATTGCAAAGGCTTTAGAGTAATCTATGTAATTATATCTTTCTTTCATTGATAGTTCACTGATAGTTTTTTGAACTCTTAAGTAAAGAATATCAGACTGGCAAGAAGTATCGAACTTCGAACATTGGTTCCACCTGCGTTGCCAGTTATCCTTATAATATTAAATATGATAAACGCCTTCAAGAGGACAGATATTGAAGCAGTCAAGAATAACCTTGCCCTTCAGCTTATTCCAATTTCCCTTAATGTGATCATGCTTAACCATAATAACAACCATATCTATATCAACAAGAAACTCATCGAAGTCATCGTACTGATTTTCTGCAATCTTGTTTCCTACGAGGAATGGGTCATAACACTTAAGTGGACGTGCAAGATGATGCTCTTGTAATTCAAGCATTTGGAGAGTTGGTGACTCTCGATAGTCATCGACATTCTCCTTGTAAGTGAGGCCGTAAAGACCTACCTTACGGTTATTCTCGATGTTGTTCTCCTTCATAATTTCATGGATACGGTTAAGGATAAACTCAGGCTGTGAGTCGTTTGTCTTCATTGACTCATCTATAACCTTAGCAAGACGTGGGTAATCACCTACAAGGAACCATGGGTCAACAGAAATACAGTGACCACCTACACCTGGGCCTGGCTGAAGGATATTAACACGTGGGTGCATATTACAAATCTTAATAATCTCGTAAATGTCCATATTATCATGACGACAGATGCGTGCAAGCTCGTTAGCAAAGGCAATGTTGACTGCACGGAAGGTATTCTCAACAACCTTGGTCATCTCTGCAGAGCGGATGTCAGTAACAACGATTTCCCCCTGACAGAACGATACATAGTACTGCTTTACCTTCTCGCCAATTTCCTTGGAATCAGCACCAATAGTACGATTATTGTGGAGAAGCTCATAAACCATATTACCTGGAATAATGCGCTCAGGTGCGTGAACAAGGTGGAGGTCTTCACCAATCTTAAAGCCATTCTCCTCGACTACTGGACGTACGAAGTTGTCCATAGTACCAGGGCTAACTGTTGACTCAACAACAACGGTTGCTCCCTTAGGACATATCTTCATCACTTCCTTGATAGCTACTACAACATAGCATGCGTCAACCTTCTTTGAGAACTTGTCATAAGGGGTAGGTACACTGACGATGTACATGTCAGTCTTCTGATATTCAGTGGTAAACTTAATGCCAGCTTTTACTGCATCATTGAAAAGTTCATCAAGACCATCCTCCTTAAAGGTCGTCTTACCTGCATTAAGAGTTGCAACGAGTTCTTTGTTATAATCAGTGCCGACAACTTCAACACCATGCGAGGCCATCATCAGAGCTGTAGGAAGTCCAATGTAGCCGAGGCCAATTACGTTAACCATGACTTATTTTGACATTTTACTTATTATTCTTTTTACTTTCCATAAGGAGTAGGATTCTCACCATTGAGAGCAGCAATAATGCGTTTACAAGCCTTACCATCACCATAAGGGTTAACTGCATGACTCATCTTCTCATAAGTAGCTTCATCATCAAGAAGCGCACTTACTTCATTCACAATCTTTTTATAATCAGTACCTACCAAATGGACGGTTCCAGAGCCGAGCGCTTCTGGACGCTCTGTAGTGTTACGCATTACAAGTACCGGTTTGCCAAGTCCTGGAGCCTCTTCCTGAATTCCGCCTGAATCAGTAAGAACAATAGTTGACTTTTCCATGAGGTAAACGAACTCCAAATACTGAAGTGGCTCAATGAAGAACAAATTTTCAAAGTTATCCAAATTCTCGCCAAAGACTTCATGGATTGGCTTACGCACGTTAGGATTGAGGTGCATTGGGTAAACGAAATCTACATCAGGATACTTCTGAGTAAGGTCTTTTATAGCTGTACACATATGGATGAAACCATCACCAAAGTTCTCACGACGATGACCGGTAATAAGGACGAGCTTCTTACCATCTGAGAGACGACTTACATCATAACCTGCTACTGCAAGTACATTGTCCTGTTCCTTTGCAAGTACTTTGTCGTTCTTCAGTTTGCTAACCACCATGTGGAGGGCATCAATAACAGTATTACCAGTTACGAAGATTTGACCAAGGACTTTCTCTGCAAGAAGGTTTATCTCTGAAACTGAGGTTGGTGAGAAGTTATAGGTAGCAATACGACCGGTGATCTGGCGATTCATTTCCTCTGGCCAAGGACTATAGATGTTGTGGGTACGAAGGCCAGCCTCTACGTGGCCAACAGGAATCTGTGCATAGAATGCTGCAAGGGCAGCTGCTGTAGAAGTGGTAGTATCACCATGGACAAGCACTACATCAGGACGACACTCCTTGAACACGTCACGCATACCAGTAAGGACGCGAGCGGTCACATCAGTTAAATCCTGACCTTGCTTCATGATGTTCAGGTCGTAATCAGGAGTAACTTCAAATAGCTTGAGCACCTGATCAAGCATTTCTCTATGCTGACCTGTAACACAAACGATAGTTTCGAACTCCTTCATATGCTTTTGGAGCTCATTAACGAGTGGGCACATCTTAATAGCCTCTGGACGAGTGCCAAAAACGAGCATTACTTTTTTTGCCATAAATGTGACTATATACGATTATATTAATCTTTATGAAACAACTATCTTAAATGACTTTGAATTCCTTATTTTCTTTGCACTTTGTTAGTACTCAATTGCTTTTCCATTATTATAAATATCAGTGACCAAACATTACTTATATTTTACAAATTAACATTTCAGATTCTTTTTATGCGGGAATAGATTGTTCCTCACGCTCGAAAACTTATTCTTCCCTTTTAGACAATCTTTCAGTTATTATCCAATACCTCAAACTTCGGTGAGTTCTTGGATTTAAACTCAGGTACCACTTTCTTCATTAGCTTCACTGTATCCATGATCTTTACCGTACGGGATAAATTCTCGAACTCTCCATAAGTATCAAGGATATCAGTATATTCATAATGACGTACCTTCGCTATCATTATCTTCTTATTTTCTGTAGGGATTGTATTCTCCTTATCACTCAATACTTCTTCATAAAGCTTCTCACCCGGACGCAATCCCGTAAACTCAATCTCAATATCTTCACCAGGACGATAACCGGCAAGTTCGATCATACGGGTAGCCAGGTCAACAATCTTCACATCCGTCCCCATCTCAAAAACAAAAATCTCATTACCTTCACTCATCGTAGCAGCTTCCATTACCAGACGACAAGCTTCGGGAATAGTCATAAAGAAACGAATGATATCAGGGTGAGTCACTGTGACAGGACCACCATTCTCAATCTGTTCTTTAAAACGGGGAATTACAGAACCGTTACTACCCAAAACGTTACCAAAGCGGGTAGTGATAAATTTGGTACGACCTTTTACTTTTCCCTCACGGATGGCACAGCCCAGACTTTGTACATAGATTTCTGCCAGACGTTTCGAGCATCCCATTACATTAGTAGGATTTACAGCCTTATCGGTAGAGACCATGATCATCTTTTCTGCTCCGTATTCCACTGCCATATCAGCAACCTGGCGAGAGCCGACAACATTGACCAGTACAGCTTCACAAGGGTTTTCCTCCATTAATGGAACATGCTTATAGGCAGCGGCATGAAAGATTATCTGAGGCTGATAAGTTTCGAACACCATACGGAGACGTTCTTTCACACGGACATCTCCAATGATGGGAACAAAGTCTAGATTTGAATATTTCTTTTCAAATTCAAGACGTACATTATGCAAAGGAGTTTCGGCTGAATCGAACATTATTAATTTGCGAATGCCCATTTGCGCCAACTGACGGCACAGCTCACTACCAATACTCCCGGCAGCCCCCGTTACCATAATTATTTTATCCCGAAATTCTGCTGCAACTTCCTGTATATTGATACTGATTTCCGGACGCCCCAGCAAATCTTCTATCTTAATAGGACGTACCCATTGATGAAAGTTTCCATGTTCATCAGCCTCACTAATAGAAGGGGCTATCAGTGTTCTGATTTTATTTTTTTTGCAAAATTGAAGTAAACGGTCTTCCTCTTCTCGGGTATCTTCATAACGTGCAAATAAAATACTTTGGATGCAATGCTTGTGCATCTGTCTTTTGAAATCTCCTTCATTCTTAAAAGAATAAACCGGAAAGCCTGCTACACGAAGGATCGAAGCACTTGTATCATAAACATAAAAACCAACAACTTTGAAATGTCTGCTATTCATCAGACGTACCTGCAATGCCACACTTTTATCATCTTTACCATATATCAGAATACGCTCGTTTTTCTTATTCATCTGATTAAGAAGAAACTCGTAGATCAGTATCAGCTGAATACGAAATCCAGCCATTGCAATAAAGGTCAGCATACCATCGAATAATACAAAGATCATTCTCTGACTGTTGGACAAGCCCATTTGAGGTATGAAAATCCAAATAGCAATAACCATACAAATGGCTTTTAAACATGCACTTCCCATCAGACGCCACAATTCCTTTAATTGTGAAAAACGTATGGTATTGCGATAAGTACGAAATATGTATGAACCGAGTATACTGGAAATAAAAGAAATTCCTATAATTTTCGCAAAAACATCTGTTCGTACAGAAATTCCCGTCATACTATAGATACCGATGTAGGCTATCCATGTACAAAGAACAGCTATAGCTGTATCAATTCCCAATATAATCCAATAACTACAATAATTCTTCCGGAGGTATTTTAAAACACCTTCTAATGTCTGTTTCATAAATATTATTCCCCAATATCTTAATTTTAAACTTTATACACTCATATACTCTTTGCAAACAGTATATAAATCATCTTTCAAAGGTGAGGGAGGAAGAGTTTCAAGAAGTTCCAGAGAACGGGAAAGAATATGTTCCCTTTTCAAGTCATCCTCCAGACTGGCATACAGACTCACACTATAGCCCAACAAAAGAGCAAGACACAAGGAAGCGTCCTGTTCCGGAGTACTGCCATGCAGAGGATATAACTCATTCATTTCATTATGAATATCCTTATTCAGCTGAGCCAGGTCGTCAGCATACAAATAACTGCCGGAGCATTCGATATGAAGAAGGCGATGGGCCTGATTATGAAGATGAAAGATTTTATCCTGTAACTCCATTATACAGATCTAATTATCTTGTCAAACTACGGCTTTTATTGATTCCACATACCCGGCAGGCATATCCACACAGGCGCATCCCAGCATATTCAGACGGACAGCAATCTTACTCTTACCGTCAACACTGACGAGTTCGCCGACAAGCCCCGACAAAGGTCCCTTTATCACACGGACCTGCTCGCCACGGGCTAAAGGAGAACTGCTCATGCATACGGCTTCCTTGGAATAGTCGAGCATGAAACGGAAACGGGCCATCTGCTCATCAGGAATAACGGCAGGATTGCTTTCACCACGCATCACCATATAACGGCTCACTGTAGAAAGGCTCAGAACTTCCACCCGTTCTTTCGGGTCGGCATGTACAAAGACCATCATTGGAAGAAGGACGGATTCGATCAGTTTACGACGGTCACTCCATTGATGCATCTCCTGTTGAAGAGGGATGAAATTTTCAATGCCCATCTTGTCTAAATACTCCGAAACTTTCTTCTCGTGATGCATACGAACCAAGGCGACATACCAGCGTTTTGAGTGTGCTACGCCTTCCCCTGTCCCATAGCTAGGCCCAGCATTAATAGATTTCTTGTTTGTTAGAATCATCTTTTTTTACCCCATTTTTGTCCGTTACTTCTTAGGTAACGGAAACCTATACATTCAAAGACAAACAGAATGGGAACAGTGAAAAACATCGACAAATACGTGATAGAAGGAGTTTGCAGCCTGCGAGAAGGGGTATATTCCTGTGGAAATATGGTATAACGGCAGTGGGACATGAAGATAATGTTTTTTCATGTTCAAAGACTTTTTTGCCTTATTTGCGGATAAAACGAAAAAAAATGGAATTTTATTTGTTTCCTATTTGTGTTTTTGTCTATCTTTGCGTCATATTTAAATCCGTTACCTAAGAAGTAATGCACATAGTTTAATACTGACTATTAATATTTTATATATTTACAACGCCTCCATTGAGTAGTTCTTCACGTAAGATAAATTCATCTTATTTACTTCCGTACGTTCCTTCAGTCCGAATCCCTTCAAATAGATCTGGGTTGTCTTGATGGACTTATGTCCCAGCGACTCGCTGATCATTTCAATAGGGACGCCACGATATTTGGCGGTAGTCGCCCATGAATGGCGGAGCGTATAGGAAGTCACCGGAGAAGTCAGACGCAAAGCTTTTGCCAATCCCTTCAAATGGTTATTGAACCGGCGAAGGGCGGACTGGTATTCACGGTAAGCACGTTCATCCTTACGCTTCTTGTCACCCGAAAGGATATCGAACAGATAGTCGGGACAATCCGGACGTGAAGGCTGATGATTCAGGAGCTGGCTGATCATCTCCTGCGCCGTATCAAGGATTTCCACACTCATCGGAGTCTTCGTCTTGATACGGCTGTAACGGAGAATATTCTGATCCAGGGCAGACTTCTCAAGATGTGCCAGATCGGCAAAGGACATCCCGCAGAACTGGAACATCAATCCGGCAATGGCCTGTGTACGTCGCAAACGGTCCGTCTTGGGATCCTCATACAGAAGCTTATGCAATTCCGGAACCGGCAACGCGCGTTTCTGCCGAATGTCCACTCCGGTATATACATCATGAAACAGTCGGGGGACATACGGAGCTCTCCCCGACTCCACTCCACGATTATAAACACTACGCAACATACGCATATAGGTAGAAACCGTATTCGGTTTCAAACCACAATCACTCAGATGCTGACCGTAACGGCGCAGACACTCACGGGTAACCTGACGGAACGACACGTTCTGCGTACCACAAAAGTTACTGAAAGAAAAAAGGGCATTCTTATAGACATGCGCTGTAGAAAAGCGCCCCTCTTTTTGTAAACGACCGATGTATAGTTCCCCACACCGGCTAAATCCATTCTTACTTTTCATCTTATATCACTAGTTATTTTATATACAAGTATAGGGCGAAAATATGAAAATTCCATCTTCGTCCGGCAGAGATTCTTAATTTTATTTAATTCAGGAAGAGTGGTAACGGCCGGACAGATGTTCCGGAGAGCAAGGGAGGCACGTAAAAAAAGAGAGGCAAAGGAAAAACGCCTGTTTGTAATAAACTTTGTTAAACGCTCAACCGCAAAAACCGTACTATTTATCAACATCAATCCCCGCGTATATACGCGCAATTTTAATTGGTAGCGGATAATTCTCATATCATTACACAGTAATATCAACCGGCATTTTCCTTATTTTGAAAAATACGAATATTCGTCCTAGCTTTGCACTTCGGTTTTAACCAATACCTCCGTTTCTCACCGAGAAACACCCTCTTGGTTTTAAAGAAACGGGGCGTTGGTTTTAAAGGAACGGCCCTTTGGTTTTAAACCAAAAAGAGGTATTTGTAACTATTTGATTTTCAATTTCTTATAAAAGCATAATTCCGTCCCCGTAACCCATGGGATTTTTCTCAACAAACAAAACGGAATTCATGACCCGAAGCGGTCTGATGCATATAATATTTATTTACAATTAAGAATTAAAATCCCATGGTTACAGTTACGATTACCATCAAGCCGTATCTGGCAAGGTATATGTACGTACGTTACGCACAAAGTTTAGAACCCGAATCCGAAAGTCGCCCCTCACCTTCTTCGTCAGCCTCTCTCCGAAAACCGATTCCTATCCATCTCTCTCACATCACTCCCATCTATCATTTTCTCTATCAGTTATCCGTCCCGCATCCATCCAAAGTATCCTGGAAAGAAACAGGAAATATCACGTTTGTTCTGCCTAATCCAGCCTACGGAAAGAATCCGGAAGTATATAATTATATCGGGCAGGAAAGCGCATTAACCATAGAAAAGGAAATCGAAGTGGAAATGAGGGCGGAACTCTATGAATTTCTGCTGGAGAATAAATTCAAAAACGGAATCATGTTCAAACGCTCGATGGAGCTTTTTGTGGAACATTATAATATGGAAGGTACAGTGGAGGAAGATAGCCTTATGAGGGCTTTTAAGAGGTGGAGGAAGGCGATGAAAGATAATAGAAAATACTAATACATCTAAAAAAGGGGCTGTCCGATTTTGGACAGCCCCACACAAAAATAAGTCTTATATTTAGGCTGCACTAATAAAGCTACCTAAATCTTTATATATTTCCTCTATTTTAACAAACTACTATCAGGGAACTATCTGTCCGATTCATCATCTCTCCAATGTTCAGGTTTGTTCAACTCATCCGAACACCTGATCTTTCCTTTATCCACATCAAATCCCTTCGGACTGATTGCCTGAACCATCCAATAATCCGAGAACTGTTCCAGTATCGGGTAAGGAGCAGGATAACCCAGCCTGGCTGCATCCGGTATAAAACCATATTTTGGATAATATTCTTTATGCCCCAATACAAACACAAGGCACGAACCTTTTTCCTGCAACCTCTCTATACCTGCCCGTATCAGCATTCCGCCTATACCCTGCCGTTGATATTCCGGCTTGACAGCTAAAGGTGCAAGAATTTGCATCATCTGTTGTGCTCCCTGACCATCAAAATAGGCTCTGGTGAAGAGAATGTGTCCGACAGCCTCACCTTTGTAGAAAGCGAGCAACGAAACCATTGGTTTTGCAGTTTTGTCAGCCAGCAGATCGGCTACCAACTGTGCTTCTTTGTCATAGCCAAACGCTTGTTTTTCAACAGTCATTATGCTGTCGAAATCATCTGTATTGGTCTCTCTGATTTGTATATTAATTGAATTTATCATTTCATTGTTTTTTTGAGCATGTATATCTTGCAGATAGTTATTATCCGCTTTATAGACATGCGATTATACTTATTATATAGAATATGAAAATAACTCTGGCAAGAATATGCCAGAGTATGAATTAAGGGATAACCTTGACAGACTGCCAAAGGTTATTTACTTCACGGACTCCTTCTTAGCTTTACACATAGACCGCAAAGGTAATGCTTTCTATTGCATTATGCTATAGTTTGCAGCGAAAACTATCCATCAATTTTACTTTTTTATTGATAGAAACTACTTTTATTTCATTCTCTCCCGGCTGCAACTCCACATTTTTCCATTCCAAAATAGCATACTGATCCGGCATTGCCTTACCATAGCTTTTTCCATTGACAAACAGTTCCGCCCCGGGCTGATTAGTGAATGCAGTAATCGTTTGCAGACATCGGGAACGTACGGTGTTACGTTTTCCGGCCAGATAAAGCACAGGTTCTTCCTTGTTCCAGTTAGCCTTATAAAAGTAGAACGCGTCCTTACGTACTTTCCGGTCAAAGGTAACCAGCCCCTTATCATTAATTCCCGGACGATCGCCTTCCGTACGGTGAGCCGCACCGAAATCAAACATATTCCATACAAAGCTACCCCATATATAAGGACGGGAAGAAATCGCTTTCCAGTTCTCGATATGATAATAGGTCTGCCAGTTCTCCGGATGCCACCAACTGTTTGGCACGGATTTTACCAACGAATCCTGCTGATGATAAATGCTGGCACCGGCACCATACTCACTGATGGCAATACGAATTTCCGGATAATCTCTATGCATACCGTCCAGCCAGCGTCCTAAATCGGCCGGGGTGCCTCCATACCATCCGTCGTACCGATTCCATGCGATGGCATCCGTTATGAAATTCAAGTCACCCATTTGATTACTTGCCGAAGTGGTAGGACGCGTAGTATCTTCCTGATGCGCCAGCTCATTTAATTCCTTGATATATTCCACCGGATTATCACCGGATTCAAGCAGTTCATTGAACAGCCCCCATACACAGATGGAAGGATGATTAAAATGTTGGCGGATCAGCTCCTTCAGCTGTTCTTTCCCATTGGCACGGAAAGAAGGCAGGTTGACAAATCCTTTATCATCATATCCTCCGGGACCGATAAAAGGTATTTCTGCCCAGACAATGATGCCATTCTTATCCATCAGATCATAGAAATAGGTAGCTTGCGGATAATGTGCCAGCCGAACCGCATTCACTCCCATTTCCAGCATCAGGGCTGCATCTTCTTCATGATGCTGAGGACGTAAAGCATTACCCACCTCACTCCTGTCCTGATGCCGGCAAACACCGTGAAGAGGCAGATGCTTGCCATTCAAAAAGAATCCCTTATCCGGATCAATCCGATAATAACGAAGTCCTAAAGGCTGCGTCACACAATCTACCAGCTGCCCTCCTCTCGACAGAGAAACCTCCGCCTGATAAAGGAACGGGTCCTGACGGCCATTCCACAGATGAGGATTATTTATCTCAAATGTAAGTTCCTGCTGCAAAGCTGCATTCCCGGCAAGAGTAAGTGTCTGTTTCTGTTGCGCCACCACTTTCTGACCATCCAGCAAACGGACACCCAGTTCTACTTCCTGACCGGCATTATTACCATTTGCCAAATCAACGACCGCCCTTATTTTCGCATATTGATGACTGACACTATCCTGTATCAGACGAACTCCCGGAGATGCATAATTCAAAGGAGAAATACATGCCTCATCAGTGATCAGCAGATGCACATCCCTGTAAATACCGCCATAAAAATTAAAGTCACCCACCAAAGGCATCACGTCCAGTTGTTCTCCATTATTCACCCGCACTAATATAGAGTTCTCTTTTCCATAATTCACCTCTCCGGTTATTTCAAAGACAAAAGCTCCGTATCCTCCACGATGTTCACCGATATGACGGCGATTGATAAATATATCTGCTATACTGTTCGCCCCTTCGAAACGAAGGAAAAGACGCTTGCCTTGCCATTCGGGACGAATGAACAGTTTCTTTTCATAATTACCGATTCCCCGTTTATAGTCGATCTTTCCGGATAAAGCATCCTGTGTATTCCAGGTATGGGGCAGATCTACTCTTATTTCCGACCCTTTCTGCACCTGATGCGAGAATCGGAACTTCCAGTTGTCGTTTAATAAAATATCCTGCCGCTGAGCAAATAGCGGCATACTGCAAAACAGAAATAAAGCAACTGCCATCAAACGGCAGCATGACATAATTGGTGTTCTCATATTATTTTTTTAATGATGATTTCTTCACTTTGATAAAAGAAGAGAGTGATTCAACTTTACTCTTATATTTTTTCTCATTGACTCTATTTTTGTTTTCTTCTTTATCTATCCGATGATCGAACAGCATACTTGCTTTCTTCACGTCACCTTTCATCCATTCGGCATAACTAAAACGTTGATCAACCACATTGTCTCCCCCTTCCCACTGAATATAGACTTTATCCTTCGTCTTAGCCTTCAGATTGCTGAAAACTTTTGCAAAACTCTGTCCATCCAACTGTTCTGCTGGTTGTGGTATCTGACATAACTCGCACAAAGTAGGATACAAATCTACAAACTCAACCATCGACCGGGTCTTTCCTTTTTTCATTCCGGGCACACGGATAATCAACGGCACATGAGTAGAACGGTCCATCAGATTATGTTTACCCACAAAATCATGTTCGCCCAGATTCCAGCCATGATCTCCTAGCAGTACCACAATCGTATTCTCCGCCAGACCTAACTCATCCAGAGCATCCAGCACTTTTCCGATTTGTGCATCCACGTAGCTCAGGCAAGCATAATATCCATGCTTCACTTCCCGCTGAAAATCGGCATCCCCCGTATCAGTCACCCGTGCATAAGCATATATCTCACTCGAATTACGGACTTGTTCCGGCAAGCCTTCCGGTCTGAAACGGTTGGAAGCCAAAGGTATCTCTTCCCGCTTATACAAATCCCAATATTTCTTCGGAGCATTAAACGGCAAATGAGGTTTCCAAAATCCGCAAGCCAGGAAAAACGGCTTGTTCATTTCTTTCATACGCCGCAGGTCACGAATGGCACGTTCCGCCAATTTTCCGTCATCGTATGCCGTATCCGGAACATCCGCTGACTCGCAAAACGGTCCGCGCATAGTCTTGGGATTGATCGTCTTGCCCGATTCTGAGTTCATCCAAAGTTCCCATTTATTATATTCCGCCCAATAGACATCGTATCCATCCGGATGATTCCGGTAGGGAGGTTCGCTCCACGATGCGGCATGATCGCTCATGTGGTGAAAAACTTTGCCATCCGAAACTGTATGATAACCATTCTTTGTGAACCATCCGGAAAGAGGTATAGCCTCCGGACAATCCTTGCTGGCATAAGCCGAGAAATTCACAAAACGATCGGGATAGTGAGGATATACGCCTGTCAGAAGGCTGGCACGGGAAGCGCCACTCACCGGAACATTGCAATAAGCGTTCTGAAACAAGACTCCGCTCGATGCTAGACGATCCATATTCGGAGTCTTGACCGCCTCCACTCCGTAACAACCCAGTTCGGGACGCATATCGTCAGCCATCAGAAAAAGAACATTCATTCTGGAAACATCGGAGACATTGCGCTGCGCCTGCACAGCAGAGGCCATACAGCAAGCTGTCCCGCAAAGAAGGGTATATTTTACCGAAATAGCGTTCTTCATTTTATAGTTTAAATTTTCAAGACCTGCAATATACAAAATATTACAGGTCTTGCCTCTGTTTTTACTCAAAAAATTATTTAGTCCATACCGGATTCTGTTCCAGATCCGTATTCAGTGCCAGTTGCTTCAGAGGCAGCGGATACAGGTAATAATGTTCCTGCCATCCGAGCGGAGCGTCAAAGAAGTAAACATACCCTTCGTCATTACTCGGTCCGCCGGTTACTTTCAGATTTTTAGCCGAAGCTCCCGTCACATATACTCCCAACGGGCGTTTATTGACATAGTCTCCTTTTTTCCATCTGCGAAGGTCATCCAGACGGAATCCTTCCCCCATCAGTTCCACACGTCTCTCCCTGCGTACCTCCCACAGAAGAGCAGGAACGGAAGGATCACGGGCCGTATCAAAATCATCTGTAATGTCTTCGACCGTCATTTTCGCTACATGTCCGCGTGCACGAAGTTTATTAATGGATTTATCGGCAGCCGTCTGATCAAACTTACCTAATTCGCACATGGCTTCGGCATAATTCACCATTACCTCTCCTACACGGAACAAAGGCGCATCTGTCGTATTCACTCCATTGGCATTGGTAGCTACGGTATGCGTATTATAGTACTTCCATACCCAGAATCCCATTTGAGAAGCATTCCAGCCCTGTCCCCAGTTCTGATTCTTGAAGTGCGGCTGCCCCTGCACCGTGAATCCTTTGAAGTTGGAAGACGGCAAACGATGATAAGTCTCACCGGAGATTGTAGCAAGAAGATCTATAAACTCTCTGTCCTGCGCATGATCCGTATATTTCCAGTCGGCCGTGCTCGGACCATTTTCTTTCTTTACCATATAGGGAGGACATATCGTCAGATACAACCGGTAATCACGGTCGCGGAACTGTCCGTAAATCTCCTTATCACCGCCATACCGACTGGTGGTAGTACTTACCGGACGACCATCCGTACACAGATAACTGTCTACCGCATCCTTTGTCGCCTCAATATAAGATTCACCGGTACGCACCATGCGTGTCAGGCCATGCATCAACTGACCGGTTTCATAGGCTTTATACAAGATAATGCCCGTCACCCCATCCAAAGACTCCGAATTGAAAAGCTCGTCATACTGTGGATGTACATTCGGATAAACCTTCAAGACTTCTTCCGACGCACGTACACACTCTTTCAAGTAAGTCTCGGCATCAGACAATCCATGATACTTCCGCCAAGTACCCTCGAACAAGGCAAAACGGGAAATAAGTGCCTGCACCACAGATATACCAATGGTGTTTTTGCCATCGTCCGCACCGATATGTGTCTCCGCATATTTCAGATTGGACAGGATATTCGAAGCCACCAGATCGCGACTATCCCGTTTGCCATACAGTTCCGGACTGTCTTCTTTCAACGCATTCTCCACCCAAGGGATATCTCCAAAGCGGGAAAGCATCTGAAAGTATTTATATGAACGGAAGAAATAGCCGACACTGCGCCAGTGCTCCTTCTCCGTATCATTCATCTGCGAACCATCGATATTGTCCAGCATCAGATTTACCCGGCGGATATAGTCGTAATCCCATTCCTTGACTTCATCTGTTGCCTTCGCCTTCTGGTATGCCCACTGCCCTTCATATCCGGACAAACCTTTGATCATATTGTCCGACTCAAAATCTCCGCGGAATATTTCGTCCGTCTGCCCCGTATCATACGTATATCCGAAGAATACATTATATAATCCCCATGCATACGTTTTGAAGTTATCATAGGTAGTAAAGACTGTCGCTTCCGTCTGTTGTCCTTTCGGATAAACTTCCAGAAAAGAGTCATTCAAACAAGACGACATCAGCAAACAGAGACTAATGCCCGTACCCAGTATATATTTCTTCATAACAATTACTCTTTTAAATAGTGAAACAATCAGAATGAAAGGTTGATACCAAACGAATACTGCCGCATATACGGATAGGTAAAACCGCGTTGTCCCAAGTCATCCGTTACCGAACGTTCCGGATCGAGTCCTTTCGGCAAATGATCGAATGTATAAAGATTCTCACCGCTAAAGAAGACAGCCAGATTATTGACACCGATCTTAGTCATCCACTTGGACGGGAAATTATAAGATAAGGTGATGTTCCGGATACTCAGGTAGGAACCATCCTGCAGATAACGGGTCTGAATACGTGTATTGGCAGCTGTATTTCCGGCAGCTTTCTCATACAGACGGGGGAAATAGCTGTCTGTGCGCTCCGGCGTCCAGTAATTCAGTTGTGTGTCATATACCGTCGTCCATGCGTCATAGTGCGGATAGAACAAGTCATTCATAATCCACAAATCACGTTTGCCTACTCCCTGCAACAGGAAAGATAAAGAGACCCCCTTCCAGTTTGCACCACCGTGGATGCCATACTGATAACGACGGGTACTATTACCGATGATCTTACGGTCGCCCGAATCTTTCGTCGTACTTGTACCTCCGTTGATAATATCGTTGTCATCCAGATCTTTATACAGGATATCACCCGGATTCGGATTGTAGCCTTCCACTTTTGGAATGCCTGCTTTCAGCTTGCCATCGGCATCAAAATCATCAACAGTATACAGGCGGTCGGTAACATACCCCCAGATTTCACCCAGTTCCATACCTACACGGTAAGTATCTTTATCGTTCTTATCCTTGCCGAAGAGACCTGTCTCGTTATTATACTTGGTAATCTTGGTTTTAGCATCATAAAGGTTGAAGCCCAGATTGTATTTCACTTTTCCGATCTGATCATTCCAGTCTACAGTGATCTCCCATCCTTTGGAACGAAGATCGGCAGTATTCTGCAAAGGAGCACTTGCACCCAGCACAGCCGGTAATTCCGCTCCCGGAGCGAGCATACCTTTCGTATCACGACGATACCAGTCGAATACAAGATTCAGCCTGTTGTTCAATAAACCCAGATCAAAACCGACATCGACAGTCGTCACTTTCTCCCAGGTAAAACTGTTACTGACCAATGCAGCTGGTTTAAGGGTAGTTACCTTGATACCCGAAACGGTCCAGTAAGCCTGCTCGGCATCCATGCCCGGAATATAAGCGTAAGGAGTGATACTCTGATTGCCAATATTACCCCACGAAGCACGCAATTTAAAGTTAGACAATACGGATGTCAACGGTTTCATAAACGCTTCTTCGCTCACACGCCATCCGGCAGAGACAGAAGGAAAGAAACCGAAGCGACTGTCTTTCGGAAATTTGGAAGAGCCGTCATAGCGTCCGTTCGTTTCAATCAGATATTTGCCGGCAAAGGAGTAGTTGATACGATAGAATAATCCTCTTACTGTATAGCGTTCGAATTTATCTTTAGCGAAATAATCTCCTGTAGCCTGCGATATAGAAGGAAGGTCTTCGTTAATCATGTTCATACGCGACATTTCCGCATAGCGATAGTCACTGCTCTCCTGATTGAAACCTCCCATCACGGTGACTTCATGCTTGCCCCATGTGTTATTGTAGTTTCCGTAGAAGTTCAGGGCATTATAATCGGTAATGCCGTTGGAGTTTTCATACTTAGAGTTTGCCGTCGAAGTCTCTTTCACAAAGTTACCTCCGTGGGCATAATAGAACTTCTTTTCAAACTTGGTCTTTTCATTACTCAGATGGTTGTATGTATATTCACCCACCAGTTTGACGTTCTTCAAAGGAGTAATCGTCACCTTTCCGAAGATACGGATATTGTTTTTCTGGATAGTCGTCGGATAAGCAAGATTAATCAGATTCCGGGGAGTATTAATCGGTAGTTCTTCTCCGTCGATATTCATTGTTCCGGTAGGGAAATAAGACGGGAAGGCAACGGCTGCTCCCCAGATTCCATATCCTCCCGAAGTCTCCGGCAATTCTGATTTCGAGTTCGTATATTTGATATCCAGTTCCGGAGTAATCCATGAGAATACGTCCGAACGGATATAAGAAGACACATTGTAACGTTTATACGCATCCTTGTCCGAGGCCAGCACTCCATTCTCATCGACCATACCGAAAGAGAAACGATAAGATATATCTTTCGTGCCGCCACCTACAGAAAGATTGTGCGTCTGCTGGAAACCGGTCTCCATCATATCATCAAACAGATTGGTTTCTGCCAGACTATAGCGCAATCCGTCCACCATTGCATACCCATCGGGATAAGCCGAAGGATTGGCATTGTATTCTTTTAATAAATCCAGCCACGTATCCACATTCTGTCCACTCTGATAGTTGATGGTTCCCATGTCTTTATAAGCCTGCACCGTCTGAAGCGGTGTTGCCTTACGAGGCATATTGGCAGGTCTGCTAAATGAGAAATTGTTAGAATAATTAATAGAAAGCCTGGTTGAATCCGATCCTTTCTTTGTCGTAATCAGAATGACGCCAAATGCGGCACGTGCCCCGTAGATAGCCGAAGAAGCAGCATCTTTCAAGACCGTTACTGATTCAATATCATTCGGATCGAGCATATTGATATCCATTTCTACGTTATCCACCAGAACCAACGGTTTGCCATTCTTATCCAGACTGTTGACACCACGGATATTGAAACTCATTTCCTCTCCTGGTCTACCGGAGTTACCCGTAATCTGCAAACCGGGCATCGCACCTTTCAAGGCATCGCTGACCGACACTACCGGACGGTCTCCCAATACTTCATCCATCTTCACGCTGCTTACCGCACCGGTCAGATTCGCTTTCTTCTGTACACCGTAGCCTACTACCACCACTTCGTCAATCAGACGGCTGTCTTCTTTCAGAGCAATGTGCAAAGGAGTCTGATTTTTGACAACGACTTCCTGCGTAGCATATCCGATATAAGACACGGATAATCGTGCATTCGGAGTCACCGACAGAGAAAAGTTTCCATCCATATCCGTAATCGTACCTTCCGTAGAATTCAGCACTTTCACATTGGCACCAATCACTCCTTCACCCGAAGGATCGGTCACTTTGCCTTTCAGGACAAACGCTTTTCCCTGTTCCTTTTCAGGCACTGCGGCATGGAATATGACCACCCGGTTTCCGTTCACTTCATAACTGATCCCCGTACCGGTCAGCAGTTGGGCCATCACGTCATTAATTGTACCCTTGTCCACGTTCACAGAGACTTTCTTATTCAGGTCAATGTCGTTATTGCGAATCAGAAAAGAATAATTTCCCTGCTTCCTGACTACTTCAATGGCTTCTTTCAAAGTAACGTTATCTGCTTTGACACTGAACTTCTTGTTTTGTTCCTGTGCTGAAAGTTGAAAACCTGTCAGGACATTACTTAGGGACAAAAGCAGAAACATCAATAATGTTTTTCTTATTATCAATCTCATTTTTATCACTATTAAAGGTTAACATATAGTTATTTATCGTAGCTGCGGACTGCCGATATATCTATCGGCTGTGTCCATTTTCTTTCTCCTTCCTTTTATCTTACCCCCTTTCTTTTATCGGTAATAAAGATGGTGTCACCACTGACTTTCCACGTGTATTGTTTCTCAACGTTGATTTCGTGTAATATATCATAAATATTCTGATTGCTGTCGAAGGAACCGGAGAAGTGTTCGGCCTTCAGACGTTCGCTTTCTATGCTGATCTTCACCTGGAATTTACGTTCCAGACGATGGGCAATATCAGCGAATGAAGCATTCTCGAAGGTCAACCCGCCATCCAGCCAATCGCAGGCTTTACTTGCATTGGTCTTCAGCTTTTCCATTCGTCCGGTGTTCTTGTTATACAGTGCCTGCTCATTCGGGAATAATTTCATCACAGAATTAGCAGACGCCGATAAATTCACCCTGCCTTCCAGCAGAGACACCATCACATAATTATCGTCATCATAAGCACGGACATTGAATACCGTGCCGACTACCTGCACCTGCACATCGTTCGTCTTCACGAAGAAGGGAACCTCTGCATTTTTCGCAACTTTAAAGTATCCTTCGCCATCCAACGTCACATTACGTTCGCGGATACCAAACCCACGGTGATAGCGCAATACAGAACCTGCATTCAGAGAAACCTCCGTCCCGTCAGGAAGAACGATATTCGTTCTCGATCCGGCAGGAACCTTGATTTCGTAAGGAGAATCGGCGTTGGTATATACTTCCGTCAGATTTTCCGTATACGTATACCAGAAATAGTTGCAGCCGATCAGCAGAATAACGGCGGGCGGCACCTTTTGTCCCACAGGGATCAGAGAAGAACTGGCAGCCACTTTCAGCCAGACAGGTATCAGTTTCCGGACAGGCTTCGAAGAGGCAGGAGCAGTCATTCTCTCCTTTATCCGCACTAAATTGGAGTTTTCTATTTCTGCAAACGACGGTACGGAAGAAAGTGCCCATACGGCAGACATTTCCCGGAAAGTCCGGGCAGCTGCTTCATTGGAAGCCAGAAAGGCAAGCAACGTTTCTTTTTCTTCATCGGTACTATTGCCCGACAAATAATTACTAATCTGTAATTCCAGTTCTTCTTTATCGTAATATTCTATCATAAACCGTTCTTTTTCTATGGTGTATATAACTAGATACGCAATAAAAAAAGAAACGTTTAAAAGAAAACCGATTTTTTTTAAAGAAACATCAAAATAGCTATCATATAGGGAGTACCAAGGGATTCGCGCAATTTAGTCAGCGCAATTTTCATCTGCACCCTGACGGTGGCGACATTAATATTCTGCTCTTCCGCAATTTCGCTGTACGATTTGCCTTCATACAGGCTCGCCTTAAAAACAGCACGGCATTTGGCAGGGAGTTCCTCTACTTTCCGCAGAATGATCTCGTTCATTTCACTGCTTTCCAATGCCTGCAATGGATTGTCGGAAGAAAGAATATGATTTTCTAGAAAAGCCCATATTTCCTCCATCTGTTCGGTCATTATGCGCTCGTTAAAAGCGGAAGACCGCAAATAACTGATACTTGCATTCTGTATAGCCCGACGAAGATACGGAAGGGCAGGATAAGTGATATGGTGGCGATTCTGCCAGAAAGAGACGAAGACATCATTGACTATTTCACCGGCGACTCTCTTGTCATGTACATAGTAAACAGCTATCGCACACAGGTATAAATAGTACGTATGATAAATTTTATCAAATGCTTTGGTGCTACCGTGATTCAGTTGTTCGATTAGTTTTTCAGAGACTTCTGGTAAATTCATTCGTTCTTTTTCTTTAAGGGACGGGTGCAAATATAGCGATTAATTCAGAAACTCAAAATTCCGGTTATTAAAACCAGAACTTTGAATCGTGAATTATAACCCCATCGGTATCTTCAACAGATACCATACGATAAACAGCAATGTCCATGCTGCCAGAATGCACAAGGAGTACCTCCATGTATATTTCAGCAACGATCCGTATGTGATCTGTTTGTCATATTGCCGCATATACGTCAACACCAGCGGCATATAGAATAAGAAAGGAGTAATGGCATTCGTCGAACTGTCTCCGATACGAAAAGCACACTGCGTGACGTCCGGCGAAATCCCCATCTGCGCAAACATCGGGATGAAGATGAAAGACATAAATGCCCATTTGGAAGTGGCGGATACCATAATCAGATTGATAAATGCCGTAAACAGGATAAACAAGATGAGTGCGGACAAAGGAGCCGGCTCAAAAGAAGAAAGCAGGTCCGCTCCCATAATCGCAAGACACTTGTCCAAATGAGAATACTCGAAACAGGCAAACATCTGGGCAGCGAAGAAAGCAATAACGAAATACACACCCAGCAGTTTGATCGGCTGGGTAAGTCCTTCGATCACATCATTATCGCTGCGATAACGACCGGAACTGAACCCATAAGCCATCCCCGTAAAGCCTGCGCCCAGAGATAGCAGAAACAGGATACCGGCAATGAAGGGCGAATGCATCAAACCTCCGTTAACGCCACGCAGGATACCATAGGAAGAGAAAGTAAGCCACAAAATAAGGGCAACGTATATCCCTGCCACTACGACAGCCACCATCAGCGCACGACGTTCTTTCCGTGACAAAGGGCGGTAGGCTTCGACTTTCACACTTCCCTCATATTTTCCTAAGTTCGGGAGAAGCCATTTCTGAGTCACCCAATAAACGATCCCTGTAATTACCACTGTCGAAGCGCTCATAAAGAAGTAGTTGCACAGCGGCTCCGTGTTTCCCTGATATCCCATCAGTGTGAGCGCGGCTTCCTGAGTGGTATGCGCCAAGAGCGGGTCCATCGTACTCAGTACGATATTGGCACTATATCCGCAGGCCACGGAAACGTAGGCCGTCACAATCCCCGCTATCGGATGAAGTCCCACCCACTGAAACAGCATGGCGGCAATGGGAAGCAGAATAATATAACCGCCGTCCCCAATGACGTTCGACAGCAATCCGAGGACAATCACCCACAGAATAACTTTTCTTTTCTCTTTCCGGTTTCCCACTCCCAGACGGATGCACGCATCGATAAATCCGGAATGTTGGGCCACCCCCAGTCCGAACATGGCGATAATCACCATACCCAGCGGAGCAAAACCGGTAAAGTTCTTGATAGCATTCCGCAACCACCAGCGGATTCCCTCAGGACTCAGCAGGCTTTGCACCCGAATATCCTCCCCTGATTGCGGCAGCGTTACTTTCAGTCCGTAGATATCACATATCCACGAAAGAAAGACCACCGCCATTGTCAGCAGCAGGAACATCGTAGCGGGATGCGGCATACGCCATTTACTCTTCATCAGCTTCCAAATTATCCAGATCGATAATGCGTAATTCCAATGCACGGACAGCCAGACGGGTCGCGTTCACTCCCACCCGTTCTCCATTCGGGAAGAGACGTCCGATCAGGTCATTCTGTCGTTTCTCCAGTGATTTCACGCCGAATGGCATTCCTTTCAGGTTGGCAATCATATCTTTGGTGTAGCCTAATGCCAGATGGCGAAGAAAACGCTCGTCATATTCATCAATATCATAGTTGATTACCGCTTCCTGACGCTTGGCGTCATTCGCTACCGACTTTTTGAAACGATCTACGATCTTCTCCAGAATCGGATAGTTGAATACCAGCTTCTTGCCGTCCATCACAGCTTGTACGTCTGTCTTGGTCAGCAATTCTCCTGTTTTGAGAATAATGCCATCCGCTCCTGCATTCAGCACATCCACCCACAGTTTTTCATTCAGTATTTCCCCCGTAAAGATCAATACACGAACCCCCTTATAACGTTTGAAAATATTCCGGCAGATATCAACGCCAATCGTCGTAGAACCTCCCAGTCCCAAATCCAGCAAAACCAGATCGGGAAGCTGTGCTTCCATCAACGGCCAGAACTCGCTTTCTGTCATTGCCGTGCCGATCACTTCTGCGTTGGGTATCTCATGACGGAAAATTTCTTCTGTGCCTTTCAATTCCAGTTTTACGTCCTCTACAATAATAACTTTAAACTTCTGTTCTTCCATTTTATTTATCTAATAACTTTTATGTGTCTTCTTCTTTATCTGCGTGGGATGGTGAAGTAAACCGTAAATCCTCCCCCTTCTGCCGGTTCGGCATTGATACGGCATCCCCTGCGCCCCGCAAATTCATCATGGTCACGGATTATCTGCTTGCATATCAGATATTCCGTTCCACGCAATTCTCCTTTTTCACCGGAAGTCATACGAGCCAGGTTCGGATAGAACAACTGGTTCAGCTCCGTCACACTCTTCTCGCGTCTGGTATCCGTAAAAAGGAAACGGATATATTCGTTATCCTTACGAGCCTGCAAGCGTATCACTCCTTCTTCACGAACCGCCAATGCTTCATCAATCAGATTCTCAAACAGGAAACGCAACTGATTCACGTCACCGATCACTTTGGCGTCCATCGGTTCTATGATTAGTTCTACCTTTTCCGTCCGATTTTTCGTGACCTTCCTGAAGTATTTTCCAGCAGCATCAAAAAGCTCCTGTACCGGAATCGTATTCCGGCGGAAAGTAACCTCCTCCAGCTGTCGGGCAGCGCATGAACTCAGAATCGTAAAGATCCCTTTATAATATTCTATCAGTTCTGTAATCGTTTCCACAGCTTCCCGTTCATCCTTTTCCGGAAGGTTCTGCGTATTCAACCGACCAATAATCTGTTTAATCTTGTTTGGATAATAAATTGTCTCATGTTTAATCGTCGAAAGGCAGTTATCAAGCACCATGTTCTGCACATGAAGCATACTGTCTTCCCACGAAGCACGGCGTGTTTCCTCGTGTGCCGACTCGATATCCCGGTATTGCGTGGCAAGCTTTACCACTGCATTGAACACCACAATCGATACATAACGTGCTACCAGCTCAAAAAGAAGATGATCCGTTTCCTGTTGCGTTCCTTCCCTCCGTTCCAGATAAAGCACACCTACACATTGATGCTCACCTCCGGCTTCCACCATCAACGGAATCGCCTGCAAATTCTGTTCTGAGAGATATTCCCCTGTTTCAAAACATTGCTGCACCATTTCCGGCATTTCCTGTCCGGGACAGGAAGCATATTCCAGCCGATGCGTGGTTTCGTTATAAACTGCAATGCCCATCAGGCTGATTGTCAGCAACTCATTTACTGAGCCAAAAGCCTCATTCACGATGCGCTGCGGAATCTCTTTAAGTGTATTTTCCTCTCTCTGAAGCGCTTCCTCGTTCTCCTGAGTCTGAGGTCTGACCAAAGAGGCGGCAAAAACTTTCTGATTTATCTCAAGCACCTGTTCCAGGTTCAGACGGTTCTGCAACATCTTCCTCATATACAAGAGATAATAGCCGATCAGAGAAACGATCAGCAAGACGAAACAGAGGATGATACCAACCGTCTTATTCGTGTTGGATCGTTCCAACTGCCTGCAATACCCTTCCAAAGTCTGGTCTTCTCCCTGTACCTTATATAAATCTGTAAAAGCAGAATTATTATAACTGTAGGCATCAATTTGTTTCAAAGCAAGGAATGCTACCGCCGCTTCATTTCTGATATCCAAAATCACATGATAGTCTGAATCAAAAAGTTCATTCCACCAAAACAGTTCGGCAGGGGTTCCTTTTCCCACCAGTTTCATGTATCGATGCGGCTTCGGGGTACGCGTATATTTCTTATAATGCTCATTCAGCGACATCATTGCCGAATCTATATACTGCAATGCTATTTCGTAGTTCTCATCCACATTGGCAAAATAAGCGGCATTGGCATAATCAGAGGCTGCATCAAGCAGATCTTCATAAGTAGAATCTGTAGTAATCGCAATGGAGTCACTATCCTGCAATATCGACGGAAGGGGTTCATGCAGACAAGAAGCCATTCCCAACGGAAGCAACAGGCAGAGCAACACGCCAATCACTTTACGTACTCCTGAAGGCAAGCGGAAATAAAAACGGCTTCCCTTTCCCGGTTCGCTTTCTATATCGAATACGCATACCCGGAACAGTTCATTCGTTTTCTTATATTTCTCTATGATTCCCTTGCAGTTCATCAAGCCAAAACCGCTTCCCTTATTCTCTTTCAGTTCTTCCGGATCTGCCGCGTCTTTCATGCCGATAGCACGCGAATCATATACCTTTTCACCAATGATATGCGCGATATCTTCTGCTGAAAGTCCTCTCCCATTATCTTCTACGGAGATTTCCACATACGCATCGGTAGCATGCGCATATACTTTAACCGTTCCTCCCTCGGGCGTATACTTACGGGCATTTTCAGCCAGTGTATTAATCATAAACAAGGTCAATGCGCGATCGGCCTTTACCATCAGGGTGGTCGGTTCGATTTCCAGCTTTTGCTTTTTCATTTCAAAAGCACGCCGTCCTTTTCCCAGCAAATCAAACAGTTCATTCAGACTGAATGTCTCGATGTTCAGACTAAGCGTACCTTGCTTCATCTTGATCCAGAGTGCCAGAATATCATTGTATTCGTTGATGGTAGTCACCAGTTCATCAATGTACTGGTACTTCTCTTTCTTTATCTTGGCGTCATCAATATATCCTTTTTCCGTCAACTTATGTACTTCGTTCAGAATCCGGTCGATATAAGGATTAATCCCGTTGACGATGGCCATACAAGCCTTCTTTATCAGATTCTGACGTTTGTTTCCTGCAATATGCTGCTCGTAGATATACCGCTGTTTCTCCAGCTGATTTCGCTCGTCGCTCAACGTAGCCACCATTTGTTCATTTTCAGCAGCCCATACGATATAAGGTTCCACTACATGCACCAATGCCTTCTCGTCCCGGTTCAGTCGATGGGAAGAAGGTACCAGTGCAGCTTTTCCTTCTTCCGGAATTTCCAGCGTCAGACGTCCTTTCCCGAACAACTGGTCAATGCCTTGCTGAATCAGAGGTACGTTCATCGGTATGGAAGAAGTGATATCCCGACAAAGAGAGAGAATCCGTTGCAGACGCTCCACATCCACCTGATTCCTGATTTTGGAACGTTTGTTGAAGAACCACCAAAGGATAATCACCAGTACCAAGCCGACAATAACCAGAAAAAGAACGACCGTCATCTGTCTCGAACCTGCTTCCAAAGACAAATAACGGCTTTCCAACTCCTTATCCTGACGGGTAAAGTTCAAAATATCCAGATAGATATTCCGGTTATAATCAGAAGCATCCTTCATCCCCAGCCCGGCATATGAAACGCTTAACTGCTCCCTTATCCGTGAGATCCATTCGGGAACGGTCTTCACCTTCTCCTGTCCAATCCATGGAACTCCGGTATAAGTAGTATCTCCCTCGGCAAACGTATATAATTTATCAAGCGTATCCACTTCATTATGATAATAAAGCATGTGATGATGGTTTACGCAGTTCAATGCTTTTGATAATGTATCCAAAGCTTCCTGATAACGTCCGTGCGCATTCAGGTATTTGCCGATAGATACATAAGCTCCGGCAATCTGATACAAGTCATTATATTCGCGAAATTTCTCCAGTGCCAGTTGGGCCAAACGCAAAGGGAACAAAGAATCTACCGGAAAATCAAACTGATCCAACGCATGTGTACGCCTTGTCTTGAAAAACTCAAAATTAGACGGGGATGCCATCAGATTGGCAAGTCCCTGCATTCCATTCCCCTCAAAATACGGATGCTTGCTCTTCACGGCTGTCCGCCAAGTGAAATAAAGTTCGTCAAACTCGCGGAGTTTCCGTTCTTCCGGAGTATTCGCTGCGACCAAAGAAGCCGATCCTTTGAGATAATGATAATAAAGAAGCTGATTGGTATCGCTCAACGCTTCGTCTTCCTGAATATTATCGATAGAGATTATCGCTTCCTGCCGTTGCTGGAGATAATAATAGTAAATGGAGGAAACGAGAAAAAATTCGGTAAATGCGTAATCCAGCCGAAGCGCTTCGTGACGGTCGGCAAAGAGGTCGCTCTCTTCACGAATACGCTTCATCCGTCGGAGGGCACTGTTCCGGTAATCATAAAATTCTTTGTTGAGCGCTGTCCGCTGGCAGATTTTCATCAGTCCGATGTCTGCTATCAACAGTTCAAGCTCATTTTTAGTCAGCTTGTATACCTCTTTATGATACGCCTCGGCACGGTCGAAATCCATATTCATGAAAGCACAGAACCCCAGATTATTGGAAGCTTCCGCTTTCCCCGACTTATATAGGTTTACTTGCCGATATGCTTTATAGGCGTATTTGTAGGAAGAGTCCAGATTACGGTAACGATAAGCATACGCTTTTCCATTCAGCGAGTCGATAAGCCTCACTTCTTTTGTGGGCACCATGTCGGTACACGAAAAAAGGGAGGAAAGCAACAATACTCCTATTATATATAATGGAGAATGGAAAATGGAAAATGGAGAATAAAAAGACAGGCGATAACTATCTTTCATTCTTCGCTCTTCATTTTCTGTTTTTCGTCCATAATTCTTCATTCTTCATTCTCAGTTCTTCGTTCTTACTTGCAAATCTACAAATATTTCCGATAAGTTGGAGAGAAAATTATTTTTTCTACAATAAGTCTTTCTAAATAATAAGAGAAATTCCTACCTTTGCAGGCAAATTAACAAATAGGTAACATCTATTACAAAATGAGCGAAAAAGCACCCTTTATGGTATTCTCGGGAACTAACTCGAGATATCTTGCAGAGAAAATCTGCGCAAGTCTCAATTGTCCTCTGGGAAACATGAACATCACCCACTTTGCAGATGGTGAGTTTGCCGTTTCTTACGAAGAATCAATTCGTGGCGCACATGTATTCCTTGTGCAGTCTACTTTCCCTAACTCAGACAACTTAATGGAACTTCTCCTGATGATCGACGCCGCCAAACGTGCATCTGCAAAGAGCGTCGTAGCTGTTATCCCCTATTTCGGATGGGCACGTCAGGACAGAAAAGACAAACCTCGTGTATCTATCGGAGCTAAATTGGTAGCCGACCTGCTTTCAGTAGCAGGTATCGACCGACTGATTACCATGGATTTGCATGCAGACCAGATTCAGGGATTCTTCAATATCCCCGTAGATCACCTGTATGCATCAGCCGTATTCCTCCCCTATATCCAGTCATTGAAACTGGAAGACCTGGTGATTGCTACACCGGACGTAGGTGGTTCAAAACGCGCCAGCACTTTCTCCAAATACCTTGGTGTACCTTTGGTACTCTGCAACAAGTCACGTGAAAAAGCCAATGAAGTAGCTTCCATGCAAATCATCGGTGATGTGAAAGACAAAAACGTAGTATTGATCGATGACATCGTAGATACAGCAGGCACCATCACCAAAGCTGCCAATATCATGATGGAAGCCGGAGCCAAATCCGTACGCGCTATTGCCAGCCACTGTGTAATGTCTGACCCTGCTTCTTTCCGTGTGCAGGAATCCGGATTGACTGAAATGGTATTTACAGACAGTATCCCTTACGCTAAGAAATGCGCGAAAGTGAAACAACTGAGCATCGCTGATATGTTTGCAGAAACAATCAAGCGGGTAATGAATAACGAGTCCATCAGTTCACAATATATCATCTAAATGAAGAATGATGAGTAAAGGATAAGATAAAGAAAGCCGGCTAAACTTGAATTTAGCCGGCTTTCTTATTTATCTATAATTCTTTCTTTTAAAGAAGTCTTCCCATTTTATAGGTTCCTTTTTTGATCACCTTTCCGTCTTTATCTGTTTCCACAAAAGGGCCATCTTTCTTTCCTTGTTTGAAGAAGCCTTCGAAGCGGTTACCGTCTTTGTCGATCTGAACGCCTTGTCCGTCTTCCAGTCCGTCTACGAAACCACCTTTATATTGCATACCGGCAACGGTTTTCAGAGAGCCCTGACCGTGAGGACGATTATTTTTCCAGTCTCCTTCGTAAACATCCCCGTTACTCCATTTATAGATACCTTTGCCTTCGCGTTTATTGTTTTTCCAGTCACCTTCATATACAGCACCGTTTGCCCACGTGAAGGTACCTTTTCCATCCTGCATACCGTCTTTGAAATTTCCTACATATTTATCTCCATTGGCATGATAGTAAACGCCTTCTCCGGTACGTTCTCCCAAAAGATAAGAACCTTCGTAGCGATCTCCCGTATGGAAAAAATAAGTACCTTTTCCGTGCTGGATGTCATCTGCCCAGTCACCATCGTACTTATCTCCGTTAGTATATTCGAATACGCCTTTTCCGTGACGTACATCATCTTTCCAGTCACCGTCGTACTTGCAGCCATCGTCCCAGTTCATGGTGCCTTTGCCGTTCTTCTTGTCATTCTTCCAGTGACCGCTGTATTTAGCACCATTCGCCCACGTATAAGTACCTTCGCCCTCACGCTTGTCGTTCGCCCAGTTGCCCACGTATAAGTCGCCATTATGATAATACATCGTTCCTGCACCATGCTGATAATCCTGGAACCACATACCGTCATAACGGTTATTATTCATAAAATAATAGATTCCTTTTCCGTGTTGCTGATCCTGGAACCACTGACCTTCGTACTTCTCTCCATCCGGAAAAGAATAGATTCCGTAGCCTTCACGTTTTCCTTTGATATATTCCCCTTCGTAGACATCCCCATTTTTAAAGACCGTTTTCCCTTTTCCGTTCGGTTTGCGTCCTTTCATCTCTCCTGTATAGACGCTACCATCTTTGAAAGTATAATTTCCGATTTTTATTTCTGTAGAGAATGTGTCTTTCAACTTTCCGAAGAACCCACCTTTGCTGGTATTGTTATCTTGTGCCATCACTCCTCCCTGTGCAAGAAGAGTCAAAAAAAGTGTAGTATATAGATATTTCCTCATTAGTTTTACTCGTTACTCATTAAAATTACAGTTTGGACAAAGATACAACTTCTCTCCCAAAAAGTGCCATACCGGAAAGCAAATTATGACAACTTTTTACCAGCAATGACCTCTTTTAATGTCTCTTTGCACAAATAGCGCTGTGCCAATTCCTGTATTTCCTGAGGTGTCACCTCATTTACAGCCTGCAAAGAACGGGAGAAATACTGGTCATCCAGCCCCGAAGTAGCAATAAAAATCCACGCATCCGCCAGCGAGAAAGGCGATTCGTAGCTCCGGCACATTTCGCCCAGCATATAGTTGCGCACCATCGTCAGTTCTTCCATAGGAACAGGCTCCCGGTGTAGTTTGTCTATCTCATTATATACTTCCTGTATCAGCGGTTCCACGTATTCATTATCCGTTTCGGTCGAGATTCCCAGCAAACCACTATCCGGATAGAACATAATTCCGGCAGAAATCCCATAAGTATATCCTTTCTCTTCACGGATATTAGACATCAGACGGCTGCCAAAGTATCCTCCGAACAGCGTCATCAGTACGCGTAATTTCAGATAGTCAGGATTCTGACGGGTAATGGTGGTACATCCCATCTTCACCGCACTTTGCAAAGCGTCTTCACGCTCTATGAATATTCGTTTTTCGGGAACGGCAACGAATGAAAATATCGGTTTTGATGCTTTCAGCTGATATTGTCCGAAAGGAGTCCCGAAAGCACCGGTCACCCGGCGGATGATATCTTCCGTCACCTTACCCGACAGGAAAATGGAACAGTTGCCCGAATGATAATGCCGTCCGTAGAAGTCACGGAGTACTTCCGGTGTAATGGCATGATAATCCTCCTCCACTACAATTTGCCCACATGGATGCTGTGTCCCGTAAAGCGCCTGTAACAGGCCACGGTGTGCAAGGAAGTCTACTTTAGAAGTATTGACCAGATATTGCTGGATATTCGTATCCAGGATGGTATGCAGTTCTTTCTCCGGAAACACAGGTTCCTTAATCATGGATTCCACGACTTCCAGCGTTTTTGCCAGATACTTGTTCAACGAGTAGACAGTGATATAAGCATACTCCGACGAACTGGACAGTTCGAGCCATGAACCATAATAATCCAGTTTCTCTGCAATGGTTGCCGCCGTATACTTCTGCGTGCCTTCGCGTAGCATCCGGTTTGTAAACAGCGCCTGCAACTTCTGCGACTGTTGCCAGCGCCCTCCGGCAAAAAGAATATCCATACGGACCACCTCCTGTTCACCGGCATTGACAACCGTCAACGGGACACCGTTCGGCAAAGTAGTCCGGACGGGAGAAAGGATATGGAAATTTTTCAGGGCTTGTATTTCAGGTTGTATCGTACGATCCATAAATCAGCTTCTGTTCTTCAAAAATTCTTCTGCATGTTCCAGATCCTGCGGTGTGTCGATACCGATCGTTTCCACGTCACTGATGCCTACCTTTATTTTATATCCATTCTCCAGCCAGCGCAACTGTTCGAGTGATTCTGCCAACTCCAGAGAGGATTGCGGTAGAGCGGTGATCTCCTTCAATACTTCCGTGCGATAAGCGTACAGACCGATATGTTTGTAATAGGTATGTCCCTTCAGCCAGTCTTCCTTATCGGCATTGCGCTGAAAAGGTATGATGGAACGGCTGAAATAAAGTGCGTTCCAATTCTTGTTGAGCACCACTTTCGGGGAGTTGACATTCTCCAGTACGGCAAACGGTTCATCGGCTGTGAAAGGCTTCACCAACGTAGCAATCTGCGTGGTAGGGTCTTCGAAACAAGCCTTTACAGCATTCAGCTGGGAAGGCTGGATGAAAGGTTCGTCCCCCTGTATATTGACTACCACATCAAAGTCGCCCCCGATCTTTGTGCACGCCTCATAGCAGCGGTCGGTACCACTTTTATGATCAATGGAAGTCATGACAACTTTTCCTCCGAATGCTTTTACGGCAGCTTCAATACGTTCGTCATCGGTAGCCACATAAGCATCATCCAAGATGCCCGCTACTTGTTCGTATACACGCTGTATCACCGTCTTCCCCCCCAGCATAGCCAATGGTTTCGCAGGGAAACGAGTGGATGCGTAGCGGGCAGGTATTATTCCCAGAAATTTCATATCTGATTGTATTTTAATTCTTCTAATCCTTTCACAACATACTCTCTTTTCAGGTCTTCCGGCTTCAACACCCGGTCATCGAAAGAGAGCAAATCAATATCCAGACTGATTTTTTCTTCCTTCTTATCCTCCGGACGACGCCCGGCGGACTGCTCGATAGCTTTCAGCTCCTTGCGCACTCTTTCCTCCTCCGCTTCCGAGAAGAACATCGCCACCTGATTGGAGAACAATGCCGGACTTCTGAAAAACAAAGGGCGTGTCTCCTGTTCAGACGTAAAGCGGATGGTAGGAAACAAATCCACCAGTCTCCTGCGAGCCAGAAGAAGATTCTCTTTCCGGTTGTAGTTACTTCCGATACAAATGATACATTTATGCACGATGAGAGGTTTAATTAAACAAATCGTCCAGTCCCGTTTCTTCGAAGACTTCTCCGTCCGGTGTTTCCGAACCGGCACAAGGGTCAAAACCTTCGGGCAGTTTAAACGTTTCCGTCTGGCTGTATCCCAAAGTCGGGTCATCGTAGACTTTCTTCATATAAGTTGCCCAGATAGGCAATGCGGCGGCAGCCCCTTGTCCATAAGTCATTGTACCAAAGTGGATGTCACGTTCATCACCTCCTACCCAGCAACCGGACACCAATGATGGAGTAAAGCCCATAAACCAGCTATCCGAGTTATCATTGGTCGTACCTGTTTTACCGCCCATATCGGCCGTAATTCCGTAACGGCGAACACGTCCGCCTGTTCCTTCATTGATAACGGAACGAAGCATTACCAACATCTTGTATGCGCTCGAAACACTGATAACTTCTTCCATCTGCGGTGCAAACGTAGAAAGCACATTGCCGTCACTATCTTCAATGCGGGTGACGAATAACGGAGCTACCCGAATCCCCTTATTGGCAAAAGCTGTATATGCGCTTACCATTTCACCGACAGAAATTTCGCAGGGACCCAAACAAAGTGAAACAACAGGGTCGATCGCCTTGTTTCGTACACCAAAACTATGAATCAGCCTTACAAGGTTATAAGGATTCAGTTTACCCATCAGGTAAGCCGAAATCCAGTTATCCGAATTGGCCAGTCCCCATTTCAGAGTCACCATTTCACCATAACGTTTATTATTGGCGTTTCGGGGAGTCCATGCCTCTCCTGTTTCGGTAATCAGCGTTTGTTCTACATGACGCACCTGATCACAAGGTGAAAATCCGTTCTCCATCGCCAGTGTATACAGATACGGCTTGATAGTAGAACCTACCTGACGGCGTCCCACCATTGCCATGTCATATTGGAAATATGTATAATTCGGTCCTCCAACATACGCCTTCACATATCCGGTCATCGGGTCCATCGACATGAATCCTGTACGCAGGAAGTGTTTGTAATAGCGAATAGAGTCCATCGGAGTCATAATCGTATCCTTCTCACCTGCCCAGGTGAAAACAGACATTTCCTGAGGAGTATCGAATGCTTTGCGAATCTCCTGTTCAGAAGCACCCGCTGACTTCATTACATTATAACGTTCGGTTTGTTTCATGGCTCTGGTCAGCAATTCTTCCACCCGCGCCTGCGGCAATGCCCTTGCATACGGGGCGTTCTTACTTCCTTGTTTTTCTTTAAAGAACAGAGGTTGCAAGAAGTCGCCTAAATGTTCTTTGATAGCATCCTCAGCGTATTGCTGCATATGCGAATTGATGGTGGTATAAATCTTCAGACCATCCGTGTAGATATTATAATTCGAGCCGTCTTTCTTTTTATTTTTGGCGCACCAGCCGTACAGCGGATTTGTTTCCCATGAAAGTGAATCTTCATAATACTTCTGCATCTGCCAGCCGCGGTACTCGCTCTTAACCGGTTTCTTGGCAGTCATCACACCACGAAGATATTCGCGGAAATAGGTTGCCAGACCTTCTTTATGGTCTACACGGGTATATGCAAGTTTCAGCGGAAGTGCCTGCAAAGAATCACATTCCGCATCCGAGATGTAACCGGCTTTTTCCATCTGACGCAGTACGACGTTACGACGTCCCAATGCATTCTCACGGATTTTCGGATTTCGGGATACCGGATTATAACGGGACGGATTCTGACACATTCCCACCAACATCGCTGCCTGCTCTATTTTCAAATCTTTGGGTTCACAGCCGAAATAAGTAGACGCGGCTGTCTTTATACCGACAGCATTATTCAGGAAGTCGAACTTATTAAGATACATTGTCAGAATCTCTTCTTTCGTATAGTAACGTTCCAGTTTTACGGCAATCACCCATTCGATCGGTTTCTGCAACAGACGCTGCATAGTATTGCTTGCCACCTTTTCCGTAAACAACTGTTTTGCCAACTGTTGTGAGATCGTACTACCTCCACCCGCACTTTTCTGCAACAATAATCCACGCTTGACGATGGCACGGAAAAGTGCCTTCGCATCAATACCGGAATGTTCGGCAAAGCGAACATCCTCCGTCGCAATCAGCGCATGAATGATGTTGGGAGAAAGATCGGCATAGCTGCTGTATACACGATTGTTTTTTTCCATTGAGAAGGTACCCAGTACTTTCCCGTCTTCCGAGAATACCTCAGTTGCAAATTTATAATTGGGATTTTCCAGTTCTTCCACAGGAGGCATATAGCCTATCCAGCCCTTAGAGATAGACACAAAAACAACTACGATAGCTATTAAAGCAACTGCCAACAATACCCAAAGAGCGTTTATTATTTTTCGAATCATGTTTCTTCTAGCTTAAAAAAGATGCTTATAATTAAGCCGCAAAGGTAGATAAAATATAGCATACAGCAAACGAGTTTTTGATTTATTTGATATTTTAAAACCAACCGAAAAACGAATAAAAAGAGAAAAAAAGTTTGTATTTTACATTTTCTTCGTACCTTTACACTCCGGTAAAACAAGTTCTATCCACATAAAAGATAACAAAATGGAAAACAGAAGTTTAGTAACCATTGCCGAACATTCTAAAGAAAAAATCCTCTACATGCTCGAAATGGCGAAGCAGTTTGAAATGAACCCCAACCGCCGGTTATTGCAAGGTAAGGTAGTAGCAACCCTGTTCTTCGAACCTTCCACCCGTACCCGTTTGAGTTTCGAAACAGCAGCCAATCGCCTCGGCGCACGCGTCATCGGATTTACTGATCCGAAAGCAACCAGCTCCTCAAAAGGAGAAACACTCAAAGACACGATCATGATGGTTAGCAGCTATGCGGATATCATCGTCATGCGACACTATCTCGAAGGAGCTGCCCGATATGCCAGCGAAGTAGCACCCGTACCCATCGTCAATGCAGGAGACGGAGCCAACCAGCACCCGTCACAAACGATGCTCGACCTCTACTCCATCTACAAAACTCAGGGAACACTGGAAAACCTGAACATCTTTCTGGTGGGAGACTTGAAATACGGACGGACCGTCCACTCACTACTGATGGCTATGCGTCACTTCAATCCTACATTCCACTTCATCGCCCCCGATGAACTGAAAATGCCGGAAGAATATAAGCTATACTGCAAAGAGCATCAGATCAAATACATTGAACATACCGAATTTACCGAAGAAATTATCGCTGACGCCGACATCCTGTACATGACCCGTGTGCAACGCGAACGCTTCACCGACCTGATGGAATACGAACGAGTGAAAAATGTATATATCCTGCGCAACAAGATGCTGGAGAACACCCGTCCGAACCTCCGCATCCTGCACCCGCTGCCCCGTGTCAACGAGATTGCTTACGACGTGGACAACAACCCGAAAGCATATTATTTCCAACAGGCGCAAAACGGTCTGTATGCCCGTGAAGCCATCCTTTGCGACGTATTAGGTATCACATTAGAGGACGTTAAAAACGATATTTTATTATGAGCGAAAATAAACAAGCATTGCAAGTAGCTGCCCTGAAAAACGGGACAGTGATTGACCATATCCCATCAGAAAAACTCTTTACTGTCGTACAGTTACTGGGCGTGGAGCAAATGAAATGTAACATCACCATCGGCTTCAACCTCGACAGCAAAAAGCTAGGAAAAAAAGGCATTATCAAAATCGCCGACAAGTTTTTCTGCGACGAAGAAATCAACCGCATATCGGTAGTAGCACCTTACGTAAAACTGAACATTATCCGCGACTATGAAGTCGTTGAAAAGAAAGAAGTCAGAATGCCGGACGAACTGCACGGCATCGTAAAATGCGCCAATCCGAAATGTATCACGAACAATGAACCTATGCCTACGTTATTTCATGTGATAGACAAGGATAATTGCATCGTGAAGTGCCATTATTGCGAGAAAGAACAGAAACGCGAGGAAATCACCATCCTCTAGTTTCTCCATTCCTCATTCTTAATTTTTTATTAAATTGAAACAAGACTGGAAACCGGGAACGATGATCTATCCGCTGCCTGCCGTATTGGTGAGTTGCGGAAAAGATGAAAGTGAATATAATATTATAACAGTAGCATGGACGGGTACGATTTGCACAAACCCGCCCATGTGCTATATATCCGTACGACCGGAACGACACTCCTACGACATCATCAAGAAAAATATGGAGTTCGTCATCAATCTGACAACTAAAGATATGGCGTTCCCCACCGACTGGTGCGGAGTACGTTCGGGACGGAATTATCGTAAATTCGAAGAGATGAAACTCACTCCGGGACGCTGCACCGTAGTCAGCGCACCGCTGATCGAAGAGTCTCCCCTCTGCATCGAATGTCGCGTGAAGGAAATTGTTTCGCTCGGTTCACATGATATGTTTATCGCCGATGTGGTAAACGTCCGTGCAGACGACCGGAACCTGAATCCCGAAACCGGCAAGTTCGAACTGGCGGAAGCGAACCCGCTGGTATATGTGCATGGAGGATATTACGACCTGGGAGAAAAAATAGGGAAATTCGGCTGGAGTGTAGAAAAGAAGAAATAAAGAAAAAAGTACTGCCATGAATATACTGCGCAACATAATTCTTTTCGGTTGGATGGCGATAGCTTGCACAGCTTTCGCCCAAGATCGTAACGCAGATAAAGTGGAACGTCCCAACACGAAGAAAATTAACTTCGGTATCAAAGCCGGATTTAATTCTTCCATGTTTATGGTATCCGAATTGAAAATCAAAGACGTAACGATCGACGAAGTACAAAATAATTATAAGATCGGCTATTTTGGCGCGATCTTCATGCGCTTTAATATAAAGAAGCATTTCATTCAGCCGGAAGCATCCTATAATGTCAGCAAAGGCGAGATCACCTTTGACAAACTCGGTTCGCAACACCCTGCCATCGAACCCGATTATGCTTCGGTACAGTCCGTACTTCACAGTATCGACTTCCCTATTCTCTACGGATATAACGTAGTGAAAAAAGGACCATACGGAATGTCTATCTTTGCCGGTCCAAAACTCCGGTATCTATGGGGAAAGCAGAACGAAATCACTTTCACAAACTTCGACCAGAAAGGGATTCATGAAAAGCTGTATCCGCTCAATGTCAGCGTCGTGATCGGTGTCGGCGTCAATATCTCCCGCATCTTTTTCGACTTCCGCTACGAACAGGGGATAGGAAATATCTCCAAATCCATCGTTTATGACAATATCAATTCAGACGGCAGCACGGGAGTCAGCCCTATCATTTTCCGCCGCCGCGACAGCGCATTAAGTTTCTCGTTCGGATTCATTCTTTAAAGAACATCCGACAGCCGGCTGATGAACTTTTGATAGTCGGCAACCGGCAAAAACAGACACCTCCTATTCATTCCGTACGATAAATTATCCATTATCTATTAATTTCCTCCATTTACTAACATTTTTCTTATAGTTCCTTCGTTCTTTATTTATTTTCACTAACTTTGTGCGCTTAAAATAGGTATCTCGAATTAAAAATTTAATATTACTTATAAAAAGAATGAAAAGAGACGACTTAATTTTCGACATCATCGAAAAAGAGCACCAACGTCAGCTGAAAGGTATCGAGCTGATTGCATCTGAAAACTTTGTAAGTGACCAGGTAATGCAGGCAATGGGTTCTTGCCTGACTAACAAGTACGCAGAAGGTTATCCGGGCAAACGTTACTACGGAGGTTGTGAAGTAGTTGACCAAAGCGAACAAATCGCTATCGACCGCCTGAAAGAAATCTTCGGTGCCGAATGGGCAAACGTACAACCGCATTCAGGAGCACAAGCCAATGCAGCCGTATTTCTGGCTGTTTTGAATCCAGGCGACAAGTTTATGGGATTAAACCTCGCACACGGCGGACACCTTTCTCACGGTTCATTAGTAAACACTTCCGGCATTATCTACACTCCTTGCGAATACAATCTGAATCAGGAAACCGGCCGTGTAGACTACGACCAGATGGAAGAAGTTGCTTTGCGCGAAAAGCCGAAAATGATTATCGGCGGCGGCTCTGCTTATTCCCGCGAATGGGACTACAAACGTATGCGTGAAATCGCAGATAAAGTAGGCGCTATCCTGATGATCGACATGGCTCACCCTGCGGGTCTGATCGCTGCCGGACTGTTGGAGAACCCGGTTAAATATGCACACATCGTCACTTCGACTACACATAAAACACTTCGCGGACCTCGTGGTGGGGTCATCATGATGGGAAAAGATTTCCCTAATCCTTGGGGAAAGAAAACTCCGAAGGGTGAAATCAAAATGATGTCTCAATTACTGGATTCAGCTGTATTCCCAGGTGTACAGGGCGGACCGTTGGAACACGTAATCGCTGCCAAAGCCGTAGCTTTCGGTGAAATCCTGCAACCGGAATACAAGGAATATGCAAAACAGGTTCAGAAGAATGCTGCCATACTGGCACAGGCCTTGATAGACCGTGGTTTTACAATCGTTTCCGGTGGTACGGACAATCACTCCATGCTGGTTGACCTGCGTAGCAAATACCCTGATCTGACAGGTAAGGTAGCAGAAAAAGCATTAGTTTCTGCTGACATTACCGTGAATAAGAACATGGTTCCGTTTGACAGCCGTTCTGCTTTCCAAACTTCCGGTATCCGTCTGGGTACTCCTGCCATCACAACCCGTGGTGCGAAAGAAGACCTGATGATCGAAATTGCCGAAATGATCGAAACTGTTCTGTCTAACGTGGAAAATGAAGAGGTGATCGCACAAGTACGTGCACGTGTCAATGAGACAATGAAGAAATATCCTCTTTTTGCTGATTAAGATTTCTTTCTTTGAGTAACCAAATGCCGGTAATGTGAATTAGCAGCATTTGTGTTCAACATTTCATAAAGAATTTCTTTTGAATTTTATAAGCCTGCTTTCTGTGAAGAAAACAGGCTTTTCTTTTTTATTTATTAACAGAATCAGACAAACTATCTGCTCGAAAAGATGTTTTCTTACTACAAAAAGAGAAATTGAAATACGCCTATACTCTTCCGGAAAGCAGCGACTTCAATCGTACAGTGTATCAGACAAGGTCAACATACCGGTACACTGGACTCTATATACAATCATCCCCGTCTTTCCACTTCTGATAGTTTGGGAAGACGGGGATTTATATTGGATGATTGACAGTACAGAAATATACTAAATGAAATAGTAAAAATCAGCTCAGTCCTTCAATTTCACCATCTACAATGTCGATATGCAACGCTTGCGGTTCTTTGGGCAATCCCGGCATACGAAGGATTTCTCCTGCAATCGCTACAATCATTTCGGCACCGTTATTAATCACTATATCCTTGATATGGAACTCGAAATTATTCACGGCGCCATAAATCTTCGGATCGGCAGAAAAAGAGTATTGTGTCTTGGCAATACAAACTGGATAATGAGTGATTCCCATTTTCTCAATCAGCTTGATACGGTTGCGGGCGATGCTGCTGTACGTAATGACGCTGGCTCCATAAAGGTTGGTAGCCACTTTCTCAATCTTCTGCTGTATGCTGTCTTCTTCTTTATACGTATAACGCAAAGGTTCGGACGGATTATTTTCTATCGTATCGACTACGAGGCGGGCCATATCTACCGCTCCATCACCACCTTCGCTGAACGCATTATTGATGGCGTAACCTACCCCCAACTGTTCGCAGTGCTCGCGCAGCATTTCCATTTCCTCGTCCGTGTCGGTGGCAAACTTATTGAAAGCAACCACTACCGTCTGCCCGAAGGAGCGAAGATTACGAATATGTTTATCCAGATTGCGCAATCCTTCTTTCAGTCCTTCCATGTTCGGTTCCTTGATGCGGTCGAGACTGACACCACCGTGCATCTTCAGTCCTTGCGCCGTAGCGACAATCACAGTCAGTTTGGGCTGGAGTCCGCTTTTGCGGCATTTGATGTTATAAAACTTTTCAGCGCCGAGGTCTGCGCCGAATCCGGCTTCCGTAATCACATAGTCACCGAATGACATTGCCAGTTTGGTGGCAAGAATAGAGTTACAGCCATGAGCGATATTGGCAAACGGTCCGCCGTGTACGAAAGCGGCGGTACCTTCGGTCGTCTGCACCAGATTCGGATGGATGGCGTCTTTCAGCAATACCGTGATAGCTCCCGCCACTCCGAGATCTTTCACCGTAAAAGGCTGGTCATCATATGTAAAACCAAGCAGAATATTTTCAATGCGGCGGCGCAAGTCTTCCACATCTTTGGAAAGGCAGAGAATGGCCATAATTTCCGAAGCCGGAGTAATATCGAAGCCTGACTCCTGCGTGATGCCGTTCGACTTGGGTCCGAGTCCGACTACGATGCTGCGCAACGAACGGTCGTTCACGTCGAGCACCCGACGCCAGAGAATTTCTTTCAATCCGAAACCTTTCGCCTGATTCTGATAAAGATAATTATCGAGCAAAGCAGAAATCATGTTATGCGCGGAAGTAATCGCATGAAAGTCTCCCGTAAAATGAAGGTTGATCTTCTCCATCGGAAGCACCTGTGCATATCCCCCACCCGCTGCTCCTCCCTTCATACCGAAGCAAGGACCGAGAGACGGCTCGCGCAAAGCGACAATCGCCTTCTTTCCGATTTTGTTCAGTCCCAGGGCGAGACCGATAGATACTGTAGTTTTGCCGATACCCGCCTTTGTCGCTGTGATGGCAGTTACCAGGACAAGGTTACTTTTCTTCACTTTCTCCTCGTCGATCAGTTGTTCGGGAATCTTCGCGATGTAGCGACCATAATTTTCGACTTCTTCACGAGGGATTCCGATGCTTTCGGCAACTTGCTTGATCTTTTTCAACTCGACACTGCGAGCTATTTCTATGTCTGATTTCATACAGAATATGATTAGTTTTATTTGAAGTGACAAAAGTATAACAAAAAAGCGAAACTGAGAAATTTAAGACGCTCTCTCGTTTGCCCGGAACTTCCGCACAATTAATTTATATTTTTAGAAACTATGACGATAACGTACTTAACCCACTAAACTCTTTTTGCACAAGAACTGTTGTTATGAACATAACCTAAACAAGAACAACATATATGGAATGGATTATTAATCAACTCAGGGATCATCCCGAACTTGCCATTTTCCTCACTTTATTCGCCGGCTTCTGGCTGGGCAGATTCAAAATAGGAAAATTTTCGTTGGGAACAGTAACCAGCGTGCTACTGGTCGGAGTACTGGTAGGACAATTAAACATTAGTGTAGACGGCCCGATGAAAGCTGTCTTTTTCCTCCTGTTTTTATTCGCTGTGGGCTATAAGGTAGGTCCGCAATTCTTTCGCGGATTGAAGAAAGACGGATTGCCGCAAGTAGGATTTGCCGTCCTGATGTGCATTGTCAGCCTCATCGCCCCATGGATACTTGCCAAAATCATGGGCTACCATGTAGGCGAGGCTGCCGGATTGCTGGCAGGCTCACAGACCATTTCCGCAGTAATCGGTGTGGCAAGCGACACGATCAATCAATTAAGCATCAGCGATGCGCAGAAAGCGACATTTATCAATGCCATCCCCGTAGCATACGCTGTGACTTATATTTTCGGTACGGCAGGTTCCGCATGGATTCTGGCTTCACTCGGTCCCAAAATGCTGGGCGGACTGGAGAAGGTGAAAGCGGACTGCAAAGAGCTGGAAGCCAAAATGGGAACTTCCGAAGCAGATGAACCCGGATTTTACACCGCCCTCCGCCCCGTCGTATTCCGTGCTTATAAAATAGATAACGAATGGTTCGGCAAAGGAAAAACGGTCAGCGAACTGGAGAACTATCTGGTGGAAAACGATAAACGGCTGTTTGTAGAACGCGTACGGCAAAAGGGCGTCATAGAAGAAGTCACCCCGGATATGCTTCTACAACCGGGCGATGAAGTCGTATTAAGCGGCCGCCGTGAATATGCAATCGGCGAAGAAGACTGGATCGGTCCGGAAGTGATCGACGCCCAACTGCTCGACTTTCCGGCAGAGACGCTTCCGGTAATGGTCACCCACCGCACATTCGCAGGCGAAAAGGTCTCCACGATCCGTGCGCTGAAATTCATGCACGGAGTCAGTATCCGCAGTATCAAGCGAGCAGGCATCAATGTTCCGGTACTTGCTCAGACAGTGATCGACTCCGGTGATATTCTCGAACTGACCGGAACAAAACTCGAAGTAGAAACTGCCGCCAAACAGATGGGCTATATCGATCGCCCCACCAACCAGACAGATATGATCTTCGTGGGACTGGGTATCCTGCTCGGTGGTCTGGTCGGCGCACTTGCCATTCACCTGGGAGGTATCCCGATCAGCCTGTCCACCAGTGGAGGTGCCTTGATCGCAGGACTCGTATTCGGCTGGCTGCGCAGCAAACATCCGACCTTTGGCGGTATCCCCGAACCTTCGTTGTGGGTATTGAATAATGTGGGATTGAATATGTTTATCGCTGTTGTCGGCATCGCTGCCGGACCTAGTTTCGTGACCGGTTTCAAGGAAGTAGGATTCAGCCTGTTTATCGTCGGTGCACTGGCAACCGCCATCCCTCTTCTCAGCGGACTGCTGATGGGAAGATATCTGTTCAAGTTCCACCCTGCCCTCACACTGGGATGTACAGCCGGAGCACGTACCACAACCGCCGCACTGGGAGCTATTCAGGATGCATTGGGAAGCGACACTCCCGCGTTAGGATACACCGTGACGTATGCAGTCGGTAATACACTACTGATTATCTGGGGAGTAGCCATCGTATTGCTCATGTAAATGTCAGTATAATGAATGTATAGGAAATCAAAATTAAGTATCAAAACAATAAGAACCATTATGGAAAAGAAAACAACTGGCACAGCTATCACCAAGAACTTTGCCAAAAAGATGGAAACGATCAGCCCTTTCGAACTTAAAAACAAGCTCATCGAAATGGCTGACGAGAGTATCAAGAAAATGGCCCATACCATGCTGAACGCAGGACGAGGCAACCCGAACTGGATTGCGACCGAACCGCGTGAAGCATTCTTCCTGTTAGGAAAATTCGGACTTTGCGAATGTCGCCGTGTCCAATCCCTGGAAGAAGGAATTGCAGGCATCCCACAACAGGAAGGAATAGCCGCCCGCTTTGAGGCTTTCCTCAAAGAGAACGAGAAAGAAGCCGGAGTCAGGTTACTGAAAGAAACCTATAATTATATGCTGATGGAGCACGCAGCCGATCCGGACAGACTGGTTCATGAATGGGCGGAATCGGTCATCGGCGACCAGTATCCTGTCCCCGACCGTATCCTGCACTTCACCGAACTGATCGTACAGGATTATCTGGCACAGGAAATGTGCGACCGCCGTCCCCCTAAAGGCACATTCGACCTTTTCGCTACCGAAGGCGGAACGGCTGCCATGTGCTATGTATTCGATTCATTGCAGGAAAACTTCCTGTTGAATCAAGGGGATTCCATCGCCCTGATGATTCCTGTCTTCACGCCTTACATCGAGATCCCGGAATTACGCCGCTATCAGTTCGATGTTACCGAAATATCTGCCGATCAGATGACACCGGACGGGCTGCACACCTGGCAATATAAAGATGAAGATATCGATAAACTGAAAAATCCGCAGATAAAAGCGTTGTTCATCACCAATCCGAGCAATCCGCCCAGTTACGCGCTGAGTCCGGAGACTGCCGCACGTATTGTCAACATCGTAAAGAATGACAATCCGAATCTGATGATCATTACGGACGATGTGTACGGAACATTCATACCTCACTTCCGTTCGTTGATGGCGGAGTTGCCGCATAATACACTCTGCGTCTACTCCTTCTCCAAGTATTTCGGAGCCACAGGATGGAGAAATGCAGTGATAGCCCTACACGAAGACAACATCTACGACAAAATGATTGCCCGCCTGTCGGAGGAGCAAACAGCAATCTTAAACAAGCGTTATGCAAGCCTCAGTTTACATCCCGAGAAGATGAAGTTTATTGACCGCATGGTGGCCGACAGCCGACAGATTGCACTGAACCATACCGCAGGACTCTCGCTGCCCCAGCAAATGCAGATGAGCCTGTTCGCCGCCTTCTCCCTTCTCGACAAGGAAGACCGGTACAAGGCAAAGATGCAGGAAATCATCCACCGTCGCCTGCATGCACTCTGGGACAACACCGGCTTCACGCTGATAGAAGATCCTCTACGTGCCGGGTACTATTCGGAAATCGACATGCTGGTATGGGCGAAGAAATTCTACGGTGACGAATTTGTAGACTATCTGCAAAAGACCTACAATCCGCTCGACGTTGTTTTCCGTCTTGCCAACGAGACTTCGCTCGTCCTGCTGAACGGCGGCGGATTTGCCGGACCGAAATGGAGTGTCCGTGTTTCGCTCGCCAATCTGAACGAAGCCGATTACGTAAAAATAGGACAAAGTATCAAGCGCGTACTGGATGAGTATGCAAATACGTGGAAAGTATCAATACATTAAAATAAACAATCAACAAGAAATTAAAATATCCGGAAACAACGTTAATGCTCCACAGTAACGGCAACCTTCCGGATATTTTTATTTACTCCTATCCCATAAGTTTTCCACTTAACATAGTGAGTTTTACGAAAAGGACTATGCTAGTGAATATAGCTGACAAGCTCTATTAAGAGAAAGAGGGCATTGATTGAGACGGTAAATAATGAACTCAAAAACATTGCATAGATAGAACATTTGAAGCATAGGTCATTCAATCATTTTATCGCATTTGTCTTAATCAGCTATAGTAGCATATTGTTTCTTTTAAAAGAAAAAACACCCTTGATCTTAACTTTATCAATGACAGAAAACTTAGATTATTTTATATTATATCGAACTCACGTTATTTATCTACATGTGGGTAATATTTCCCTTTTAATGATTCTAATGATATAGGATTCCATTTCACATCGGGAATAAAGGTTTGATTACTTACTACAGTATTTTGTACACCGTTTATATTTGTTTCAAGAGTTAAGGTAACAACCACTATAAAATGCGAGGTCAAATCAAATGTTCTTTTAGGACCAACTGTTTCTCCCAGCGGAGCATCAGGAAGATAAATCTTATAAGGAGCTAGCGTTCCATACGGAGGCAAAAGGTCTCCAAAAAGATTCTTATACATTATAGGTACTCTGCAAGATGTTATAGAATAAATATCCTCGTATAAATTATATAGAGAACTCATTTCAAAACAAAAATTATCTCCTGAGTCATTTCCTAATGCATGCCCTATTGATACATCATTATCCTGATATATATCATAATGAAATTTATAGTCTGTCACATAAGGCAATAGTTCAGGATTGACAATTGTTTGTATATCATAGCTTTCCAAACCCTCCAACTGGTATATATATGAAAACTCATATGGCTTATCTTCTTCTTCATAGATAGCTAATGGACTCAGATAAATAACAGGCTTTTTCACTGCTCCCCACACACCCAATGTCCCTACGTTCTCTTTTGATATATAGAAAGAGATCGGAGCTATCATTCCCGATTGAATGCTGGTTATATTACCTTTCAATTTGACAGTTCCATTTGTCTTTAACTGAACTTGCTGGGTTGTTTCTTTAGCAGAATTAAAACCTCCTATAAAAGAGCCTAATAGTTTACTTACTCCTGATTTTACAATGCCTTTTACTCCACCTGCAACAAGTGAACTTATTTTTTTAAAAGCTCCGCTGGTAACCTGTTTCGTCACCCATTTTTCAGCTGCATTTCCTCCCATTTTGGCAACACCTTCTATCGTCCCGCTCAATGAATTAGAATTTGTGATAGATATAATCAACCCATTCGTTTCCGATTCGAAATTACCTTCTAAAGTTATATCCGCAGTTGTCATAGATTCCGGAATAAACTGCAAACTTCCTGTGATAAAATCAGGATCATAAGCTAACTCAAATTGAAAACAATTCCAGCCGATGGAATAGCCTTTTGCAGAGTTGTTAGTGATGTTTCCGAGATAAAGATCAGACGGACTATCTTTTGTTGCGTCTCCCGCATAATCAGAAGCAAATGCCAATAAAGATTGAGGAGATTCGAAATGTATTTTCCAGATTGCCGTATTCTGAAGCTGTGCACCACTTTGTTCCAAATAATAAAAAACCTTTAATATTCCCGTAAATTTATTATGGAAAATAAGATAATTTAATCCCTGTTCACCATAGCCATTTACTGTATGAACAATCAAATCCCAGCCATCTGTGGCTTTAATGTCTTTACGAATTTCCTCTGGAATATCTGATGCGACAGGGTTATTCGCCCATGGAGGAGCTACTAACACTCCGGAAGCTAAAGCGACAGTTTCCCAATTCTCCCAATCTAAGCCTACAGTTTCGCTTCTTGTCATATTACCCAAATCACTTTTCTTCGGATACGCAATTAATCTTGATTCTTGTATCGGATTTACAGGCGTTTCTAACAAAGAATCCTCCACATTACGACATGCACTAATCACAAAAGTTAATAATGCTATACCAATTAGTTTTTTTATCATAAATATTAATTTTAAGTTCTACAATTTCTTATTTATTCAATGTATCCGTAGCCTTCTTGTTGCATATCAACTAACCATTTGTTATGTTTCCATTTTTCAGTATTCCGAACATTCTCAGGAACTTTGCCCAACAATCTATTGTACTGTATGCTTGGGATAATAAATTTGTCATCCAACCAACTATCCCACGGTAACACCGTAAAATCATTATAATTCAAAGTAACTTCTCTATTTTTATTTTCTAAAAGAGTTAGTGGGACAGTGCCATAGAAGTGGTTATGACTTAAATCTATTAATAAAAGAGAGGGAAGCTGCCCCAATTCCACAGGTACTTCTCCTGTCATGCCATTATTAATCAAATATAAACGCTTCAGTTTCTCAAGTTCTCCTATTTCCTTGGGGATTTCACCTCCTAATGCTGTGGCAGTAACACTTAGTACCTCTAATTTCGTGAGATTTGCAATAGCAGATGGCAATCCTCCTACAATATTCCCATTCAAATATAAAATTCGTAGCTCTGCTAACTCTCCAATAGTAGCGGGCAGACTGCCAATAGCAAAAGGGGAAATCTGAATATTTACGATACGATATTCTCCATCTATTTCTTCCGTCTTAACATCAGTCCATGTATGATAATCTCTTCGATCCCAGCTTTCTCCCCAATAAACTCCTCCTCCAGTCTTATCGTACACATCTAGCATTATCATACTATCTGTTTTATTTAATGATATATTGGGGGTAACTTTCATCGGTTTCTCTTCTTGAGAGCAACCACAAAGCATGCATACGATCTCCGGAAACATGCATAAGAAATAAAAAAGTTTCATTTTCATATGGTCATAATTTAAGATCTAATATTTTAATCTACATGCAAAATAAATGCCAGTATCATAAAGGTCATATTTACATCGACTTAGCTTTCAGTCAAGGCATAAGAATGTAGAATTAATCCACAAAGGATGTGGATTTTCTATACAACACCATACGATCTGAAAAATAATCCTCTCCATTACAAAACACAAGAAAACAACTACAGCATACTCCCATAATCCACATTAGAAGAGATGCGCAGATCAGATAATTCAGTGCAATTGCTCTAAATAAAAGCCTATATTTTTTTCCAGACATATCGTTTTTTTATTCGCCATATCTGGATGCACATCTTGTCACTGACTTGAGGCTGCCTTGTTGTTGAGTCGGGAAAATGGTTCTGAAGTAATTCTCTTCAAGTATCATAACTTCCTCTGTCAAACTCTGTGATAAGAGGACTACATCATATATGAAGAATATGCTAATGAGTATAGCTGATAAGATTCTATTAAGAAAGAGGGCATTGATTGAGAAGGTAAATAATAGACTCAAAAACATTGTACAGATAGAACATTCAAAGCATAGGTTATTCAAGCATTTTATCGCAAATGCCTTGTCAGCTATCGCAGCATATTGTTTCTTAAAAGAAACCTGCCATTGATCTAAACTTGGTCAATGACAGGAAACTTAGATTATTCTAACTTCTATATCGAACCTACCTCAATTCACAGCTAATTATCAACCAGTTACACCTATCACTTATTATTTAAAGCGGGAAGTATCCACCTCTTCCCGCTTTTTCTCCTTGTATCCTCCAAATTTGTAGTTGAAGGAAATACCGAAGGCACGGGTAGTCTTCATATAGTGATTCTTCACATTCTGTTGTCCGAAACGGACATTAGTCGAAATGGTGGAAGTATTAAATATGTCATCACATTTCAAGGTCAGTTGTGCTTTTCCCTTTGCAAAAGTATAGCGCAGGGCCGCATCCAGATTTCCCGAACGGGGAAGGTCGAAAATGCCTTGTATCGCCTTGTTCTGATAAAATCCGCTTAGGGTAAACTTCAAATCAGGTTTGGTGGAAAGAGTGAAGGTATTGTTCATGGTCAATACAAACGTATATAGTTTGCGGTCGAACGGGATATCCCAGAAATCACTGTCTTTCTGACGGTAACGGAAGCCGATTGCCGTGATGCGGGAGTCCAGCCATTTCTTCACTTTAAAGGGAACTACCATTACCAAGCCCGCCTGTTCCGAGAAGTCGAAGTTAAAGCATTTATAGATCTCGACCAGACGTTCCGGAGACTGGTAAAGCGTCTGCATTTCCTTGTTTTTCGTGCGGCTGTAATAGGCGGTCAGCACATATTTACCTTTTAATATATAGCTAATGTTAGCTTCGTAGTTGGTTGCCGGTTTGAGGAAGGGATTTCCCTGAATCTCGGAATAAGCGCCCATGTAGGAAGTGGAGTTCTGCATACTCCAGTATTCCGGATATTCCTTGTCGCTGCTCAATGAAAATTGCAGGATATGTCCCGGAGCAGGCAAATAAGTCAGGTTGGCAACCGGATACAGGCTCCATTCGTTCCACATATCCGTATGATATTGCTCGGCAGCCAGAGAGACATCCGCCGAAAGTTTCTCACCGAAACTCTTGCTGAGTCCGGCATAAAAGTTCAGCGTCTGCTCGCGACGACGGGATTGCATGTTGTTGTCCGGCAGTAAAGTTTCCGTTTCGGGATCGAAATACATTTGATAACTATTGTCCAATGCGGTCGTATAAGCAACACCATAATTCAATCCCCAGTCTGCGCCCAAAGTATGTTCTTGTCCGGCATAGAAACGCCATTGGTTGATCCGTTGGTTATCTTTGCTCAGGAAGTTCAGTGTTTCTTCTCCCAGTGTGCTGTAAAGCAGCTGACTGCCGGGAGCATGATAATAGGTAAATTCCGCTCCGGCTTTCAGTCCGAAAGGAGTCTGATAGTCGAGTTTGGCATTATGGAGCTGTCCTTCCGAGTGCGAATCGGTGACCGAGTTCTGCGCACCGGTGACTGTGGCGTAAGGTTTGACATCGGTGAAAGCAGTGGTATAAACCAAGCTCAGCAAATGCTTGTCGGTAAAGGCATAGTCCATCCCAAGGCGTATCTGGTGATTGTTGTGGCGGGAAGTAGTGATATCATACATATTCATCGGATGCACCGAACCGTCGGCGAGCGTGTGAAGCGCTTCCTTGTCTGTCTCCCTCCGTTCGCGGCTGTAAGAGTAAGAGTAGAGAAGATCAGCAGAAAATTTGCGTCCGGAGTATAGAAGGCTCGCACGCTCTGCCAGAGATTCGTAGTGTAATTGGCTGTAGGCAGTATATAGTTCTCCCTGAAGAGAAGGTTCTTTTCCCATGCCCGAAGTCAGTATCAGATTGATCATCGGTCCGCGCACCTGATAACGTGCCGGAGCGGAATACATCACTTCCGCCTTTTCAATCCGACTGACGGGCATTGATTTCAGCAGGTTGCTTAATTGCTCTACAGAGAGGGTGCTCACTTTTCCGTTGATAACCACAGTGACCGGCTGCCCTCCCAACATCAGGGCATCATTCATGGAGACAACTCCCGGCAGGTTCTTTACCGCATCATAGGCATTGTCTACCGGCAGGCTGCCGACCAGTCTCGGAACGTCGTATACCAGTTTCCCCTGTTCGGCTTTTACTACCGGACGTTCGCCGGTGATCATGACTTCGGGAAGTTCCCGATACAGGCTGTCTATATAGGCTACGTTTTTTACGCTGTCGGCAGGTTCCTGCGCTGTCTGTACCTGCTGTGCAGAAGCGTACATCCAATACATGAAAAGTAACAAAAGCAGTAAATAAGTCCGTTTCATATCGCATTTATTTTTGAGTATGCTGCAAAATACGGGAGAAAAAACGAAACTTTACGTTATCGCCGGCTTATCTAGTGTTATTTAGTCTTATCAAAGAGAAGAAAAATAACAGTTTCATACTATCTTTGTCCGTATGAAACTACCGTTGAAACATATCATTATCCTTGTCATCTGCTCGCTGACAGGCATCTTTGTTTACCAGACATATTGGCTGACAGGGCTTTACCGCACGATGAAGCAGGAAATGAACAATAATATCAAAGACGCCATGCGTACGAGCGACTTTAATGAAATCGTGCTTCGCGTCAACGAACTGCAAAAGGATAATGTGGAACATGGTTCGGTCACCGTTTCCGCCGGATATGGTGCAGACGGCAAGTCGCTGGTGACAAGCCAGACTGTCTCTTATACAGACAGTACCTACAAAGACACCCTGCATACACGCACGGAAACAGCAGTAGATACCCTGGCCGTCAATGACAATGATCCGGATGCCAGCGCCGTTGCCTCCAGCGAAAGCGGACTCGATGTATTATTAAAGAGACAGGACTCGATGAAAGAACTCATACTCAGCGTCCAACAAGGTATGCACTCCGGCGTGGACACCTACATCGACATCAACCTGCAAAAATATGACAGTCTACTGACCGATGTACTGAAAGCACACAACATAGATGTACCTCACCGCACCTTATATATATACAGCGGAGCCACTCAGGATTCATCCCAGACATTCATAGATACACTGGGCATCGCAGGAGACAGCACCTATATCCCCAGCCCGAAAGCCATCCGCTACGACTACGAATTCAACAGGCATCACAGTCAACGCTACCAACTGATAATGGAACCCATCACCTCCCTGGTATGGAAACAAATGACCGGCATCCTGGTCACTTCATTTGTCATCTTCCTCATCCTCGGATTTTCCTTCTGGTTCCTCATCCGCACACTGCTGAAACAAAAGACGCTGGAAGAAATGAAGAGCAACTTTACGAACAACATCACGCATGAGTTAAAGACCCCGATTGCCGTGGCGTATGCCGCCAACGATGCGCTGCTGAATTTCAACCAGGCGGAAGAGAAGAGCAAACGTGACCAATATCTGCGCATCAGCCAAGAACAGCTACAGCGCTTGAGCGGACTCGTCGAACAGATTCTTTCCATGAGCATGGAAAGCCGCAAGACGTTCAGACTGCACCCCGAAGAGATTTGTCTGAAAGAACTGATTACTTCTTTAATAGAGCAGCACCAGCTAAAAGCGGATATCCCCGTACACATAACACTGGAAACAGAACCGGAAGCACTGACGATAGTAGCCGACCGCACTCATTTCAGCAATATCATCAGTAACCTGATAGACAATGCCGTGAAATATTCGAAACAAGAAGCAGAGATTATGATTCAGTGCCGCCAAACGGGGGAAACAGTGACTATCACCGTCTCCGATCATGGAATAGGTATTCCGCTTGACAAGCAGAAACATATATTCGACAAATTCTATCGCGTTCCGACCGGAAATCTTCATAACGTGAAAGGATACGGCTTAGGACTTTTCTATGTCAAAAGCATGGTCGAAAAACATGGAGGCACCATCACCGTCAAAAGTGAATCCGGCAAAGGAAGTACATTTACCATTACTATCTAAAACATCAAAAACATGAGCAAAAACGACATTACAGTATTGTTGGTGGAAGACGAACTGACACTCGCCATGATTATCAAAGATACGCTCGAGGAAAACGGTTTTACCATCCATACCGCCTCCGACGGCGAAGAAGGATTGCATCTTTTCTTTGAACTTCGGCCGGACGTGCTGGTGGCCGATGTGATGATGCCCAAAATGGACGGCTTCGAAATGGTACGCCGCATCCGGCAGACGGACAAGCAGACACCTGTACTGTTTCTGACTGCCCGTTCGGCCATCAACGATGTAGTAGAAGGATTCGAACTCGGAGCAAACGATTATCTGAAAAAGCCTTTCGGCATGCAGGAACTGATCATACGTATCAAGGCGCTGATGGGAAAAGCGTTCAGCTTCACGGAGACAAAAGTATCCAGCCGTTTTGAGATAGGAAGTTATCTGTTCGATCCGGTCGCGCAGACATTGCTGCATGCCGGAGTGAGACAGGAACTCTCCCACCGCGAGTCGGAAATACTGAAACGGCTTTGTGAGAACCGGAATCAGGTGGTCAATACGCAGGACGTTCTGCTGGAACTTTGGGGAGATGACAGTTTCTTCAATTCCCGGAGTCTGCATGTGTTCATCACGAAACTGCGGCATAAGTTGTCACAGGATGAGCAAATACGTATCGTCAATGTGCGGGGAATCGGCTATAAACTCATTGCAAACTAAGCTCTAAAATAGTGTCACTATCCTACTGGTATAGTGTCACTATCCCCACAGGATACTTACACTATCTCAGCGGGATAGTGACACCATCCCGACGAGACAGCGGCACACTCCTTTTTAAAGGATTTTTCTCTAAGAAAACATAACGGAAGCAGGCAGTCAGACTAAAAATCTCTATCTTTGTCATCAATCAACCTTTACGAAGATGAGAAAACTGATTCTATTTCTTTCGCTGATATTATCGGTCGGTTTTGCATCCGCACAGTCGGAAGTTCCTTCCGATAGTATTCGTCGTGCTCCGTCGAGCAATATAAAGGAATTCGGTGGCTTCCTGCTCGATATGGGATTAATGAATGTGACCCCTCCCAAACTTCCGAAATTCAGTCTCGATGTACCGGATGTGAGTAAAGACTATAATCAGATATTCCGTCTGAATACAGACGCGACCTATACGCAGGGATTCACCGACGCATTTTCTTCCCCTTTCTCCGGTTTCGGATATGGGTATGGCTGGGGATTGTCGTCTTCACCGCAGTTCATGCAGATGAGTACCTTCAAACTGAAAAACGGATGGAAAATCAATACATACGGAGACTATGACAAAGACGGATGGAAAGTGCCCAACCGTAGTGCCATGCCTTGGGAGAAGAATAATTTCCGAGGAGCATTCGAACTGAAGTCCTCTAATGGTAATTTCGGTATCCGGATAGAGGTTCAGCAGGGACGGAACGGTCTTTATTAACTACGCTACTCATTATGATCGACTTGTTTCGGCTATTAGCATATCCTGATTAGCTATTAGCATAATCCGATTAGCTAATAGCTAATCAGGATATGCTAATAGGATATTTCAATCATCAATAACAAGATGAGTCACTTATTCAACTAACGTTTATTCTGCTTCAAAAGCTCTGTCTGCCGCAGCCATCGCGTCGGCTACACGGTCGCACCATGAATCAAACTCCGGATCAGGAGTCTGTGTTTCGGGGTGCGAAAGCATATATTGCACTGACTGTCTTAAACCGTCCGCCATCGAAGTTGTACAGATAAAGTCCGGCACAAGGCGTTTTATTTTCGAATTATCAAAGACTACCGTTGCGGCTTTGTCCCCCAGCAGTTCGCCCCGAAAGTCATAGTTCCCGCCATGTCTCGCAAGAAAATCGGAAGCCACATGGAGTGCGTTCAAAGGTTTCCCCAGCGCATCGGCAATGGTTTGATAAATCTGATTCCAAGTCATACTCTCATCTGTGGTGATATGGAAGGCATTCCCGATGGCATGAGGGTTAGCCATCAGTCCTACGTATCCTTTGGCAAAATCTTTGGAATGTGTCAGTGTCCACAAGGAACTTCCGTCACCGGGGATAATAACCGGTTTCCCGTCAAGGATACGTTTAAGTATCTGCCAGTTCCCCTTATTTCCATGCAGGCTTACAGGAGGTTTCGTTCCATTATACGTATGGCTGGGACGGACAATCGTAATCGGGAAACCGGTGGTACGGTATGCTGTCATCAACACTTCTTCGGCGGCAATCTTATGCCGTGAATATTGCCAGTAAGGATTCACTAAAGGGGTACTTTCCGTGATACGGTAATCAGCCAACGGTTTTTGGTAAGCGGATGCACTGCTGATAAAAATATATTGTTTCGTCTTATTACGGAACAGACGGATATCACGTTCTACATCTTCTGCCGTGTAAGCGATGAACTGAGCTACGACATCATAACTTTCATCTGCAATAGCTTTCGCCACAGCTTCCTCATCGTGAATGTCGGCAATGATACTGCCCACACCTTCCGGCAGTTTTTTTGAGCCCCGGTTAAGCAGTGTTATCTCCCACCCTCTCTGTTGAGCCAATTCTACTACATCGGTACTGATCGTACCGGTTCCTCCAATGAATAATGCTTTCATAAAACAAGTCTTTTTAAATTCGCAGGAACAAATATATTAATTCTACTATTCACATCCCGTGATTATCCCGTTTTTTTGTTTCCGACACGCTGATATTTAGCTGGAAAAAGTGAGTTTGCCTCCTACTGCCCGCCGGCATTGTATACAAATTACTGAATCTTATACCCAAATTACTGTTTTGCAAATCCGGAATGAGAAAGATACATTTAAAAGCTTTATCTTTGTGACAGATCAAAACTGTAAGCCGTATGGAAGAAATAACAAAAATTGAAAGCATTGACCAGTATGACCAACTGTTCGGACTAGAGACCTTGCACCCGCTGGTAAACGTGATCGACTTTTCGAAAGCGACAAAGACGGTAGACTACTATCGTATGAATATCGGATTCTACTCTCTGTTTCTGAAAGACGCAAAATGTGGCGATCTCAGATATGGACGGAAGTATTATGACTATCAGGAAGGAACCGTTGTCTGCATGGCTCCGGGACAGGTTATCGGGATAGATAACCGCAAGCAGACACCAATTCGTACAAAATCTATCGGTCTTTTATTTCATCCCGATTTAATCCGGGGAACTTCTTTAGGGCAGAACATCAAACACTATAATTTCTTCTCTTACGAAGTGAATGAAGCACTGCATCTCTCCGAACAGGAAAGGGAAATCGTGACCGACTGTATCCACAAAATACAAATCGAACTGGAACATGCCATCGACAAACACAGCAAGCAGCTCATTGTCCGCAATATAGAACTATTGCTCGACTATTGCATGCGCTTCTACGAACGGCAATTCATCACCCGTAATCAGGCGAATAAAGATATCATCGTGAAGTTCGAACAGTTATTGGACGAGTATTTTCAGAATCAGACTGCACTTACCGAAGGACTTCCTTCTGTAAAATACTTTGCGGACAAAGTCTGCCTTTCTTCCAATTACTTCGGAGACCTGATCAAGAAAGAAACAGGAAAAACGGCACAGGAATATATCCAGCACCGGATCATAGAACTTGCCAAAGAACGGATATTAGAAGGCAGCCAGACGGTCAGCCAGATTGCGTATGAACTGGGGTTCCAGTATCCGCAGCATTTCAGTCGGTTGTTCAAGAAGAATGTCGGATGTACGCCAAACGAATATAAGCAACAGAACTAAAAACAGCTCCACTAATCAGGATATTAGTTACGTCATGGGAGATAAAGTACTTAAGATAGGAAGTGTGCATCAATGTAATTGCTGCATGGGGAGTAAGACGCTGCACCCTCTGGTCAGTGTCATCGACCTTTCAAAAGCCGATTTATCCTCCCATACGGATTTCAAATTCGGATTTTACACGATTCTGTTGAGCGAATGCAAATGTGAAGCCTACAGATACGGACATCAGTACTACGACTTCTCGGACGGGACACTTCTCTGTCTGACTCCCGGCGAGTCAATCAGTATGAAGGATAGTGACAACACATGTCCTTCCAAAGGATGGATACTGGCGTTTCATCCCGACTTGATCTGCGGCACTGTGCTTGGAGCGAACATTCGTGACTATACTTTCTTCTCTTATCGTCCCGAAGAAGCACTGCATGTTTCATTACGTGAAAAGCAGGTCATACTAGAACTTCTGGATAAAATAAATGAAGAATTGCAACGCTGTATCGACTGCTATAGTCAGAAGATCATTTCCAAATACATCGAACTACTGCTTGATTATTGCGAACGCTTCTACGAACGCCAGTTCATCACACGCAATGAGGCTAACAAAAAGATTATCGAACGGTTTGACCGTCTTTTGGATGATCATTTCAATACTATACAAAGTCAGTCCTCCGATCTTCCCACTATTGAGGAGTGCGTCAGAGTACTTCGTCTTTCTCCCGCATATTTCAATGATTTGCTGGAATATGAAACGGGGAAATCGTACAAAGAATATCTTCAGTTCAAGCGTTTCGAGATAGCTAAAGAGTGGTTGATAAATACAGATAAAACACTCAGCCAGATAGCGCAGGAACTCGGTTTCCGGAATCCGCAATATTTCAGCCGCCTGTTTAAGAAGATCACCGGTTGTTTGCCGAATGATTTCAAGATGCCTAACTGACTTTTCTCTTAATAAAAATAGAATTAAGAATTCAAATTCTTAATCAATGTTATAAAACATACTATTTTTCTTGGATAATTTGCAAAGTTCGCAGAAGTCCGTATCTTTGCAATGTGTTTTTCATAGTATTAGATTTAAGGTTAACAAAGGTTGGAGCAAGGCGTTGCTCCTTTTTTTATGTCCATACGTGAGCTATTGGACTTTCGTATATAGTAGAATTACATTATTTTTCAGTAGATTTGCAGTAACACTTGAAAAGGATACATTCAGATTATATTCTGAATATATAAATCAAAAAGTGCTCTTTTTACGTTATATATCAAGAAGTAACTTTAATCCTGACAAAACAATGAAGACAGAGCGGAAATATCACCATTTGATTAAATCAGTTATCATCGTACTATTCCTTTCTTTTGGCATGACTTCGTGCGAAAAGGAAGAGCCAGTTCCGGTACCTACAGAACAAACGGTATTCATGTATCTCCCCTGGTCTGATAATCTCACATCCAATTTCTATCAGAACATCAGCGACCTTGAAAGTGTAGTTGAAAAGAATATCTTGAAGGATGAACGGATAATCATTTTCATGTGTACCACAGCAACGAAAGCCACTCTTTTTGAACTCGCTTATGAGAATGGCAAGAGTGTGCATAAAACTCTAAAGAACTATACAGATCCTGCATATACCACAGCAGAAGGTATCACATCCATCCTAAATGATGTGCAACGTTACTCTCCCACCAAACGCTATTCGATGGTTATCGGCTGTCATGGCATGGGATGGATACCCGTATCAAATTCTAAATCACGTAGCGGTCTTCGTACCAAAATGCACTGGGAATACGAAAATGTACCAATGACACGCTACTTCGGAGGATTAAATGCCCAATATCAGACTGATATAACCACACTTGCCAAAGGAATATCCAATGCCGGACTTAAAATGGAATATATACTCTTTGACGACTGCTATATGTCAAGCATTGAAGTAGCCTACGCTCTCAAAGATGTGACTGATTATCTGATAGGATCTACAAGTGAAGTGATGGCGTATGGTATGCCATACGCCGAGATAGGTCAGTATCTAATTGGGAAAGTAGATTATGCCGGTATCTGTGACGGTTTTTACTCTTTTTATTCCACTTATAGCACACCCTGCGGAACAATCGCTGTCACTGATTGCTCAGAACTTGATAACCTGGCAACTATTATGAAAGAAATTAATCATCGATATACTTTTGATCCTTCACTAACCAGTTCTTTACAGAGACTGGACGGATATTATCCGGTTATCTTCTTTGACTATGGTGACTATGTTTCAAAATTATGCCCTGATGAAACTCTAGTGGCACGATTCAACGAACAGCTCAATCGTACGGTGCCATTCAAAAGAAATACAGAATATTTCTATTCGATGAGCAGAGGAGAAGTGAAAATCAATACCTTCTCCGGTATTACAATCTCCGATCCAAGTACGCACTCGCTGGCCTCAAAAAAAGAAGAAACAGCATGGTATGCAGCTACTCATTAAGAACAAAAGATAAGATCAGGAAATCTCTTAATAAAAATAGAATTGAGAATTCAAATTCTTAATCAATGTTATAAAACATACTATTTTTCTTGGATAATTTGCAAAGTTCGCAGAAGTCCGTATCTTTGCAATGTGTTTTTCATAGTATTAGATTTAAGGTTAACAAAGGTTGGAGCAAGGCGTTGCTCCTTTTTTTATGTCCATACCTCATCTCGTCAGCTAATTTTATCCTTTGATCACCGCCATAGGCGCCAATTCCACCAAAGGTTTCACTAAATCCCGCTCATTAGCAATTACCTGCGCAATATCTTTGTAAGCTCCCGGTACTTCATCCAATCCATCCGGCATGCGCATCGGACCTGATAATGATATGCTTAAATTCGCAAAAGAGCAAAAGAAAAAGGGAACTACGAAATCTATTTGCGTAACTAAAATTATTTTCTACTTTTGTGAAAATAAATATAGAAAAGCCATTTCTGAACCGAAACTCACTCATGTGACTGAGAAAAACTCATATGCCTGAAACGAACGACTATAAAACAGCCCATGAAGAATATAATAATTATCGGTGCCAATGGATTCACCGGACGCCAAATACTGAATGACCTGTCGAGCAAGGCACAATATAAGGTAACAGGATGTTCCCTGCATCCGGATATCCTTCCGAAGAATGGAGGCAACTATCATTTCATCACCACAGATATACGGGATGAAGCAGTCGTAAAGCAACTTTTTAAAGACGTACAACCCGATGTAGTCATCAACTGTTCCGCCTTATCCGTCCCCGATTATTGCGAAACGCATCACGAAGAAGCCTGGCTAACAAATGTTACGGCAGTAGAACAATTGGCACATCTTTGCGAAAGTTACAAAAGCCGGTTCATTCATTTATCTACAGACTTCGTCTTTGACGGAAAGATAGACGAGAAGTCCGGACAGCTTTATACAGAAAAAAGTCTCCCTGCTCCCGTCAACTATTACGGTTTCACCAAATGGAAAGGAGAAGAGAAAGTGACTGAAATCTGTAGTAACTATGCTATTGCCCGCGTAGAGATTGTCTACGGAAAAGCATTGCCGGGACAACATGGAAACATCGTGCAACTGGTGATGAATCGTTTGAATGCAGGACAAGAAATCCGTGTCGTATCAGATCAATGGCGCACGCCCACCTATGTAGGTGACGTATCAGCCGGAGTACAACACCTGGTAGAAAATGCCGCAAACGGAATTTTTCATATCTGTGGCGAGGAATGCCTGACCATCGCAGAAATTGCTTTTCAGGTAGCAGACTACATGAAGCTGGACCGTTCGCTCGTTCACCCTGCCACAACAGAAGAAATGCAAGAAGCTACTCCCCGTCCCCGTTTCAGTGGGATGAGTATAGCAAAAGCCCGGACTATACTTGGTTACCAGCCACGAAAGCTGAAAGACATCCTCATGGAGTGGAAACATTAACCGACAAATCCTATTAATCAGATTGTTTGCACAAATAAAAGTATGTGCTCTACACAACATAGAAATTTGACTCAGGCATCGAACTGGCAACTAAATAAAAATGATATAAACACATAATATATAAAGGTTAAGGTCTACATAACCAAGTTTTTACTACATTCTATTCCTAGTTTCAGCTACCTTTCCCATCCTAATTATTGCATATTTATTTTGAAAATATGCAATAAGTTCTTATCTTTGCACCCGAATTAAAGAACCAGAAGATGAATCAAACATTACAATTACATAACGCCCTTATATTTCATGCGGAAATTCCCAATTTCTGCACGTCATGTTGCGTGCATGTACATTGGTTCAGCGGATTCATCTAAATTCCCCTTACTCATTCTTACCCCTAACTGCCTGTTGACTTATTTCGTTACTCACAGACAGTATTTCCATCTGATTGTCAATAAGATGTATGTCTTTTTGGGGATTATCTATGCTATTTATGAATTGTTTAACCTAACCAACTAAAATATATTACAATATGTTCTCTATTATATCTACCATGTTTTTGGGAATCGGTATCGGATACGGATTACGTAACTGGAGTATCTTACAAAAGACTGAAAAGACAATTTCTCTTACAATATTCCTGTTACTCTTTATCCTTGGAGTATCCATTGGCTCTAATAGCCTGATTGTGAATAATCTCGGTAAGTTTGGATGGCAGGCGATCATTCTTGCCGTATCCGGCGTATTAGGGAGCTTGTTGGCTGCCCGGCTTGTGTTACAACTATTTTTCAAGAAAGGAGGTAAACAATGAAAGGAAGTCTCATCGTTATCGTATTTTTCTGTGTAGGCTGTATCATGGGAGTTTTTAATAAATTCCAGTTCGACACACATACTGTTTCCATGTATATACTATATGCGTTGATGCTGCAAGTAGGAATCAGCATCGGTTCCAATAAGAACCTGAAAGCGATCATCTCACATTTGCACCCGAAAATGCTGCTGATTCCATTGGGTACCATTACCGGCACATTGTTGTTTTCTGCCTTGGCAAGCATTTTGCTAAGTCAATGGAGTGTATTCGACTGTATGGCAGTAGGAAGCGGATTCGCCTATTATTCGCTGTCTTCCATCCTGATCACTCAGTTCAAGGAACCGACCATCGGAATACAGTTGGCTACAGAGCTGGGTACCATTGCCCTGCTGACTAATATCTTTCGCGAAATGATGGCACTTTTGGGTACACCGCTTATCAAGAAGTATTTCGGGAAACTTGCTCCCATTTCAGCGGCAGGAGTCAACTCAATGGATGTATTATTACCTTCCATCAGCAGATATTCGGGAAAAGAAATGATTCCTATCGCTATTTTGCATGGTATTCTGATCGATATCAGCGTGCCTGTATTCGTTTCTTTCTTCTGTAACTTATAACTCTGTACCCCATCATACCATAATGTCCGAAAAGCATATCTGACCTATCATTCTGTCAGTAGCTTTTCGGACATTATTTTTTTATTAAAATGAGTTTTTTAATGCCCCGCCGTCGCCAATACAAAGCGAATATCAGCGTAAGAAACTTCATCTCCCAATGCAGCTTTAATAGCCACCACTCCCATAAACTCATGGGTTTCCAGATAAGTCCGGACCTTCTTAATCTTGTCCGCTGTCACTACCTGTTCCAATTTTATTTTATCTTCGCGGAGATAATGTTCCAGATGAGCAGCAATCGTTCCTGTCACCAAATCACGGGTTTTGGCTATCTCCTCTATAGTCATCCCTTGGCAGAACATTTCATAACTCACCAGCTTTGAATCTTTCTTCTTCTCTTTCTCCTCATTATGCTGTGCATCCAGCTTTCTTTCCCTTGTATCCTCTTTCCCCGAAACAGAAGTAAAGATCTCCGGTCGTTCCAGTTTGTTCTCCTTCATATATTTGCGCACAATGCCCAAAATTTCAAGTCCGTACTTCTCCACTCCTTTTGCGCCGAAATAAGGTATCGCTTCCAAAGCCGCCGGTGTATCCGGCAACAGATTCACAATACCCATCAATGCCTTTTGCTGCATGATCACATAAGCCGGCATATTCACTTCGCGCGTCTTTGCCGTTCTCCATTCCGACAGAGCACGATAAAGTTCCGGATGCAGAATATCCGTCGGAACTTCTACTTTCACCTTTCCTGAATTGCTGCGAGTGCGTTCTTTCCGTTCTTTTTTCTCCTTCGGAGCCTTGGTGGAAGAACCAGAAGAAGCAGTTTCCCCTTCGAGACTCAACATCACTTTCGCCTTCCGTTTCAGATAATCCGTTACCGTAAATTTCTCCGTCCGCATCGCATCCAGCAAAGACTCTTTAATCCATAAAGCATCGTCCAATGCCTGCAAACGTTCATTCAGTTGTTTCCGCAACTCTTTATTATCAAGAGGCATACTGGTCTTGTCAAACAGCGCCCGGACAGGAAGCAATGCTTCACAGAAATAAGCAGCACCGGAATGAATCCTTTGCTGTAGCTCCTCATTTCCGGCATAATTTTCATTCTCGTTAATCAGACGCGTATATTGATTACGAAAGCGATTGGAAACTTCCACCACCTTCTCTTTGAGATGCGGAGCCAGTTCTTTATACTCGGCAAGCAACTTCGGATAAAGTTTATAAAGCTCTTCATCCATCATCCGGAGCAACCGCTTATAAGCCTGCTCAAGCGAATAGAAATTAAATAAATCATTCAACAGATCATAGAAATAAGCCTTTTGCATGTCGTTCAACTGCTTGCTCCCCGGTTTATTCTGTTCCACATCTTTTGTGAAATTATCTACAATGCTATCGCTGATTATCGCCTCCCTACGCAAAGGAGTCTCCAACACCATTCCTTCCAGAGTCTTGCAACGGCTCAATGCTACATACGTCTGCCCATGAGCAAAAGAGTTACGAGCATCGATAATCGCCCGCTCAAACGTCAGACCCTGACTCTTATGAATCGTGATAGCCCACGCCAGACGGATGGGATATTGCCGGAACACACCTTCTATTTCTTCCGTGATCTCCTTCGTTTCTTCGTTCAGCACATACTTATAATTCCCCCATTCTTCGGGCAACAACTGAAAGACATCACTACTGTCTTTTCCACGTACGGACATTCCTTTTTCGTCAACACTCATCACTTCGCCTATCATGCCGTTATAGTAACGTTTTTCTGATGAAACGTCATTCTTAAGGAACATGATCTGTGCTCCTTCTTTGACTGTAAGCACTTCATCCGCAGGGTACGAGTACTCAGGAAAATTTCCCTCTATCTCCGCCCGAAAACTATAAGCCCGTCCAGACAGTGATGCCAGTTCACGGTCGTTCACCTGCTGGGCCTGATAGTTATGCGTTGTCAGTCGGATATACCCTTCTTCTTTCCGTGGACGAAAACCGGGCTGATAACGACGATTCAATTCGTTCAACACTTCATCATCTGCTTTATTTTCGCGTATCTTGTTCAGAAGAGAAAGAAAGAAAGTATCACTCTGACGGTAGACTTTCTTTAGTTCAATGGTCATATACACCGTTTCCTTCAGTGCACGGCTGGCAAAAAAATATGGAGTCTCGTAATGATTCTTCAGTAGCTCCCATTCATTGTCTTTTACCACAGGAGCCAACTGCTGCAAGTCGCCGATCATCAGCAACTGCACACCTCCGAAAGGTTTTTCACGGTCACGATAACGACGTAAAGCCGCGTCCACAGCGTCCAGCAAATCTGCACGTACCATACTGATTTCGTCGATAACAAGCAGATCCATGCTGCGGATAATATTCCGTTTCTCTTTGCTGAAACGGTAGTGCATCTTGGCAGAATTGAAAGTCGTTTCCGGCACAAACGGAGCAAAAGACAACTGAAAGAATGAATGAATCGTCACCCCTCCGGCGTTGATAGCTGCGATTCCTGTTGGAGCCAATACGACCATGCGCTTGGGGGTATGTTCTCTCAATCGTTTTAGAAATGTAGTTTTTCCGGTTCCGGCTTTTCCGGTAAGAAACAGATGCGTGCCTGTATTTTCAATGAACTGCCAAGCTAGTTGTAGTTCAGGATTATTTTCCATGTTTCCTCTAATTTTCGGTAAAGGTACTGAATAGATTCCAACCACCGAAATTGAATGTAAGGAAAAGCAATAATCAAGCCGGTATTTTCATCATCATTTCTTTACTCCCGAAATATTTGTATACAAATAAACAAAAAAGGTCCCGGTTTCTTCTCGCTTGAAGTACACCGGGACCGGATCAAATCAGAACACAAAGTCGTGTCACAGTTATATATCGAAATTGTTTTTGTTTCTTAATTCTTGGGAGACTGATATCTCTTGTACCAATCTGTAGATTTTGATCCCCAAGAATCAGCCCAATTCTTGAAATAAGGATATTCCGTATCAATGTTATGCGTCTCCGTCACCGGAATGAAATTCAACATCGGAATATCGATGGCAAACGGATAAGCTCCGTCACGATCAATGTAATAGACATCCTTACTAGAACCTATCAGCGATTTGTCAGCATAAGATGTCGGTGAATATTTAGGCAGATGTACTTCCGTCCGGTTCTGTTGCCCTGCCGCATATTTTACTATAATGTACGGATTATATATCTTCAGATTCTCCTTATTAAAAGTGGCCTTTTCAAAGGTTCTGGTTATCGTACATGTACCCACTTTCCCCTTAACAGCTTGTTTTACACTTGGGAATACAATAATAGAAGACGTTTCGCTCTCCACTTTTATATCCTTATCTGAAGTCACTTTACCAAACTGTCCTCCATCTATCTGATAAGCAAATGCATTATCATACATCGCTCCGTCGTGTGTGGGCGTAAATGTATCCACAATCTTATTTATCATGTTTTCTGTGTTGAAATATATGGCACGATTATATTCTACGATCACGTCGTTCATGTCATAATCTCCCCCGTCAGGCCAAATATCTTCAAAAGCTAAAGTCCCCTTTAAGTTCTCCTGTGCATCCGGCTTTTCTATTGGTTTATCATCACTCGGGATATTGGGTCTGTTCGGATTATCAATAGAACTTTCCGGAGAAGCATCTACATAAAATAGTAGATCACAAAAACTTCTGTTTGCTCCATCTTCCACACCAATAATGGTTTTTCCACTCTTTTCATCTTTTACAGATACGAAACCACCATTAGAATACCCATTAGAAGTTATTAATGGCTTTGTAATGTCAATTTCATTCTCATTTTGATGATACCCATCTGCATATATAAACCATCCTACTGTATATCCTTTCGGAAATTTCTCACTTGGTTTACCATCCTCACCCCAAAAGAGCAGACGTACCTTATCTCCACACTTCAAAATAGATAAAGCTCCATTATATACGGAAAAAGCAACATTTGGAAATACGATATACTTCCTCATATTAGAGTTACTAACTCCATCACTTGTTTTATAATAATAATATCCAAATGAATTATTAAATGAAGCGTCCCTGTCAAGAAAGACCAAATCTAACGTAGTTCCCTCTTGTGTTACATTAATATTAGTGATTTCAGATCCCTTATACAAATAAGCGTTGTCAACAGAACCTCCGGATGGCTTGAAAAAAGAGTTTAAACGTTCTACAAGATTTCCAATCAATTCATTACCCACTTGTTTTTGAGGTGTTACATATCCATTATTAATAGGGTCTGGCTTTCCTGTTTGACTATTATAAATATAGGTGAGATTTCCTCCTTCTCCCCACTTACACAATGAATACAAATTAGCACCGGAATTGATAAGATACGGCACGCTACCTTTCGAAAAGTCATAAGAACGCGTTACCGCTTTAGTATTGGCAGTAAAAGAATCCTTTTTACTCATATCAAAACTAGCCATCCCATCTTTGATATCTAGTTTTACGCATCGGGGTACTCCCCAGCTTGATGTATACAAGTAAACAGTCTCTACAGAAGTCGGAATATTCATTTTCCCTTCATATTTTCCATTTCCATCCGTGAAAATTTTGAATAAAGCTTCAACCCCTTCTTTCTTTACCGGAACATTGTCCACTACTTCCATCGGGTCTTCATCATACACTTCAAGTAGAGCCACAAGTCCGGGGACATCATAGTTTACTGAGAGTTTCACGTCGCCACGTGTTTCAAATCCGAAATACTCGCTAGGGTCCGGAAGAGGTTCTTTTCCATAATTAGGATCGTACAGATCTTTTTCCATACATCCAGCCAACAGCCCACCAATCAATGCTGCCGTAGCAATAGCACCAGAAATGCCGAATAATCGCTTTTGTGTCATAATCTATATATTTGTTTTGTTAGTTATCAAGGCTTGTTTTGTTCCCATCAAAACAATCTCACCTCTCAAATAATTTTCAAATATATAGATTATTTAATTACCAGCCGGACAAAGCTTAAAAACGGAATACCGATTCACAAAATAGTGTTATCGTGCAATCTTTATTTACTGCATAGAACCACCCACGATATCCAATAATTCGTTGGTAATAGCCTGCTGGCGACTCTTATTATATTGCTTCGTCAAATCTTGGATCAATTCGTTCGCATTGTCCGTAGCCACCTGCATCGCCAATGTGCGTGCCGCATGTTCCGAAGCGTTCGAATCCACGGCAGCCGTAAAAAGCTTCTGGCTCAATACCGTTGGGATCAGATTGGCGATCAGTTCCTCTGCAGAAGGTTCGATAATGTAATCATTCGCTATTTCACCTCCTTGTACTTCTTCTTCCTTTTGCTTCTCTTCCTCATCCACGACCCGTGTCAGGTCAATAGGCAGATAAGTTTCGCGAAGCAGAATCTGCACGCCCATTGATTTAAAATGATGATAGATCAGTTCTACCCGGTCTATTTCTCCGGATACGTACATTTCCATCAGGCGATGTGCCAGTTCGGAAGCCTCCTGATACGATGGTTTGTCGGAAAGCGTCGGTGAAGTCTCCTGCGGTTCGAATCCCAGGCGTTTCACTGCTTCATCCACCTTCTTCCCTACCGGGAATATCAGGATATTATCCTGTCCCAGTGTACGAAACTCACCGACTGTTTGCAGCAGCATCTTAATCACATTTGCATTAAAAGCACCACAGAGCGACGTATTCGAAGAAAAGGCAACGATTGCCACACGCTTCACTTCCCTCGCCTTGATGTAAGGAGATTCAACAGGAAGGTCGGCACTCAGGAAGTTGGTCAGAATCTTGTTAAGCTTCCTTTCATAAGGCAGCATATTTTCAATGGCTCCTTGTGCCTTGTGTAACTTGGCAGAAGCCACCATCTTCATTGCTGAAGTGATTTTTCGGG